>LNFM01005316.1_pt1 | contig 38804 bp, 37 predicted proteins | sample 596031 | NCBI WGS metagenome assembly LNFM01 (sample SAMN04254537, study PRJNA301005) | activated carbon metagenome | isolation source: dual media filters at the Ann Arbor, Michigan drinking water treatment plant | place: USA: Ann Arbor | reverse complement strand
ACACGGCAGATCGCCTGGGGGGTAGCCATCGCGAGCAACACTTCGGCCTCGGTGGTCGCCCGAGGGCCCCACCAGCGGACGACCTCGGGCTGCCCCAGCCAACGTCTTATCATCGGCCAGTCGTCCTGCGTCGCGGGACGCAAGCGAACGTCACCTGCAGATATATGGCGCGACACTGTCATCGGAAGTCGCGCGTGCGCATCGCGGCGTCGAGCGCGTTTCGTCCGCTCACATCGTCAACCATGGCGGCGCCCATTCGGCGGTCTCCGGCACCAGATGACTTCAATTCTTCCGACATCGTAGAGGCTTCGTCAGCCGTGCCAAGAAATTCCCAACTACGGGCGTCGCAAATCGGGACGTCCGGTAACGGCATATTAAGGCACGTCGTCCAGCATGCCCGTCAGTTGGCTCGCCTTGTTTTCGAGCCTGGTCGCCGGGAGTTCAAGTGTGATGTCGTTGTCGCGTCCATTGCCTTCGCGTCTGCTGCGTTCGCGTCCGCTGCCTCCGCGTCTGGGCCTTGCGTTGAAAACTTATACTGCAGCCGTTGTAAGGCTTGCGGTGGTCGCTGCGGCCTTGTCGGTCGCGGGATGCGCTTCCGATGCAGAAATGCGGCGCGAACGCGAAGCCTATGTGCGCCACGTCCAAGCGCAGCAGCAGGCGATGGCTGGCGAACGCATCCGCGAAGTCGAGCTGGAAGCGGACGGCTTGCCGTCACAGACCGCACCGCTGGCCAACCGCCGCATCGAACCCGACGATCCGAGCGAGCCGTTCAGCCCGAACTACGGACGGTTCAACGCAGGTCCCCCCGGCACGAAACCTCTCGCTGTCCCCCAGCGTACGACACTCGCTCCGTCTCCCGACGATGCGCCGGCGCGACAGCGACACGTCGCAAGCTACTGAGCGCCAGCAAAGCCGCACTTTCCGAAGCTCCCACCAAAACCCCGCCCACAATCCACTAGCGAGGCGTGCAAAGTACGCGAACGATCAATCTCGTACTTTGGAATTAGTGCAACACGCGAACAGAAGATAGGACGCTCGTCCATCTTCCCTTGATGAGACCACGTGACTATAAGTCGTCACCAAGGGGCTCGATCCTGCTATGGATCCGAAACGGTTGTTCGCTGCGCTCATGCGCCCGGCGATGGTCGTTTCATCTGTCTGTGGCATGTCGAGTTGGGATGAGTGGCCGCGCATTCGCGGTGGAAGCTGGTGGCGTCGAGCCGCAACGGGGCCTGTTCGCGCGACATCGCGGACCGTCCGGGGCGGCGAGGATGTCGCGGTTGTGTCCGGAGTGAGGGTGGGACATGCAGAAGTGCAATCCGTTGCGCTGGATGTGGGGTCTGCTGCCGTTGATCCTCGTGTTGTGGGTTGGAACGCTGGATATGCAGCGGCACATCCAGAGCGATCTCGAGAAGCGTGCCAACGAGCACCTCGCCAACAACAACCTCGGCTGGGCCACTGTCTCCTTCACGGGCCGCGACGGTGTGATTTCGGGGCGCGCCGAGGAAGAGAGCGATCAGCGCCGGCCGGCGACCGAAGTCGCCAAAGTGTGGGGCGTGCGGAACCTCGAGGACCGCATCGAAGTCCTGCAATTCGTCAAGAGCTACATTTGGAGTGCCACGACCAAGGACGGCGTTCTGGCGCTGACGGGTTTCGTGCCCAACGAGGCTGCTCGTAAAGCCATCCTTGCGTCGGTTCGCACGTCGTTCCCCAAGCACAAGGTCGATGACAAGATGGATCTGGCGCGGGGGGCGCCGGAACAGAAGCTGTGGTTGGCGGGCACCGCGTTCGCCCTTCGGCAGCTGGCCGCTCTCAAGCCCGGCGGCAAGGCCAGTCTCGAAGCTGCCGGTCTGGTGCTCGAAGGCGAGGCCGACAGTTCCAAAGGCTACGAGACTATGCGCAGCGAACTTTCGCGCTCGCTGCCCCCGGGCGTCTCGGTCAAGGCCGATCGTGTCATCCCGCCTGTCGTGAAACCGTTCACATGGGCGGCGTCGTTGCGTGGCCGTGCGATCGAACTCACAGGGCACGCGCCCAGCGTTGCCGTGCGCGACCAGCTGAAGGCTGCTGCGTCGGCAGGAGGCGCGACAGTCACCGACCGGATGACGATCGCATCGGGGGCGCCGAACGGCTGGCAGAATGTTGCCACGATGGCGCTCGCCCGGCTCGGTCAGCTCAAGCAGGGCTCGGCCGAAATGACGGACAATCAGATCTCGCTCACCGGTCTGACCGAGACCGAGCCAGCTGCGGATGCGATCCGCGCGGCACTCAAAAAGGATACCCCGGCGAGCTTCAGGTTGACCGAACAGATCCGCCAGGACCCAGTCGTAAAGGCTGCCGAAGAGGCCAAGAAGGCTGCCGAGGAAGCCCAGCGCGAGGCGGCACGACGGGCTGCCGAACGGGCAGCGGAAGAAGCCGAGGCGCGCCGACGGGCCGAACTGCAGCGGGCGGAGACCGAAGCTCAGACGCAGGCGCGCCTCGCAGAAGAAGCAGCGCGCCGGAAAGCCGACGAGGATGCTAAGCGCGCCGCCGAAGCCAAGCGTGCGGCCGAGGAAGAGGCGCGTCGGTCAGCCGATGCTAAGCGCGCTGCCGAAGAGGAATCACGTCGTTCAGCCGAAGCAAAGCGCGCCGCCGACGAGGCCGCGCGCCGCGAGGCGGACGCGCGACGGGCCGCAGAAGAGCAGGCGCGTAAGGCCAGGGACGAGCAGGATCGCATCGCTCGTGCCAAAGCGGACGCGGACGCTCAACAACGGTCACGTATCGTCGAAGCACAGCGCTGCCAGCGCGATCTCAGCTCAGCAGCCGAAGCTGGTATCATCACGTTCCAACGGGCTAGCGCCGAACTCGATCGACGCAGTCATCGCACACTCGATTCGCTGGCGCAGATCCTGAAGGGCTGCCCGGGGTATGCCGTCGAAGTGTCCGGCCACACCGACAACGAGGGTGAACCGGATCGCAACCAGCGGCTGTCCGAGCGCCGGGCACAGAGCGTACTCGACTATCTCGTTCGTGCCGGCGTGCCAGCTTCTACGCTGGCAGCCGCTGGATACGGCGAGACGCGGCCCAAGGTACCCAACGATTCCGCGGCCAACATGGCCCTGAACCGCCGTATCGAGTTCAGCGTCAAGCCAAAGTAGGCATTCCCGCGACGGGAGATGCCGGCCACTTCGCCACCACCGTTTTCACTCTGCCATCGGGAATGCGCCATGGACTACATGTTCGCGAAGTTCATCTGGTACGTGCTGTTAGCCTTCGTCATGGGGGCTGCGGCCGGTTGGTTTCTCTGCAGTAGCAACGAGAGCAACGAGGAATAACACGGGCGTCCGTCTGGTTTTCCCGTTCGTCTCGCGCAAGAGGTAGGACAGATGTTCTGGTTCACGGTCCAGTTTGCGATCTTGTTGCTCGCGGCCTATTTCGCCGGCGCCATGCTCGGTTGCATGATTCGACGCACGTTCTTTCCGCACACCCTCAGATCCGATGCGCCGCAACGCGTACCGGTCGCTGCCCCTGCGGCCAAGCCGGCCAGCACGTACGTCACGCCGCCCGGCGCCCCTCAGGCACCGGCAGCCCAACCAACGCGGTTCGAGCGTGCTCTGACCGGAACGACCGAGCAGGCTGCCCAAGTCGCGCAGCCAGCGCCCGTCGCACCGACACCGATAGCTCCCACGCCTGCTGCGCCAACAACGGTCGTTGCGCCGCTTCCTGCAACACCTGTTCCGACTTCGCCAGTTCCCCCTGCACCGGCACCCGCGTCGACTGCGCCGGCCGTCAATGCGGCCGTGACCGCCGCCGTAACTGCCGTCGCTGCGGCCGCGCGGGCGCAGCAGTTGCCCGCTGGAATACTGCCAGCTGCGATGGGCACATCGGGCCTCGCGACAGTGAGCGCTCCGAGCGCCCAGGCAACGCCTCCTGCACCCGTTGCGACGCCGCTTCCGGTCGCAGCCGCCCCGGTTGCCCCGGTCGCAGCCGCTCCGGTTGCCCCGGTCGCAGCCGCTCCGGCTTCACAGCCTCAGGATCTAACTCGCATTCGCGCTATCGACGACGCGATGCAGAACGCACTTCACGGCCTCGGCGTCAGATCCTTCGCCGACATAGCCGGCTGGAAGCCGGAAGAGGTCGCGCGCGTCGCTGGCGCTCTCAAAATACCAGGCCGGATTGAACAGGAAAACTGGATCGAGCAAGCCCAGATCCTGGCCAAGGGGGGCGAGACCTACTATTCGCGGCGCAAGCTGAAAGGCGAGCTGCCCACCGCGCGTCCTACTCCCGACGAGGGCGAGCGGATTACGGTGCGCGTACCCGCTGCGATGCGTCCGGCGGAAGCACCCGTTGCGGCAGTACCTACCGCAACTCCTGTTGCTCCCGCTGCAACGGTTGCAGCTCCAGTCCCCGCCGCCAGCCCAAGTGTAGAAGCCGCTTCAATCGCAGCCACTGGAGCTGTGGCTGGCGCTGCAGCGCAAGCCGCGTCCGCCGTTCAGGCTGCACAAGCCGTGGTGACTTCGGCTCCCGCGGCTGCGGCCACCGCCGCTGCTGTTGCGGTCGCGGCTGCGACTGCGAAAATGACGGCACAGGCTCCAGCCGCCTCGGCTCCTCCGATTGCCGCACCGGTTCCTACCGTTCCCGTTACTCCTGAGGTTGCTGCTCCCATCGCCCCTACGGCTGCCGTAGCGCCGCCCCCTGCGTCGTCCGCGCGACCGATCGGCATGGCGCGGGACAACCTGCAGCGGATCGCGGGTATCAACGCCGAAGTGGAACGTCTGCTCAACGTTCAGGGCGTCACTCGCTACGGACAGATCGCCTATTGGACACAGAGCGATACTTCGCGGTTCGACCGACTGCTCGGCTTCGAAGGGCGGATCGCTCGCGAAAACTGGATCGAGCAGGCGCAGATCCTCGCGAAGGGTGGTGAGACAGCCTTCGCCCGCGACTACGCGCGCCGCACCAGCGAGGCCGCACGGCCGGCTCGTCTCGCCGAGGCTATTCAAAACCGTGCGGCGGAACCTGCGACGGCGGCGGCGGTTCCCGCTATCGTCGTGCCCGAGCGCACGAACAGGGAAGACCTCTCGACCTTGCGCTCGGTTCGTTCGGAGGCCTATCGCGGTCCCGATGCGGGTCCGGCGGCCGGTGCTGGTTCGGGATTTGGCAGGCCTAGCGACGATCTCAAGCGCATCCGCGGCGTCGGCGTGCTGATCGAGAAGAAGCTCAATGCACTCGGCGTCACCCGCTACGATCAGGTCGCCAACTGGACGCAGGCCGACATCGAGCGGTTCAGCGAGAAGCTCGACTTCAACGGTCGTATCGAGCGGGAGAACTGGGTCGAGCAGGCGCGCATATTGTCGGCTGGCGGGCAGACCGAATTTTCGCAGCGCGTCGATCGCGGCGAGGTGGAGACGAGCCGGGTGAAGACCTGAGTCAACCTCCACCTTCACGGCCGAAACTCGAAGGCAACCGGGCGAACCCGGTTGCCTTTTCGTTTGCCGCCATTGCAAAGTCGACTTGAGTTCCCGGCTGAGCGCCGCGCAGTTGGAGTTTTCTTCGTCATGTCTGTCGAATACGCACCGAAGGGCCTCATCGGGCTGCTCACGCCTCAGGCCAACACCACCGTCGAGCCGGAAATGGCGATCATGACGCCACCCGGATACGCGTTCATCAACGCACGCCTGATGAGCGACAAATCGACGATCGAAGCACGGCTCGTCGACTACTTCGCGACGCTCTCGGGCCAACTCCGTCAGTTCGCCAACGCGCCGATCGGAACCGCGCTCGTTGCGACATCGGGCATGTCGTACCTGTCGGGCGTGGAGGCGGAAGCGAGGGTTCTCGCAGAAGTCTCGGCGAAGGCGGGCATTCCCGTGTTTACCTCGGCGATCGCTTCCGTCGCGATGCTGCGCGCACTCGGGGCGAGACGCATCGCTCTCGTCTCGCCCTATCCGGAATCCCTCAACGTGGAGAGCCGCAAGTACTGGTCGGCGCACGGCTTCACGATCACGGCCGAGACGGGCGCGTTCAAGGACGTGGGCAATTTCCATCCGATCTATTCGTTGTTCGGCGGCGAGGCGCTGAAAGCGCTCGACGAGCTCCCTGCCGACGCTGGGTTCGAGGCCGTGCTGATGCTCGGCACGGGCATGCCGACGCTGGAGCCGATCCGCCGCCGTCCGTTCGTCCACGGCGCGCCGGTCATCTCGTGCATGCTTGCGACCGCATGGCGCACGACGCGCGCTCTCGACAAGGGGCCGCTCACCCGCGAGAGCGCGCTCGCCTGGATAGAAAACCCGAAGTGGGGACCGCGCCTCGACGATTTGAAGGCGGTGATGTGAATCCCAATCTCCGACGTCCGCGCAACTACACTCTGGACGAACCGGCTATCAGAGGGCGCACACCGCCGATCACAACAGGCTGCGGTCGCGCAGATTCGCTTCCTCTGCAAATGGATGATGCGGATGCTTCACGAAGTGCGCCGGCTGCCTTATCCTTGCCGCCAAATCGGAAAGATGGCGGAGCGAAGCGATGTTCGTGAAGAACGGGTGGTATGCGGCGAGTTGGTCCAAGGATCTCGGCGAGAGGCCGGTCGCGCGAAAGATCATGAACGAGGACATCGTGCTCTATCGCGGCGGCAACGGAAAGGCGGCCGCGCTCGAGGACCGCTGCTGCCACCGCGCCGCGCCGCTGTCGATCGGCGAGGTCGTCGGCAACGATTTGATGTGCGGCTATCACGGCTTGAAGTTCGCGTCGGACGGAAGATGCACGGACATTCCCGGTCAGAAGGACATACCCGCACGGGCGAACGTGCGGGCCTATCCGATCGAGGAACGCTGGAACGTCGTGTGGATCTGGATGGGAGATCCGGCCAAGGCCGACGCCTCGAAGATCGAGGCGCTGCCGTGGCTCGATAGCCCGGAATGGACAGCAACGCCGGGCTATCTGCATTTGAAATCGAACTACCTGCTGCTAATCGACAACCTCCTCGATCTCACCCACGTCGCTTACGTCCACAAGAAGACGATCGCCGGCGATCCGCGAGAGGCTATCGTTCCAACGAAGACGGAGCGCGTCGACAACGGCGTGCGCAACGGCCGCTGGATGATCGATTTCATGCCGCCGCCGCTGTTTGCGAAGGCCGGTCAGTTCACGTCCAACGTCGACCGCTGGCAGCAGGTTACGTGGAAGGCGCCAGCGACCGTCTATCTCGACGTCGGCTGCGCCAAGACGGGGACCGGCGCGCCCGAAGGCGACCGCAGCCAGGGCATCTCGATCTGGTCGACGCATCTGGCCACACCAGAGACCGATACCTCGACGCACTACTTTTTCTGCTTCGCGCGTAACTTCAAGCTTGGCGATCCCCAGATGTCGCAGATGCTGTACGAAGGCTCGAAGGTGACTTTCGAGGAAGACCTCGTCGTGCTTGAGTTGCAGCAGCAGAAGGTGCAAGGCGGTTCGATCGACGGTTTGTTCGATATCCAGAACGACGCGGCGCAATTGCAGATGCGGCGCATGATGCGGCAACTCGCGACGGCCGAGGGAAGCTTGCCGGGGTAGGTCGCGGACCGGTTAGAGCGCTGCGGCGACAGCGCGGCGTGTGGCATTTGCCAGACGCCACGCGTCGCGCCGCAAGCTCAAATGGCGATCGGCGACATGCGATTGATGATCTCGCGTGCGACGGTGTAGGCGGTCGACATCGAGGTCTTGGGATTGTCGGGCGACGGCTTGCCGACGATGCGGATTTCCATGTCGGCGCAAGCCGACGTGAGCTTGAACTCGTGCACGTTCCCGGGTGCAGCAGGGTCGGCGATGAGGCGCACGTTGGCATTGTCGAGGCCGACACTGGCGATGGCGATGGTGGCGGCGGAATTGGCGTTCTGCGGATAATCGCGAGCGGCGGCGCGCGCGGTTCCCTCATAGAAGACGGTCTCGGCCGTGACGTGATCGAGATCGATCAGCTTTTCGGCTGGCGTTCCCTTCCAGGCCTTGGGCGCCTTGCGTGAGGTGTAGGTGATGCTCTCGATGCCGGAGAGGCGAGCCGCCGACAACAGGTCGATGCCGCCGATCGCGCCCGAGCACAGGATCATTCGCGCGCCAGATGCTTCGGCCGCATCCCGCAGGGCGTTGCGCAGCGTGTCGTCGGTCAGCGAGCCGATCGAGACGACGAGCAGGTCGGTGCCCGTGGCGAGGACCTTGGTGCCGTAGGCTTTAACCGCGGCGTGACCAGCGCATTCGACGACAAGATCGTAGCGCTGCGCTAGGAACGCATCCGCTTCGGTGAAGACCTCGGCGTGTTTCGCAATGCGCGGCCCGCAACGTTCGAGGAGCCCGCGTGCTCCGTCCGCCACAGCCGGCAGCGTGAGGAGCGACAGGCGCTCCATCGGCTTCGGCATATTGCGGGCGACCGCTTCGAGCATCGGTGCTGCGATCGCGCCGCTGCCGATCACGCCGAGAGACTTGAATGCCATCCGTGAAAGCTCCTAGATGCCGCGTCGCGGCGTTGTCCGGTGTCGTTGCCGCTCGGCATTGCGCGATCAGATGAAGCGCGATACGCCGCCCGAAATCTCGAGTGTCGCGCCGGTAACATAGCTTGCCGCAGGCGAGCCGAGAAAAGCAACCGCGCGCGCAACTTCTTCTGGCTTGCCGAAGCGGGCGAGCGGGATATGCCGCGACTTCGCCTGCTCGACCAACCATTCGTCGCGCGACTGTCCGGGCTTACCCATCGTCTCGAAACGCCGATGCCACTGGCCGGACTCGATCACACCCAACACGATCGTGTTGACGCGGATCTGCGGGGCCAACTCACCGGCCATCGATTTCAGCAGGCTCTGAACGCCCGCGCGCGCCGCCGACGTACACACCATGTGCGCCTCCGGCTGGAGCGCCAGAAGTGAGTTGACGCCGACGATGGCGGGAGCGCCGCTCTTGCGCAACAGCGGAATGAAAGCACGGAGCGTATGGATCTGGCCGAAGAACTTCTGCTCGAGTTCGGCGCGCCACGCTTCGTCGGTCGTATCTGCGAACTTCGACAAGCGGCCTTCGCCGGCATTGTTCACGAGCAGATCGAGTGTGCCGAACGAGCGCGCGACGCGCTTGGCGAAAGCGTTCATCGTGTCGGCCTTCGTGACGTCGGCCAACTCTGCAACGAGATTGCCGCTGCCGTGCGCGGCTTCGAGTTCTGCTCTCGCGCTTTCCAGACGCTCGGCGTTACGACCGCAAATCGCCACGCGCGCACCTTCGGCGAGGAGCAACGATGCCGTGGCCAGGCCGATGCCGGACGTGCCGCCCGTGACGACAGCCGTCTTGCCGAATAGTCCCAAATCCATGTGTCATTCTCCAGAAGGACCTCAGCGGCGCTGAGCCTGCGAGACTACTTTAGCCGGCAGCTGACCCTGCGCCAGAGCGCGAGAGGCAGAGCGCACGTATCCCAGACGCCTGCTGATCAGTGCTGCCGCTTCGCGCACCGCCATGATGATCGACGCCCGACGCCCACGTGCGCCGCCGAACGCACTCTCGGGTCCAGATGCGTTGATAGCGGCGATAACGCAACCGGTATGATCGAACACGGGAGCCGCAATGGAGTCGATGCCCTGCTCGAAGCCCGAGCGGCTGTCGACGATGCTGGATTCTCGAACTCTGCCGAGCTCCAGGTGCAGGGCTGGCATCGTCGTCGGCGTCTGGCCGGTCACCGCGAGGAGATCGGCACCAGCGAACAGGTCGTTTACCGCCTCGCTTGACAAGTGAGCGAGGATCGCCCGCCCCATCGACGAAGCATGCGCTGGAAGCCGGGTTCCGATCCTGACGTTGCTGACAAGATGGACTTCCGGCGTTGCACGCAACACGTAGAGTACCTCGCGCCGATCGAGAATTCCGAGATGACAGGACAGGCCGAGCCGCTCGGCCAGAGCCGATAGCACCGGTCCCGCAGCTTGCGCGACATCGAGAGAAGACAACTTCTGCGCCGCAAGTTCGATCATGCCGTTGCCGAGGACGTAATCGTTGCCGCCAGGCTTGGCTTCGATCATTCCCTCTGCTTCCAGCGTATGCAGCAAGCGAAGCAACGTCGTGCGGTTGATACCGATCTCGCGGGCAGCCTGGCTCTGATTGGCAACAGAGCGGCCCGCCGCAATGTACCTCAGCACTTTGATGGCCCGCACGACCGGGGGCACCGAATATGCTGGCGCCTGCTGCAATTTCGTCTCGGGTTTCGGCAGCATGGAAGGTTCAAACCTCCGAAGCTGGTGGCGCAAACGACGCGACGAGATCGGCCACGGCTTCCGGGCGTTCCTGTGGCACGGCATGGCCAGCTTGCGGGATCGTCTCGAAGCGATGGCCGAGTGCTGGTGATGCTGCGACAACGGCATCGTAAAGGCGACGGCAGTTCGCGGGCGGCGTCACCTGGTCCTCTCTGCCGACCAGCACGAGCACCGGCATCGTCAGGTGCGATGCATCATCCACGAGATCGGCGCAGGACAACATGCGCGACGCGTGGGCATATCCCGGCAGCTTCACTTGGCTCATTCCCTTCACGACCCCGGCCACGAGTTTCACGTCCTGGGTGGCGTGAACGAGGCGCGGGCCGCGCGTGGCGGCAAAGCGTTCGGCGCCTTCCGAGATCAAGGCGTCGAGCCGGGTTGCCGCCGGTGGAGCCAGCGGCTCACCGGGTTTCGTCGCGTACCCGAGCGCAGGTGAGGCGAGGATCAGACGTGCAACGCGAGCCGAGTGCCTGCGTGCGAAACGGCCAGCTACGAGCGCGCCCAACGAGTGGCCCAGCAGGTCGATCGTTCCCATCCCCAAACGATCGAGCAGGCCCGCAAGCGTAGCTGCGTATTCGTCGGCCGCCGGCCAATCGCCCGCCAGTGGCGTGGAGGCACCGTAACCCGGCGCATCCCACGCCAACAGCGGGCGCGATGGGGCCAAAGCAGCCATCAACGCAGCGAACGACTGCGCGTTGCTGCCGATGCCGTGAAGTAAGACGAGCGGACGTCCGCGCTCACCGCCCGCGCGTAGAATCGAGATGCCGCCGCTCATCGTGCGACTTGGTTCGGTCGTCATCGCGCCTCCAGGCTCAGGCCGCGAACCGTCAGTGCTTCTTCGTGCGCTTGATCTTCGCGATCGGGTGATCGGGTGGATAAGTCGGCGTTACCGGCTTCGGGTTGCCGATCATCACACACATCAGTGCTTCCTCGATACCCTCGTTGACGAGGCCGCGATACACGCCAGGCGGAACGGAAAGAAGATCGCGCTCCGTGAGCACCGTCTCCCACTTCCTGCCCTTGTGCTCGATCATGAAGCGGATCTTGTGCCCCTTCAGAATGAAGAAAACTTCCTCGGCATCGGTGTGGATGTGCAGCGGACCTTCGCAGCCCGCGGGCAGGATCATGGTCGAGAACGTAAAGTGGCCCGCGGGTACCGCGTCGTCATCGCTTTCCACGCCAGTACCACCGGTGCCGACATAACGCAGCTGAGCGCGGCGATACTTCGGATCGTAGTCGGCCTGGAACTTGAGCGCATCCCAATCCGGTGTGCGCGTCGAGTAGCGTACCACGCATTTCTCGAGCCACTGTTCCAAGGTCTTACCCTCGGGGATCTGCACGTCATCCGGGTCGATCTTGGGGAACTTAGCGTGTTCTGTCATGGTCTTTCTCCTTTACTTGTTTGCAGCGCCCGGATTCGAAATCAGGGCAGGCACGACGTCATGGCCGCGCTTTGGGTATGTAGTGCAGCACGCGTGTCTCGATGGCCGAAACGACGCCGTAGAGAACGATGCCGATCACTGTCAGCAGCATGATCGCGTTGAACACCATGGCGGCGTTCGCCTGACCCTCGGCATAGGTGATGAGATAACCGAGGCCGGTATTGCCGCCGACCAGTTCGCCGACGGTGACGCCGATCACGGCGAGCGTGGCGCCGATACGGAGGCCGGCCATCAATGCGGGAAGCGACGCGGGGAACTCGATCTTCCAGAAAATCTGCGAGCGGCTCATCGAGTATGCGCGGGCGAGATTGACCATGTCGCGATCGACCGTCTTCATCGACTGCAGCACGTTGACCAGGATCGGGAAGAACACGATGAGAATCGTAACGAGGAGCTTTGGCCAGAACGTATATCCGAACCACATGATGAAGAGCGGCGCGAACGCAACTTTCGGGGCGATCTGCAGGCCCAGAATATAGGGTGAGAGGATACGCTCCCAGAACTGCGACATCCCCAGCAGATAGCCGCCGGCCGCTCCCATCAGGCTGCCGACCAGGAACCCGACCGTCGTCATCATCGCGGTCGAAATCGTATGACGGAGAAGGTTCTCCGCCTGCGCCATCCGGAACAGTTCCGACAGGGTCTGGGAGAACGTCGGGATGATGTACTTCGGCACCCGGAAGAATGGCGGCAAGAACTCCCACGCTGCGACCGCGACGACGGCAACCACGAGGATAGCAACGAGGTCACGGATGGACATGGGTAATTCCCGTAGAGTTGAGTCAAGCGCAGCGACCCAACAATTCACGATACGGCGAAGGCATGTCGGGGCGCGGCCAGATTGCCCTCGCCCCGACCTCAGGATCAGTTCCCGATCATGTCGTTGGTATAGGTGTCCTTGATCGGCACTGCCGTCTGGACGATCTGGTTGTCGACATAGAACTTCTGCACCGCAGCGAGACGCTTCTCGTCGAACTTGCCAAGATTGGTATTGGCGGGACCGTAAACCAACTTGGCGTATCGGCGCATGATGTCCTCCATCGCCTTCTCCTTGCCGGCATGCTGCGGGACGGCGGCGACATAGTCCTTCGCGGCCTGCTCCGGATTGTCGATGACCTCCTTGAGGCCCTTCAACGTGGCGCGCACGAAGCGCTTCACCATGTCGGGCTTTTCCTTGATGATCTTGTCGGATGCCAGGATCGCCTGCGCCATTGCGGGGAAGACAGGCTCGATCTCGAACACGTTGACCTTCACGCCCGCGGCCTGGATGCCGGCGGTCCACTCCGGCACGCCCGAGATCGCGTTGAGGTCGCCCGAGATCATCAGCTGCACTACGCCTGCTGCGCCGACCGCCTGCACGTTTGCATCGTCACGCTTCAGACCGGCGCTGCGCATCGCGCCAAGCAGATTGTAGAACGTCGTGTCCTGGAACGCGAGCACGCCGATCTTCTTGCCCTTCAAATCGGCGAGCGTCTTGATGCCGGAATCCTCCCGCACGGTAATCTGGGTCAGCGTGCGGCTGCCGAGAAGCGCCACGCCCCGTACCTCGACGCCGTTTGCGCGCACGATGATCGCGGTGTCACCTATGCCACCGCCGAGATCGGCATTGCCGACGCCGACTTGCTTAGCGACGTCTGCACCGCCCTTACCGACCTGGAACGTCGGCTCGAGACCTTCAGCCTTGTAGTAGCCCTTCGCACGCGCGATCTGGAACGGCGAGAACGCCGGCAGGAAATCAGGCGCGGGGAAGAGATAGGTTATCTTGGTCTGTGCGTGGGCCGAGGTGGCGAGCATCGAGACCAGGGCTACGGTGAGAAAACCGAACTTGGTATGTATCTTCATTGGAACTCCCTCTAGGTTCATTCGACGGAATTGATCGGTCCAGCTTTTCGAAAGACAGCGGGATACGCCGCACTATTCCCTAAGACGTGTACTCAAGCGGCACCGGCCTGCGCAGTCAGTTGCGCGATCGCCTTCTGTTTCAAGATGCGGCGCAATCGCATCAGCCCCATGTCGTGATCGTAGAGAAGCTCACGATCTCGCGCGTCCGGCTCGAACTCGGCGAGCATGCGACGATCCTGCTCCAGCACCTCCCAGTGGCGCGTTTCCAGCCGGTTCTTGTAGAGGAAGCGCCAGACGTCGCGCTGCCAGCCCGAGAGCTTTCGGCAGCGCCAGAAGATAATGGCGGAGGTCGTGTCGTCGATCGGCGCGCACGTGCCGATGATGTGGAAGTTGCCACCGGGGCCACCGGTTTTCGGGTACGGAATCTCCAACCGAAGCCAGTGGATGCCGCTGTCGATGAACTCGGTCCAATCGAAATTGACGTCGCGCTGGCCTTCCTTCTCGAACACGAAGCCCGACTGCGTATCGCGAATGCGGAACTTCGCCTGCGCTTCGCCTTCCGCCATCGAGTGGGACATCTTGTGGAGATAGGTCCCGTGCATCGGGTCCATCACGTTGTCCATGACGTAGCGATAGTCGCCCTTCCATTCCACGTAGCAAGGGAAGTGGCTGAACTCGGGCGAAGTCAACTGCTCTGGAAGCTCGAGCTTCCCGGGGGCAGCGTCGGCCTCCGCCGCAACGTAGCCGAAGATAACGCCCGCGTGCTCTTGGACCGGGAAGCATTTCGTCGCCTTCATGCCTTCGAGCTTGCATCCGGGACTGCCGGGCACGCGGACCGCAACGCCCTCACGATCGACCTCGACACCGTGATAGTCGCACTGGATGCGATCGCCCATCGGCTTGCCGAGCGAGAGCGGCGCCCCGCGATGCGGACAGTGGTCTTCCAGCGCCGAGAGCTTACCCGCCGCATCGCGCCACAACACGATCTTGTACCCGCAGCGACGGATAGAGATCGGCTTGTCCCTCACGAAGCTCGACGGGCAGAAGACATACCACATGTTGCGGATGCCTTTGGTGAGCAGCGTTTCGATCGCCTCGTTCGTCGGCTGCGCCATGTGCGCTCTCCTTCACCACTCGATATGAGACTTCACGCGCCCAAGCGGGCCATCTCACGCTTGAAGCTTTCTTCGGTCCACGGCTTGCCGTCTGGAGCAGCGACGTTCGCCTCGATAAGTTCGGCGACCAAGCCTTCCCAGGTATGAATTCCGGCCGCGTAGCTCCGCTCGATGACATCGGCGATTGCGTTCTCGGCGGCCGTCGGTTCGCGCTCGCGCGTCTGGTTCGGGTTCAGGTAGAGCTCTGCCACGACCATGCTCCTGGATAGCTTCAGGCCACGCGCTCGTCGAGCTTCAGCAGCTCGAACAATCGCGTGATGTACTGACCCGCGCGCGGATTGGCGCGGCGGGCGATCGGATTGTTGCGGTCGGGAAGATCCACGACGATCTCCTCGATGATACGGCCGGGTCGATCCGACATCACGAGAATGCGGTCGGACATCGCGACAGCTTCGGCGAGATCGTGCGTGATCAGCAGCGTGGTCACGCCAGATTCGACAATGGTCTGACCGAAGCTCTTCTGCAGCAGCATCTTGGTCTGTGCATCGAGCGCAGAGAACGGTTCGTCGAGCAGTACGATGTCGGGACGAATCGCGAGGGTGCGTGCGAGCGCCGCGCGCTGGCGCATGCCGCCGGAGAGTTGATAGGGATAGTGATTGGCGAAGTCGGACAGCTTGCAGCGGGCAAGTTCGGCCAGCGCGCGCTCACGGCGCTCCTGGCGCGAAACCGGACGCGCTTCGAGACCGAACTCGACATTGCGCAGGATCGAGCGCCAAGGCAGGAGCAGGTCCTTCTGCAGCATGAAACCGACGTGAGCGTTCGGTCCCGTCACCTGCTCGCCGCTGACGTGCACGGTGCCGTGGCTGGGCTGATCGAGACCGGCGGTGAGATTAAGGATCGTGCTCTTGCCGCAGCCGGACGGGCCGACGATCGCCACGAACTCCTTCGGGCGAACCTCGAAGGTCACGTCCGTGATGGCCACCAGTTCCTTGCCGCCCTTCTGGGGGAAGGAGCGGATCACGTCGCGGAACTCCAGCGCGGAAGCCGTGGCGAACATTTGCTACTTCCCGTGATGCGGCAGGGGCATCATCATGCGTTCAATAATGAACGATCGTTTCTATAGTGAACATTACCGGCCAGCGCTCGGAGACGTCAAGAGCGTCAATTCACTGCGTCTGTTCGATGGGCGGCGCGAGCCGGACAATCCGTCAGCGCTCGGCTATACCGGCGCAGGCCGCCATGATTTCGAGGCCGCCATCCACGGCGGATTCCCAATCGAGGAGACACACGGAGGAACGTCGCGCTGCTCCACCGCGGCCCTTCGACAGGCCATCGGGAATGTGGATGAAGCCGCGACGAGGGCCAACGCCACGCGAACCGCGGCTGCGCGCTTCGGCGAGCGAATGGTAGAGTAAGGCGTTGCAGAGATACCCACCGGCGTCGCGGGACAATTGCACCGGGATGGATCTCCGGCGCAACCGCTCGACGATCAATCCAGCCGGCAGCGTAGCGGCCATCTCGTCGGGTCCGCCCTCGGCAACGACGAGCGCTTCGGGAGACGCACCACACGCATCAAAGATATCCTGCCGGGTGTTGCGCGCGCGCGTCTCGACGACGAAGCCGCGCGCGCGATGCGATACGCCGAAGTGCAGCGCGATCACCGGATCAAGCTCTTCCAAAAGCTCGGCGAGGCGGGCGGGTCCTGCCCCGGGGAGCCGGCTGCCTGCGAGCCGTGCGAGGTTCTCGATCAAGGCACTCGATGCGTTGCGCGGGGCGCCGGGGAAAGGGCCGAAGCCGGTGAGCAGGATGACGGAGCGGTCGCGGGGCATAGTGGGCTCGATCGTTGGTTGCTCGGGGACTGGAGAGTGGCTGCCCTGCCGTCGGCTGCACACGCCCCCTCACCCTGGAAGGGGTGAAGTGATTTGGTACCATGCCAAAGATCACCCCCGCCAAGAACGTCATCGGCTTTAGTCCGCCCATGCGTTTGCTTTACCGGCAGTAATGGGCGGACTAAACCCGTGACGTTCTATCCTCCCCCTTTCCAGGGTGAGGGGGCGCACGATTGCCGTGACTTTCATGGGCCATCGCTCGCTCAAAAGTGTCCGCTCCCGACTTGTGGCTTCTCAGGCCTTCGATTCTGGGTAGCCGCTCCAGAGTTCGGCGGGGATGTCGTTCTCGTCCCAGACCCCAATGAGGATGCCCTTGCGCAGGGACTTCCCGCGCATGCCTCTGATCTGGGCTTCGGAGCGCGTGGTGCGCTGTGACTGGCGCAAGCCCCATTCGTGCAGCACACCTGCATAGTGCCGGCGCACGTCGTCCAGCGTGGGATCTGCGCCGCGGTCGACGAGTTCGGCTGGATCGTCGACGAGGTCGAAGAGCATCGGCCGGAAGCCGACGGCGTGAATGTATTTCCAGCGCTTGTCCGTCACCATGAACAGGCAGGCATCCTTCGGCTCGATGCCCAGACGCACGGCGGTCTGGCTCATCGCATAACTGTACTCGCTGATCGCAAACTTGCGCCATTCTGCGGGCGGCTTTCCGTGCAGGAACGGCAGCAGTGAGCGCCCTTCCATGCGATGCGATTGAGCTGCCAAGTCGCCGCCGAGCCAGTCGTAGAACGTCGGCACGAGATCGATGCTCTCGACGAGTTCATCGCAGACGGTGCCACGCGTGGCGTTGGCAGCGGGCGAGGGATCATAGACGATCAGCGGGATCTTCGCGGAGCAGTCGTGGAACAAGTCCTTTTCGCCCATCCAGTGATCGCCGAGATAATCACCGTGGTCGGAAGTCATCACGATCATCGTGCTGTCGGCGATGCCGCGTTCTTCGAGGAAGCGGAACAGCACCCCCATCTGATCGTCGATCTGTTCGATGAGGCCCATGTAGACGGGGATCACGTTGGTTCTCACCTCATCGCGCGCGAACGACTTCGACACTCGGTGCTGCATGAACTCGCGATAGACGGGATGGGGATCGGCGCGCTCGGCCTCAGAACGCACCGGCGGGACGACATGCTCGGGTCCGTACAGATCGTTGTAAGGAGCGGGCGCGATATAGGGCCAGTGTGGCTTGATGAACGACAGATGCATCACCCACGGCTTGTCGCCGGCCTCAACGATGTACTCCATCGCGCGGCGGGTCATGTAGGGCGTCTCGCTGTCCTCCTCCTTCACGCGGGCGGGCAGGCGGGCGTTGCGCATCTCCCAACCCGACGCGAGCTTGTTGCCGGGGCCTTGCGCTGAATTAGCCCAATCGTGCCAGGGCTTGTCGCCGGTGTAGCCCTTCTCGCGCAGGTAGCTCTCGTAGCGCGGCGGAACGGTGTAGCGGCCGTCAGGCCCATATCCGTGCAGACCGTCGTCGCGGTCGAAGGGGTCGAAGCCGCACTCGGACACACGCACGCCGATGATGGATTTCGGATCGACGCCGAGCCGCTCCATACCTTCGGTGTCGGCGATCATGTGCGTCTTGCCGACGAGGACGGCCTCGCTGCCGAGCTTTCTCACATAGTCGCCCAACGTCATTTCGCCGACCTTCAGCGGCACACCGTTCCAGGTCGCGCCGTGCGAGCCGACGTAGCGGCCGGTGTAGAAGCTCATCCGCGAGGCGCCGCACACAGGGCTCTGGACGTAGGTGCGCGTGAACCGGACTCCGCGAGCGGCGAGCTTGTCGAGGTTCGGTGTCCGCAGATGCGGATGGCCGGCGCAGGAGAGATAGTCCCAGCGCAACTGGTCGGCCATGATGAAGAGGACGTTGCGGGGCTTGTTTGCGGTCATCGGCTGCCTGTGCGGAGAATGTTCGTAGGTGCAGGGTTCGAAGTGCGACAGCGCCTACTCGGCATCAACGAGCAACTCGAATCCAGCGACTTCCCACCGGGAGCGGCGAGAGGCATCGGTGATGTAGCTGATGAACTCCATTGCTCCGCCTGCGCTCAGGCTGCCGCCGGGGATAGCTGCGCCATAGACGACGTAGCTCTGCAAGGCGGGGGGCAACAGGCCGACGACCGCAACACCGTCGATCCGGTTCACTTCGCTGAGGAGGTAGAGACCGAGGTCGGCCTCGCCCTTGGCGACGAAATCGCCACCGCCGTGGATCGCAGCCTTGTTGACGATCTTCGGCCGGACTTGGTCCGCGATGCCGAGCTGATCGAGCATGCGTGAAAGGTGCCCGCCGCTGGGCGTCGTCGGATCGGGGAACGCCAAGGCGCGCGCATCGAGCAGCGCCGCACGGACAGAGTCGGCATTGCTGATGTCGGGGCGCTTGGCATTCTTCGGGGCGATGACGCCGATGCCGACCCGGGCGATGGTGGTGCGGCTATCGTTCTCGAACGGCAGGCCCTCTTCGACGGCGGCGAGCAAGGGCGCAGGCAGCATCACGATGTCGGCCTTTTCGCCGGCCGCCAATTTTTTCTGGATCGTGGTGACGAGTGCGAAAGTAAAACTCAGCTTGTGGCCCGTCGCCCTCTCGAACTCCGGGGCGAGGGTCTGCAGCACGTGTTGCGGTGCGCCGCCGCTGAACACACAAATCTCGTCTGGGTTCAAGGCCTTTGCCCCCGTCTTTATGTCCGGCGTGGGAGCCGGTGTGCATCAGAGCATGGACGTATTCTCATACAGCGACGGTGGCGGCGGCAGTTCGGATCGCCTTGATGTTTTCGGCATACTTCCCGCCCTGAAAGACGGCGTTCCCGGCGACCAGAACGTCCGCTCCGGCTCGTGCGCAGACGGCTGCCATCGCGGGGTTCACGCCGCCATCGACCTCGAGGTGGATCGGACGATTGCCGATCATCTGGCGGATCGCTGCGATCTTGTCGGCCATCGCTGGAATGAAGGCCTGTCCACCGAAGCCCGGGTTGACGGTCATCACGAGAACGAGATCGAGCCGGTCCAGTACGTATTGGATGGTGCTCTCATGCGTATGGGGTGTGAGTGACACGCCGGCCTTCTTGCCGAGGCTGCGAATCAACTGCAGCGAGCGGTCGAGGTGGGGGCCGGCCTCCGCATGAACGGTAATGATGTCGGAGCCGGCCTTGGCAAACGCCTCGATGTAAGGATCGACGGGCGCGATCATAAGGTGGACATCGAGGGGCTTCTTCGTGTGCGGCCGGATCGCTGCGACTACGCCGGGCCCGATCGTGATGTTGGGCACGAAGTGGCCATCCATCACGTCGACGTGGACCCAATCGCAGCCGGCCTGATCTATGGCGCGGACCTCTTCGCCCAGCTTGGCGAAATCCGCCGATAGGATCGATGGTGCAATCAGGACGTCAGCCGACATGCCGGTCTCCGCAGACTAATTCAAGGTTAGCCACTGCAGAGCATCGCGCGCCGGATTTGGCAACCCCGAGATGGGCGCGGGACGGGACCATCCCCACCCCCTAACATCCGAAGCAAGATCGGATGCCGCCCGTTTTCATTCCGCGATCCCATGACTTCGCCTTTGGGCAGAATTGACCGCCTCCGACATCGCCGTTACGGTCCGCCGCAGTTTGCAACCCGGGCAGGCTAGATGTCACAGTTCCGGGAAGGGAGGATATCCATGCGTAAGCTCGCTTCGATCATAGCGACGGGCGCCGCCGCACTCGCAGCCGTCACACTCGCAGCAGCGACGGGGGCACAGGCCCAGGGCACCGTCAAAATCGGCCTGATCATGCCATTCTCGGGCCAGTTCGCCGACGCGGCCACCCAGATGGACAATGCCATCAAGCTTTGGGTGAAACTGAACGGGGATACGGTCGCTGGCAAGAAGCTCGAGTTCATCCGCAAAGATACCGGCGGAATCGCTCCCGACGTCGCCAAGCGGCTCGCGCAGGAACTCGTTGTTCGCGACAACGTCGACATTCTCGCAGGCTTCGTGCTGACGCCGAATGCAATGGCGGCCGGCGACGTCTCCCAGCAAGCCAAGAAGTTCATGGTGGTCATGAACGCTGCGACTTCGATCATCACGACCAAGTCGGAATTCATGGTGCGCACTTCGCTCACCACACCTCAGCTCAACGGTGCGCTCGGTACCTGGGCGGTCAAGTCGGCCGGCGTCAAAAAGGTCTACTCGATGGTGTCTGACTTCGGTCCCGGCCGCGATTCGGAAGCCGCATTCATCAAGGCTTTTAAGGAAGCCGGCGGCGACATCGTCGGCCAGGTCAAGTTCCCGGTCGCCAACCCCGATTTCTCCGCTTTCGTGCAGCGCGCCAAGGACCTCAATCCGGAAGCCGTGTATGTCTGGGTGCCGGGTGGCGCACAACCGGGCGCTATCGGCAAGGCACTCGCGGAACGCGGTATCGACGCCCGAAAGACCAAAGTCCTCGGCCAGCTCGAACTGACCGATCCGGGCGCGATCAAGGCGATGGGTCCGGCAGCCGAAGGTATCATCGTCGCGTCGCATTACGACGCGCACCACGAGAGCGCGGCCAACAAGAAATTCGTGACCGCGTTCCAGGCGGACTACAAGCGGGACCCCGACTACTTCTCGATCGGCGGCTGGGACGGTATGCATCTCATCGCCGAGGTTCTGAAGAAGACCGGTGGCAAGACCGACGGGCAGGAGATGGCTACCGCGGCTAAAGGCATGAAATGGGAGAGCCCGCGCGGCATGATCTCGATCGATGCGGAAACGCGCGATATCATCCAGAACGTCTATATCCTGCAGGTCAAGAAGATCGGCAACGAACTGAAGAATGTGCAGATCGACGTGATCCCGGACGTGAAGGACCCCGTCAAGGCGGCAATGAAGAAGTAAGACGGCGGCCGAACGACGGGACATAAGTGCCGGTGTCAGCCCCCGAGGGGGTGGCACCGGTATTTCGTCGATCGCCGCAAACCCTTCCGGCGCCACGCGCCACCTCCCCCGCAAGAGGGGAGGCGATCCGCCAAGGTTTCACAACCATGACCGCCAAGCCGCCATTTCGCGCCGATCACGTCGGGAGCCTGCTCAGGCCGCCCGTTCTGAAGGATGCCCGCGCGCAATTCGCGGCCGGCAAGATCGACCGGGCGGCGCTGACCGCGATAGAAGACCGCGAGATCGACCGGATCGTCGCCAAGCAAGCAGAAGTCGGGCTCATGTCATGTACGGACGGCGAGTTCCGCCGCTCCTGGTGGCATCTCGATTTCCTATGGGGGCTCGACGGCGTCGAGAAGCTCGATCTGGGCGAGGGCGTCACCTTCGCAGGCATGAAGACGCGCGCGGAAGGCGTGCAGATCACCGGCAAGATCGGGTTCACGTCCCACCCGCATGTCGAGCACTTCAAGTACCTAGCGGCGCGCACGAAGCGGACAGCAAAGGTCACCATCCCCGCGCCGTCCGCGCTTTACGGTCGGCCGACCACGATCCCGATTAATCGGGCTGTCTATCCGACCAACGAAAAAATGTTCGAGGATCTCGGACAAGCCTATCGCAAAGCGGTCCGCGCGTTCGCGGATGCGGGCTGTCGCTATCTACAGCTCGACGAAGTGTTCATCGCGATGCTGTGCGACGACAAGTACCGCCAGCAGATGCGCGACCGCGGCGACGATCCCGACAAGCTCGGCGTGCTTTACGGCGACCTGATCAATGCCGCGATGTCGGATATTCCCACCGACATGACGATCACGATGCATCTTTGCCGCGGCAACTACCGCTCCACGTGGCAGGGGCAGGGCGGCTACGAGAAGGTGCAAGAGATCCTGTTCAACCGGATCAACGTGCACGGCTATTTCATGGAATACGACAGCGAGCGTGCCGGCGGGTTCGAGCCGCTCGCGTTGCTGCCCAAGTCGAAGAAGGTCGTGCTTGGGATCGTGACCACGAAGACCGGCCAGCTCGAGGCGAAGGATGCTATAAAACGACGCATCGAGGAGGCAGCGAAGTTCGCGCCGCTCGAGCAGTTGTGCCTGTCGGGCCAGTGCGGTTTTGCGTCGACCGAGGAAGGCAACTCGCTCGCCGAGGACGAGCAGTGGGCGAAGCTGGCGATGATCGTCGACGTGGCGAAGGACGTTTGGGGCGATGCTTAGCTGCTGCGCGATTGCATTACCCTCCCCCGTGTGGGGAGGGGGCAGGGCTGGGGGGAGCGGACGACGCTCCACTAGCTCCACCCCACCCCCTCGAGGGGGTGGGAGTCACAACGGGAGTGCGCACCCGAAATGATCCCGTTTCTCGGCGTTCTGTTCGACGGCTTTGCTTACGGCATGCTGCTGTTCCTCCTATCGGTGGGGCTGTCGGTCACGCTCGGCGTGATGAATTTCGTCAACCTTGCGCACTGCTCGTTCGCGATGATCGGCGCCTACGTGACGATCACGCTGACGCAGACCTACGGCTGGCCGTTCCTGGCGACGCTGCCGATGGCGTTTCTCGCAGCGGCCGTCGTGAGTGTCGTGCTGGAGCGCACTCTGTTCCAGAGGTTCTATCGCGCCACCGATCTCGACCAGTGCCTGCTGACGATCGGTATCGTTTTCGTGTCGATCGCGGTGATGGCTTATCTCTACGGCACGATCCTGCAGTCCGTGCAGGTACCGCCCTATCTCAAAGGTTCGTTCGACGTCGGGCCAATGAGGTTCGGCGTCTACAGGACGTTCCTGATCTTCGTTGCGCTGGCGGTCGCGGTACTGTTGGTCGTGGCATTGGAGAAGACGCGTTTCGGCGCGCAGATCCGTGCCGCCGTCGACAACCAGCGGATGGCTCGCGGGCTCGGCATTGACGTCGACCGCACATTCGCACTCACCTTCGCACTCGGGTCGGGCCTCGCCGGGCTCGGCGGCGCGCTCGCGATCGAGATGGTCGGTCTAGATACGGACTTCGCGTTTCGCTACCTGATCTACGTGCTGATCGTCGTCTCGGTCGGCGGCCTCGGCTCGATCGGCGGATCGTTCGCGGCGGCCGTGCTGCTCGGGGTCTCGGATGTCGCTGGCAAATACTACGCCCCGCAATTCGGCGCGTTCTTCATCTATGCGGTCATGATCGTGCTATTGATGTGGCGGCCGCAGGGCCTGTTCGGGAGGCGGTGATGGGCGCGTTTGCTGTTTCCCTCAATCCCGTCGATGCGCTGGCCGAACGCTCGCGCTGGCGGGCGATCGAATTGGTGCTCTGGCTCTGCGCGCTCCTACCGTTCTGGCTCGCGCCGACGCATTTGCAGCTCGCCAGCCAGATCGCGATCACGGCGTTGTTCGCAATCTCGCTCGACCTGATCCTGGGTTATGCCGGCATCGTCTCGATGGGGCACGCGGCATTCTTCGGACTGGGCGCCTACACGGCCGGCATCATCTCGGTGAAGCTCGGCTGGGGCGAGCCGATATCAGGATTGCTGATCGCCGGAACAGTCGCTGGAATCGCGGGCTATCTATCGAGCCTCGTCGTGTGCCGCTTCCGGCATCTGGCGCTGATCATGATCACGCTCGGCATCGGTGTGATGCTGCACGAGATCGCAAACACCTCGCACGGGCTGACCGGCGGCGCGGACGGACTTCAGGGTATTCGCACCTGGAAGTTCCTCGGCATATGGTCGCTCGATATCTACGGCTACGTCGCCTACACCTATGCGCTGATCGTGCTGTTCATATGTTTTCTCGTCGCGCGGCGTATCGTGCAGTCGCCATTCGGTCTGGCCCTCAAAGGCATCCGCGAGAACTCCCTGCGCATGCCGGCGATCGGTGCGCCGAGCCAGTCGCACCTGCGCAAGGTCTATACGATCGCCGCGGTCATGGCGGGCATGGCGGGCGCGGTCCTGGCGCAGACGACGGAGACTGTTTCGCTTGAAGTGCTGAGCTTCCAGCGCTCGGCGGACGTGCTCGTAATGCTGATCCTGGGCGGTACGGGCCGGCTCTACGGCGGCATGATCGGCGCCATCATCTACATGCTCGCCCGCGACAACCTATCCGGCCTCAATCCGCAGTACTGGTACTTCTGGATCGGGCTGTTGCTGATCGCGGTCGTAACGCTGCTGCCGAACGGCATTCTCGGCGGTCTGTCGAAACTCCGGGCGCTCGACCGGATTCATGCACTGCGCCTTACGCCGCGCCGCTTTTTCGGTTCGCGGCAACCGCCGCGGGTGGAGGCCCCATGAGCCCTCCGGCGCTCGCCACTCGTGCTCTGTCCAAAAGCTTCGGCTCACTGGCGGTCACCCAGAACGTCGAGATCGCCGTGCCGCAAGGCGCGCGATATGCATTGATCGGGCCCAACGGCGCGGGCAAGACGACGCTGATCAACCTGATGACGGGCCTGGTCAAGCCGGACCAGGGCTCAATCCTGCTCAACGGCGAGGACATCTCGGCACTGGAGCCTGACGCGCGCGTGAAGCGCGGACTGACGCGAACGTTTCAGATCAACCAGCTGTTCCCGAACCTGTCGGCTCTGGAGGCTGTCACACTCGCGGTGCTGGAGCGGCAACAGAAATCCGGCGTGTGGTGGCAGAAGTTGCCGGCATTCAGCGGAGCGATCGAGGAAGCATACGAGATCCTCCAGTCGCTACGGTTCGGTTCGGACAGCGAACGGGTGACGCGCGAGCTTCCTTACGGTCGGCAGAGATTGCTGGAAATCGCGCTGGCCCTGGCCACGAAGCCGAAGGTGTTGTTGCTCGACGAGCCTGCCGCCGGGGTGCCGAAGGACGAAAGCGCGGAGCTGTTCCAGGCGATCGCCGCCTTGCCGTCCGACATCACGGTGCTGTTCATCGAGCACGACATGGACCTCGTGTTCCGTTTCGCCACGCGGATCATCGTGCTGGTGGCAGGAGCGGTGCTCGTCGAGGGTACGCCTGGCGAGATCAGCGCAGACGCACGCGTGCGCGAAGTCTATCTCGGAAAGGGGCATCGCCATGGCTGAACCCCTGCTCGTTCTGGAGGATGTTCGCGCGGGCTACGGCGAGGCGACGACGCTCGATGGCATATCGCTCGAAGTACCGACCCAGGGAAGCCTCGCCGTGCTCGGGCGTAACGGCGTCGGCAAAACGACACTGCTGCTGACGATCATGGGACTGACCCGGCAGACCCGCGGGCGTATTCTCTGGCAGGGCCGCGACATCACGCGGCTGGCGCCGCACCTTCGCGCGCGCGCGGGCCTGGGCTGGGTGGCGCAAGAGCGTGAAATTTTCCCGTCGCTGTCGCTCGAAGAGAACCTGACGATCGCGGCTCGGCCCGGCCGCTGGGACCTGCCATCGGTCTATGCGTTGTTTCCGCGTCTCCAGGAACGTCGGCGGAACATGGGCAACCAGCTGTCCGGTGGCGAGCAGCAGATGCTGTCGCTCGCTAGAGCGTTGATGACCAATCCCAGCCTGCTTCTGCTCGACGAGCCGCTCGAAGGGCTCGCGCCGATCATCGTCGAGGAACTGACCGCGGCGCTGCAGCGCATGATCGCCGACGAGGGCACAGCCGTGATGCTGATCGAGCAGCACGCGGAAGTGGCACTATCGCTCACGCACGATGCCGTCATCATCGAGCGGGGGAGGATCGCACATCGGGCGACGTCGGCCGAACTGTTGCGGGATGCCGCGACGCTCGACAGATTGATCGGGCTGAAGCTCGAGTAATTCTGCAGGTCGTGAATTCGAGGAAAATGCAATGTCGCCGTATCGACTCCATGCGTTCTGCCAATCGGGCAACGCCTACAAGGTCGCGCTCTATCTCAACTGCTCGAACATTCCGTGGGAGCCGGTTGAGGTCGATTTCTTCGGCGGGCAGAACCGCAAGGAAGACTGGCGGGAGACCGTCAACACCATGGGCGAGGTGCCGGTGCTCGAAGCCGACGGCCGGCGGTTGACGCAATCGGGCGCGATCCTGACTTGGCTCGCCGACAAGCACGGCAACTTCGCGCCGGCGAACGGCGACGAGCGCTACGAGACGACGCGCTGGCTGCTGTTCGACAATCACAAGTTCACGAGCTACTATGGAACGCGGCGTTTCCTGAAATGCTTCGCGCCGCATAAGCCCGATCCGGCCGTGCTGGCGTTCCTGCAGGCACGAGTAGATTCGACGTTCGCCATCGTCGACAAGCATCTGGCGGGGCAGCCGTTCATCATCGGCAAGCGCCCGACCATCGCGGACTTCTCACTGGCCGGGTACATCTACTATCCAGCCGACGAAACCGGCGTCGACATTGCGAAGTCTTATCCGAACATCAACGCCTGGTCGGAGCGCATCAAGACGCTGCCCGGCTGGAAGCATCCGTACGACTTGTTGCCGGGCAGGTACATCAAGCCGATCGAGCGGTGAACGATACCTTACAACGCCTCAGTAATGGATCACCCCAGCGTCAATTTCAGCTTACCCCCGCTGAGCGACCGGCGGTGGGATGGCAAGTGAGGGCCTGCTGCCTTTGCGATCAAGCCAGACCGTAGTAGATTCGTGCTTATGAAACAGGCTTCCACACATCACGGTACCGTCGTCGTCGAACATGTGATCGATGCACCGGTCTCACGCGTCTACGCGGCCTTTGCAAACTCGAAGGAACGAGAAGCATGGGGAGCACCATCAGACAGTGCGGCCTACTATTATGAAGAGGCCGATTTTCGCGTTGGCGGCCGCGACATCGCCCGATGCGGTGCCAAATCCGACCCTCGATTTATTGTGGAGTCTCGATACGTTGATATCACCCACGAGCGCAGGATTGTGTGGACGGAGACCATCCGCGAAGCCGACCATGCTCTGGCAGCAAATGTCACAACTCTTGAACTCATTTCCGAGGGTAACCGCACACGCTTGACGGTCACGGTTCAGGTCACTTCATTTGTCGGTGAAGACATGATCTCGAATACCAAGTCAGGACATACAGGTTCGCTTGCAAGCATGGCTCTACACATCGAGCAATCGCCAAACCGCTGAGGTCAGCCACGGGTCAAAACCACGCTTCCCCAGAGTTCGCTCCCGAAGTCTTCGTTACCCAGCTGCGGACATTGCGCAAGTGGGCCACACGCTGGTCAAGCAAGAAACTCAGCAAGAAACTCAACAACAAGAAACTCTGCTTGAGTGTCAGGCCCGAAATGTCTGACACCGCCGCTAACGGAACGGCGGCTCCTCGAAGGAGCGGAGCTTGCGGGAATGCAGGCTTTCGCGGCGCAATTTCAGGAGTTCGATCGCTGAGAGGCCGATTTCGAGATGTTGCGCGACGGCGGTCTCGTAGAAGGCACTCGCGGCGCCGGGCAGCTTGATCTCGCCGTGTAGCGGCTTGTCGGAGACACAGAGCAACGTGCCATAAGGGACGCGCAGCCGGAAGCCTTGGGCTGCGATAGTGCCGCTCTCCATGTCGACCGCGATCGCGCGCGAGAGATTGATGCGCCGCCGTTCCTGGGCAAAACGAAGCTCCCAATTGCGATCGTCGTTGGTCACGACCGTGCCCGTGCGCAGCCGCGCTTTCAGCGCATCGCCGCGCGCGCCGGTCACCTCTGCGGCGGCGTCCTGGAGCGCGACCTGCACCTCGGCCAGCGCGGGGATCGGCACTTCCGGCGGCACCAGGGCATCGAGGATGCGATCCTGCCGGAGATAAGCGTGCGCCAGCACATAATCGCCGATCGACTGGCTTTCACGCAGACCGCCGCAGTGGCCGACCATCAGCCAGCAATTGGGACGCAGTACCGCCAAATGGTCGGTGATGTTCTTGGCGTTGGATGGGCCCACGCCGATGTTCACCAGCGTAACGCCCTCGCCGTTCGGCTTGACGAGGTGGTAGGCCGGCATCTGATAACGGTGCCACATCGACGACGCGGCCAGTGCCTCGGCTTCGGCCTGCGTGATGCCACGCTCGACGACCACATTTCCGGGCAGGACCATGCGTTCCCACGGGCTGCCTTCCGCACGCAGGCGAGCGAGCCCGATGCGGATGAACTGGTCGATGTAGCGATGATAGTTGGTCAGCAGCACCCAATGCTGCACGTAGCGCCAGTCACTGCCCGTGTAGTGCACGAGCCGGCGCAGCGAGTAATCGACGCGCGCGCCGTCGAACAACGCCAGCGGCAGCGCACGGCCGCCGTCGAGATCGACGAGGCCGTCCGCGATCTCGTCGCCGACGGCTGCGAGATTTGGCGTGGGAAAATGGCGGGCGAGCTCGGCCGGGGTCACGCCCGCTCGGGCCAGATCGCCGGCCCGCTCCAGCACGTAGGGATAGGGGATCTCCTGGTCGCTGACAGCGACTTCGATTTCTGCGCCGTACTCGGCGACGAGCGGTTCGAGCTGTTCCAGCAAATAGCCGCGGAAAACGTCCGGATGGGTGATCGTGGTCTCATAGACACCGAAGCGCTGAAGCTTCGCAAACGCGCGATTGCTCAGGGGGTGAGGCTGAGCCATGTCGCGGTAGTGCACGCGAAGTAGCGGATAGCGGAAAGAGGCGCGAACGGCCGTAGAGGGCACCGTGCGCTTCGCGAGGTAGCCATCCAAGGCGTGATCGAGGGCCTGGGTCGCGGAGCGATAGATCGATTGGAGTTGGTCGATCGCGGCGGCAGGCGTGAGACGGCGGCCATTGGCGGGCTTGGACGGCGGCGACTTTGACGGCGACGTTTTGGGTGGCGAGGACTTCGGCATGCTGGGAGTTACCACGGCTGGATGCTGGGCGGTCTTGAATTGGCGTCGCCGACAATGCCTCAGCAATGCGGCACACGTAATATGGTGTGGGAAACCTCATGGCCCGCATTCGCAGGCAGCAGCACGTATCCGCAGTGGCTGTTTCGCAACAGACGCGCGCCTTCCCCTTGCCTAGGCCAAACAAATCCAGTGTTGGCATCCTAAAAAAGGTTACACCCTGGGTTTCAGTCGTTTCCGGTCATCGATCTCATGTCGCTTCGTCTAACACTCGCGTTCGGCCTGTGGGCGCTCGGACTTGCGTTCGCGGGCTGCTCCCCTCGTCCGACGAGCGAGGTGCTGGTGCCTGTCGCGCAGGTGCCGAGCTACACGGCTAAAGTTCGACTTCTGGTGGCAACGACGCGGGAACGCGGCACGCCTGGCGATCCCAACGCGTTCAGTACATTGCGGTCCGAAACGGTCAATTACGCCGCGTTGACGATTTCGATCCCTCGCAATCACAAGCCCGGTCAGATCGAGTGGCCCGATCAGGTGCCCGCCGATCCAGCCTTTCACTTCCTGACCACCGACCGCAGCTTCCTCGGTCCTCAGGCGTTCAACGACGAAGTGCGGCGGAGCGTCCAATCAGCACGCGGAGAGCGCGGCTCTGTGCTCGTATTCGTCCACGGCTACAACACGCTCTACGAAGAGGCGGTCTATCGTTACGCGCAGATCATCCACGACTCCGGCTTTTCCGGCACGGCGATCCTGTTCGCGTGGCCATCTCGCGGCAAGGCTCCGCTGTATCTCGCCGACCGCGACGCCAGCACCTACTCTCGCGACTATTTCGAGCGGACGCTGCTACAGCTCGCCGGTGTTTCCGGCGTACGGGAAATCAATATTCTCGCCCACAGCATGGGCGGCTGGCTGACGGTAGAAGTGTTGCGGCAGGCGCGCTTGAAGGGGAACGGATCTTTCAACGGCAAGCTGGGTGACGTGATCCTGGCATCACCAGACCTCGATGTCGGGGTGCTTCGCACGCAGCTCGACGTGATCGGGGCACTCAAGCGGCCGATGGTCATTCTGGCGTCCAAAGACGACAATGTGCTGGCCCTTTCGTCGTTCCTTTCGGGCGGTGTCGAGCGTGCCGGCAACATCTCCACCGACAACAGGGACGTAATCGAAGCGGCGCAGCGCTACAACGTCAGGATCGTCGATCTTTCGATGGTCGACGACGGGACGAGTGCGCATCATGCGAAGTTCGCAGAGTCCGGCGCGGTGATTGCCGCAATCGGGCGCGGACTCAAGGCGGATGCCGCCGCGAAGTCCTCGCAGTCCGTGGTCACCGCCGTGACCAATGTCGGCACGAGCATCCTGGCGCTGCCGGCTGCCATCGTCGGGGCCGGAGGTCCTGCGCAGTAGCCGGACAGTTGCACAGCCTGCCTTCGTTCGTCGGGCTCGGAGGCATTTGAACTCCCTGTCCCCAAGTGCCAATGTGGCCGCCGAACCGAACGATTGGGGCCACCGATGTCTCGCGCCAACCTTCCTCTGTCCCGCTTCACGGTGCTCGATCTCACGCGCGTGCGATCCGGACCGACTGCGATGCGCCAACTCGCCGATTGGGGCGCGCGGGTGATCAAGATCGAGATGCCGCCCGACCGCGCCGAAGAGGACAACTTCACCGGCGACCGTCACTCCTCCGATTTCCAGAACCTGCATCGCAACAAGGAGAGCATCACTCTCGACCTGAAGGCGCCCGCAGCCCGGGAGATCATGCGGCGCCTGGTGCTGAAGGCGGACGTGGTGGCTGAAAACTTCCGGCCGGACGTCAAGAACCGATTGAAGCTCGACTACGAGACGCTGTCGGAGATCAACCCGCGCATCGTCTACGGATCGATCTCGGGGTTCGGCCAGGACGGGCCTTACGCACGGCGGCCGGGCGTCGATCAGATCGCGCAGGGCATGAGCGGCATCATGTCGGTGACGGGGCAACCGGGGCAGGGACCGATGCGCGTCGGCGCTGCGATCGGCGACGTGTCCTCGGGCCTCTACCTCTCGTTCGGAATTCTGGCGGCACTGCTCGAGCGGGAGACGTCGGGCCGCGGCCAGTGGGTCGACACCTCGCTGATGGAATCGCTGATCGCGATGATGGATTTCCAGTCGGCGACATGGCTGGTGGACAAGAAGATTCCTCAGCAACAGGGCAACGATCACCCGAAGTCGATGCCGACGAGCGCCTTTGCTACAACCGACGGGTTCGTCAACATCGGCTGCGGTGACCAGACTCGGTGGGAGCGCGTTGCGCGGGCGCTCGGTCTCCCGGAGCTGATCGTGCGGCCCGAATACCGGACCGGCGCCGATCGCAGCAAGAACCGAGAGAAGCTCAAAGCCGAGCTCGGCGCCGTGTTCAAAACGAATACGATGAACCATTGGGTCGAAATGCTGAACGAGCAGGGCGTGCCGTGCGGACCGATCTACTCGGTCGACAGAGTATTCGCCGACCCGCAGGTCAGGCACCAAGGCATGGCGGCGGCGGTGACGCACCCCGTGCTCGGCGAGATCGAGCTCGTCGGCCAGCCGATCCATATGTCGCGCACGCCTTGGCAGATGCGAACGGCCGCGCCCGAAGCCGGGGAACAGACGAGCGCCATTCTGGCCGAGATCGGCTATTCGGAAGCGGAAATCGCGGCGTTGATCGAAGCAAAGGTTGTCTGATCGCATTCCGCCCTCCTCCACGAGGGGAGGACGATCGAGTCGCGCTATACAGGAAGCTAATTTCATGAACCTCGGCACTGACAAGATGCTCGCGCGCAAGGACGGCGCGATCGGCTGGATGACCTTCAACAACCCGGCCCGCCACAATGCGCTGTCCTACGAAATGCGACTTGCAGCTCTGCAGATCCTGGAAGAGTTCGAGAAAGACGACGCTATCCGTGTGATCGTGATGACCGGGGCGGGCGAGAAGTCGTTCGTCTCAGGCGCCGACATCTCGCAGTTCGACAAGATGCGCGACACGGCCGAGCAGCAGGCCGAATACGAGCGTGTTTCACAAGCGATGCAGACGAAACTCATGACGCTGAGCAAGCCGCTCATCGCAATGATCCGCGGCTACTGCATCGGCGGTGGATTGCAGACAGCCCTGACCGCCGATCTGCGCGTCGCGTCCGAGGACGCGCAGTTCGCGGTGCCGGCCGGCAAGCTGGGAATCGCCTACACCTGGAACAGCGTCGCCAAGCTCGTGGAGACGGTCGGCCCGTCGGCGGCCAAGCATATCCTGTTCACCGCCAAGCGCTTCCCGGCAGCAGATGCGCTGCGGATGGGCCTCGTCAATCAGGTGGTGCCGACAGCCGCGCTGGAAGATACCGTGCGTGACCTCGCCAATACGATCGCGGGCAATGCCCCCTTGAGCCTCGTCGCCGCCAAGCGGGCCGTGAACGAACTGGTGAAGGACCCCGCCGACCGTGACGAAGCCGGTGCCCGAGAGGCCGCTGCCCGCGCCATGGGCAGCGAGGACTTCAAAGAGGGGCGGACGGCGTTCATGGAAAAGAGGAAGCCGGTTTGGAAGGGGCGGTGAATGACCGACCGTCTGCTCTGAGGCTGTGGGGGGGGGCGGGACAACCGCGACCGAGCCAGCCCAGGCCCGTCGGGGCAGGTATTTCCCCGCATCCCATCTATTTTTCTTCTTTCGAGCCCTTCGTGAAGGCCAGCCGAAATCGTCGTCGTTCATCCAAGTGACGCATCGGAGTTGCGTACGAGCGATGCCTCGGCCAAGAATTGGATAAGTCGTTAACCGACTTCATAGCTGACGCATTCCAACTGGTGCCCCATGCTCAACGTCGCGCAGAAGCTCAAGACCTCCAGCATGTTCTCTCGGATCGGAGAGGCGGCTCTGAAAAGCCTCCTCGAAAACGCGATCCAGGAGAGCGGAGAAGCGGGCGCACCGATCGCGGCCCGTCCCGCCGATGTCGTGATCGTGCTCGACGGCGGCATCGAGATGAAGAGCCGGGAGGGCAAGCTGCTCGCCCGCGTCAACGCCGACCGCAGCGCTGGTGAGCCCGGTATTCTGCATGCTGTGCCGCCGGGCGCACATCTCACGCTCACCCGCCGTAGCGACGTGCTCGTGGTCGATGGCGCGGTACTCGACGAGGTTCTGAGCCATGCGCACCAGAACGACAGTATCGCCTCACTCGACGACGGCATCGGCAGCCGCGTGGCGAGTCTCATCCATACGCAGCCGTTCACGCAGATGACGCTCGACCAGATCTGCCGCTGTGCCGAGGCGATGTCGCGCCGCGCCGTCGAGGCCGGCGAGGACGTGATCCGCTATGCCGGCTCGGGCGATGCCTTTTACGTGATCGAACAGGGCGAAGCCGAGGTATGGCGGCCGGACCCGCGCAATGGTCAACCCGCGAAGGTGGCGACACTTTCGGCGGGCGCAAGCTTCGGCGAGGAGGCGCTGCTGCGCGGCGGACTGCGGAACGCGACCGTTCGCATATCCAAGCCGGGTAGCCTGCTGGTTCTGGCCGTACCGGATTTCGATCAATTGATCGCCAGCCATTTCGTGCACGAGGTCTCAGCGGACATCGCCAACAGTATGGTGTCGCGCCGCCAAGCCGAGCTTATAGATTGCCGCTACGACGACGAGCATGCGGCGTGGCGCATTCCGGGCAGCCGTTCGATGCCGCTGGAAAGCCTGCGAGCGAATGCCCTTCAGCTCGATAAAGGCCGGAGCTACATCATCTATTGCCGGACTGGAAAGCGCAGCCGCGCGGCCGCTTTCCTGATGCGCCAGCTCGGTCTCACAGCGACCGTGCTGCGCGGCGGAATGGCCGAATGGCATTTCGCCATCGAAGGCGTACCCGACGACGAGCACGGGGTGCCACCCGTCTGACTTTTGAAAATTCTGTCGAAGGTTCGGGACAGATTGCCGGAGCAATAAGCATTCGGGCAGATCGCCAAGAGGGCGCCGGTCATTCGGGACAGCGGGGTCAAGCTGGAGTTGGCGATCCCCCGCGGATCTCGGAAAAAGGCAACCCCGTGGTTCGGGGGCTTCGCGTGAACACTTTGCAAACTCGCGCGCACGTACTACTAGAGCGCTTTCCAAGTAGGTTGGGGCGATCTAGGACGCGCGCGAGCGGCGAGCCGGGAGCGGCCCATCATCCATGGCATCCCAGGTACGCGTCGGGTCGCGGCCAGTGGCCTCGAACCAACCTATGGTGCCGTCAAGCTTCTTCAATTCGCATCAGGCATTGCGCTCCAGGGCGCTGACAAACAGAGGAATGTTCCATGCCGACCATGACCAATACACGCCGCAAGCAGATCCAGGCCAAGCAGCGCAAGGCCGATAACGCGAACAAGCGCGCCGCCAAGATCGCCAAGAAGGTCCGCAACCAAAAGGCTGCCTGACCTCTCAGTGGCATGATCCGGCTGCCCGCTTTTGCGAAGAGGGCGGCGGTCATGCGGATCGGCTTCCCTAACGCTACGTTCGGCCGCTACAAAAGGCCGCGTGACAGCATGGTCGCGCCGAGGCAGGCGAGGCCAATCAATACCCAACGCCTGAAGGTCTCGACCGAGAGACCCGAGCGCACCACCTGCCCCAGCGCCATTCCGGCAAAGGCTGCGGCTACCGCAGTCGCCGCCGGCCACGCTGCTTCTGTGCGTAGGGCGCCGTGCACGCCCAGGCCCAGCGCCAGGGCGAACGCGGAGGTAAAGGCCGTGATCCCGATCGCCTGAACCATTTCGTCCTTGTCCAGTTCCAGCGCCTGCAGAAACGGGACGGTTGGCACCACGAACACGCCCGTGGTTCCGCTGATGATGCCGTTGGCAAGGCCCGCAGCTGCGCCGATCGAGCCTTCCCAGCGCGGCGGCACACGCAGCTTCGTGCCATATAGCGCGTGCAGCGAATAAGCGATCAGCGCCGCGCCGAGTGCCGCCACCGTGAAGCGAACATCGGCCCTTGCTACGACGCCAGCGCTCGCGACTGTGCCAACGACAACCGCGGCCAGCATCGGCCAGAGGCGACGGAGCATCATCAGGAAGCCCGGGCCGATCAGCATCTGCCAGATGTTGGTCAAGATGGCCGGGAGCACGACGATGGAAGCCGCCTGGACCGGTGCCATGAACAACCCCAGCAACCCCGTCGCGATCGTCGGCAGGCCGAGCCCGATCACACCCTTGATCCAGCCTGCGAACGTGAAGATGAGGGCGACAGTCGCGAGCACGGGCCAATCGAGTTGCATCGAGTATTCCGACTCTCACGCATTACACCGGTGTAAACCCGGCACTTGTTGCCGGGGTCCGGCTCGCCCCTGGCTCCTGTGAGGAGGAAACCTGGATCCCGGTGACGAGCACTGGGATGACCGCCTTTTTCTTTCGTCACATGCAGAACATCGGGACTTCGGTGGAATCCCCCTACAGCCACACCTCGATCAGCCTCGGCCCCTTCTCGCGGCAGCCGTCGGCAAAGGCTTTGCAGAATTCCTCGGTGGTGGTGACGCGGGTCGCCGGCACGCCCATGCCCTTGGCGAGCGCAGTGAAGTCGAGCTCGGGCTGATCGATCCGCAGCATCGCAGAGGCGCGCGGCCCGGGTGTACCAGCCAGTACGCCCGCGAACTCGTTGCGCAGAATCTGGTAGGCGCGGTTGGCGAAGATCACGGTCAGCACGTCGAGCTTCTCGCGCGCCTGGGTCCACAGGGCCTGGATCGTGTACATGGCGCTGCCGTCGCCGGTGAGACAGATCACCTTACGGTCGGGGCAGGCGACAGCGCATCCGGTCGCGACCGGCGGTGAGTAGCCGATCGAGCCGCCCATGTTCTGGATCATATCGTGCGGCGCGGCGCCCGCCGTGACGCCCATTGTCTCGCGTCCGGTGGTCACGCTCTCATCGACGACGATAGCGTTCTCGGGCGTCAGAACGGCGAGCGCCTGCGCGATGGACGCCGAATTGAGCGGCCCCGTCGGCATCAGGGATTCGACCTTGGCCTGCGGCTTCGCATCACCGGCCTTCGCGCCGACCGCAGAGGCCAGCGCTTCGAGTGCCGCCTTACCGTCGCCGCCGGGGCTCACGAGGTCGTGCACATGGCAACCTTCCGGCTTCATCAGGCTCGGCTTCCCCGGATAGGCGAAGAACGCCACGGGCTCGCCCGTCTCGACCGCGATGATGTGCTTGAAGCCCTTGAGTGCGGCCAGCGCCTGATCGACGGCATAGGGAATGCGGAACAGCGGTACACGGCCTGCGCCCCGCTCGATGCGGGGCGAGAAGAACTGTGCTGCGACCACGCATCCGGTACGCGCGGCGATACGGCCGGCATATTCCAGCGCATCGGCGCGCAATGCACGGCCGCCGAGCACGAGCATCGTCGGCTCGTCCTTGGCCCGGGCGAGCACCTTGGCAACTGCGTCGATTGCAGAAGAGGACACGCGCACCTTTGGCTGCTGGCCCAAACGCTCTGCAATTTGCGACGTGCATTCGTTCCAGGCAGTGTCGCCGGGCAGGATCAGCGTGGCGATCTGTGCGGGACTCGAATTGGCCGCCGCGACGGCAGCGGCCGCATCGGCGCCGACCGCATTGGAACTCGCCGATGTGCGCACCCAATGCGAGACCGGCCGCGCGAGACCTTCGATGTCTGCCTTCAGCGGCGCGTCGTATTCGAGGTGCCAGCTCGCGTGTTCGCCGACGATGTTGACGATCCCCGAGCCAGCCTTCTTGGCGTTGTGCAGGTTCGCAATACCGTTGGCGAGGCCGGGCCCCAGATGCAGGAGCGTCGAGGCCGGCTTGTCAGCCATGCGGTAGTAGCCGTCGGCGGCGCCCGTGACGACGCCCTCGAACAGCCCCAGGATGGAGCGCATCCCCGGCACTCGGTCGAGGGCTGCCACGAAATGCATCTCGGAGGTGCCGGGATTGGTGAAGCACACGTCCACGTCACTCGCGAGCAGAGACCTGACCAGACTTTCCGCGCCGTTCATTGACGATGGCCTCCGTTGATGGTGACTGGCTTGCTTGGGGTGACTGGCTTGATTGGGCTAAACCGGCTACTTCGAGAAAACGGGCTACTTCCACATACCCACCCTGCTGCTATAAGCCCTGCTCATGAAACTTGTCATCTTCGATTGCGACGGCACGCTGGTCGATAGCCAGAACGCCATATGTGCCGCCATGGACCTCGCGTTCGGCGGCTTGGGTCTGGTACCGCCGCGGCGCATCGAGGTGCTGGGCGTCGTAGGCCTGTCGCTGCCGCAAGCCTTCGAGGTGCTGGCGCCGGAACAGCCCGCCCCCGTCCGCGCCGCGCTGGCGGAGGCCTATAAGACTGCGTTTCCGAAACATGCGCCGAGCCCGCTTCCGCGCGATCCGCTCTATACGGGTGCGAAAGCAACGATCGAATCGCTGGCCCGGCGCGACGATATCGTCCTTGGCATCGCCACCGGCAAATCCCGCCGAGGTGTCGATCGCTTGCTCGACCAGGAGGGGTGGCACGGCCTCTTCCGTACCATCCAGACCGCCGACGACCACCCTTCCAAGCCGCACCCGTCGATGATCGACACCGCGATGCGCGAAGCCGAGATCGGACAGGATCGCACCGTGATCGTCGGCGATACGACCTTCGACATCACGATGGGTCTCAACGCTCGCGTCACGACGATCGGCGTCGGCTGGGGCTACCACGACGTCACCGCGCTGGAGCAGGCGGGCGCACATGCGATCGTGTCGGAGTTCGACGCGGTGGAGGCAGCGATCGACCGCCTGCTCGCCGTCCGGAGCCAGCAGTAAAACCAGGGGTAGAAAAATGACACTTCCGGGTGGCGGCCGCAAACGGTTCTACAAGGAGGTGACCGTTGCCGAAACGGGACCGGCCCCGAGTGCGTTCAATGTGCTGCTCGACGGTCGCGGCATCCGGACACCAGCAAAGCGAGAGCTCGTGCTGCCGAGTCACCGCCTCGCCGAGGCCGTCGCAGAGGAGTGGCGCGTTCAGTCGGACATCATCGATCCCTCGACAATGCCGCTGACGCGCCTCGTCAACAGCGCGATCGACGGCGTGACCGATCGCGTGGAGCCGGTGCGAGAGGCGATCCTCGCCTACGGCGGCAGCGACCTCATCTGTTATCTCGCCGATGGACAGCCAGCTCTAATCGAGCGGCAATCGCGCGAGTGGGGCGAGGTACATGCCTGGATCAAGCAGGCATTCGGCGTGGAGCTGGCGCTGGCCGTCGGCGTGATGCCCGTCTCGCAGACCCCTGTGATGCTGCAGCGGCTCGACACGGCGATGGGCGAGCGCCGTCCGCTCGAGCTCGCGGCGCTGCACGTGATGACGGCGTCGACGGGGTCGCTGCTCCTGTCGCTCGCGGTGCTACATGGCCGGCTGTCGCCTGAGGAGGCTTGGGCGCTGGCGCATATCGATGAAGATTTCCAGATCGAGAAGTGGGGCTGTGACGCGGAGGCGAAGGCGCGACGCGAGCGGCGCTCGGCCGAGATGGAGGCGGCATGCTTCGTACTCGAATGCTGCAAGATCACGCGCGACTAGCGGCAGATCGCTAAAATTGTATGGATCGCGGTCGCAGGACTTAAATCGATGCATGCGATGCTTCGGTGATGGAGACGATCATCAACGAGTTCCTGAAGTCTCTCTCCCTGGTGGACATGGCCGGGCTCGGCGCGGTGCTAGGCCTCGCGATCTATGGCTTCACGGGCACCGGAGACGACGACGGCTTCGGCAGTGCAGGCGATGGCGGTGGGGACGG
>LNFM01002458.1_pt1 | contig 38808 bp, 32 predicted proteins | sample 596031 | NCBI WGS metagenome assembly LNFM01 (sample SAMN04254537, study PRJNA301005) | activated carbon metagenome | isolation source: dual media filters at the Ann Arbor, Michigan drinking water treatment plant | place: USA: Ann Arbor | reverse complement strand
TCTCGCCGTCGTGCTTGGTCTTGCCGGTGGGGCCGTACAGCAGGAACAGGAAGTTCTCGGCGTCGGGGTAGTCGGCCAGCCAGCCCAGCCAGAACACCTGGTACTTGCCCTTGCGCACCTTGTCCTGGAACTGGTTGTTGTCGGTGGCGCGCACCTCGAGCTGGATGTCGACCTTGGCGAACTGGCGCACCACCCAGTCGATCTCGGGCTTGCGCTCGGGCGTGGCCGGGGCGTAGTAATCGTAGTTCAGCACCAGCGGGCGGCCGCTCTTCTGGTCACGGCCGTTGGGGTAGCCGGCCTCCACCATCAGTTGCTTGGCTTCAGCGATGGCGCGGCGCACCGCCTTGCCATCCTTCCAGACGTGGGTGACGGGGTTCACGCCCTCGGGGGTGCCCTGGCGCGAGCCGAAGATGCCCGGCGGCAGCGGGCTCATGGCCGTGTCGCCGGCCTTCTTGGGGAAGACCTTGGCGTACTCTTCCCAGTCGATGGCGATGCTGATGGCCTGGCGCAGCTTGCGGTTGCGCGCCTTCTGCTCATCGCTGTTGACGCCGCTGTCGCCGTCGCCCAGCACCGGGTCGAGCATGTTGAAGCCGATGAAGTAGCTGTTGACGTCCGAGCCGCGGTTCAGGCGAAAGCCCTTGTCCAGGTACTCGCGGCGCACCTCTTCGCTGTCCTGCATGGCCACCAGGTAGTCCATGCCGGTATCGGTGCGCTCGAACACCTCGAGGTCGTAGAAGCCCTGGCGGAACTTGCCGCGCTGCGGCACGGCCTCGCGCTCGATGGTCGAGACCAGGGTGTCGATGAAGGGCATGCGCTTGCCGCAGTCGTCCAGCAGGCCGGCCTCCTTGTCGCCGGGCATGCCCTCGCAGGGGTAGAGCTCGACGCGGTAGTTGGGGTTGCGCTTCATCACGTGGCGCCGATCCTTGACGAACTCCACCATCATGTAGGGACCGGTGCCCACCGGCCACATGTCCAGCGTCAGACCACGCTCGGCCAGGCCGGGCTGGGCGTAGAAGGCGTCGGCCTCCCAGGGGATGGGCGCCAGGAAGGTCATCTGCATCCAGTAGCTCCACTGCGGGTACTTGCCCTTGATGCGGATGCGCAGCAGGTGCTTCTCGGGCGCGCTGGCACCGGCCAGCGGCCAGCGCCGGAAGTCGAGGAAGGGCTTGTCCTGGCTGGCCGGGTCCAGGCCCTGGCGCAGTTTCTTGTCCTCTTGGCGGATCAGCTGGCCGTATTCCTTCAGGCCCACCACGTACTCGGCAAAGGTGCTGAAGATGGGCGCGGTGATGCGCGTGGTGGCGTGGCGCTTGAGCGCGTACACAAAGTCGTCGGCCACCAGTTCGCGCGTGCCCTGGTACTCGAAGTCCAGCGGCGTGCGGCGCTGGCCCAGCTCGCCCGGCTTCATCGCGTGGTAGCGGTGGCGGCCCTGCTCGTCCACGGCAAACGCCGGGTGCGGCTGGAACATCACGCCGGCCCTGATGGGCACGTCGTAGATGCTTTCGGCCACCAGCTCGCCGGGCGCATCGTCGGGCAGGGCCTGGCCGTTCTTGTCGATGTAGCGCGGCTTGGCCACGGCCGCGGCGGTCTTGGGCACCAGCTGGAACGGCCGCTTCAGATAGTGGTAGCCGTAGGGCGGCTCGTAGATCTGGTAGGTGTAGGCGGTGTCGTTGCTCCAATACGAGGCCGTGGGGTCCAGGTGCCGGGGGGAGCTTTCGACGACGGCGCTGTGCAGCGTGTTGGACGCTGCCGAGCTGTCGGGCCAGGGGTTGTTGTTGCAGCCGGCAGCCAGCCAGACCGCGGCGGCCAGGGCCAGGAAGCGCAGCACGGTGCGCCAGGCAAGCGATGGTCCGCGCATGCGGCCTCCAGGTTGCGCCCCACCATGGGTTCGCCGCGGGATGACCGCGGCGGCAAGGGGGGCCAGAAATACTTTCGCCTTCACGCAACCCCTGGCTCGTGGCCCCGGGGTCCGGAAGGCGTCGCGGCCATTCTAGGGTGTGGCGGCGGCGGGCGTGCCCCGGGCTTTGCCAGCCGGGCAGCTACCAGCCGATGAGCACCTCGCGGCCCTGCACCAGCAGTTGCACGCGCCGGCCCACCGGCAGCGTGAGCTTGGGCTGCACGTGGCCGAAGGGCAGCCCGGTGAGGATGGGCACCCGCGTGGCCGCGCGCAGCCGCGCCACCACGGTCTTGAGCGTGTAGCCACGGTCCAGCGGCGAAGGCCGCCAGGCGCTCACCGCCCCCACCAGCACCGCCTTCTGCCGCGCCAGCACGCCCGCCTGCAGCAGCTGCAGCAGCATGCGCTCGACGCGGTAGGGGTGCTCGTTGACATCCTCGACAAACAGGATGCCCCCCTTCACCGCCGGCCAGTGCGGCGTGCCCAGCAGCGAGCACACCATGCTCAGGTTGCCGCCCCACAGCGGCCCGCGCAGGGCCAGGCCGTCGAAGCCGGGCTCGGTGCGAAAGCCAACGGCCTCGAGTTCGCCCGACAAGGCCTCGGTGAAGCAGCCGCTGGTCACGTCGTCCACGCCGCCCTGCGCTTCACTGCGGCCAAAGTCGTCCAGCGCCATGGGCCCGGCCCAGCTGCCGGCGCCGCTGTGCGCCAGCAGGCCCAGCTGCAGCGCCGTGAAGTCGCTGTGCCCGACCCAGCGCGTCCCCTGCTCCACGGCCTTGGCCAGCAGCGGCCAGTCGATGCGGTCGAGCAGCGGCGTCAGGCCGTAGCCGCCGCGCGTGGCCATGGCCACCGAAGGCGCGGCGCGGGCCACGCGGTGCAGGGCTTCCAGCCGCGCCTCGTCGCTGCCGGCGAAGCGCTGCGCGCGGGCCAGCGCGCCTTCGTCGATGGCGGCCTCAAAGCCTAGAGCGCCCAGGCGCCGGGCGGCACGGCGCAGATCGGGCGCGCGTGCCACCACGCCCGAGGGCGAGAACAGGGTCAGGGTTGGGAGCATGCGTCAGTCGTCGTCTTCTTCGTCCAGGCCAGGCAGATGCAGCTCCAGCGCCTCACCGGTGGGGATCACCGGGCCCTCGGGGCCGGGCATCCACATGCTCGCCGCCCGCTCCTGGCGGCGCTGGCGGCGGCGCTCGGCAAAGAAGTCGCGCAGCAGCGTGCCGCAGGCATCGGCCATCACGCCGCCCAGCACCTGGGTCTGGTGGTTGAGCTGCGCCTGGGCAAACAAGTCCAGCACCGAGCCGGCGGCGCCGGTCTTGGGGTCGGGTGCGCCGAACACCACGCGCTTGAAGCGCGCGTGCATCAGCGCCATGGCGCACATGGCGCAGGGCTCCAGCGTCACGTACAGCTCGCACTCGGGCAGCCGGTAGTTGCCCAGCAAGGCGGCGGCGTGGCGCAGCGCCACGATCTCGGCGTGTGCCGTGGGGTCGTGCGTGGTGATGGGCCGGTTGTAGCCAGTGGCGATGAGCTGCGGGCCGTCCGGCGTGGCGCGCACGATCACAGCGCCCACCGGCACCTCGCCCACCAGCAGCGCGTTGTGCGCCTGGTCCAGCGCCAGGCGCATGCCGCGCTCGTCGGCCGGGGACAGGGGCTGCGTCGAGGCGGCGGCTGGGGCATCCATGGCGATCGATTATCGGCGGCCGCATCCCGGCCCCCGCGGCGCTTGCGTTCCGTCACCCAGCGCACGAAGCGATACAAGGGTTATCCCTATACTGCAGCGCAATAGTCGGATATTTCCGGCCGACAAGGACCCCCGTGAACCTCGCACCCACCCTGAAGGCCCTGCCCCGCACCGCCCTGCCCGGGCTCGACCCGCTCAAGGCCGTGGCCACCTGGTGGCAGGGCATGCGTTCACCCGCGCCGCGCGTCAGCCTGGCCTTGCAGGGCGGCGGGGCGCACGGCGCCTTCACCTGGGGCGCGCTCGATGCCTTGCTGGAAGACGGCCGGCTGGGCTTCGAGGGCCTCAGCGGCAGCAGCGCCGGTGCCATGAACGCGGTGGTCATGGCCGACGGCTGGCGCCGCAACGGGCGTGACGGTGCGCGCCAGGCTCTGGCCGAGTTCTGGGCCGCCGTGGGCCGGCAGATGCCCGCGGGCATGGTCAGCCATGGAGAGGGCGACGACATCAGCCTGGCCCCGGTGGGCAAGATGCTGGCGCATTGGGCGGCCTGTTTCTCGCCGTCGCAGCTCAACCCGCTGGACCTGAACCCGCTGCGCGACCTGCTGCAGACCCAGGTCGACTTCGAAGCGCTGCGCGCCGCGTCGCCCTTCAAGCTGTTCATCGGTGCCACCCAGGCCAACAGCGGCAAGCTGCGCGTGTTTCGCGAACAAGAGCTGACCCTGGACATGGTGCTGGCCTCGGCCTGCCTGCCCAAGATCCACCACGCGGTGGAAATCGACGGCCAGCCCTACTGGGACGGCGGCTACTCGGCCAACCCGGCGGTGTCGCCGCTGGTCTTTGACTGCGAGGGCTGCGACGTGCTGCTGCTGCTGCTGAGCCCGCTGCAGCGCGCAGGCACGCCGCGCACCGTGGCCGAGATCGAGTCGCGCATCGTCGAGCTGGCCTTCAGCGCGCACTTCATGCGCGAGATGCGCATGCTGGTGCAGGCCACCGATCTGGCCAGCCCTTCGCTGCTGGGCGGCGGCCGGCTCGAACGCCGCCTGCAGCGGCTGCGCCTGCACATGATCGACTCCAGCCAGCTGGCCAGCCTGGAGCGCACCGACACGAAACTGATGGCGCACACGCCCTTTCTGGAGCGCCTGCGCGAACAAGGCCGCGAGCGCGCCCAGGCATGGCTGGCGGCGCACTTCGACGCCGTGGGCCGGCGCTCGTCGGTGGACATGCGCGCACTATTCGGCTGAAGCGGCGACCAGCGGGTTGCCGGATGTATCCGCGCACCCGCACAGGCTGCATCCTGCAACGCGGGCGCGGCGCCCCGTGCCATGCTCGGACTCATGAAGTCCGCCCACATCCTGCGCCGCATCGCCCCCTTCATAGCCACCGCACTGGCCGCTTGCGGCGGTGGCGGCGATGCGGGCACCGCCACCGCTGCCGACAACGCGGCCGCGGCCCCCGCACCGGCCGCAGCACCCGCTACCGTCAGCCGCGCCCAGTGCGGGCTGCCCAACTTCCCGGCCGAGGCGCTGCAGTTCGTCAACGCCCGGCGTGCCGCTGGCGCCACCTGCGGCGCGCGCGGTGCCTTTGCCCCGGTGCCCTTGCTGGCCTGGCACACCGCGCTGGATCAGGCCGCGCTGACGCATTCGGACGACATGGTCGCGGGCAACTTCTTCAGCCACACCGGCTCGGACGGCAGCAGCGCCGGCCAGCGCGCCACCCGGGCCGGCTACGCCTGGCGCACCTGGGGCGAGAACATCGCCGCCGGCCAGGGCGACGTGGCCACGGTGATGGCCGGATGGATGGCCAGCGACGGCCACTGCGCCAACATCATGAACGACAACTTCCGCGACATCGGCCTGGCCTGCGTGCGCGGCAGCGCGAGCAACAGCTTCCGCAGCTACTGGACCATGGTGCTGGGCGCGCGCTAGCGGCGCGACCCTCGCGCCGCCGCGCCACCCGGGGACCCGGCGATGGTCGTGCCTCAGGCCGCGGCAACTTCCAGCTGCGGGGCCAGCGCCAGCTCGACACGCCGGCCCTCGATCTCCAGCCGCGCGTGCATGGTCGCGGCCATGCGCCGCAGCGCATCGACACGGGGTGCGGCCAGCGGGCGCTGCGCCACGCCGACCTCTGCCGCGGCGTCGCAACCGATGCGGATGTGCACGGCCGCGTCCTGCTGCAGCGTCTGCACGCGCAGGCCGCCACAAGCCTGGCGCGCGCCGTTGTCGTCGTCGACGAAGGCCTGCAGCAGCGCCATCATCAGCTCGGTCAGCTGGTCGGGCACCAGTTCGCAGGCGGGCAGGCCCGCGCCGCCCTCGAAGACGATGGGCGTGGCACGGAAGCGGCGGTCGAAGCGGTGGAAACGGCATACCGCCTCGACCATGGCGTTCACGTCCACCCACTCGGGCCTGTCGCCGCGCGTGGCGGCGAAATCCGAGATCTGGCGCACCAGCGCCGACACGCGCCGCGTCTGCTCGAGGATGGCCTGGGCCATGGCCTCTTCTGACGCCGCGGTGGCGGCATGGCCAGGCAGTTCCTGCGCCAGGCCGGCGATCACCGCCAGCGGGTTGCCCACCTCGTGCGCCACGTTGGCGGCCATGGCCGACAGGGCTGCCATCTTGTCGCGGTGCCAGCTGCGCTCGCGCGCAGCGGCCTCTTGCTGCGCCTGGGTCTGCCGGTCGATGATGCCCTGGCCCACGCGCACCACCAGCAGCGACACCGCGTACAGCGCCACCAGCAGGCCGCCCACGATGAGCAGCAGGCGGTCGGAGCTGACCTCTACCTGCGCCTGGTGGCTGCGCGCGGCACGCTCCAGCGCGATCTCGTTGGCCGCGGTGATGTGCGCAAAGCGGTCGGAAGCCTGGCGCATCTGCGCCAGGAAGGGGGTCACGTCGGAATACAGCTCGACCACCGCCGCCACCTCGGCGCTGCCGGCCAGCCGCACCGGCACGTAGGTGGAAATGACGTCGCGGTTCTCGACCATGCCCTCGAAGGCGCTGAAGCGGTCGCGGTGCGTCAACTCGCTGGCCGGTCGGCCCGCCATGGCCTGGCGCCAGCCCTGGTTGGCCGATCCGTCATCGCCCACCTGTTGCGCCTCGGACGAGAACACGGTGATGCCGCGCCGGTCCCAGACCTTGATCTTGATCACCGTGGTGGACTGCATGGCCGCCAGCGCCTTGGCCTGGAGTGCCGCAAAGCCGGGCAGCGCGCGGATGCGGTGGCCGACATCGGCCTGGCAGGCCTGGCGCTCCGCGCGTGCGGCCGCGGCAGCGCCGAAGGCGCGACAGTCGGCCACCGGCACCGCCTGCGCCCGCGCCACGAAGGGGGCGATGTCCGAATCCCACATCAGGTTGGCCACCACGCGCGTGAGGTTGGCGTGGCTGGCCTCGTGCACGGCCAGCAGGCTGTCGCCCGCGGCGGCCTCGTTCTGGCGCGCCAGCAAGGCCTGGGCGCGGCGGAAGAAGTCGCGCTGCTCGGCCTGCACCTGGGAAAAGAACTCGGTCTCGTTGCGCTGCAGGGCCAGCAGCGCCACGGCGGCGCCGACAAAGGCCACCAGCGTGGTGAGCATGAAGTAGCGCATCAGCCGAAAGCCGCCCGTCGACGCCGCATCCGCGGCCGGCGCGGGGCCGGCCAAGGGGAGGATGCCTGTCAACTGCCTGGTCATGGTCTTCCGACTCAGGCAGGCGCTGCAAGCACCTGCCGGGCCGAGCTCATGCTAGGTGGGCAGCCCCTGGCGCGGGCTGACGTGGGTCAAGCAGGGCCGCCACCGGCGCAGCCTTGCAGGGTCGCGCTGCGCGCGGCTCGCAGCGGCTATGTGGGCTGCCGCACAGACGGTCGCAAGGCTCGCCGAAAGACTTTCGCCTCTCGAGTGCGGGAGGGCGCGATGCATCGATACGAGGTGTTCCAGAGCAGCGCCGACCGCGCCGAGATCGTGCTCACCGATCACCAGGGTCGACATCATCGGGCGCTGCCGATACGTGAAGCACCGGAAATCGGCCTGCCCTTGCGCGGGCCGCAGCCCGCCCTGGGCCTGGGCGTGCTGATGGACGCGGACAACCACCAGGTGTTCAAGCTCATCTTCCAGCAGCTCGACTGCGATCGTGCGGCGGACTCCGCCGCGCCCTGAGCGTCCCTGAGAATCGGCCTCCCAGCCCCCCGCGAGGAAGCCCATGGCCGCCTACATCCACGCCAGCATCGAAGTCACCGACGCCGCGCTCTACGAGGACTACCGGCGCGAGGTGCCGGCCGTCATCGCCGCCCACGGCGGCCGCTACCTGGTGCGCGGCGGCGCCTGCGAGGCGCTGGAAGGCGGGCTGCCGCCGCAGCGCCAGGTGATCCTGGAGTTCCCCGACATGGCCGCGCTCAAGGCCTTCTACGACTCGCCCGAGTACTCAAGGCTGCGCGCCATCCGCCAGCGCGCCTCACGCGGCACGCTGGTGGCGATTCAGGGCATCTGACCGGGCGGCGGGTCGGGCTGCCGGTCGGGCAACCGATCGGGAAGTTCCGGCTGCTCCCATTCCAGCAGTTCGGCCAGCCGGCACAGTACCCAGCGCGCCTGCGCCGGCGGCAGCGCCGTGTCGCCGGCGAGCAGGCCGCGGTGGATGCGCTCGAGCACGTCGGCCTCGGTCACGCCCAGTTGCCACAGCTGGGTGCGGGCGTGCTCGGTCAACAGGTTGGCCAGGTCCTCGCAATGCTCGTGGCGCGCCGCGATCTCCTCGCGCGGCGCGTTCGGCCGGCTGCGCCCGGGCGCGATGAACAGGGCGATGAACGAGGGCGGGACGACGATCTGGCTGTCTTCGGACATGGGGCCATTGTCGGTGCGGAGCGCGGGCCCAGGGGCGCCGTGATTCCGCTCAAGCGCCCGGCCGCCTGGTCGATATCCAGACAAGGCCAGCAGCCTTGTACCTGGGGCGGCCAAGCCGTGACCTGGGCCACCTTCATCCCCAGCACTGTTCGCGAGACTCCCATGCATCCACTCAACCGCCGCGCGACGTACGGAGAATGGGTTCGAGCATCCAGCCGTGCGCTCCGGCCGCTGCTGATGTGCGCGGCACTCACCGCCGCATACCCTTACTGCGCCGCGCAGACCACGGATCTCACCTCGTTGAGCCTGGAGCAGTTGCTCGAAATCACCGTCGTCGGCGCGTCCAAGTACGAGCAGAAGCAAAGCGAGGTCGCCGCGGCAGTGAGCGTGATCACGCGCCAGGAGATCAGGACCTTCGGCTGGCGCACGCTGGACGATGCCCTGGCCAGCCTGCCCGGCGTACACACGACCTACGACCGCCAGTACACGTACTTCGGCGCCCGCGGTTTCGGCCTGCCGGGGGACTTCAACACGCGTGTGCTGGTCACCATCAACGGCAACCGCTTCAACGATCCCACCTACGACGGCGGCCCGTTCGGGCGGCAGTTCCCGCTCGACATGGATCTGGTCGAGCGCATCGAGTACATCCCGGGTCCGGGCGGCGCGGTCTACGGGCAGAACGCGATGTTCGGCGTCATCAATGTGGTCACGCGCGACGGCGCCGACCTCAACGGGGGTGAACTTTCCGCTGCGTACCAGCACCCGCAAGCCACGCGCGAGGGCCGCGCCACCTGGGGCCGGAAGTTCGACAGCGGCCTCGATGTGCTGGTGTCGGCATCCACCCTGCGCTCGCGCGGCGAAGACCTCTTCATGAGCTTCGGTGCGGCGGGCGTCTCGGGCGTGGCCACCGGCCTGGATGGCGAAAGCGGGGGGCAGTTCTTCGGCCGCATCGCACAGGGCGCGTGGTCGTTCGAGCACGTCTATTCCACGCGCCACAAGAGTGACCCGACAGGGGCGTACTTCTCGGACCCACTGGTGCCGGGCCAGTACCAGGACGACGATTACGCCGTCACCCAACTGCAGTACCAGGACCGCTTCCTGGGCGACACGCTGCAGGTGTCGGCCCGCGTGTTCGCCGGCGAGCAACGCTATGCCAGTCAGCTGATCTATGGCACCCCGTTCTCGTTCCCGGCAAGGTCGGATTGGCGTGGATTCGAGTTGCGCTTGCTGTCCACCGCCGTCTCGGGCCACAAGCTGATGGTCGGTGCAGAGGGGCAGGACAACACGCGCGTCGACCAGGCGGCGCAGGATCTCGCGAACCCGGCCAACGACCTGCTCATCCGCAGCCCGGGATACCGCATCGGCCTTTTTGCCCAGGACGAATGGCGCGTCAGTGAGTCCCTGGCGGCGACGATCGGCCTGCGCATCGACCGCAATGACGTCAGCGGGGCCCGGGCCAGCCCGCGCGCCGCGCTGATCTGGCAGGCCGCGCCGGGCACCACGGTCAAGGCCCTGTATGGCCGTGCCCACCGATCGCCCAACGCGTGGGAGCGCGACTACACGGATGACGTGGCGCAGGTCAGCAACCCGGGGCTCGGCGGCGAGAGCATCGATACGCTGGAACTGGTGGCCGACCACCGCCTCAGCCAGGATCTGAGCGTGCGCGGGTCGGTTTACCAATGGACCATGCGCGACCTCGTCACGCTCGGCATCGACCCGGTGAGCGGTCTGACGCAGTTCCAGTCGGGCGGAGACGTGAACGCCCGGGGCCTGGAGTTCTCGGCCGACAAGTCCTGGGCCTCCGGTGCACGCCTGCGGGGCAGCGTGTCTGCCCAGGATGTCGGCTATGCCGGCGGTGGGCGCCTGCTCAATTCGCCCAAGCTGCTGGCAAAGCTCAATCTGTCGGCGCCACTGCCCTGGGCGGGCCTGCGCGCAGGCTACGAACTGCGCTACGACAGCCGCCGGCTGAGCCTGGACGGCAGCGATCTCGGCGGCTACGCGCTGTCCAACCTGCAGCTCAGCACCACGGCCCTGGCCCGCGGCCTGGAGCTGTCGCTGGCCATCTACAACCTGTTCGACAAGCGCTACGAACAGCCGGGCGCGGACAGCAACTGGCAGAACGCCCTGGAGCAGGACGGCCGCAGCGTGCGCGTCAAGGCCAACTACAGGTTCTGAGGCGTGGCGATGCGCGGCGCTCACGACTGGCACCCCGCCGTTCGACGCATCCGCCCGTGGCGGGCGCGCCTGACGCCGTATGTGCTGGCGGCCGCCTTGGCGGCTCCGGGTGCCGCCTCTCCCTACAGCCTGGATGCATTGCTGAAGATGCCCCTCGAGCGGCTGCTGCAACTGCAGGTGGCTCCGCGCCGTGCCGCGCTGGGCGAGGTACCCAGCACGCCGGTGGCTCGAGCGCCGATGGCAGACAAGTGGCGGCCCCATGCGGCGTAAGCACCCAGCGCTGCTGTGGGTCTTGTGCCTGACCGGGCTGCTCTCGTTCGCCGACGTGGCGCGCAGCGAGGAACTGCCGGAGTACCGGCTCAAGGCCGCCTTCGTCTACAACTTCATCGTGTACACCGAGTGGCCGGTCGCGACCGGCCAGACGCTGAACCTGTGCATCCTGGGCAACGACCCGTTCGGCGCAGAGATCGATGGGCTGCAGGGCAAGGCCGCCGGCGGCCGCAAGATCGCGCTGCATCGCAAGGCTGCCGGCCAGGCGCTTGCGGACTGCCAGGTGGTCTTCGTCGCTGCCTCGGCCATCGAAGGCTTGCCGCGTGTGCTCGAGGCCCTGCGCCGCAGGCCGGTACTGACCCTGGCCGACAGCCCCGGCGCCATGCGGCGGGGGGTGGTGCTGAACATGAACATGGTGCAAGGCAAGGTCACGTTCGAGGCCAACCTGCAGGCGGCGCGCGACGCAGGTCTCGATCTGAGCTCCAAGCTGCTGCGCCTGGCTACCGAGGTCCAGCAATGAAGCCGACGATGGCCCTGGGCGACCTGCTGCGTCGCATCAACCATCTGGCGCTGGGTGCTGCCGTGGGCATCGTGGCGCTCGTCGTCGTCATCAGCAGCTTCAGTCTGGGCATGCTGTCGCTCATCGACGCCAGCCGCATTCAGGCGCGCGTGCTGTCCGAGAACGCGTCCGCTGCCCTGGCATTCGGCGATCAGAAGGCCGCCGGCGAACTGCTGCAGTCGCTGCGCAATTCACCCGACATCCAGGTCACCGCGCTCTACGACAAGAACGGCCGGCTGTTCGCGCACTACCGCCGTGACGGCGGCGCTGCGCCAGCCATGACGGAGGGTGCCCAGGGCGAGCTGCTGCTGCATCCGCTGTACCTGGTGGTGGGCCAGTCGGTGAACGCGGCACCTGGCGTCGCCGGCCGGCTCATCCTGGAGGTCGGTCTGGCCAGTCTCTATCGACAGACGGCGTGGCAGGTGGCGGCCACCGCAGTGGCCGCGCTGCTGGCCCTGTGGGCCAGCCGGGTCTTGCTGCGTCGCCTCAACGCGTCCGTGCTCAAGCCCCTGGCAAGCCTGAATGAACTGATGGGGCATGTATCCGAAGACGGAGACTTCAGCGTGCGCGTGCCGCGCAGCCGCATCGCCGAACTCGATGCCCTGGGCAACGGCTTCAATGCCATGCTGGAACAGATCGACGAGCGCGACGCACGTCTGGCCGCCCACCGGGACCACCTCGAGCACGAGGTTGCCGCGCGCACCGCCCAGTTGCAGCACGCCAAAGAGGCCGCCGAGGCCGCCAGCCAGGCCAAGAGCGAGTTCCTGGCCACCATGAGCCATGAGATCCGCACGCCGATGAACGGCGTGCTGGGCATGAATGAGCTGCTCATCGACAGCGAACTGCAGCCAGCGCAGCGCGTCTGGGCCGAGGCGGTGGAGTCCTCTGGCCGCCACCTGCTGGGGGTCATCAACGACATCCTGGACTTCTCGAAGATCGAGTCCGGGCACCTGGAACTGGAGTCCGTGGATTTCAGCCTGGCCGACGCGGTCGAGGAGGCGCTGGCGATGTTCGCCCAGCCGGCGGCCGCCAAGGGACTCGAACTGGCGGTGCAATTCACCCCCCACGATGCGCCGTTGGCCCTGCGAGGCGACCCGTTCCGCCTGCGCCAGGTGGTGTCGAATCTGCTCGCCAATGCGATCAAGTTCACCGAGGAAGGTGAGGTGGTCGTCCGCGTCGAGTTGCTGCAGCAGACCGGCACCGAAGCCGAGGTCCGCATCTGCATCGAAGACACCGGCATCGGCATCTCGGCGCAAGCGATGGAGAAGATCTTCGAGCACTTCTCCCAGGCCGACGGCTCGACGACACGGCGCTATGGCGGCACAGGCCTGGGCCTGGCGATCTGCCGGCGCCTGCTGTCCCTGATGGGCGGCAACATCCGCGTCGAAAGCGAGCCCGGCAAGGGCTCCAGGTTCATCGTCGACCTGCGCCTGCCGCTGGCGCGCGCGACGGACCGGGTGCCCTTGACCCCGGCGGCGCTCGAAGGGGTACGCGTGCTGGTGGTCGACGACAACCAGACCAACCGCGACATCCTGCTGCAGCAATTGCAGGGCTGGCGCATGCGGGTGCTTTGTGTGGAAGGGGGAAAGCAGGCGCTGGAGGCCATGGCCGAGGCCGTGCGCGAGGACCGTGCGTTCGATCTGGCCGTGCTCGACATGCACATGCCGGGGATGGACGGCCTGGAACTCGCCCGCCACATCCAGACCCGCCCGGGGCTGGTGCGCACGCGGCTGATGATGCTGAGTTCCACCTACGCCAATGCCGACGAGCGCGAGCGCGCTCAGGCGGGCATCCTGCGCTACCTGAACAAGCCGATCCGGCGCGCCGACCTGCTGCGCGCGATCACGGGCGTGCTGGCTGCCGCCGCCGTCGATGCACCAGCCAGACACAAGGCCGACGCGCCCGTCGGCAAGTTGCAGGGCCAGGTGCTGCTGGTCGAGGACAACCCCATCAATCAGGCCGTGGCCAAGGCGATGCTGATCAAGCTCGGCCTGCAGTACCAGGTGGCCGGCGATGGTGCGCAGGCCGTCGAACGGGTGCGCGAGACCGATTTCGACCTCGTGCTGATGGACTGCCAGATGCCGGTGATGGACGGGTACGAGGCCACTGCGGCCATCAGGGCTCTTCCGCAAGGGCGCGGTGCAAGGCTGCCGATCGTCGCCTTGACGGCCAACGCCATGCAGGGCGACGAGCAGATCTGCCTGGACGCGGGGATGAACGGCTTCCTGGCCAAGCCCTACACGCTGGCGGCTCTGCACGCCACCTTGGCAGGCTGGCTAGCCGGTGCTGCCCGGGCCGCCAGCGCGCCCGCGCCGGCGGTACAGCCTTCGGCAGCGCAAGCGTCCGCCCGGGTGGCCGCCTCGACCGTGTCGGCCATCAACATGGCGGCCATCGCCACGCTGCGCGAACTCGACGAGCCCGGCAGCATGGAGCTGGTCACGCAGCTGGTGGGCTCGTTCCTGCAGTCGGCCAATGACAAGCTCGAGCAGGTGGCCGCTGCCGCGGCCGAGGGCAATGCCAAGGCCTTGAGCCAGACAGCCCATTCGCTGAAGTCCAGCGCCGCCAACCTCGGCGCCGAGGCGCTGGCCGGGTGTTATCGCGAACTCGAGAAATGCGGGCGCGAAGGTCGTATCGACGACGCGCGATCGCTGCTCGAGCAGACCCGGCGCGAACAGCAGCGGGCGCTGCTGGAATTGCGCGCCCTGGCGATGGAGGTCACGTGACGCCGGCGCGGCGCACCATCCTGGTGGTCGATGACGACGTCGATGCGCGTCTGGTCATGCGTGCAGCCTTGCGCAAGGCCGGCTTCGATGTCCGCCTGGCCGCGGGTGGCGAAGAAGCCTTGCAGCAGTTTCGCGCCGAGCCTTGCGACCTGGTCATGCTCGACGTCGACATGCCCGACCTGAGTGGACACGAGGTCTGCGCGATCCTGCGCGCCGAAGCCGGGCCCCTGCTGCCCATCGTCATGGTGACCGGCATGGACGATGTGGATTCGGTCGAGACCGCCTATCTGCGCGGCGCCACCGACTTCATCGCCAAGCCGGTCCATTGGGCCTTGATCGGCCACCGCGTGCGCTATCTGTTCCGTAGCCAGCAGGCATTGCTGGACCTGCACGCCGCCGAGGCGCGCAACGCGGCCATCCTGAGCGCCATCCCGGACCTGCTGTTCGAAGTGGACATCGACGGTCGCTACATCGACTACCGCGCGCCGAAGCTCAACCTGCTGGCCGTTCCGGAGGGGACCTTCCTTGGCAAGACCGTTGCCGAAGTCCTGCCGCCCGCGGCGGCCAGCGTGTGCATGGCGGCGCTCAGGCTGGCCCATGAACAGGGTTCCGCGAGTGGCGCGCAGTTCGAACTGCGGCTGGCCCAGGGCAGCACCTGGTTCGAACTGTCGGTGTCGAGCAAGGCTGTACCTGCCGGAGAGAAGCCACGGTTCATCGTGCTGTCGCGTGACATCACCGAACGCAAGACGGCGGAGGCCGGGATTGCGCGCCTGGCCTATTTCGACAGCCTGACAGGCCTGCCCAACCGGCTGTCGTTTCTGCAGCGGGTCGAGCGCGAGGTCAGGCGCGCCGAGAAGCGGGGCGAACAGTTGGCCGTGCTGTTCATGGACCTGGACGGCTTCAAGAACATCAACGATTCCATGGGGCATGCCGCAGGCGACCTGCTGCTGCAATGGACATCCGATCGGCTTCGAGACGCCATGCGCCCCTCGGACGTCTTGTCGCGCTCGATGTCGCTGGACAATGACCACCGCAGCGGCGAAGACGACCTCGCGCGCCTGGGCGGAGACGAGTTCACGGCACTGGTTCTCGATATCGATGGACCGCAGGACGCCCTGGCCGTGGCCAGCCGAATCGGCGCGCTGATGCGCCAGCCGTTCACCTTGGACGGCTGCGAGATCACCCTGACGACGAGCATCGGCATTGCGCTGTACCCCCAGGATGGCGGCGACGGCGCAGCCTTGCTCAAGCACGCCGATACGGCGATGTACCACGCCAAGAGTTCCGGCCGCGACAACACGCAGGTCTACAGCGCCTCGCTCACGCAAGAAGTCCTGAAGCGCATGGACATCGACGCCAGCCTGCGTTCGGCGCTGGATCGTGGGGAATTCCACCTGGTCTACCAGCCGCAGATCGATGCCGTCTCGGGATGCGTCTGCGCAGTCGAGGCACTCATCCGCTGGAACCATCCGGTGCGCGGCATGGTGTTGCCGCTGGAGTTCATTCCCCTGGCAGAGGAGAACGGCCTGATCGAACGCATCGGGCAATGGGTCCTGCGCACGGCCTGTGCCGACGCCGTGCGCTGGAGCCGCGAAGGGCCGCCCTTGCAGGTTGCGGTCAACCTGTCCCCTCTTCAGTTCAGAGGTCCGGAACTGCCGCTGATGGTGGTGGACGCGTTGGAGCAAACCGGCCTGGCGCCAGAGCTGCTGGAGTTGGAGATCACCGAAGGAGCCCTGATGGAGCACACGGCTCAGACGCGATCGGTGCTACAGGCCTTGCGTGATCACGGCGTACGCATTTCGCTGGACGACTTCGGCACCGGCTATTCGTCGCTGGCCTACCTGACCCGCATGCCGATCAGCAAGATCAAGATCGACCGCTGCTTCGTTGCCGGCCTGCTCGAGGGCGGCGAGAGCAAAGCCATCGTGCGCGCTGTACTCGCCATGGCCAGCAGCCTGGGCATGCACGTCACCGCCGAAGGCGTGGAGACGCTCGAGCAGGCACAGGCCTTGAAGGCCATGGCCTGCAACTACCTGCAGGGGTTCTACTTCAGTCGGCCGGTGACCGCGGACCGCATACCTGCGCTGCTGCAGCGCCGTTGGGCTATTTGCGGTGCTGCTGCAGCCGATATGGACCGCGCCATCACCGATCCGACCAGTCGTTGGGCTGCCGTGGGCTGAAGCGACAGCGGCGGCGCCTGCGCTCAGGCCAAGGCAAGTTCGTTGAACCAGGCCATGCCTTCCGCATAGACCGGGTCCTTGCTGTCCACCAACGCTCGGAACACGATGCTGTGGTCCTTGATGGCACGGACGAGAAAGCTGCGCCCGGCCTGGGCCTGGGCGCCGTAGAGCTCGTTGCACAGGCTCAGCGCGAGGCACCATGACGCCAGGTTGTCGCTGGGGTAGTGCACACCGGCCATGACGCGTCGGTCGCCGACATCCACTGCGTACTGCGCCAGGCGCGCCAGCAAATCCGGGTTGGGTGCGAGGAAGGTCCAGACCTCCATCAGTGCACCGCACGCGCCCATCACGCCCTGGATGGCATGGCCGCTGGGCAGGGCAGACGTGACCGCGCCCGGACCATGCAAGTAGTCAAAGGCCTGCCCGCGCAAGCTGGCCATCTGGTAAGGCCGCGGGCGCTGGATGGAATCCTTCATCGGCAGGGTCGGCGCCGTGCAGTGTGCAAACATGAAGAACTCGAGTCGGCTGCTGAACGGGCCCACGCCAGCCTGCGCGGCGGCAGAGACCAGCACCGCGCGGTCATCCGCCGTCAGGTACTCCATCACCGGCCAGGGTTCCGCGGCGCCGTCTTCACGCCTGAAGTAGTCGGCATGGGGCGTGGCCGAAGCCAGGCTGCCGGTCCCGGCGGCGCGCTGCTCTACCGGGCGGTCGATGAGTTGCTTCAATCCCGGCAGCAGCTTGAAGTCGGCATCGGTCAGCGCGGCCATGTGCTGTTTCGCCGCGCCGTGCCATCCGGGTGCGCCGGGGGTCGTGGTGTCCCAACGCGGCCAGAGCGTGGCGGCCAGGCGCGTCAGCATCGCGTTGTACTTCTGCTCCCAGGCCTGCGGCAGCGGGATGCCTTGGGGTGCCGCATAACCCACGGGCACCGGGTATTGCGCCGTCGCTTCCCTGAGGGCCTTGTGCATCAATCCATAGGGCGGGAAGCTGGGCAGGGCTGCTGCTGCCAAGGACATCGACTTCTTGCTGGGCATGGGATGGGCGCTCCTGGTGGGCAAGTGGGGGTTGGGGGGGGTCAGGGCTCAACCGGGCAGGCCCAGGGCGCGCAGCGCGCAGCCGCGGGCCGGCATGTCCGGCGGCCCGCGGCCGCCGAATTTCGAAAGCCAGCGGCTGACCGTGAAACCGGGTTCCAGGCTCAGCACGCGCTGCGCGCTGACCAGGGCTGCGTCGCGTTGCCCCGACATCTCCTGGGCCAGCGCCATGGCCACATGAGCGGGCGCGAATGTGGCGTTGGCGCGGATCGCCTGCCGGGCTGATTGCGCTGCTTCGTCGAACTTGCCCGCCGACAGCTTGGCCGAGGACAGCAGCCCCAGGTAGACGTAGCTGGCCGGATCCAGCGGTGTCAGCCCGACGGCGTTCGCACTGTGGTGTTCGAAATCGTGGACATCACCGAGGTAGCCCCGCACCAGCGCAAATGCCAGGCCGGCCATCGGTTCCTGCGGATGTGCCGCCAATGCATGCTGCGCCTGAGCCATGGCCGGCAACAGCGGCTCGCCCATCTGCGCCGCCAGCATGGCGCACATCGGCTGCGCAAAGGAGTGCAGCGCGTCGCGGTCCAGCGCATCGCGCGCACAAGCCAGCGCGCGCCTGCCTTCGGCCGCAGGGTCGGCCGCGCGCCCCTGCACCATGCGCAGCGCATGCCACCGGGTCCGCATCGCTGCCGGCTCGGCGCTGCGGCGGTGGCGTTCCTCCAGCGCGTCGACCATGGCCAGCGCGCGCTCCTGGTCGTGGGCGTTGAGGCGGTGCATCAAGGTGATCGCACCGAGGTGAATGCTGTAGTCCTCGAGCCGGCTGAAGGGCAGCGTCTGCGTGCGCGTGAGCTCGGTGTGCAGCACCTGTCGCCCCACCGTGCGCACGACCTCGTGCAGCGCAGCGTCCTGGCCTGCGAAGAGGTCGCCGATCTGGAGTCGATACGACTCGGACCACAGCAATTCCCCCTTGCGCCCGTCCGTCAGTTCGACGTGCAGTTGCAGCGCCGCGCCACTGGCCCGGTAGCGACCGCCCAGAAGGTAGGGCACGCCCAGCAGGTCGGCCAGCGCCGGGTCTGCGGCTTGCCCATGGCACTGAGCCGTGCTCAGCCTGGATATGACGCGCCAGCCGATGCCGCGGGACAGCGCGGCCGTCAGGTCGTCGGCCACGGCCTGACCCAGGCCGGGGCAGTTGTCGCTGCCCCAGGCGGCCGCAAAGGGCAGCACGGCGATGCCGGGTCGCACCTCGGCCCGACGCGCTGGCAGCATGTCGGCGGGGCAGACGGCTGCATCGAGCTGCTCCAGTCGATACGTCCGCACCGGGCGTTCGATGTGCTTGAGCCAGTGTTCACCGTTGTCGACGGTGCGCAGCCCCAGGCCATCCACCAGCGCCTCGCGCGCCTCGGCGGAAAGCAGGGTCTCGCCGGGCCCGGCCAGCGCAGCGATGCGCGCAGCCAGGTTGACGCCATTGCCGAAGATGTCCCAGGCGTCGACGACCACCGCCGACGGGTGTATGGCCATGCGCAGGGCGATCGGGGGCCCGTCCAGGGCGGCAAGCTCAGGCTGGCGCGTCAAGCCGTGTATCTGAAACGCCGCCAGCGCGGCGTCGGCGGCACGCGCGAACGACAGCAAGGCGCCATCACCGTGACTCTTCACCATGCGCCCACCCAGCGGCGGCAGCACGTCGTCGCGCATCCGCTGCAGCAGCGCAAGCCAGCGTCGCACGAAGCCGCTTTCGTCGTGCTGCATCAGGCGCACCGACTCGACCACGTCGAAGAACAACAGCACCGCGTGGTCGCGCACCAAGGCCAAAGGCAGCGGCCCCGGCTCTGCGCCAGTAACCATGGAAGGGCATTGACTTTCCGCTGACGACATCGGGGCCGAAGTTACCACCGGCGCATGGGCTGCGCCATCCCGTTCCATCGGTCGCGCGGGGCGGCTGGGCTGTACCGGTTCGATCGGGGCTCTGTCTCGATGCCGATTCCGGCAGGCGGGCGTGGCGCACCACCAGACCCACCTGGCCCTTGGCAAGGCGTCGCCCCCTACTGCCCCGCCCGCTCGCGCTCTTGCAGCGCGCGCCACATCACCTTGCCGGCACCGCTCTTGGGCAGGGCGTCGACAAATTCGACCACCCGCGGCACCTTGTAGGCGGCCATGTGCTCGCGCGCCCAGTCGATGATGTCCTGCTCGGCCACCCGGCCGCGCGCCGCTTCGCGCAGCACGACCACGGCCTTGACGCTTTCGCCGCGGTAGGCGTCGAGCGTGCCGATGATGCAGGCATCCTGCACGTGCGGGCACTTGAACAGCAGCAGTTCCACCTCGGAGGGCCAGACCTTGTAGCCGCTGGCATTGATCATGCGCTTGAGGCGGTCGGTGATGAAGAAGTAGCCCTCTTCGTCGCGCCTGCCCAGGTCACCGGTGCGGAAGAAGGGCTTGCCGTCGATCTGGATGAACGCGGCTTTGCTTGCCTCGGGGTGGCCCCAGTAGCCCTTGAAGACCATGGGTCCGTGGGTGACGATCTCGCCGGTGTCGCCCACCGGCTGCTCACGCAAGGTGTCGGGGTCGATGATGCGGCTGTCGACGCCGAAGAGCGGAATGCCCAGGCACTGCAGCTTGGCGCGCTCGGGCGGGTTGCCGTGGCTGGGCGCGGCGGTCTCGGTCAGGCCGTAGCCTTCGGCGAAGTTCAGGCCGAACTCGGCCTGCAGCCGCTCGGCCACGGCCTGCGGCATGGCTGCGCCGCCGCCCGACAGGTAGCGCAGGCTGCTCAGGTCGAAGGTCTTGTAGTTCGGGCTGCCGAACAGATCGATGATCATGGTCGGGATGCAAGTCCAGTGCGTGACGCGGTGGCGCGAGATCAGCCGCCCGGCCAGTTCGCGGTCCCAGCGCGGCAGCAGCACCACCGTGCTGCCCAGGTACACCGGCCCCAGCACGCCGTACATCATGCCGGTGATGTGGAACATGGGCACCACGCCCAGGCTCACCGATTCGGCGCTGGCCTGGCCCCACAGCCCGCCGCCCACGGCGTTGGGCATGAGCGTGCGGTGGCTGTGCATGCAGCCCTTGGGCAGGCCGGTGGTGCCCGACGTGTACGGCAGCAGCGCCAGGTCGTCGGGCTGGGCCTGCGGCGGCGTGGGCCGCAGGCCGGCGCCCAGGGCCTGGGCCCAGCGCGTCAGCGTGGCCGTGCAGGCCGGCAGAGGCGGGTCGGCGCGCAGCCAGTCCAGCAGCGCCGGCGATGGCGTCTCCTCAGGCGCGATCTGCTGCGGCAGCGCATCGGCCAGGCGCGTCACCAGCAGGTGCTGCAGGCGCTGGGCCTCGGGCAGGCGGCCGTTGGCCTCGGCCACGATGCCGGCCAGGTCGGCGCTGGTGATGGCCACCCGGGCGCCGGGGTCGGTGATGTAGTGGCCGAACTCGTCGGCGCGGTTCATGGGGTTCACCGGCACCACCACGGCGTCGGCGCGCTGCACGGCATAGAAGGCCACCACGAACTGCGGGCAGTTCTGCAGGAACAGCAGCACGCGGTCGCCGCGCTGCACGCCGCGCGCCTGCAGCCAGCCGGCCAGGGCCTCGGCCTGGCGGTGGAGATCGGCAAAGCTCAGCTCACGGCCGAAGAAGCGGTAGGCCGCCTTGGCCGGGTAGCGCCGCGCGCTGACCTCGAGGTTGAACCACAGCGTGGTGTCGGGCACGACCAGCGCACGCGGCAGGCGCGCGGGCCAGACCGTGTCGGGCACGGTGAGGGTGACGTTGGGCAAGCGGCGCTCCGGAAGTCCAGGCCCCGGGTTTAACGGCAAGCGGCGCCGCCGTCATCGAGCCTAACCCGCGCTTGCCAGCGCCCGCGCGCGCCTACTCGCGGCGCGCGCCCTTGCGCCAGTTCAGGCAGTCGGGGTGGCTCTGGTGCTGGGCGCTGAGGCAGGCCGATTCCATGCACACCAGGTACATCAGTGGATTCTTGCCGGCGCAGCTGGCCTCGGGGCCCTGAACCACCGGCTTGGGCGGCTCGACCGGCGGCGCCAGGGCCGAGGCTGGCGGCGGCACGCTGGCCACCACGGGCGACGCAGGCGCCGGAGTGTCCTGCGCCGCGGGCGCCGGGGCCGGCTGGGCAACCACGGCCGCGGGCGTTGCCGGGCGCACATCGGCCGCAGGACGGGGGCGCGGCCGCTCGGCCACCACCACGGTGGCGATGGTCGATTCGGGCTGCAGCGGTGCTGGCGGCAGTTGGGGCGCGGGCGCGGCCAGCGCATCGGCACTTGAAGCGGCCTCGGCCGCCGCTGCAGCCTGGGCCACCATGGCCGCAGCGGAATCGGCGGCCGGCGCCTTCGGCCACAGCGCCACGGCGGCCAGTGCCAGTGCGCCCGCCACGGCCAGCCCCAGCAGGGCCGGCAGCAGGCGCGCACGCGCTGCGGGCGGCCGCTGGGCCAGGGCATCGGCCACCGGCGCGGCCATGATGCTGGGCTCGGGCAGCGGCAGCTGCGGCGGCGCAGCGGTCCAGGCCGGCTCGGGCGGCGCCGCGGGCTGCACTGGAGCCGTGGTCGGCAGGTCGCCCAGGTCCAGCGGCATCTCCACCGCGCCCGCAGCCCCCAGCGTCAGGGTGCGCTCCCAGGACGACGGCGGCGGCTCGTCCACGCGCCGGTACAGCGGCAGGCTGCGCCCGTCCAGCGCGTCGCGCAGCGCGGCCACGCTCTGCGGGCGGTCGGCCGGGCGCGGCGCCAGCATCCAGTCGACGATGTGCAGGAAGGCGGCACTGCAGCCGGGCAGGTTGTCCACGGTCAGCGCCGAGGCCTCGTCGTGGATGGTGCGCGCCGTGGCCGGCGGCGGCGGCCGGTTCAGCATCACATAGTGCAGCGTGGCACCCAGCGCGTACAGGTCGGTCCAGGGGCCTTGCCGCACCGAAGTGGCCTCGGCGTACTGCTCGATGGGCGCGTAGGCTGGCTTGAGGATGGCGGTGAGCGTCTGGCTCTTGTCGCTGATGACGCGGCGCGCGGCGCCGAAGTCCAGCAGCACCGGCCGGCCGTCGGGTTCGATCTGGATGTTGTCGGGGGCGATGTCGCGGTGGTACACGCCCGCTTCGTGCAGCGTCTCGATGGCGCCCAGCAGTGCGTCCAGCAGCTTGCGCAGCCAGGCTTCGTCGGGCGGCTGCGCCATGGCCAGGCGCGTCTGCTTGAGCGTGCGGCCGCGCAGCACCGGCATGGCCATGTAGGCGGTACCGTTGGCTTCCCAGAAGCGCAGCACCTTGAGCAGCGCGGGGTGGTCGAAGCGCGCCAGCAGCCGGGCTTCGTTGACGAAGGACTTCAGGCCCAGCGCAAAGGTCTCGGCGTCGGATGGCGAGCGCAGCGAGACATGCAGCGTGGCCGTGCGCCCGGCCAGCGAGGCCGGCATGTATTCCTTGACGGCCACCTGGCGTTCGAGCGCGTGGTCGAAGGCCAGGTAGACGATGCCGAAGCCGCCGATGCCCAGCAGGCTCTTCACTTCGAATTCGTGCAGCCGCGTGCCCGGCGGCAGGGCGCTGGGCGTCTCGGCGCGGCCGTGGCGGGCGTCTGCGGACATGGAAAACGAGCTTACCAGGGATACCGGGGCCTGCATTTGCAGCACTGCACGGCAGCGCCCTGCGCAGCACGCAGCGCCGACAGGCACCGTGCCATAGGGCACGGCGCGCGGCCCCGGCAGGCCACGCAGGCGGGCCCCTGGCCACGGCGTGGGGCGCTACGAGCACGGCAAAACGTCCGGCTTCAGGCCGGCACGGCAGAGCCTGGGGCTCGGGCACGGGCCTGAAAAGCCGACGGGGCAGACAGGTCATCAATCCTGTCCACGTTTGGCGTCGCTGCGCGCCTTCGCGGCGCGCGTGCGCACCTTCCACTGCGCCACCTGGGTCTTGCGCTCCAGCGCCGTGATGCTGTCGCGCCGCGCCTCGCGCTGCAGCTTCTGGTAGTTGCGCAGGCGTTCACCACTGACGCCCTCGCGCACGGCACAGCCGGGTTCGGCCTCATGGCGGCAATCGCGGAAGCGGCAGCGCAGGGCCAGCGCGCCGATGTCGCCGAAGACCGCGTCCAGCTGTCCGGCCTCGCCGTCCAGGCGCAGCGTGCGCAGGCCTGGTGTGTCGATGATGCAGGCGCCGTCGGCCGTCTGGTGCAGCGTGCGCGCCGTGGTGGTGTGGCGGCCGCGGCTGTCGTCGGCACGGTTGGCGCCCACGCGCGCCACCGCGGCGCCCAGCAGCGCATTGGTGAGCGTGCTCTTGCCCGCGCCGCTGCTGCCCAGCAGCACCAGCGTCTGCCCCTCGGCCAGCCAGGGCGCCAGCGCCGTTGCGGGCTCGGCGCCCAGCGCGTCGACGGCCAGCGCCGGCACACCCGGCGGCAGCACGGCCTGGGCCTGGCGCAGGCGCTCAGTGCTGCAGTCGCACAGGTCGCGCTTGGTCAGCACCACCACCGCGCTGATGCCCGCCAAGAGGACCAGCGCCACGTAGCGCTCGAGCCGGCGCGGGTTGAAGTCGTGGTCCAGCCCCATCACCAGCAGCGCGGTGTCGATGTTGCTGACGATGACCACGCGCTCGACCTTGTCGCGGCCGTCGTGCAGCCGCCGCGCCAGCTGGTTGAGCGGCGGCAGGCGTTCGCCCACCCAACACTCGCCGAAGGCATTGCGCGTGGCCAGGACCCAATCGCCCACGGCCAGCGCGTCGCCCTGCGCGGCCAGGCGCGCGCGCAGCGCCGGCAGCAGGCGCGCGGGCTGCTCGGCCAGGCCGTCGTGCAGCGTGAGCCCTTCGCGCTGCACCTCGGTCACGCGCAGCAGCGCCGCGCCTTCGGGCGGCGGCGGCAGTGCGTGCAGTTGTTGAACCACGGCCGGGGTCAGGCCGATGCGGACGAGCCGCTGCAAACCCGTTGTGTCGATCATGAAGCTTCCCTGCAGGAACAGACCATCGCGGCGCGCGGACGCGCCACGCCAGGCGCAGGCGGAAATGCCTGCGCGGCTTGAGGGGGTGGGGTCTGTCGGCCGTGACGCGGGTCACGGCACTGCTGGAAGGCGCCGGGCGGGGAGCCTCAGGCGCGGTGCAGGGCTGGGATCAGCGCGTGCAGGCCGACAGGAGGGCAGTGGTTGCGGTGTCCATGGCGAGCCTCCTGGTTGGGTTGAACGAAGGCCGCAATGTGCGCCTGCCGGCACGCGCCGTCAAGCGCCCTGCGGCCGCGCCGCCACAATGCCCGGCATGCTGAAGCTGCTGCACGCCGATGATGCGCTGATCGTCGTCGACAAGCCTGCCGGCCTGCTGGCCGTGCCCGGCCGCGGCGAAGCCGGGCGCGAACACCTGGCCGGCCGCGTGCAGCAGCGCTTTGCCGACGCCCTGGTGGTGCACCGCCTGGACATGGCGACCTCGGGGCTGATGCTGTTCGCGCGCGGTCCGGCCGTGCAGCGCGCGCTGAGCCAGGCCTTCGCGGCGCGCCAGGTGCACAAGCACTACGTCGCCGTGGTGCAGGGGCTGGTGGAGGGCGAGGCCGGCCAGATCGACGCACCCCTGGCCGCCGACTGGCCGCAACGCCCGCGCCAGCGCGTGGATGTGGAACACGGCAAGCCCTCGACCACGCTGTGGCGCGTGCTGGCGCGCGGCGACGGTCGCACCCGGCTCGAGTTGGAACCCCTCACCGGCCGCTCGCACCAGTTGCGCGTGCACCTGCTGCACATCGGCCACCCGATCTGCGGCGACGCGCTCTACGGGCCCGAGCCGCCGCTGGCCGATCGCCTGCTGCTGCACGCCAGCGCGCTGGCCTTTGCGCACCCGCTGCACGGCGCCGCGTGCCGCTTCGAAAGCGCCCCGCCCTTCTGATGCGCCCCGGCGCGGCTACAGTGCGCGCATGAACCTGAGCATCGTCACCGGCGCCTCGCGCGGCCTGGGCCTGGCCCTCACCGAACAACTGCTGGCCGCCGGCCAGCGCGTGCTGGCAATTTCGCGCCAGGCCCCGGCGCTGGCCGTGCCGGACGGGGCTGAACTCCTCAGCTGGCAGATGGACCTGGCCGACGCGGCACCCGCCGCGACTCGGCTGGAGCAGTGGCTGGCGGCGCAGGACGCGGCGGCGCTGCAGTCCGCCACGCTCATCAACAACGCCGGCGTGATCTCGCGCCTGGCGCCGCTGGCCGAGGTCGACGCGGCCGATCTGGCCAACGCCATCCGCGTGGGCCTGGAAGCGCCGCTGCTGTTGAGCGCAGCCTTTCTGCGCGCCACGGCCGCCTGGCGCGTGCCGCGGCGGCTGCTGTTCATCTCGTCCGGGCTGGGGCGGCGCGGCATGGCCGGCAGTGCGTCCTACTGCGCGGCCAAGGCCGGGCTGGACAACCTGGCGCGCGCGCTGGCGCTGGAAGAAGCCCAGCGGCCGCACGGCGCACGCGTGGTGTCGTTGGCGCCGGGCGTCATCGCCACCGACATGCAGGTGCAGCTGCGCAACGCCGACCCGATGCTGTTCAGCGATCGCGCGGCCTTCGTGGCACTGCACGAGCAGGGCCAGCTGGACACGCCGGCGCAAGCCGCGGCCAAGGTGCTGCGCGTGCTGGCGCGGCCCGACTTCGGCGCCGAGCCCGTGGCCGACGTGCGCAGCCTGGCATGAGCGCGCGTGGCCGCTCCAGAACGCTCATCCCGCAGCGCGCAGCGCGGAGGGCTTTCGAGTGACGCCTGCCCTGCCCGCGCGTGCCGCCGAACTGGTGGCCTTGCTGCAATTGCAGCCGCACCCGGAAGGCGGCTACTTCCGCGAGCTGTTCCGCGCCAGCGCCACGGTGCAGCCGCAGGACGACCGCGGCGCGCGCGCCGGGCTGACCTGCATCGATTTCCTGCTGGCGCGCGGCCAGTGCTCGGCCTGGCACCGCGTGGCGTCGGACGAAGCCTGGCATCTGCTCGAAGGCGGGCCGCTGCGCCTGTGGCTGCTGGCGCCGGGGCTGGACGCTGTGATGACGGTCGATCTCGGCGTTGCCGCGGCCGGACAGCGCCCGCGCCACGTGGTGCCAGCCGGCTGCTGGCAGGCGGCCGAGCCGCTGGGCGACTATGCCTACTGCGGCGCCACCGTGGGCCCGGGCTTCGACTTCACCGACTTCGCTTTCGGCCGCGACGACCCGGTGTGTCGCCAGGCACTGCGCCGCCTGGACCCCAGCTTGCTGCGCCTGTTGCCCGCCTGAACGGCAGGCCCCAGGCGGCGCAGGCGCGGCCGCCTCAGGACGCCACGCCCACGCTGATGCCGATGCCGCGCGCCGCCTTGAGCATGGGGTGGTCCAGCGGCACCAGGCGCGTCTTGCCGGCCACCTCATCGAGCGGCACGCTGACGCAGGCGTCGCCCTGCAGCGCCACCATGCGGCCGTAACGCCCGGCCATCACCAACTCGGCCGCGTGGTAGCCGAAACGCGTGGCCAGCACGCGGTCAAACGCGGTGGGCGAGCCACCGCGCTGGGTGTGGCCCAGCAGCGTGGTGCGCACTTCGCATTGCACCAGCGGCTGCAGCACGTGCTGCAGCGCATGGCTGACGCCGCCCAGGCGGATGGGGTCGGGGCTGTCGGCGATGGTGGCGCTGACCGTCAGGCCCTGGCCGCGCGCGTGCGCGCCCTCGGCAATGCAGATCAGCGTGGCCAGGCCCTGCTCTTCGCGCTGGCGGCACAGCGAGGCCACGGCGAAGGCGTCGAAGGGGATCTCGGGAATGAGGATGGCGTCGGCCCCGCCGGCCAGCCCGCCCTCGAGCGCAATCCAGCCGGCGTAGCGGCCCATGGTCTCGGCGATCATCACGCGGCCGTGGCTGCGCCCGGTGGTGGCCAGGCGGTCCAGGGCCTCGGCCACCACGGCCACGGCGCTGTCGAAGCCGAAGGTGCGCTCGGTGTGCGGCAGGTCGTTGTCGATGGTCTTGGGCACGCCCACCACCGGCAGGCCCAGCTTCTCGAACTTGTGCGCGATGGCCATGGTGCCGTCGCCGCCCACCGCCACCAGCGCGTCCAGGCCGAGCTCGCGCACGAATTCCATGGCCTCACTCGAGCGGTCGACGCCGCTGGCGCCGTCCTTGAACGGGTTGCAGGTGTTGTGCGTGCCCAGCATGGTGCCGCCCACGGCCAGGATGTCGGACACGCTGGCCGGCGTGAGCGAGCGCGCGCGCCGCGTCAGCAGGCCGTGGAAGCCGCGCTCTATGCCGGTGACGCGTGCCGCACCCTCGCGGTGCAGCGCCAGCGTGACGGCGCGGATGACGGCGTTGAGTCCGGGGCAGTCGCCACCGCCGGTGAGGATTCCGATATGCATGGTTCGATCATCCAATCCAGGCCGCGAGATCGGCCTTGAGCTGTGTCAGGTCTGCCTGCCGCGTGTACATCATGTGGCCGGCGTCGTAGTAGCGGTGCGTCACCTGCGCGCGCACCTCGGGCGGCACGTCCAGCTGCGCCAGCGACCAGTCGCTGGCACTGTAGGGCGTGCCCAGGTCATAGCGGCCGCTGGCCACCAGCACCTTGAGGTGCGGGTTGCGACGCAAGGCGCGGGCCAGGTCGGGGCTGGTGGACACGTAGGCACCGAAGCGCGATTCGCCGCGGGCCCAGTGCCAGTCCTTGTTGACCTCCATAGCCAGCACCTGGTAGCGCGCTTCCAGGTCCAGGCCCAGGCGGCCGCGGAAATAGGCCATGGCCGCCATGGTGTAGGGCGCGGCGATGGCCTCGATGCCGGGGTCGAATTCCCAATTGCGCGTGCGGCTGGCGGCCATAGGGCCGGTAGCACGCGCGTCCAGCCGGCCGACCATGCGGCCGCGCGGGCGCAGCGCCTCGAAGAAGAAGGTCTCGTCGGCGATGCGCAGGTTCTTCTCTTCCACCAGCGCACGCGGCAGGCCGGTGAGTTCGGCCACGCGGCGCGCGATGCGCGTGCGTGCCCTGTCGCCCAGGCGCGCACCGGCCTGCAGCGCGGCCGCGTAGTCGTCGTGCACGAAGGCCTCGGCAGCGCCGCGTGCGGCCGCTGCCGAGGCCGCCAAAGGCCCCTGCAGCAGGCCGTGGAACTGCGCCACCTGGGCATAGGCCGGCAGGAACAGCGAGAAAGGCAGGTCGTTGGCCGGCTCGAAAGAGAGGGACTGCAGGTCCATGGCGCAGGACACCAGGATCAGCCCGCTGAGCATGAGACCCATGTCCTGCAGCTTGTCGGCCAGGCCGGCGCCGCGCGTGGTGCCGTAGCTTTCGCCGGCCAGGTACACGGGCGAGCCCCAGCGGCCATGGCGCGTGAGCCACAGGCGCATGGTCTCGGCCAGCGCGGCGATGTCGCCGTCCACCGACAGCAGCTTCTTGCGCGCCGCCTCGCCCGCGCTGAGCGACCAGCCGGTGTGCGGCGGGTCGATGAACACCAGGTCGAAGAACTCGAACCAGCTGTGCGGGTTCTCTTGCACCGCGAAGGGCGGGCGCGGCGTGCTGGCGTCGTCGGGCACCACCACGCGCTGTGGGCCCAGGGCGCCCAGGTGCAGCCAGACCGAAGCCGAACCCGGCCCGCCGTTGAAGGCAAAGCACACCGGGCGCTGCGCCGGATCGGCGCCGTCCAGCAGGTAGGCCGTGGCCAGGATGGCGGCTTCGGGCTCGGCCGCTGCGCCGTCCAGCCCGCCCGGCGCCACCGGCAGGAAGGCGGCGTCGGTGCTGTAGGCCAGCGTGCGGCCGCCCAACGTGACGCTGCCACTGGCGCGCGCCGCCGGCCGTGCCAGCAGCCGCTCCAGCGCCTGGCGCTGGCGCTTGGCGGCCTCGGCGTCGGCGGGTGCGGGCGTTGCGGGAGGTGGGGCGTCGGCCATCGGGGTCTCCGTACAGCGGCAGGCGAAGCGGCGACGTTAACGCAGCCCGGGCGCGTTCAAGCCTGGAGATAGGCCCCGTAACGCGCCAGATCGACGTTGCCACCGCTCAGGATCACGCCCACGCGCCGCCCCGGCGCGTGCACCACGCCCTGCAGCAGCGCGGCCGCGCCCAGGCAGCCGGTGGGCTCGACCACCAGCTTCATGCGTTCGGCGAAGAAGCGCATGGTCTGCAGCAGTTGCTCGTCGGTCACGGTCTCGATGCGCGCCACCAGGCGCTGGATCACCGGGAAGGTGAGCCGGCCGCTGTGCTGCGTCTGCGCGCCGTCGGCGATGGTCTGGGGCGTGTCGATGTGCACGATCTCGCCGCGCGCCAGGCTTTGCTGGGTGTCGTTGCCGGCCTCGGGCTCGACGCCCACCACCTCGACCCCCGGGCTGGCGTGGTGCGCGGCCACGGCGCTACCCGATATCAGGCCACCGCCACCCACGCACACCAGCAGCAGGTCCAGCGCGCCCACCTCCTGGATGAGTTCGAGCGCCGCAGTGCCTTGCCCCGCCATCACGTGGGCGTGGTCGTAGGGCGGGATCAGCGTCATGCCGCGCTCGGCCGCCAGGCGCGCGCCGATGGCCTCGCGGTCTTGGGTGTAGCGGTCGTAGAGCACGACCTCGCTGCCCGGCTGGCCCTGCTGGTACTCGCGCGTGGCCGCCAGCTTGGCCGCGGGCGAATCCTGCGGCATGACGATCACCGAAGGCATGCCCAGCAGCCGCGCCGACAGCGCAATGGCCTGGGCGTGGTTGCCCGACGAGAAGGCGATGACGCCGCCGCGGCGCTGCGCCGGCGTGAACTGCGCCAGCGCGTTGTAGGCACCGCGGAACTTGAAGGCGCCCATGCGCTGCAGGTTCTCGCACTTGAGAAACACCGTGGCGCCGGTGCGCACGTCCAGCGTGTGCGAGCGCAGCACCGGCGTGCGATGGGCGATGCCCAACAGGCGCTGCGCCGCGGCCTGGATGTCGTCGGGGGTGATGGCCAGGGGCGGCATGGGTTCGGGTTCCTTCCGGGCTTTGAGCCCACTTTCGGAGTGTGAAGCGCGTGCACAGCGACAAAATGTTGCACTGCAGCAACGGACGCCGCGCGCCCCGAATCATGCCCGTCATGAGGGATGAGAAGCGGCTCACCGGGCGTACACAGCGGTTTGACGCCTGCGCGTGATTTCCGGCGCATGCCCTTCCCGCATTCTGGGGGTAGCTCTCCAATCTGGCGTCAGCCGCCAGCATTACTCAGACGTTAATCTGCAAGCGTGGACGAACAAACAAAGATGAATGCCTACCTCCCGACCGAAGCCCTACCGGCACCGCTGGTCGAGATCGTCGAGCTCAAGTGGCTGCTGGCGGGTGAAGGCGTGCGCATCCACGTCGAGCACATGATCGACGACAACGCCTACGCAGCACGCGTGCTGAACCGGGCGCTGGAATCGACCACGCCGGCGCTGCGCGCCGCCGCCGAACGGCTGCGCACCCGTCTGGTTCGCGGCTGACGCGCGCTGAGCCCGTAGACGCGGGCACCCGGGAGGTACGCTGCTGGGCGCCGCACCGGGCGCCGGCGTACCATGCCGGTGGAGGTCTGCCATGCCAGCAACCCCGCACCGGCCCGCCGCGCCCGCACTGCGCCATCCCGTCCTCTGCCTTGCCGCCCTGCTGCTGGGCCTGCTGCTGGCCAGCTGTGCCTCGGCGCCGCCGCCCGACCCGCGCACGCTGCTGCACGACGAATGGTTTGCGGCCGCGCCCACCCCCGATGTCGACCCCTTCGCGCTGAGCGAGGACATGCGCCAGTTCGCGGAGCGCGAGTTCAGCTTTGCCACCACGCGCGACCCGCGCCGCGCGCTCATCGCCGCGCTCTACAGCCGCGGCCTGCTGCGCCTGGAGTACGACAGCAGCCGCACGCGCACCGCCGCCGAGGCCTTCGACGCGCGCGCCGGCAACTGCCTGTCGCTGGTGGTCATGACGGCGGCCTTTGCGCGCCATCTGGGGCTGCCCGTCAGCTTCCAGAGCCTGAAGGTCGAGGAAAGCTACAGCCGCCGCGGCGGCCTGTTTCTGGCCAGCGGCCACGTCAACCTGGTGCTGGACCGGCCGAGGGCGCGCGGCCTGCACCGGCGCACGTACGACGACGGCGCGCTCACGGTCGACTTCCTGCCGCCCGGTGATCTGACAGGCATCTCGGCGCAGCCGCTGCAGGAAAGCACCATCGTCGCCATGTACCTGAACAACCGCGCCGCCGAACTGCTGGGCGAAGGCCGCATCGACGCCGCCTACGGCTGGGCGCGCCAGGCCGTGCTGCAGGACCCCGGCTTCCTGCCGTCGACCAACACGCTGGCCGTGGTCTACAGCCGCGCCGGCCATGGCGACGCCGCCGAGCGGCTGCTGCGCCAGGTGCTGGCACGCGAGCCCGACAACGTGGCGGCGCTGGCCAACCTGGTGGGCCTGCTCGTCCGGGTCGGCCGCACCGCCGAGGGCCAGGCGCTGGCCGCGCGGCTGGCGCGGCTGCAGCCGCTGCCGCCCTTCCACGACTTCGACCTCGGGCGCAAGGCCCTGGCCGAGGGCGACGCACGGCGCGCGCTGGAGCACTTTGCGCGCGAGCTGGCGCGCCAGCCGGGCCAGGAAGAAGTGCACCTGTGGGCCGCCCAGGCCTGGTGGCAGCTGGGCGACACCGAGCAGGCGGCGCGCCACCTGCGCCAGGCCATGGACCACAGCAGCACACCGGCCAGCCAGCAGCGCTACGCCGCCAAGCTGGACCGGCTGCGCAACGGCAGCTTGCGCTAGTCGGCCAGCGCCGGGGCCCGCACTGCCCCGACAATGGCGCCCATCGCGCGACCTGCGCCCTGGCGCCCGCCCCATGAAAGAACCGGCCAAACCCAATCCGCTGCTCGAGATCGGCATCACCATCCTGGTGCCGGCGGTGATCCTCATGCAGCTCAGCGGCCCGCAACGCCTGGGCACCGTGGGCGCGCTGCTGCTGGCGCTGTCGTTCCCGGTAGGCTGGGGCCTGTGGGACGGCTGGCGCCGGCGCAAGCTCAACTGGCTGGCGGTGCTGGGTGTGGTGAGCACGCTGCTCACCGGCGGCATAGGCCTGCTGGCGCTGGACGCCTACTGGCTGGCCGTGAAGGAAGCGGCGGTGCCGGCGCTCATCGGCATCGTCATCCTGGGCTCGGCGTGGACGGCCTCGCCGCTGATCCGGCTGCTGGTGTTCAACGCCTCGCTGTTCGACGTGAAGCGCGTCAACGAGGCGCTGGCGGCGCGCGGCAGCACCCAGGCCTTCGAGGCCTGCCTGCGCACCGGCACGCAGCTGCTGGCCGGCACCTTCTTCTTCTCGTCCGTGGCCAACTACCTGCTGGCACGCTGGGTGGTCACCAGCCCAGCCGGCACCGAGGCCTTCAACCAGGAACTGGGCCGCCTGACGCTGCTCAGCTACCCGGTGATCGCCATCCCGTCCACGCTGATGATGATGGCCCTGCTGTACTGGCTGGCGCGCCAGGCCAAGGCATTGACCGGGTTGGACATGGGTGACATGCTGCAGCAGCACCAGGGCTGATTGTCCGAACGGCCACACCAGGATGACCGCTTGAACCGCGACAGACCTGAGCCACACCCCGGCGCCCGGCAGGCGCTGCAGCGCCGCCGGCTGCTGGGCCTGTGCGCCCTGCTGGCCCTGGGCAGCAGCGCAGCGCGGGCGCTCGAGCGGCCGGCCGGCAGCGTGGTGCTGACGCTCACCGGGCGCGTGCGCAGGCCCAACCAGGGTACGCAGGCCGACTTCGACATGCCCATGCTGGCCGCGCTGCCGCAGAGCAGCTTCAGCACGCGCACGCCCTGGTTTGCGCGGGCCCGCCGCTTCACCGGGCCACTGCTGCGCGACGTGCTGGCCGCGGCGGGCGCGCAAGGCACGACGCTGCGCCTGACGGCGCTCAACGACTACCGCGTCGAGCTGCCCTTCGACGACGCGCAGCGCCACGACGTCATCGTGGCCCGGCTGCTGGACGAGCGGCCCATGGCGGTGCGCGACAAGGGCCCGCTGTTCGTGATCTACCCCTTCGACGCGCGGCCCGAACTGCGCAGCGCCGTCTACTACAGCCGCTCGGCATGGCAGTTGCGGACCATCGCCGTGCTCTGAGCGGCGGGCTGCTGTCCCGCATGGGCTGGCTCGGGCTGGTGGGCGGCGGCCTGGTGCTGCTGCTGCTGGCCGTGGCCCTGGTGCAGGCGCGCCAGTTCTCGCTGCTGCGCCAGATGGTGCAGTCGGGCGACGAGTTCGTGCAGACGGCCATCCACCAGCACGAAATCGAATACCTGCGCCTGAAGGAACAATGGCAGCTGGCGCTGGACGAGCGCGTGCCGCTGGACGAAGGGACACTGCGCCAGCGCTACGACATCTGGGTGAGCCGGACAGACCTGCTGAGTGCCGGCGCCACCAGCCGCTTCATCGAGTCGCACGACGATCTGCGGCGCACGCGTGAACAGGTGCAGCAGTTCGTGGTCGCGGCCGACCGCGCGCTGGGCGCCACGCCCACGGCCGAGCTGAGTCAGCCCTTCCTGCAGGCCCTGCTGCCGGCGTTGCAGGCGCTGGGCCCGGCCATCCACGGGCTGTCGCTGGTCACTTCGCAACGTGTCTCGGAGATGGTGGAGCAGCGCGCCGAGACCGTGCGCGAGCAGAACCAACTGGGGCTGGCGCTCACCGCCTTCCTGTCGGTGCTGACACTGGCCTTTGCCGCCATCGCCTGGCGCCAGGTGCAGCAGCTGGGCGAGCGCCGTGCCGCCCTGGAGACGCTGGCCGCCAGCCTGCGCCAGGCGCAGCGCGACGCCGAAGCCGCCAGCGCGGCCAAGAGCAGCTTCCTGGCCACCATGAGCCACGAGATCCGCACGCCCTTCCAGGGCCTGATGGGCATGCTCTCGCTGCTGCGCGAGACCGGGCTGAACCCGCGCCAGATCGACTACCTGCGCACCGCCACCGAGTCGGCCGACCAGCTGCTGGCCATCCTCAACGACGTGCTCGACAAGTCGCAGCTGGAAAGCGGCCGCATGTCGCTGGCGCCTGCGCCGCTGGACCTGCGCAGCCTGCTGCGCGATGTCGAGGCGCTGATCCGCCCGCAGGCCTCGGCCAAGGGGCTGGCGCTGCACATCGACGCCGATCCGGGCGTGCCCGAGCGCGTGTTGGCCGACGGCAGGCGCGTCAAGCAGGTGCTGTTCAACCTGCTGTCCAACGGCGTCAAGTTCTCCGACCGCGGCGCGGTGGTGCTGGACGTGCGCTGCAAGGCCGACGTCGACGGCCAGCCCGAACTGCACTTCATCGTCACCGACACCGGCATCGGCATGGACGAGGCCCTGCTGGCCCGGCTGTTCACGCGCTTCGCGCAGGCCGACCCCTCGCCCTCGCGCCGCCGGGGCGGCACCGGCCTGGGGCTGGAGATCTCGCGCGACCTGGCGCGCCTGATGGGCGGCGACATCACGGCGCGCAGCCGCCCCGGCGAGGGCAGCTGCTTCGTCTTTCGCGTGCCCTTGAGCGCCCTGCCCACCGAGGCCGCCCCGGCCCCGGCCGCGGCCGCGGCGCTAGACCCGGAAGCGCTGCCGCTGCAGGTGCTGGTGGCCGAGGACCACGCGCTCAACCGCCAGTACATGGCCGCGCTGCTCAAGACCCTGGGCCACGAGGCGCATTTCAGCGCCAACGGCGCCGAGGCGCTGCAGGCGGTGCGGGAGCGCCGTTTCGACGTGGTGCTGATGGACCTGCACATGCCCGAGATGGACGGCATCGCCGCCACCCGCGCCATCCGCGCCCTGCCCGATCCGACGCGCTCGACGGTGCCCATCGTGGCCCTCACCGCCGACGCCTTCGACGAGACGCGCGAACGCTGCCTGGTGGTCGGCATGAACGACTTCCTCACCAAGCCCGTCAGCCCGCAGAAGCTGAGCACGTCACTGCGCCGCCTGTTCGGCGCCGCGCGCGTGCCGGCTTCGGGCGCGCCGGCCGCGCCCCAGCCGCTGCCGGCGCGCGGCGATGCCCAGGCCATCGTCGACCAGGCGGTGATAGACGCGGCGCTGCAGGCCATGCCGCGCGAACGCCTGGCCGAAATGATCGAGGCCTTTCTCGAGCAGGGCCCGCAGACGGTGCAGCGCCTGCGCGCCGCGGTGCGCGGGGCGCAGCCGCTGGAGTTGCGCGTCAATGCCCACGCCGCCAAGGGCGCGGCGCTCAACCTGGGGCTCAGCGCGCTGGCGGCCACGGCCGACGCGCTGCACGAAGGCGCAGCCCACCTGCCGGCGCACGAGATCGCACGCCTGGTGCAGCGCTACGAGGAACTGCTGCCGCAGACGCGCGAAGCCGCGCGCCGCCTGGGGCTGGAGCCAACGCGCGACGGCGCTACACGATGATGGGCTCCGGCTCGAGCCGGATGCCGAGCCATTGCGCTTTGGCATCCGGATTGCAGGCTGATCAGACGATGATCGGCTCTGGCTCGAGCCGGATGCCGAAACGTCCGTAGACGCTTTCCTGGATCGCCCGCGCCAGCATCACTACCTCGGCGCCGCTGGCGCCACCGCGGTTGACCAGCACCAGCGCCTGCTTGTCGTGAACGCCGGCGCGGCCCATGCTCTTGCCCTTCCAGCCGCAGGCGTCGATCAACCAGCCGGCGGCCAGCTTGACCGTGCCGTCGGGCATGGGGTAGTGCACGATCTCGGGGTCGCGGCCGATGATGTCGCGGCACTGCTCGGGCGTGACCACCGGGTTCTTGAAGAAGCTTCCGGCGTTGCCGATGAGCGCCGGGTCGGGCAGCTTGGCGCGGCGGATGGCGCAGACCCAGTCGTAGATCGTGGCCGCGTCGGGGCTGCTGTTGCCGGTGTCGGCCATGCGGCGCTCCAGATCCAGGTAGCCCAGCACCGGCCGCCAGGGCCGCGGCAGGCGCAGGCGCACGCGCGTGATCACGGACTTGCCCGCCAGGTGTTGCTTGAAGACGCTGTCGCGGTAGCCAAAGTGGCAGGCGGCCGCGTCCAGCGTGACGCCGCGGCCGGTGACCAGATCCACCGCGTCCAGCGATTCGAAGCGGTCTTTCAGCTCCAGCCCGTAGGCGCCGATGTTCTGCACCGGCGCCGCACCCACCGAACCCGGGATCAGCGCCAGGTTCTCCAGGCCGGGCCAGCCCTGGGCCACGGTCCAGGCCACCAGATCGGCCCAGGACTCGCCGGCACCGGCCTCGATGATCCAGGCGTCAGCGGTCTCGGTCAGCAGGCGGCGACCCATGATCTCGACCTTGAGCACCACGGCCTCGATGTCGCGCGTGAGCACGATGTTGCTGCCGCCGCCCAGGATGAACTGGGGTGCCACGCCATAGACCGGATGGTCGACGACGCGGCGCACGTCGGCGGGGCTGGCCAGGCGCACCAGCGTGGCCGCCAGAGCAGGCAGGCCGAAGCTGTTGTGCTGGCGCAGGTTCGCGCGTTCCGTCACGTCCAGGGGCGGCACAGGGGATAGGGGCATGAGAAAATTGTCGTTGATATCCACCCTGCCCGGCCCTCAGCCGGCACAAGCCCCCGATGCCCAGCTTCGACACCGTCATCGAGCCCGACCTGGTCGAGCTGCGCAACGCCGTCGACCAGGCCTGCAAGGAAATCGCCACGCGCTTCGACTTCAAGGGCTCCAGCGCCAAGGTCGAGCTGGCAGACCGCAGCGCCGCCGACCGCGAGCTCACGCTCTTCGGCGACAGCGATTTCCAGCTGCAGCAGGTGCGCGACGTGCTGCTGGCGCGCCTGGCCAAGCGCGGCGTGGACACGCGCTTCCTCGACTTTTCGGCCACGCCGGTCAAGCTGGGCGGCGACAAGCTCAAGCTGGCCGTGCCGGTAAAGAGCGGCATCGACGCCGAGACCGCGCGCAAGATCCAGGGCCTGGTCAAGGCCAGCAAGCTCAAGCTGCAGGCCCAGATCCAGGGCGACGCGGTGCGCATCACCGGCACCAAGCGCGACGAGCTGCAGGCGGCGATGGCGCTGCTGCGCAAGGAACTGGCCGATCAGCCGCTGACCTTCGACAACCTCCGCAACTGATGCAAGCCGCCCACCGCCTGCGCCGCACCCGCCGCACCGCCGCCGCGCTGGCGCTGCTGTGCGCCGGCGCGGCCAGTGCGCAGCAGGCCGTGGTGCTGGCCGGGCGCATGGGCCAGAAGGCCTTGCTGGTGATCGACGGTCGGCCACGCACGGTGGACGTGGGCGAAGCCGCCGCGGGCGTGCGCCTGCTGGGCTGGGCCGGCGATGCGGCGCGCGTCGAGTCCGGCGGCCAGACGCGCACGCTGCAGCTGGGCAGTGCGCCGGCGCAGCTGGCGGCGCTGCCGCCGCGCAGCGGCGGTCGCGAGATCGTCATCCCGGTGGGCCAGGGCGGGCACTTCACCACTGGGGGCAGCATCGGCGGGCACCATGTGCAGTTCCTGGTGGACACCGGCGCCACGCTGGTCTCGATGGGCCGCAACGACGCCCAGCGCCTGGGCCTGGACCTGCGCGAAGCCACCCAGGGCTTCATGCAGACCGCCAACGGCCAGGTGCTGGTGCAGATGGTCACGCTGCCGCTGCTGCGCGTGGGCGATGTCGAGGTCAACAACGTCGGCGCCGTGGTGCTGCCCATGCCCATGCCCTTTGTGCTGCTGGGCAACAGCTTTCTCACACGCTTCCAGATGCGGCAGGAGAACGACGTGATGCGCCTCGAGGCGCGCTGAGTCGCCCGCGTCACCCAAGGGACAGATGGCGCCCCGACGGGCGTGCTAAAACGCCGCACTGACCGCCGGCCGAGGACGCACGCCATGGACCTGAACTTCACCGCCGAGGAACTGGCCTTCCGCCACGAGATCCGCGACTGGGTGGCGCAGAACCTGCCGGCCGACATCAGCCGCAAGGTGCACGGCGCGCTGCGCCTCACGCGTGAAGACCACCAGCGCTGGGCACGCATCCTGGGCGCGCGCGGCTGGCTGGGCTGGGGCTGGCCGCAGCAGTTCGGCGGGCCGGGCTGGAACGCCATCCAGAAGCACTTGTTCGAGGAAGAACTGGCCATGGCCGGCGCGCCGCGCGTCGTGCCCTTCGGCCCGGTGATGGTGGCGCCGGTGATCATGGCCTTCGGCAACGCCGAGCAGCAGCGCCGCTTCCTGCCCGGCATCGCCAGCGGCGATGTGTGGTGGAGCCAGGGCTACAGCGAACCCGGCTCGGGCAGCGACCTGGCCTCGGTCAAGTGCCGCGCCGAGCGCCGCGGCAGCCACTACCTGGTCAACGGCCAGAAGACCTGGACCACCCTGGGCCAGCATGGCGACTGGATCTTCTGCCTGGTGCGCACCAGCACCGAAGGCAAGCCGCAGACCGGCATCAGCTTCCTGCTCATCGACATGAAGAGCCCCGGCGTGCAGGTGCGCCCCATCGTGCTGATGGACGGCGAGCCCGAGGTCAACGAGGTCTTCTTCGACAACGTCGAGGTCCCGGTGGACAACCTCATCGGCGAAGAGAACAAGGGCTGGACCTACGCCAAGCACCTGCTGAGCCACGAGCGCACCAACATCGCCGACGTCAACCGCGCCAAGCGCGAGCTCGAGCGGCTCAAGCGCATCGCCAAGGCCGAAGGGGTGTACGAGGACCTGCGCTTTCGCGACCAGATCGCGCTGCTCGAGGTCGACATCGTGGCACTCGAGATGATGGTGCTGCGCGTGCTGTCGGCCGAGAAGAGCGGCAAGCAGAGCCTGGACGTGGCCGGCCTGCTGAAGATCCGCGGCAGCGAGATCC
>LNFM01003127.1_pt1 | contig 38821 bp, 28 predicted proteins | sample 596031 | NCBI WGS metagenome assembly LNFM01 (sample SAMN04254537, study PRJNA301005) | activated carbon metagenome | isolation source: dual media filters at the Ann Arbor, Michigan drinking water treatment plant | place: USA: Ann Arbor | reverse complement strand
TTGAGCTTCTTGTAGATGGACTTGATGTGGTCGTTGACGGTGAACCACTTGATGCCCATCAGGCTGGCGATCTCCTTGATCGTGAAGCCCTTGCTCAGGTAGGTGAGCACCTCGCTTTCGCGCGGGGTGAGGCGCTCGTGGTCCAGCGGCTTCTCCATCGGCACCGGCTTGCTGGTGGTAAAGGTGGCCGCCGGCATGAAGCCGGAATCGGGCGCCTGGCTGTCGGCACCGTTGCCGTGGCGGAAGTGCGTGAGCAGGCGGCGCGCGATGGCCGGAGACAGCGGCGGCTGGCCGCGCACGATCTTCTGCAGCTCTTCGACCAGCACCTCGAAGCGGTCTTCCTTGAGCAGGTAGCCGTCGGCGCCGCACTGCAGGGCCGGGAACAGGTGGTCGTCGTCGGAGTACAGCGTGGTGACGATCTTGGTGGCCGGGTAGTGCGCCAGTTCGGTCAGCAGTTCCATGCCGTTGCCGTCGGGCAGTTCAAGGTCGACCATCACCAGCTTGAAGGGGTCGACCCCGTGCAGCCCCTGCGAGCCGCCGGTCAGCGAGATGTGCCTGCGCGCGGATTCCAGGTCGCCGGCCTCGGTAAGGTGGATGGTGTCGCTGAAGCTCTCGCGGACGACGCGGCACAGAAAGCTGCGCGCAACCGGGTTGTCTTCGAGTATCAGCACTTTGACAGCCATCGACCGGGACTCCTGGGTAGGGCTGCGCGATGCTAGCGGAAACGCGCCCCTGCCGGCGCTTGTCGAAGCACTGCTTTCAATTCACCAGCAGCAGCTTGCCCCGCACCTGGCGCGAGCCCATGCGCGCGTAGGCCGCCTTCAGCTCGGACATGGGCAGGCGCTGGTCGATCACCGGTTTGAGCAGGCCCTTGCCGTACCACTGCGCCAGCTGCGCCAGGCCGGCGCCAAAGGCCTGCGGTTCGCGCCGCGCGAACTCGCCCCAGAACACGCCCACCACCGATGCGCCCTTGAGCAGCGGCAGGTTCCAGGGCAAGGCCGGGATGCCGCCGCCGGCGAAGCCGATCACCAGGTAGCGGCCGCGCCAGGCGATGGAGCGCAGCGCCGGCTCGGCCAGCTCGCCGCCCACCGGGTCGTAGACCACGTCGGGCCCCTTGCCGTCTGTCAAGGCCTTGAGCGCGTCGCGCAGGTTCTCGCGCGCGTAGTTGATGGTGGCGTCGGCGCCAATGCTGCGGCACAGCGCGCACTTGTCGTCGCTGGAGGCGGCGGCGATGACGCGCGCGCCGGCGGCCTTGGCGACCTGCACCGCGGCCGTGCCCACCCCGCCGGCGGCGCCTAGCACCAGCACGGTCTCGCCCGGCTGCAACTGGCCGCGGTCGATCAGCGCGTGGTGCGAGGTGCCGTAGGTGAAGGCGAAGGCGGCGCCGTCCTCGATGTCAAAGCCCGGCGGCAGCGGCATCAGCCGCGCCGCGTCGGCCAGGGCATGCGTGCCGAAGCCCCCGGCCGCGCCCACCACGGCCACCGCGGCGCCGGGCTGCAGGTGCCTGACACCGGCCCCCACAGCTTGCACGACGCCGGCGTACTCGGCCCCGGGCACGAAAGGCAGCGGCGGCTTGATCTGGTACTTGCCCTGCACGATCAGCAGGTCGGGGAAGTTCAGGCTCGCGGCCTTGACGGCCACCAGCACCTGGCCCGGCCCGGGCTCGGGCGTGGGCAGTTCGCGCCACTGCAGCGCGTCGACGCCGTCCAGGGTTTCGCAGAGCCAGGCGTGCATGGGGCGGATCCTCGCGTCGACCGAAGCGGGCATCATAGCCACGCACTCGGGCAGTTGTGGCTACAGCCCCTGGCGCTGCAGCGTTGCGGCGAAGGCCTGGCGCAGCGTGTCGGCGCTGTCGGCCAGGTGGGCGCGGGTGGGCTCGTCGAGGCTGGCCTTGCGTGCGCGCGGGGCGGCTTCCAGCTGCGCCAGCAGCGTGCGCGCCTGGGTGCGCACGGCGCCGCGCGCGTCGGTGCGCGCCTGGGCCGAGGGCCGCAGCAGCGCCGCCGCCAGGCGGTTGACATGGTCGCGCTGCAGTTCGCGCCGCGCCGGGGCGATGGCCGCGCCGCGAGCCAGCTCGCCCCACACGTCGTCCTGCAGGCGCTGGTACAGCTCGGGCAGGCGCAGGGCCTGCGAGGCGTCGTCCAGCTTGCCGACGTTGTCGAGGATGCGCATGGCCAGGCCGTCGCTCATCAGGTGGGCGAGCACGCCGCGTTGCAGCTCGAGCAGGCGCTGGGGCAGCGCGAAATCGGTGCTGCTGCTGCCGCCGGATTCGGGGCGGTCCAGGTAGTCGGGCGCCAAGCGGCGCTGCAGTGCCGGCGACAGGCTCAGGCCCTCGGGCGCGAGCACGGCCTTGCCGATCAGGTCAAGTGCCTGGCGTTGCAGCGCGGGCTCCAACGGCAGCAGGGGGTCGCGCCCGCTGCCCGGAAAGTCGCGCAGCGTGCGCAGCCCGCCCACCTGGCGCACCAGCACACCCACGGCGCGCGCCACGTCGGACAGCGCAAAGCCGATGGAGCGCCGCAGCACCGCGTAGTCGCTGTTGGGCGATAGCTCGCGCGTTTCCTGGCGGCGGAACAGGTCGCGGGCGATGGCCAGGCGCTTGGCGGCAAAGGCCAGCGGGTCGGCGCCCAGGTCCATCTGCAGGGTTTCGGGGTCTATGCCGTACCAGGCGTCCTCGTCGGTGCCGAAGGCCAGCAAGGGCTCGGTGCTGCGCGCGGCAATGCGCTGCAGCGCGGCGCGCTCTTCCTCGGGCTTGATGTCGGCCGGCAGCGGCTTGTAGGCGTACTCGATGGCCCAGTAGTCGTAGGGCCCCAGCGCCGTGTGGAAGGGTGTGCCGCCGTTCTGGCCGGGGGTGGGCAGGTTGACGGCGTTGTATTCCATCACCGAGCCGCTGGTGCCGTTGGCGCGGGTGAACTCGGCGTCGGCCAGCTGCGCCTCGGTGTAGACACGCGAGGCGCGGAAGTTGTGGCGCAGGCCCAGCGCGTGGCCCACCTCGTGCAGGATGGACTGGCGCACGAAGTCCTGCACGAACTGTTGCGCGATCGGGCTGTCGGGTTCGATCTCGCCGCGCGCGCCCATCACGTCCATGGCGTACACCAGCTGCTCGGCTGCCAGGGCCGATGCGTTGCAGCGCTGCAGTTCGGGCGGCATGGGCAGGCCTGCGGGCGGCGTGAAGGGCGTGGCAAAGCTTTGCGGCGCGGCGCCGTCGGCGCTGGCCGCGGCGCCCGGGATGATGCGCGAGCGCAGCTCGCGGAAGTAGCGCGTGTTCAGGCCCTCGAAGCCGATGCCGGCCTCGAGGATCTCGCCGCTGCGCGGGTCCACGTGCGTGAGGCCGATGCCGACGAAGCTGCCCTCGGCGTTCATCATCCAGCGCACCGAGGCGCGGCCGAAGTCCAGTGTGTCGAAGGGCGCGTCGTCGGCCTGCTGCTCCACGGTGATGGCGTTGCTGATGCCGATCTTCTCGAAGGCCTTGTTCCACTCGAGGATGGCGCCGCGCACGGTTTCGCGGTAGGCCAGCGGCACGTTGTGGTCTATCCAGAAGGTGATGGGCTTGACCGGGTCGGACACGGCCGCGGCTGGGTCCTTCTTGTCCAGCCGCCAGCGGTTGACCAGGCGCTTGCGCGGCGAGTGCGCCAGCTCGTCGGAGAAGTCGAGCAGGCTGGTGGTGAACAGGCCCAGGCGCGGGTCGGCGGCGCGGGGCGGCATGGGCGTTTCGGGCAGCGGCGCCAGCGACATGTTCAGGCTGATGAGCAGGCTGCGCGTATCCGGCACGAAGCGCGGCGCCAGCGGCACCGGCGCGCCGGGCGGCGCGTTGGGCGAGGGGATGGCGACGCTGCCGCTGTAGAAGTGGTTCTGCGTCTCCAGCACCAGCGACTGCTCGCTGCCGCGCACGGCGGTGATGACCGAATTGGCGCGGTCCAATGAATAGCCCTGGCGCAGCGCCCGCTGCAAGGTCATGCCAATGCCCAACAGGTCATTCAGGAAAAGGCCGTTGGCCTCGATCAGCACGCTCTTGCGGTCGGGGTGGGGCAGGCTGGCCACGGGCACCGCACCCAGCAGGCTGGGCGAGTAGCTGTCGGCCACGGCCCGGGCCTCGGGCGTACCCGGCTTGACCAGCACGTCGGTGTTGCGCGCCACCAGCCGCACCTGGTTGTAGACGCGCTGGAATTCCACCACCTGCAGGCCGCCGGCGCCGTTGACCGGGAAGGCATGCAGGCCGCCCAGGATCAGCGCTTCGCCGATGCCGCTCTTGATCTTGGGCGAGAACAGGAAGGGCTTGCCGAAGTTGGACGGCATCAGCTCGATCCAGACCTTCTCTTCCTTCTGCCACACGGTGAGCACGCCCTCGGTGCGGCGCGCGTCCTTGATGACCGTGGCAAAAGGCGGCGGCGTTCCCGGCGGCGTGGCGGCCGGTGGCGTGGTGGTGCGCGCGGGCGCGGCCGCACTGCCGTTGGTGTGGCCAGGGGGCTGGGGGTTCGCGGCGGGGGCCAGCGCCGGGGTGGGTGCGGCTGCAGCTGCAGCTGCAGTGCCCGGTGTGGCCGCCGCAGCCGGCTTGGCCGGGTCTGGCAATGTCGCGCAGCCGGCCATCAGCAGGGCACTTGCCCCGGTCAGCGCAAGCCGCAGCCAGCCGTATGTGTCACGCATGTAGGGGTGCCAGAAGTCCAGCCGGTCATTGTCGGCCAAAGCCGCGGTCGCTGCAGGGTGTGTCCGGCCCTTACACACGCTGTCCAGGGTCTGTCGTTCGCGCTGCAGGGCCGGCGCGCTGGCCACGGCGGTGCAGTGCCGGGATGGGCATGGCCTAGCGCTGCGTGAAGCGCTTGCCGCTGGCCGCCTGCTGCACCAGCACGGCGGCCGGCTCGAAGCGCGCCCCGTGCCGTGCCGCCAGTTCGCAGGACCTTGCCACGAAGGCCTGGGCGCCCATGGCATCGATGAATTGCAGCGCGCCGCCGTGGAAGGGCGCGAAGCCCCAGCCGAAGATGCTGCCGATGTTGGCGTCGTCCACCGTGCGCAGCACGCCTTCCTCGAAGCAGCGCGCAGCCTCGTTGGCCTGGGCAAACATCAGCCGGTCCATCAGTTCCTGTTGCGCCGGCTGCTGCGCGGCCACCGCGTACAGCTCGGCCAGGCCGGGCCACAGCGCCTTGTCGCCCTCGGCCCAGTCGTAGAAGCCCTGGCCGACCTTCTTGCCCAGCCGGCCCAGCGCGCACAGCCGCCGGACCACGGCCATGCCAGGGTGTTCGGTGTACGGCCGGCCCTCTGCGGCCAGGTCGGTCTTGGTCTGATCGGCCACGTGCAGGGCGAGCGACAGGCTCACCTCGTCCTGCAGCGCCAGTGGCGGCATGGGCATGCCGGCCTGCAGGCCGGCGGCTTCGATGCTGCGCGGGTGCACGCCTTCGGCCAGCATCGCGAGGCCTTCCATCACGTAGGTGGCGAAGACACGGCTGGTGTAGAAGCCGCGGCTGTCGTTGACGACGATGGGCGTCTTGCCGATCTGCAGCACGGAGTCGAAGGCGCGCGCCAGCGTGGCGTCGTCGGTGTGGCGGCCGACGATGATCTCCACCAGCGGCATGCGGTCCACCGGGCTGAAGAAGTGCAGGCCGATGAAGCGCTGTGGCCGGCTGCTGGCCTGCGCCAGGCCGGTGATGGGCAGGGTGCTGGTGTTGGATGCGAACACCGCGCCATCGCCCAGCACCGCTTCGGCGCGGCGCGTGACCTCGGCCTTGAGCGCGCGGTCCTCGAACACCGCCTCGATCACCAGATCGCAGCCGGCCAGCAGCGCGTAGTCGGTGCCGGGTTGGATGCGCGCCAGCTGTTCGTCGCGCTGCGCGGCGGTGCGTCGGCCCTTCTTCACCGCGCGGTCGAGCAGGCCCTGCGCGTGGGCCTTGCCGCGCTCGGCGGACTCTTGGGTCGTGTCCAGCAGCACCACTTTGATGCCGGCCTGGGCCGCGGCATGGGCGATGCCCGCGCCCATCATGCCGGCGCCCAGCACGCCCAGCTTGCCCACCGTGGCCGGCGCCAAGCCGGCCGGCCGCGAGGCGCCCTTCTTCAGCGCGTTCAGGCCATACCACAGCGTGGCGATCATGTTGCGCGACACCTGCGACAGGACGCAGGCCGCGAAGTAACGGCTCTCCACCACGCTGGCCGCGTCGAAGCCCAACAGCCCGCCCTCGAAGATGCTGCTCATGATGTGCTGCACCGCCGGGTAGTTGCCCTGGCTCTTCTGCGCCGCGATCGAAGGCGCAATGGCCCACAGCTGCGCCACCGCCGGTGCGCGGCTGTCGCCGCCCGGGAAGCGGAACTTGGGCTGGTCCCAGGGCTGGGCGGCCTGCGGATGCGCGGCGATCCAGGCGCGGGCCTGCTCCATCAGCGCCTCGCGGTCGGGCGCCAGGGCCGTGAGCAGGCCCAGCGACAGGGCCTTCTGCGGCGACAGGTCGGCGCCTTCGCCGCAGATCTGCAGAGCAGCCTGGATGCCCAGCAGCCTTGACAAGCGCACCGTGCCGCCGCCGCCCGGCAGCAGGCCCAGCTTGACCTCGGGCTGGCCCAGCTTGAGCCGCGGCTGGGCCAGCGCGAAGCGCGCGTGGCAGGCCAGCGCCAGTTCCAGCCCGCCGCCCAGCGCATGGCCGTTGATGGCAGCCACCACCGGCTTGCCCTGCTGTTCCAGCTGGCGCAGCACGCGCTTCATCGCCAGGCTGGCCTCGAAGGGCTCTTCGGGCCGGGTCCAGCGCGACATGCGGTCGATGTCGCCGCCGGCGCAGAAATCGGCCTTGGCGCTGGTGAGGATCAGGCCCTTCACCGCGGGCTCGGCCAGGCGCTCAACAGCTTGCGCGATGCCGGTCATCAGCTCATCGCCCACCACGTTCATGGGGCGGCCGGGCAGGTCCATCGCGGCGACGAGGATGCCGTCGTCGCCCAGGTGCAGGTTCACGGCGCTGGACATGCTCAGACTCTTTCGATGATGGTCGCGATGCCCATGCCGCCGCCCACGCACAGCGTGGCGCAGCCGGTGGCCAGGTCGCGCCGCTCCAGCTCGTCCAGCAGCGTGCCCAGGATGATGCAGCCGGTGGCGCCCAGCGGGTGGCCCATGGCGATGGCGCCGCCGTTGACGTTGACGCGGTCCAGGCTCACACCCAGGTCGCGCGCCGTCTTCATCGGCACCACGGCGAAGGCCTCGTTGATCTCCCACAGGTCGATGTCGGCGGCCGCCATGCCGGCCTTGGCCAGCGCCTTGCGGCAGGCCGGCGTGGGGCCGGTGAGCATGATGGTGGGCTCGCTGCCGATCACCGCCGCGGCGCGGATGCGCGCGCGCGGCTTCAGCCCGGCGCGCGCGCCGGCTGCGGCGTTGCCTACCAGCATAAGCGCGGCGCCGTCGACGATGCCGCTGCTGTTGCCGGCGTGGTGCACGTGCTGGATGCGTTCCACCGTGGTGTACTTGCGCAGCGCCGTGGCGTCGAAGCCCATCGCGCCCATGGTGGCGAAACTGGCGGCCAGCTTGGCCAAGGTCTCCGCCGTGGTGTCGCCGCGGATGGTCTCGTCGTGCGCCAGCAGCAGCAGGCCGGCGATGTCGTGCACCGGCACGATGCTGCGCGCAAAGTGCCCGGCCGCGCGCGCTGCCGCCGCGCGGCGCTGCGACTGCAGCGCAAAGGCGTCGACATCGGCCCGGCCCCAGCCTTCCAGCGTGGCGATGAGGTCGGCCCCCACGCCCTGCGGCACGAAGCCCAGTGCCTGGTTGATGCGCGGGTCCATGAACCAGGCGCCGCCGTCGCTGCCCATGGGCCAGCGGCTCATGCTCTCGACGCCGCCGGCGACCACCAGGTCCTCGAAGCCGCTGGCCACCTTGGCCGCGGCCAGGTTGATGCTTTCCAGCCCGCTGGCGCAGAAGCGGCTTTGCGTGACGCCGGCCACGCTCTCGGCCCAGCCGGCGTCCAGAACCGCGGTGCGTGCGATGTCGGCGCCTTGCTCGCCCACGGGCGTGACGCAGCCCAGCACCACGTCGTCCACCAGGGCCGTGTCCAGCGCGTTGCGCTGCTGCAGCGCCCGCAGCAGCGTGCGCAACAGCCACACCGGGCTGGCCTGGTGCAGGCCGCCGTCGGGCTTGCCCTTGCCGCGCGGCGTGCGCACGTGGTCGAAGAGCAGGGCCTGGGTCATGGCTTGGCTTCCCTGGCGCCGAGCTGGCGGCGCACCGTGTCGTTGATGTGCTGCAGCTCGGCCAGGGTGGCGTCGATGTGCGCGCGCTTGGTCTGCAGCTCGGCGATGGCGGTGTCGGTGCGCTCGAGCACGAAGCGCAGCTGCTGCGCGCGGCCCTCGCCGTGCGCGCCGTAGAGGTCGAGGAAGTGCCTGATCTCTTCGAGCGATGCGCCGATGGCCTTGGAACGCAGGATCAGCGCCAGGCGCGCGCGGTCGCGCCGGGTATAGACGCGCGTGCCGTTGATGCGGCGCGGGCTCAGCAGGCCCTTGTCCTCGTAGAAGCGGATGCTGCGCAGCGTGATGCCGAACTCGCTGCACAGCGCCTGGATGCCGAACAGCTCGCCGGTGTCGGCGTCGCGGTGCGAGGCCACCACTTCCTGCGCGGCGGCGGCGCTGCGGCGCGCCCTGCCCGGTGACAGCATGGCTACACGACGCGCTGCAGCTTCATCGCCACGGCCATGTCGCCCTCGACCCTGAACTTGCCCATCATGAAGCCGGTGGTGGGGTCGAGCTCGCCGCTGACCAGCGCGGCCAGGTTCTCCAGCGTGATGGCGATGCTGCAGTCGGTGGCGCGGTCGACGTTGTCCACGGTGTTGGGCACGGCGCGGCCATCGATCACCGCCACGCCGTCGGCGCCGCAGTCGAACTTGAGGGTGGCGTCCAGCCCGCTGGCGGCGCCCACCTTGGCGCGCAGGGCTTCGGTGCATGCTTGCAGATCCATGGTGTTCACCGCGTGGTTGATGCTGGTTCGCATGCTAGCGCCGGCATGTGCCCGGTGCATGCTCGAATTCACCTACCGGGCAGCTGGTTGACGTTAACGTCATGCACGTGCCTAATTGGTGCGGCCCCCACTCCGACCCTACTCGATGAGCGAACCGCCCAGCGTACCAACCAGCGATCGGGCGCGCTACCGCAGCGTTTTCCGCCCTGGCCTGTTTGCGGGCCAGCGGGTGTGGGTCACCGGCGGCGGCAGCGGCATCGGCCGCTGCGTGGCGCACGAGCTGGCGGCTTTGGGCGCGCAGGTGCTCATCAGCGGTCGCACGCAGGCCAAGCTGGACGCGGTGGCGGCCGAGATCACCGCCGACGGCGGGCAGTGCAGCGCCATTGCCTTCGACATCCGCGACGAAGACGCGGTCAAGGCCTCGGTGGCTGCAGTGCTGGCGCAGCAGGGGCCAGTCAACGGCCTGGTCAACAACGCCGGCGGGCAGTTTCCGGCGCCGCTGCTGGCCATCAGCAAGAAGGGCTTCGACGCGGTGGTGGCCAACAACCTGACCGGTGGCTTCCTGATGATGCGCGAGCTGTTCAACCAGTGCATGCAGCGCCACGGCGGATCAATAGTCAACATGACGGCCGACTTCCGCAACGGCATGCCGGGCATGGGCCACAGCGGTGCGGCGCGCGCCGGCATGAGCAACCTGACCATGACCGCGGCCTTCGAGTGGGCGCATGCCGGCGTGCGCGTCAACGCCGTGGCGCCGGGGTGGATTGCCAGCAGCGGCATGGACCAGTACGGGGGCGCCATGCGCAGCTTCATCCCGCGCCTGCGCGAACACGTGCCCATGCGCCGCCTGGGCACCGAGGCCGAGGTCAGCGCGGCCATCGTCTTCCTGCTGTCGCCCGCGGCCGCCTTCATCAACGGCGTGACGCTGGCCATCGACGGTGGCGCGCCGCTGGGCAGCGAAGTCTTCCCGCTGGGCCCCGAGGCCAAGGCGCCGGCCTTCGAGGGCTTCCACCGCGCGGTGGTGCCCGAGGTGCTGAGGCCGCCCTCGCAAGAGCGTTGACATGCCCGCACTCGGCAGCCTGATCGACCCGCGTTCACCCGCCTTCCAGGCCAACGCCGCGCGCATGGCCGAACGCCTGGCTGACGTGCGCACTATCGAGGCGCGCGTGGTGGCGGCCAGCGCCTCGCAGCGCGACAAGTTCGAGCGCCGCGGCCAGCTGCTGCCGCGCGAGCGCGTGGCGCGGCTGATCGACCGCGGCAGCGAATTCCTCGAACTCAGCCCGCTGGCCGGCCTGGGCATGCACGACGACGACGGCAAGAACAACGTGCAGGGCGGCGGCAGCATCTGCGGCATCGGCCTGGTGGCCGGCAAGCGTGTGCTCATCAGCGCCAGCGACAGCGCCATCAAGGGCGGCACCATCGCGCCCATGGGGCTGAAGAAGGCGCTGCGCGCGCAGGCGCTGGCGCTGGAGAACAAGCTGCCGCTCATCGCGCTGGTGGAAAGCGGCGGCGCCAACCTCATGTACCAGGCCGAGATCTTTGTCGATGGCGGGCGCAGCTTCGCCAACCAGGCGCGGCTGTCGGCCGCGGGCATCCCGCAGGTGGCGGTGGTGCACGGCGCGTCCACCGCCGGTGGCGCATACCTGCCGGGCCTGAGCGACTACGTGGTGTTGGTGCGCGGGCGCAGCAGCATCTGCCTGGCCGGCGCGCCGCTGGTCAAGGCGGCCATCGGCGAAGACGCCAGCGATGAGGAACTGGGCGGCGCGCAGATGCACGCCGAAGTGACCGGCCTGGGCGAGTACCTGGCCGAGAACGACGCCCACGCCATCGCCCTGACGCGCGAACTGCTGGACAAGCTGCCCTGGGACGCGGCGGCGCCCGACAGGCCCGCCCCCGCGCCGCTGTTCGACGCCGAGGAACTGCTGGGCATCGTGCCGGCGGACGAGCGCGAGCCCTATGACGTGCGCGAAGTACTGGCGCGTCTGGTGGACGGCTCGGACTTTCTCGAGTTCAAGGCCCTGCACGCGGCCGACACGGTGTGCGGCCATGCGCGCATCCAGGGCCATGCCGTGGGCCTGATCGGCAACAACGGGCCGATACAGCCGCAGGGCAGCACCAAGGCGGCGCAGTTCATTCAAGCGTGCTGCCAGTCGGGCACGCCGCTGGTCTTCTTGCAGAACACCACCGGCTACATGGTGGGCCGCGCGGCCGAGCAGGCCGGCGCCATCAAGCACGGCAGCAAAATGATCCAGGCCGTGGCCAATGCGCCCGTGCCCAAGTTCACCATCGTGCTGGGCGGCAGCTTCGGCGCCGGCAACTACGGCATGTGCGGACGCGGTTTCGACCCGCGCTTCATCTTTGCGTGGCCCAGCGCGCGCACCGCGGTGATGGGCGGCGCGCAGGCGGCCAAGGTGATGGACATCGTCAACCGCAACAAGCTGCAGCGCATGGGCCTGCCGGCCAACGACGAAGCCCTGGCAGCCATGAGCGACGCGCTGCGCCGCCGCCTGGACGCCGAAAGCCAGGCGCTGTTCGGCACGGCGCGGCTGTGGGACGACGGCATCATCGACCCGCGCGACACGCGCCGCATCCTGGGCCTGTGCCTGAGCCTGGCGCAAGAGGCCCAGGCGCGCGGGCTGCACCCCAACAGCTTTGGCGTGGCCCGCCTGTAGGAGACCCTTCCCATGAAGTTCAGCCCCGAACACCGCGCGCTCGAAGACACGGTGGTCAAGTTCTGCGACAAGGAAATCAACCCGCACGTGGCCGAATGGGAAAGGGCAGGGCAGTTCCCGGCGCACCAGGTCTTCAAGAAGCTGGGCGACCTGGGCCTGCTGGGCCTGAAGTACCCCGAGGAATACGGCGGCGCCGGCCTGGACTTCAGCTACAGCATGGTCATGGCCGAGGCGCTGGGCCAGTGCAACTGCGGCGGCGTGCCCATGGCCATCGGCGTGCACACCGACATGGCCACGCCGGCGCTGGCACGCTTCGGCTCGGACGCGCTGCGCAAGGAATGGCTGGTGCCCACCATCGCCGGCGACGTGGTTGCCTGCCTGGGTGTCAGCGAAGCCAGCGGCGGCTCGGACGTGGCCGCCATCAAGACCCGCGCCCGCGTCGACGGCGGCGACTACGTCATCGACGGCAGCAAGATGTGGATCACCAACGGCCTGCAGGCCGATTGGTGCTGCCTGCTGGCCAATACCAGCGAAGGCCCGGCGCACAAGAACAAGAGCCTGATCGTGGTGCCCATGGACGCCCCCGGCATCACGCGCCAGAAGATCGACAAGATCGGCATGCACAGCTCGGACACGGCGCAGCTGTTCTTCGACGGCGTGCGCGTGCCGCGCCGCAACCTCATCGGGCAAGAGGGCCTGGGATTCACCTTCCAGATGCTGCAATTCCAGGAAGAGCGGCTGTGGGGCGCGGCCGGTTCGCTGCGCAGCCTGGACCGGCTGATCGACCAGACCATCGATTACACCCGCCAGCGCAAGGCCTTCGGCAAGAGCATCCTGGACAACCAGGTGGTGCACTTCCGTCTGGCGGAACTGCGCTGCGAGGTCGAGGCGCTGCGTGCGCTGACCTACCGCGCGGTGGAGTTGTACGTCAGCGGCAAGGACGTCACGCGCCTGGCCAGCATGGCCAAGCTCAAGTGCGGCCGGCTCAGCCGCGAAGTGGCCGACGCCTGTCTGCAATACTGGGGCGGCATGGGCTTCACGGCCGACAACCCCGCCAGCCAGGCCTACCGCGACAGCCGGCTCATCAGCATCGGTGGCGGCGCCGACGAGATCATGCTGTCCATCATCTGCAAGCTCGAGGGCACCCTGCCCGGGAAGTCGACATGATCTACGAGACCCTGCTCGAACGCATCGAAGGCCCGGTGCTGCACCTCACGCTCAACCGGCCCGAGGTGCGCAACGCGATGTCGCTGACGATGGTGCAGGAGTTGCGCCAGGCCCTGGCCGCGGCCGAGAGCGATGGCCGCACGCGCATCGTCGTGCTGTCCGGCGGCGGCGGGCATTTCTGCGCCGGCGCCGACCTGAAGGACATGGCGCTGGCACGCACGCAACTGGTCGAGGACCCGTTCGCGCTGGTCAAGATCAACTCGGCCTTCGGCAACCTGTGCGCAGCCTACGCCGACACCGGGTTGGCGCTGGTGGCGGTGCTGGAGGGCTCGGTGATGGGCGGCGGCCTGGGCCTGGCCTGCGTGGCCGACGTGGCCATCGCCGGCACCAGCGCGGTGTTCCGTCTGCCCGAGACCACCTTGGGCATGGTGCCGGCGCAGGTGGCGCCCTACCTGGTGGAACGCCTGGGCTACAGCGAGGCGCGCCGCCTGGCCGTGACCGGCGGCCGCCTGGACGCGCAAGAGGCGCTGGACCTGCGCCTGGTACACGCCATCCACCCGGCGGGCGCGCTCGACGCCGCGCTGGACGACCTGGTCGACGAGATCCTGCAATGCGCCCCCGGCGCCATCGCCGCCACAAAGGCGCTGATGGCCAAGGCGCGCCTGCAATCGCCCACGGCGCTGGTGCACCAGGCGGCGCAGGCCTTCTCTGCCGCCGCGCTGGGCCCCGAGGGGGTGGAGGGCACAACGGCCTTTCTGCAGAAGCGCAAGGCGCGCTGGGTACCGCAGTGAGTTTTGGCGGGATCCTGGTCGCCAATCGGGGGGGAAGCGGGGGCGCAGCCCGTGCTTCGGCGCAGCCAGAGCGCGTGGTGCGCGCAGCGCACGCAGGCGATTTCCACGCGATGGAGCCAGGGCTTGTTTAACTGCATCCTGGTTGCCAATCGCGGGGAAATCGCGTGCCGGGTGATGCGCACGGCACAGCGCCTGGGCTACCGCACGGTGGCGGTTTACAGCGACGCCGATGCCGGCGCGCCGCATGTGCTGCAGGCCGATGCGGCCGTGCGCATCGGCGCGGCGCCGTCCGCTGACAGCTACCTCCGCATCGACGCCCTGCTGGCCGCGGCGCGCGCCAGCGGCGCCGACGCCGTGCACCCGGGCTACGGCTTCCTGTCCGAACGCGCCGACTTCGCCCAGGCCTGCGTCGATGCCGGCCTGATATTCATCGGCCCGCCGGCCCAGGCCATCCGCGCCATGGGCGACAAGGCCCAGGCCAAGCGCCAGATGCAGGCCGCGGGCGTGCCCTGCGTGCCGGGCTGGATGGGTGAGGACGCCGGCGATGACGTGTTGACTGAACAGGCCCAGGCGCTGGGCCTGCCGCTGCTGGTGAAGGCCGTGGCCGGCGGCGGTGGCCGCGGCATGCGGCGCGTGGACGACTGGGCGCAGTTGGCAGACGCCCTGGCCGGCGCGCGGCGCGAGTCGCAGGCGGCCTTCGGCGACGGCCGGCTGATGCTGGAACGCCTGGTGGCCGACGCCCGGCACATCGAGATCCAGGTCTTTGCCGATGCCCACGGCCAGGTGCTGCACCTGGGCGAGCGCGACTGCACGTCGCAGCGTCGGCGTCAGAAGGTGATCGAGGAATCGCCCTCGCCCTTGGTCGGCCCCGCACTGCGCGCCGCCATGGGCGCAGACGCCGTGGCCGCGGCGCGGGCCGTGGGCTACCGCGGCGCGGGCACGGTGGAGTTCATCGTCGACGGCGCGCTGCAGCACTACTTTCTGGAGATGAACACGCGGCTGCAGGTGGAGCACCCGGTGACCGAGGCCGTCACCGGCCTGGACCTGGTGGAATGGCAACTGCGCGTGGCCGCGGGTGAGCCGCTGCCGCTGCGGCAAGAGGAGATCCGCTTCAGCGGCCACGCCATCGAGGCGCGGCTTTATGCCGAAGACCCGTACGACGGCTTCAAGCCGCAGACCGGCCCCATCCTGCACTGGCGGCCCGAGGCGGCGGCCGGCGTGCGCGTGGACCATGGCATTTCTGAGGGCGGCGAAGTCACGCCCTGGTACGACGCCCTGGGGGCCAAGTTCATCGCCCATGGCCATGATCGCGCCGACGCGCTGCGCCGGCTGACGCGCGCCCTGGCCGACGCGCCCCTGCTGGGCCTGGCCAACAACGGCCCCTTCCTGCGCGACTTGCTGCAGCACCCGCAGTTTGTGGCCGCGCAGATGACGACCACGCGCCTGGACGAATGGGCCGCCGCCGGTGCGCCGCTGCTGCAGCGTCCTGCCGTGCCCGACTGTGCCTGGCTGCTGGCCGCAGCCCTGCGCGGCGGCAGCCGGGCCGATCGGCCGGACAGCGTGGCGCAGTTCGATTTGACTTTGCAGTGCCAGGGCGAGCAACGCAGCCTGCGCGCCCCGCCCGAGGCGCTGACCCTGCTGTCGCGCGACGGCCCGCGCCTGCGCTACACGCTGGACGGCGTGCAGCGCCAGGCGCTGGCGGTGGGCGATGGGCGCGCCCTGCACCTGGCGCTGGACGGCCAGCAGTGGGTCTTCACCGAGCCCTCTCCGCTGCCCCAGGCCGAGCGCGGTACCGACCCCGGCCGGGCGCGCGCCCCCATGGCCGGCGTGGTGGCGCGCGTGGCGGTGGCCGAGGGTGAGCAGGTGGTGGCCGGCCAGCCCCTGGTGTGCGTGGAGGCCATGAAGATGGAACTGTGGCTGCAAGCCGCCGCCGCCGGCACGGTGCGCGCGTTGCGCGTCAAGGCCGGCGACAGCGTGGCCGCGGGCGCGCTGCTGGTGGAACTGGAACTTTCCGCATGACCCAAGCGATCCTCACCTGCGCGCTGACCGGCGTGCTGACCGACCCGCGCCAGCACCCGGTGCCCGTGACGCCCGCGGAGATGGCGGCCGAGGCGCGCGACGCCTTCAACGCCGGTGCCAGCGTGATGCACGTGCACCTGCGGCAGCAGCAGGCCGGCCTGGGCCACCTGCCCAGCTGGGACCCCGACCTGGCCGAGGCCGTGGTCGGCGCCATCCGCGCCGCCTGCCCGGGCGTGATCATCAACCTGACCACCGGCACCATCGGCCGCGACATCACCGGCCCGCTGGCCTGCCTGCAGCGCGTGCGGCCCGAGATCGCTGCCTGCAATGCCGGCACCCTGAACTACCTGAAGCTGCGCGACAACGGCCAGTGGGCCTGGCCACCCATGGTCTTCGACAACCCGGTGGCCAAGGTGCAGCAGTTCCTGGACGCCATGCGCGCCACCGGAACGCGGCCTGAGTTCGAGTGCTTCGACGTGGGCATCGTGCGCAGCGTGGGCCTGTACGGCAAGGCCGGCCTGTACGAAGGGCTGCCCGAACTCAACTTCGTCATGGGCGTGTCCAGCGGCATGCCCTGCGACGCCGCGCTGCTGGCGCTGCTGCCCGGCTATGCGCCGCCGGGTGCGCCCTGGCAGAGCACGCTGATCGGCCGCGCCGAGGTCTGGCCCGTGCACCAGAAGACGGCCGAACTGGGCGGACACCTGCGCACGGGCCTCGAAGACACCTTCTACCTGCCCGACGGCAGCCGCGCCGCCGGCAATGGCGCGCTCATCCAGGCCCTGGCGGCCTGCGCGCAGCGCGCCGGGCGCAGCGTGGCCAGCCCGGCCGAGGCGCGCGCGCTGCTGGGCTTGGCGGCGGAGGCGGCATGACGGCACCGACCCTGCCGCGGCGTTCGGCCGAGGAAGACGCGCGCGTCGAGCAAGCGTTGATCGAGCTGTTCGAGCAGCGCATCACCTTCAACCAGACCCTGGGCTTGCGCATCACCGGGGCGCGGCCGGGCGCGGTGCACGCGCGCTTTGCCATGCGCCCCGACCTGGTGGGCCACTACGCCTACGGCCGGCTGCACGGCGGCGTGATCTCGGCCGTGCTCGACGCCACGGGCGCGCTGGGGCTGATGGTGGCCATCGCCGAACGCCACCCGCACGACGACACCGCGCAGGTCCTGCACCGCTTCGGTCGCATGGCCACCATCGACCTGCGCGTGGACTTCCTGCGCCAGGGCCTGGGCCAGCACTTCGTGGCCACGGCCGAGGTCACGCGCCTGGGCGGCCGCGTGGGCTCGACGCAGATGCGCCTGGCCAACGACGAAGGCACGCTGATCGCCACCGCGGCCGCGGCCTACACCGTGGCCTGAAGCCACGCCTGATCAGCGGGCCGGTTCAGCCATGTCCCCGCCGACCCGCCCGCCCGCCGACCCGCTGCAGCAACTGCGCGCGCTGTTTCCCGAACTGGTGACCGAAGGCCCGGACGGCGCGGTGTTGAACGTCGACGTGCTCAAGACCCTGGTGGGCGACCGTACCGTTGCCGATGCCGACGAGCGCTTCGGCCTGCACTGGCACGGCAAGCGCCGTGCGCGCCAGCTGGCGCTGACACCCGGCACCGGCACGCTGCGCCCGCGCCCCGAAGACGGCGTGGACTGGGACGGCACGCGCAACCTGCTGATCCAGGGCGACAACCTCGAGGTGCTGAAGCTGCTGCACAAGAGCTATGCCGGCCGGGTGAAGCTGATCTACATCGACCCGCCCTACAACACCGGCCGCGACTTCGTCTACCCCGACAGCTTTCAGCACAGCCTGAAGCATTACCTCGAAATGACCGGGCAGGTGCAGGGCGGGCGCCGGATGGCCAGCCACACCGAAACCGGCGGCCGCTTCCACACCGACTGGCTGAACATGTTGTACCCACGCCTGTGGCTGGCGCGCAGCCTGCTGCGCGAAGACGGCGTTCTGATGCTCAGCATCGACGACACCGAGCTGGCCCACGCGCGCATGCTGCTGGCCGAGCTGTTCGGCGACGAAGGCCTGATCGGCACGCTGGTGCACCAGCGCGCCAAGGGCGGCGGCCAGGCGCGGCACATCGTCAAGGGCCACGACTACATCCTGGTGGCGGCGCGCAATATCGAACGCTGCGCCCCGCTGCGCCGCGACAAGGTCGTGCAGGGCCGCACCGAGACCATCGACGGGCGCGAAGTCCTGATCGACGACGACGTGGTGCGCAAGCGCTTCGGCAAGTACGACAAGGCCAGCGGCGACCGGCGCTGCTTCTACGAAGAGCTGCTCGAATGCAAGGGCGAAGCCAGGAAGCGCGCCATCGACGCTGGCATCGCCCGCGGCGACTACTTCCTGCAGCCCTGGCCCAACGGCCTGCACGCCATCTGCCGCCGCGTGCCGCTGGACGAGGCCAGCTCCAAGCTGTATTCCATCATTCGCGTGCTGTCGGAAGAGGGCAAGAAGGACCTCGAGGCACTGGGCCTGGACGATGTCTTCTCCTACCCCAAGCCGGTGGCGCTGATGACGCAGCTGATCCGCGCGGCCACGTCGGGTGACGACATCGTGATGGACTTCTTTGCCGGATCGGGCAGCACGGGCCACGCCGCGTGGGCGCAGAACCTGGCGGATGGCGGCACGCGCCGTTTCATCCTGGTGCAACTGCCCGAACCGCTGAGCGCGGCCGACAAGCAGCAGGCCGTCGGCGCCGCGCTGTGCGCCCGGCTGGGCCGCCCGCCGCACATCGCCGAGCTCACGCGTGAGCGGCTTCTGCGGGCCGGCGCGGCGTTGCGGGCCCAGCATCCGGCGACCACTGCCGACCTGGGCTTTCGGGTGATGGCGCTGGACACGTCCAACCTCAGGCCCTGGCCCTCGGCCCCGGACACCCCGGCCGACCTGGAACAAGCGCTGCGCGAGCAGGCCAACCCGCTGCTGGAAGGCCGCACCGAAGCCGACCTGCACGCCGAACTGCTGCTGCAGCGGGGGCTGGACCTGTGCGCGCCGCTGCGCCGGCAAGTCATCGCCGGCAAGCCGGTCTGTGCCCTGGGCGATGGCGAGCTGTTCACCTGCCTGGTGTCGCACATCGCCGCGGATGAGGTCGAGCCGCTGGCCCTGGGCATCCTGGCCTGGCAACAGGCCCTGGCGCCGGCCGGCTCCAGCGGCTGCGTGTTGCTCGACAGTGCCTTTGCCGACGACCTGGCCAAGGGGCGGCTGATCGCCCTGCTGGAACATCGCGGCCGGATGCAGGTGCAGAGCATTTGAACGGCGCGCCGTGAAGCTGCGCTTCGAGCCCGACCTGGCGCACCAGCTGCAGGCCGTGGCCGCGGCGTGCGATCTGTTCAGCGGCCAGGAGATGCGCCGCGGCGGTCCAGGCGACTATGCCCTGATGGCCGACGACAACGGCGTGCTGGCCAACCACTGGGCGCTCTCAGATGCGCAACTGCTGCACAACCTGCGTGCCGTGCAGCAGCGCAACGGGCTGGAGCCTTCTGCCGCGCTGGAGTCGCGTGACTTCACGCTGGAGATGGAGACGGGCACCGGCAAGACCTACGTCTACCTGCGCACCATCCACGAACTGCACCGGCGCTACGGCTTCGGCAAGTTCGTGATCGTCGTGCCATCGGTGGCGATCAAGCAGGGCGTGCAGCAGGCCCTGCTGGGCATGCAGGATCACTTCCGGCGCCTGTACGCCGGCGTGCCGCTGGAGCACTTCGTCTACGACTCGGCGCAGCCGGGCCGCCTGCGCCGCTTTGCCACCAGCGCTGGCATCCAGGTGATGGTGCTGGGCGTGGGCGCCATCAACCGGCGCGCGCTGAACCGCGTCTACCGGCACAGTGAACAGAGCGGCGGCGAGCAGCCGCTGGCGCTGATCAGGGCCACGCGCCCCATCGTCATCGTCGACGAGCCGCAGAGCGTGGACGGCGGCCCGGCCGGGGCGGGCCGGCGCGCGCTGGATGCGCTGGGCCCCCTGTGCACGCTGCGCTACTCGGCCACGCATGCCGCGCTGCACCATCCGATCTACCGGCTGGACGCGGTGGACGCCTACGAACGCCGCCTGGTCAAGCAGATCGAGGTGGCCTCGGCGCAAGCCACAGCAGACGTGCAAGACGACGCCGATCAACCAACGCGGGCGCTGCAGCGCGCAATGATCCGCCGCACCATCCACGAGCACCTGCACAAGGAACTGCAGTTGGCGCCGCGCGGCATCAAGGTGCTGTCGCTGTTCTTCGTCGATGCAGTGGCGCGCTACCGCGACTACGACGCCGCGGGCCGGCCGCTGCCGGGCCCGTATGCGCGCATCTTCGAAGAGGAATACCGGCAGGCGGCGCAGTTGCCAGCCTTTGGCCCCCTGTTCGACGGTCTGGACCCGGCGCAGGCCGCAGCGCAGGTGCACGGCGGCTATTTCTCGCGCGACCGCCATGGCCGCTGGACCGAGCCGGCGCTGGACCCTGCCGGCGGCCTGAGAGACGCGGCCAGCCGCGCCGACGCCGAACGCGGCTGGCGGCTGATCTTGCAGGACAAGGAGGCTCTGCTCGAGATGACCACACCGCTGAAGTTCATCTTTTCGCATTCGGCGCTGAAGGAAGGCTGGGACAACCCCAACGTCTTCCAGATCTGCGTGCTGCGCGAGATGGGCAGCGAGCGCCAGCGCCGCCAGACCCTGGGCCGCGGCCTGCGCCTGTGCGTGGACCAGCGCGGCCAACGCGTGCACGGCTTCGAGGTCAACCGGCTGACGGTGATCGCCGGCGAGTCCTACGAGGACTACGCCGCCGGGCTGCAGCAGGAGATCGACGCCGGGGCAGGCCCGCCCCGCGCCGCCGCCCGCCTGCCCCTGCGCAACCGCGACGCGCCCATGCTGCCGGCATCGCAGGCCGCTACCAAGGCCGTGCCATTGGGCGATGACTTCCTGGAATGGTGGGGCCGGGCAGGGCAGGGCGTGCTGGATCTGGGCCTGGACAGTGAACGGCTGCTGCAGGCCTGCAGCGACGCGCTGGCCGGCGCCCCGTCCAGCGCCGCCACGCAACCCCACTGGCGCAAGGCCAGCCTGGCCCTGGGCCGCGACGGTGTGGCGCTGCAGGCCGCCGAAGAGGGCCCCGACGCGGCTGCTGAGGAGCAGGCGCCGCAACCGGCCCTGCCCGACCTGCTGACCGCGCTGCAGCAGCGCACCCGGCTGACCCGGCGCACGCTGCTGCGGCTGCTGCTGGAAGGCGGCCGGCTGGACGCGTTCCGGCGCGACCCGCAGGGCTTCATCGAGCAAACGGCAGCAACCCTGCTGCGCTGCCTGCAGCAGGCGCTGCGCGAAGGCCTGCATCCGCTGAGCCTGGCCGACGGCCTGGTCTGCGCGCAGCCGCTGTCGGCACAGCATGGGCCGGGCGCGTCGTTGGCCGATCGCTTGATGGAGGCCGCCCGGTCCGGGCAGGGCAGCACAGGCTTCGAATCCCCTGCCGAGCACACGCTGGCCCAGGCGCTGGAGCGCCACGCCGAGATGCTGCACTACGCCCGGCTGCCCGCCGGCTTCGGCATTTCCACGCCGCTGGGCGCCTACCGGCCCGACTGGGTGCTGCTGCTGCAGCGCGGTGGCGTGCGGCAGCTGGGCTTCCTGCCCGCTGCGCCGGCGGGCGCTGCCTGCCTTGTGCCCGCCGATTTCAGCCCTATATGCTGCGGGTGAATCCTTATCCCGGCGCAGCCGCGCCCACCCTAGCCATGACCGTGAAGACCCCGCCCCGCCGACTGACCCTGGCCCTGGCCGCCCTGGTGGGCGCCGCCGCCGCCTTCGTCGTCGTGCCGGCCCTGGTGCAGGGCAAGACCGAGGCCGCGCCACGTGCCGTGGCGCCGCGCGGCCCGCTGGCCGCCGACGAGCAGGCCAACATCGACCTGTTTCGCCGCAGCAGCCCGTCGGTGGTGCACATCACCAGCCTGGGCGTGCAGCGCGACCTGTTCAGCCTGAACGTGCAGCAGGTGCCGCGCGGCACCGGCACCGGCTTCGTCTGGGACGATCACGGCCACATCGTCACCAACTTCCACGTCATCCAGGGCGCCAACAGCGCGCGCGTGACCCTGGCCGACCAGAGCACCTGGGACGCCAAGCTGGTGGGCGCCTTCGCCGACCGCGACCTGGCCGTGCTGCGCATCGAGGCACCCAAGGACAAGTTGCCGCCCATCCCGCTGGGCAGCAGCCGCGACCTGCAAGTGGGCCAGCGCGTCTACGCCATCGGCAACCCCTTCGGGCTGGACCAGTCGCTGACCACCGGCATCATCAGCGCGCTGGGGCGCGAGATCGAGTCCTTCAACCAGCGCACCATCCGCGGCGTGATCCAGACCGACGCGGCCATCAACCCCGGCAATTCGGGCGGCCCGCTGCTCGACAGCGCCGGCCGGCTGGTGGGCGTGAACACGCAGATCGCCAGCCCCAGCGGCGCCAGCGCCGGCATCGGCTTTGCCATCCCGGCCGACGAGGTGAACCGCATCGTGCCGCGCCTGATCCGCGACGGCCGCTTCGTGCGCCCGGCGCTGGGCATCTCGGCCGGCCCGCCGGGCCTGGCGCGCGCGCTCAAGCTGCCCAAGGGCGTGGCCGTGGTGCAGTTGGTGGCCGGCGGCCCTGCGGCCAAGGCCGGGCTGCAGATCTTCCGCCGCGACAGCCGCGGCGAGATCGTGCAGGGCGACGTCATCACCGCCATCAACGACGAGGCCGTGGGCGACCTGGACGACGTGCTCACCGCGCTGGAAAAGCGCCAGCCGGGCGAGAGCGTCACGCTCAGCCTGTGGCGCGACGGCAAGACGCGCAAGCAGAGCGTGGTGCTGGGCGCGGCCGACTGAGCCAGGCTCAGCGCACGAAGTCGCCCACTCGCACCGCCGCCGGCAGGCCGCTGCGCCGGCCGCGCAGGCCGGCGCGGATCTCGGCCAGCCCCGCATCCCAGGCCATGGGTTGTGCGGTGTAGGGGTCGAACAGCCGCGGGTCCTTCTGCAGCAGCGCCGGCACGTCGGCCCGGCGCGTGCCGGCCAGGCGCAGCTGCAGCTTCAGCGACAGCAGGCGCAGCAGCGCGTCGGTGTCGTGCAGCTCGAAGTAGTCATCCTCGGCCACCGGCACGGCGGCGCGCGTGTGCTCCGTGTCGTTCTTGCGTTCCAGCGCCTTGAGGACATGCTTGCCGGCCGGGTTGTAGAGCGCGGCAAAGCCCTCGTGGCTGGCGCTGATCGGTGCGCGGCGCCTGGCGTAGTCCCGGCGCGCGGCCGGGTCCACGTAGACCTGCGGCGGCAGCGCCAACTGGGCCGTGTCCTGCTCGAACAGGGCCTGCAGTTGGTTGATCGTGGCCTGGGGCTTGAAGGTGGGCGCGGCCAGCAAGTTGAACAGCGGTCGATCGAAGGGCAGCAGCGCGGGTGCCTGCTCGGGGATGCCCAGGCTTTCGTAGTAGGCCAGCACGCCCTGGGCGAAGCGGGTGTCCAGGCTGCGCATCGCGACCTGTGCGGCGCGCGCCTCGACGGTCAGCACCTGCAGCTCATGGGCCAGGGCCTGCGACAGGTCGCGCTCGGCCGCGTGCAGCGGTGCCAGCACGGCGGCCAGTTGCCGCGCCTGGGCCGACGGGGGCACAGCGTCGGACAAGGCCTGGTCGGCAAGGCGCAGGGCGGCCTGCCAACTGCGCAGGGCAAGGCCGCGCACGACGAAGTCACGCCCGGCGGCGCTGACGCGGCGGCGCAGATGCAGCTCGGCCACCAGTGCCGCCCAGGCGGCGTCGCGCCGGCCCTGCTGGAAGGCGCGGCCGATCTCGGCCAGGGACAGCGCCCCTGCGCGCACGTAGCCGCTCATCGCGCCATCGTCGTAAGGGACGGAGCGGCTCTGTGCGACGGCGGGCGTGAAGCTGAAACCCCGCGCCGCGTACAGCGCGCGCCAGTTCTGCTGCAGGGCCGCGTTGCCGCGCCAGGCGGCCAGCGCCTCGTCGCTGCCCGAGCCGGGGCAGGCCCAGACATCCTGGCGCATGCAGCCGGCCAGCAAGGGCAGTTGCGGCGCGCCCAGATCGCGCAGCGCGCCCAGCAGGCGGTTGCCGTCGGCCGGCGCGGCCGGCTCGGCAGCCGCGGGCGGCAGGGCCAGCGCGGGCAGCGGGGCCTCGTCGAACAGGTTCACCAGCAGCAGCAGGCCGTAGGCGACCAGCAGCACGCCGGCGCCGACCCCCAGCGCGATCAGCAGCCGCCGGCCGGTGGTGGCCAGGCCGCTGTGCGCCGCCGCCCTGCGGCGGCGGTAGCCCATGGTGGACGAGACGGGCTCGGCCGCCGCTGCCGTCGCCGCCGCCGCCTCGGGCCGCGGGCCCTGGTGCGTGCGCACCAGCCGGTGCAGCCAGCGCGAAAGCTCCAGCAGGTCCGCATCCCAGCTGCGCGCCTGCAGCGGAATGCCGTTGATGCGCGCCAGCGCCCCCAGTTCGGCCGGCAGTTCGTCGGCGCGCGGCATGGGCGTGCCGTTCAGCAGCACCGGAATCACGCGCTTCTTCAGCGCCAGTGCGGTGCGCAGTTCCAGGCGCATCCTGTCCTGCGCCTCGTCGATGCTTCGGCGGCCGTCGGCGCCGGGGCCGGCCCAGCCGGGGCTCAGCAGCAGCAGCACCGCGTCGCAGGCTTCGATGGCCGTGCGGATGGCGGGCTCCAGGTGCCCATCGGTGGAGGCGTTGCCGGCCTCGCGCACGATCCTGTACTGCGGCAGCTGTTGCCGCAGCCCTTCGCGCAGCTGGCGCGCATCGGCCTGGGCGTCGGCGCGGCGGTAGCTGAAGAACAGCGTCGGCATGGCCCGTCACACGGCGCTGGCGGCCGCCTCAGGCGGGCAGGTCGTCGCCGAAGGGCGGGCCGATCTTCATCACGCCGCTGCAGCGCGCCGCTGGCACGCCGTCGGCCGTGACCAGGCCCTGCGCGAACACCAGCGCGCGCGTCACGCGCAGCACCTGGGCTTCGCCCTGCACCCAGGCGCCCAGCGGCGAAGGCGCCAGGTAGTCCAGCTGCAGGCTGATGGTGGGCAGGAAGCGGCGGCCGACCTCGGCGCTCTTGCGGTGCACCGTCAGCGGCAGCAGCATGTCGCAGAAGCTCGCCATCATGCCGCCGTGGCAGATGCGCATGGGGTTGCAGTGGCGGGCATCGACGCGAAAGCCGAACTGCAGCAGCTCGCCCTGCTGGCGCAGGTAGATCGGGCCGTTGACCTGGAAGAACTCGCCGCCGGCGCGCGGCAAGGCGATAAAGCCGTCGGGGACGGCGGGGTGCGGTTCGGGCATGGCAGTGACGGGCGGGCGGCAATGGTAAGCAAGGGTTGCCGCGGAGTATCGTCGCTGCCACGTCCAGTTGTCGCGGAGCCCGCCCATGAACGAGACGATCCACTACCGCATCTGCCCGCTGTGCGAGGCCTGCTGCGGCCTGGAGGTGCGCACCCGGGGTGAGCAGGTCGTGGGCATCCGTGGCGCGGCCGATGACGTGTTCAGCCACGGCTATATCTGCCCCAAGGGCTACGCGCTCAAAGACCTGCACGAGGACCCCGACCGCCTGCGCACGCCGCTGCTGCGCCGCGACGGCCGCTTGCAGCCGGCCAGCTGGGACGAGGCCTTTGCCGAGATCGAACGCCGCCTGCCGCCGCTGCTGCAGGCGCAGGGCCGCGACGCGGTGGCGCTGGCCGTGGGCAACCCGGCGGCGCACAAGATGGGCCTGCTGCTGTACTTTGCCCGCCTGGCGCGCGCGCTGGGCTCGAAGAACGTGTTCTCGGCCTCGACGCTGGACCAGATGCCCAAGCAGCTGGCCTGCGGCTGGATGTTCGGCCACTGGCTCAGCATCCCCGTGCCCGACATCGAACGCAGCCAGTACCTGCTGGTCATCGGCGCCAACCCCATGGTCAGCAACGGCAGCATGTGGACCGTGCCCGACTTCCGCGCCAAGGCCAAGGCGCTGCGTGCGCGCGGCGGCCGCCTGGTGGTGGTGGACCCGCGGCGCAGCGAGACCGCGGCGGTGGCCGACGCGCACCACTTCATCCGGCCGGGCGCCGATGTCTTTTTGCTGGCGGCGCTGGTGCACACGCTGTTCGACGAAGGCCTGGTGCGCCCGGGGCGGCTGGCCGAGCATGTCAACGGCGTCGACGAGGTGCGTGCCGCCGTGCAGCCCTTCGCGCCCGAGCGCGTGGCCGCGCTCTGCGGCATCGAAGCGCTCACCATCCGCCAGCTGGCGCGCGAGCTGGCGGCGGCGACCAGCGGCTGCGTCTACGGCCGCATCGGCACCTGCGTGCAGCGCCATGGCACGCTCAACTCCTGGCTGGTGGACGTGCTCAACGTGCTGAGCGGCCATCTGGACGAGCCCGGCGGCGCCATGTTCCCCAAGGCGCCGGCCTTCGCCGCCAACACCCTGGGCAAGCCGGGCAGCGGCCGCGGCATCACCACCGGCCGCCACGCCAGCCGTGTGAGCGGCGCGCCCGAGGTCTTTGGCGAGCTGCCCATGGTCTGCCTGGCCGAAGAGATCGAAGCCCCCGGCCCGGGCCAGGTGCGCGCGCTCATCACCGTGGCCAGCAACCCGGTGCTGTCAGCCCCCGGCGGCGCGCGCCTGGCGGCGGCGCTGCAAGGGCTGGACTTCATGGTCAGCGTGGACATCTACCTCAACGAGACCACGCGCCACGCCCACGTGGTGCTGCCCGGCCTGAGCCCGCTGCAGGAAAGCCATTACGACGTGGCCTTTCCGCAGCTCAGCCACCGCAACCAGGCGCGTTACAGCGCGGCGGTGTTCGAGCCGCCCGCTGGCCAGCCGCCCGAATGGCAGACCCTGCTGCGCCTGGCGGCCATCGTGCGCGGCCAGGGCGCGGGCGCCGACCTGCAGGCGCTGGACGACGAGTGGCTGGCCGACGACCTGCGCCGCCTGGCCGGCGAACAGGCGCCGCAGCTGCAGCGTGCGCTGGCCGGGCGGCGCGGGCCCGAGCGCCTGTTGGACCTGGCGCTGCGCGGCGGCCCCTATGGCGACCAGTTCGGCCTGCAGCCCAACGGGCTGAACCTGGCGCGGCTGCAGGCGGCGCCGGCCGGCGTGGACCTGGGCCCGCTGCAGCCGCGCGTGCCCGAGGTGCTGCGCACGCCCAGCGGCCGCATCGAGCTGGCGCCGCCGCCGCTGCTGGCCGAACTGCTGCGCGCGCTGGCCGAACTGGACGACGCCGCGCCCGAACTGGTGCTGATCGGCCGGCGCGACGTGCGCAGCAACAACAGCTGGATGCACAACCTGCCCACGCTGGCCAAGGGCCCGTTCCGCGGCACGGCGCTGCTGCACCCCACCGACGCCGCCCGCCGTGGCCTGGCCGATGGCCAGCAGGCGCGCCTGAGCAGCGCCCACGGCAGCGTGCTGGTGCAGGTGGAGCTGAGCGACACGCTGATGCCCGGCGTGATGAGCCTGCCGCACGGCTGGGGCCACGATCAGCCGGATACCCGGATGGCGTTGGCGGCCCAGCGCCCGGGTGCCAACCTCAACCAGCTGATGGCGCTGGACGCACGCGATCCGCTGTCGGGCAACGCGGTGCTGAACGGGGTGGCGGTGAGGCTGGCGCCGGCTTGATGGGCGGCGGGCGTGGTTGTGAGGTGGTCGAAGTTCTGGCGGCGGCGCTGCGGGCGGCTCAGCCGCCGAACATCGTGCGGTAGCTTCCCGCTGCCCAGGCCATGTCGCGCACGAAGAGTTCGGGCGTGCGCTCGTTGACGTCGATCTGCGTCTGCTCGATGAGGTCCTGCGTGAACTTGTACTTGAAGTCCACCATGATCGCCTCGCGCGGGTCGCCATTGACGAGCATGAAGCACAGGTTGTCGGGAAGCATCGGCTGCATCTCCTTGCCCCGTGCCAAGGCCGTGATGTGGTGGGCCGCCATGCGGCCGTGCCAGATGGCCACGTGGCCTGCCTTCGGGTAGTGGCCGAACAGCAGCGACACGGGGCCCACGGCGTCGCCGATCACGAACACGCTGGTGTCGTCGCGTGCATGCAGGAAGACCTCGTCCACGTCGGCCCAGCCGTTGACCGGCTTGCCCTCGGGTGTCATCTTCACCAGCCCGGCGCTGCGGCACAGGTGGCCGGCCTGGTGCGGCGCCATCAGGATGGCGTCGTCGAACTTGAACTCGCCCGCCGAGGTGCGCACACGCTGCTTGAACGGGTCCACCTCGGTGATGCGCGCGTTGGGCACGTAGGTGATCTGGTCCTTGTACAGCTCGTCGAAGGCGCGCTTGAAGCCGATGCCGATGGGACGTATGCCGTCCTTGGGGTCCAGGATGGTGATGCGCCCCGGGATCTTGTTCTTCTTCATGTGCCAGGCGATCAGGCAGGCCCTTTCGTAAGGCGACGGCGGACAGCGGTGGGGCGGCGGCGGCAAGGTCATCACCAGGTCGCCGCCCTTGAAGTTCTGGATCTTCTGCTTCAGCGACAGGTGCTCGGCGTTGGGGATGTAGGCCGATGGAAAGCGCGTGCGCGTGTGGTTGATGGCCGCGCGGTCGTTGCCGAACCAGGCCTCGTAGGCGTGGTGGATGCCGGGCGCCAGGATCAGCCAGTCGTAGCCGAAGAAGCCGTCGGTCACGTGCACGCGCTTCTTCTCGCGGTCGATGCCGGTGATCTCGGCGTTCACGAAGCGGTAGCCGGCGCGCTGCGCCGGCGCCAGCTGGTCGTGGATCAGGAAGTCGGTGTTCACCACGTCCACCAGCCACTTGTTGCTCATGGGGCACGAGAAGAACACCGGGTTGCGCTCCAGCACCACCACTTCGAGCTCGGGCGCCAGCTGCCGCAGCGTGCGTGCGGCCGCGATGCCACCCCAGCCGCCCCCGGCGATCACCACACGGCGGCCGCTGCGCGGCATCAGTTCGGCGCTGGCGTGGGCATTGCCGGCGCGGGCGAGCGCGATGCCGGTGCCGAGCGCGGCGATGGTGTGCAGGGCCTTGCGACGGTCGAGCATGGTGTGTCTCCTGATGGAAACGAGGGCAGCGCGGCGCGCCGCCCATCGATGGGCTGCAAACGGTTGAGTCTGAAATCGCGGCAGGCACTGGCACGTACGCCGTCGGGTGGCGGCATGACCAACCCAGAGGGGTGGGGTCGACGTCGAGTGCGGGCTCGGTTCCGGAGGAACGGGGGGTCGGTCAACTGCGCTTCGCCTCGATCGAGGAGGCGGGCCCACACCGGACACACAGCGTTCTGAACGACGCGAGCGCGAGTCTAGGCGAGCGCGCAAGGCAGCGTCAACGCAAGACGCGAGAACAGCGCCGCGCGCCGCGCTAGCATTCCGCACCCCGTCCTGGAGTTCCCATGCAAATCGTCTGCCTCGATCTCGAAGGCGTGCTCGTGCCCGAGATCTGGATCGCCTTCGCACAGCGCACCGGCATTGCCGAATTCAGCCGCACCACGCGCGATGAACCCGACTACGACAAGCTGATGCAGTACCGCCTGGCGTTATTGCGAAAGCATGGCCTGAAGCTGGCCGACATCCAGGCGGTGATTGCAGGCATGGCGCCCATGGACGGCGCGCGCGACTTTCTGGACGACCTGCGCGCGCGCTTCCAGGTCATCATCCTGTCGGACACCTTCTACGAATTTGCCGACCCGCTGATGCAGCAACTGGGCCGGCCCACGCTGTTCTGCCACCGCCTGCTGACCGACGCCGATGGCTTTGTGGCCGAGTACCGGCTGCGCCAGCCCAACCAGAAGTTCCACGCCGTCAACGCGCTCAAGGGCCTGAACTACCAGGTCATCGCGGCCGGTGATTCGTACAACGACACCGGCATGCTGGGCGCGGCCGACGCCGGCTTCTTCATCCACCCGCCGGCGGGCATCGTGGCGCAGTTTCCGCAGTTCCCGGTGAACCACAGCTACGCCGAGCTCAAGGCCAGCATAGACGGCGCCTCGGAGCGGCTGCTCACCCAGGGCTGACGGCCATGGCGCGTGCGCAGCTCGAGCTGCTGGCGCCGGCGCGCGACGCCGCCATCGGCATAGCGGCCGTGAACCACGGCGCCGATGCCGTGTACATCGGCGGCCCGGCCTTCGGCGCGCGCGACAAGGCCGGCAACCCGCTGGCCGACATCGAAGCCCTGTGCCGCCACGCCCACCGCTGGGGCGCGCGCATCTTCGTCACGCTCAACACCATCCTGCGCGACGACGAGCTGGAAGACGCGCGCCGCATGGCCTGGGACGTGTACCGCGCCGGTGCCGATGCGCTAATCGTGCAGGACATGGGTCTGCTCGAACTGGACCTGCCGCCCATCCAACTGCACGCCAGCACGCAGACCGATATCCGCACGCCGGCCAAGGCGCGCTTCCTGCAGGACGTGGGCTTTTCGCAGATGGTGCTGGCGCGCGAGCTGGACCTGGGGCAGATCCGCGCCATCGCCGCGCAGGTGCAGCAGGCCACGCTGGAGTTCTTCGTGCATGGCGCGTTGTGCGTGGCCTACAGCGGCCAGTGCTTCATCAGCCACGCGCTCACCGGGCGCAGCGCCAACCGCGGTAGCTGCAGCCAGGAGTGCCGCCAAGCCTTCACCGTGCGCGACGACGCGGGTGGCATCGTGGCGCACGAGAAGCACGTGCTGAGCCTCAAGGACAACGACCAATCGGCCAACCTGGCGGCGCTGGTCGACGCGGGCATCCGCAGCTTCAAGATCGAGGGCCGCTACAAGGACATGGCCACGGTCAAGAACGTCACCGCGCACTACCGCTTGCTGCTGGACGAGCTGCTGGACCAGCGCGCCGATCTGGCCGCTGCCAGCGACGGCCGCTGCCGCTTCAGCTTTACCCCCGACCCGCAGCGCGGCTTCAACCGCGGCGCCACCGATTACTTCGTCAACGGCCGGCAAACCGACATCGGCGCCTTCGACACGCCCAAGCACGCCGGCATGCCCCTGGGCACGGTGCTGCGCCTGGGCGAAGACCATTTCGATCTGGAGACCGATGCCGCCGACACGCCGCTGCACAACGGCGACGCGCTCACCTGGTGGGACTTGCAGGGCGAGCTGCAGGGCGTGCCGGTGAACACTGCCCAGGCAATCGGCGGTCGGCGCTGGCGCGTGCAGCCCAACGCGCCGCTGGCCACACTCAAGGACCTGCGGCGAGGCACTGCGCTCAGCCGCAACCGCGACATGGCCTGGGAACGCCTGCTGGCGCGGCCCTCGGCCGAACGCCTGATCGCCGTGACCCTGTTCCTGAGCGAAACACCCACCGGCTACGCGCTCGACATCACCGACGACCACGGCCACCACGGCCACGCCGAACTGCAGCACGCGCACGAGCCCCCGCGCGATGTGGCGCGCGCCGCAGCCACGCTGCGCGAGCATCTGGCCAAGCTCGGGGGCACGCTGTTCGAGGCCCGGCATGTCGAGCTGGCCCTGCCCGCGCCACGTTTTCTGCCCGCCAGTGCCGTGAACGCCTTGCGCCGCGACGCGGTGGCGGCGCTGGAAGCCGCACGCGCCGCAGCCTGGCAGCCGCTGCTGCGCGCGCAGCCGGTGGCGCCGCCGCCGGTCTATCCCGACGACACGCTCAGCTACCTGGCCAACGTCTACAACCGCAGCGCCGCCGCCTTCTACGCGCGTCACGGCGTCAAGCTGGTCGAGGCCGCCTATGAAAGCCACGAGGCGCTGGGCGAGGTCAGCCTGATGATCACCAAGCACTGCGTGCGCTGGAGCCTGAGCCTGTGCCCCAAGCAGGCCAAGGGCGTGATCGGCGTGCAGGGCACGGTGCGCGCCGAGCCCTTGAGCCTGCAGCTGGGGGACGAGCAGCTCACGCTGCGCTTCGACTGCAGGCCCTGCGAAATGCACGTGGTGGGCCGCATGCGCCCGCACGTGCTGCGGCAGGCGCGGCAGGAGCAGGCGGCCGTGCCCATGCAGTTCTACCGGCGCCGGCCGGGCAAGCCGGCGGCGCGCTGAGTCGGGTTCGCAACACCGGGGCAAGGGATGGCGGCGTCACGCAGCGCCGGCACAATCGGGCGCCATTGCATTGCCTGAGGGCCGCCGCGGATGTTCAGCTTCAAGCTCACCCAGGGCGCCGAACTGGCCGAGGGCGTGTCCCTGGCCGTGCGCCTGCCGGATCCGCTCACGCGCTTCACCATCGGCCGCGACCCGTCCAACCACTGGCCCATCCCCGACCGCACGCTGGCCATCTCGGCGCGGCACTGCGAGATCGTGGCCACGCCCGGCGGCCCGGCGTTGCGCGACCTGTCGACCAACGGCACTTTCGTCAACGGCGCGAGCACGCGCCTGTCTGGCACGCACTTGCTGCAGGACGGCGACCGCGTGGTGCTGGGGCCGTACCAGATCACGGTGAGCGGCCCGCGCGTGGCAGCGCCGCCGCCGCCGGCCGCGCCGCCGCCGGGCGCACAGGCGGCGCGCCCGCCCACGCCGGCCCGGCGCGGTGGCGACCCGGCGGCCATGCTGGCCCAGGGCGCCGCTGCGCCGCGCGTGGGCGTCACCGAACTGCTGCGCAACGCGCCGCCGCCAGAAGACAGCGCGCTGGATGTCACCCGCATCCGTGCCGCGCCGCCGCGCGCCCCGGCGGGCAATGTGCCCGCTGCACCCGAGGCCCCGCGCCCACCGCCCGCGCCGGCCACCGAGCCCATGCCGCTGGAAGTGGTGGCCCCGCCCCCGGCAGCGCCTGCACCGCGCGCGCCCATGCTGCTGCTGACGCCCGACGACACCACGCTGCAGGCCCTGGCCAGCGGCCTGGGCCTGGCGCCCGAGGCCTGGGACGGGCGTGACGCGGCCGAGGTGGCGCTGCAAGTGGGCCTGCTGGCCCGCGCCGCGGTGGTGGCGCTGGCGCGCCTGCTGGAGCAGCAGGCGCTGGCGCGGCGCCAGATGGGCAGCCGCGCGCCGGCCCTGGTGCCGGTGCGCGATGTCAACCCGCTGCGCGTGGCCAGGACGCCCGAGGCCGCGCTGCAGGCCCTGCTGGCTCCGGGTGCCGACCCGCAGCTGCCGCTGCAGCGCGCGGCGGTCGAGCTGGCGGCGCACCAGGACAGGTTGATGGCCGCCTTCCAGGGCGCGACGCAGCGCCTGGGCGAAGAACTGGCGCCCGAATCGCTGGACGCGGCCGTGGCCGGCACCGGCGACGCGGCGCGCACTGCTCAGCGCTGGGAGCTGTACAAGGGCCTGTGGCAGGGCCTGGGCCTGGCGCCGGGCCAGCCCTGGAGCGAAGGCTTTGCCGAGGCCGCGCTGCTGCACCTGGCGGCCGCCTACGACGACCAGGGCAAGGCCTGATCAGGGCATGAGGGGAGGGCGGCGATGAGCGACTTCTTCAGCTACGGCGGCGCCCCGGCGCCCACCCCCGAGCCCGAACGCGCCGCGGCGCCGCGCGCCATCCTGGGCGATCTCAGCGGCGAGGACTGGGAGAAGTTCATCGCCCACACCGCACGCCGCCGCCACCCGGCCGGCGCCGTGATCGTGGCGGCAGGCGCCGTGGACGCTGCGCTGTGCTTCATCGCCAGCGGCCGGGTCGAGCTGCTGGCGCCGTCCGGCCCGCGTGAGGCGCGGGGCGAGGGCGAGGTCTTCGGCCTGCTCAGCTTTCTGGACGGCGAGCCCAGCGCGGTGACGGTGCGCGCCAGCGCCGACGCGCCGGTGGAGCTGCTGCGCATCACGCCCGAGAACCTGCAGCAGCTGGCCGCCTGGCAGCCGCGCATCGCCGTGCTGCTGCTGCGCGACCTGGGCGCGCACGTGGCCGCGCGCCTGCGCCGCCTGCAGCCGGGCGACTGAGAGGCTGAGAGTCTTTCGCCCATGTTGCAAATGCTCGCCATAGCCCGAGCTATGGCTGCGCTTTGCGCCTAGATCGGGGGCGCCTGGACGCGCCCTTCGGGCACGGCCGAAAAACTCTCAGCCTCTGACCTGCCGCATGACCACCATCCCCATCGTCCCGGCCGAGCGCGCCGCTGCGCCGGTGGACCCGGCCCAGGCCGCGACCCAGTTCTTCAGCAACTACACGCGGCTGGAATCGCGCGTGCCCATGGCCTGGTGGTACGCCGCGCGCGTGCTGGCGCTGGGCATTGCGCTGGCGCTGGCGGCGCTGCTGCTGCTGCAGCCCGAACTGGGCCTGAAGCTGTTCTGGGGGCTGGCCATTCCGGTGGTGCCGGCGCTGCTGGTCATCGCCCCCGGGCTGTGGCGTCAGGTCTGCCCGATGGCCACCATGAACCAGCTGCCGCGCCTGGCTGGCTACGGGCGCGCGCTGGAGCTGCCGCCGCGGCTCAAGAATGCCGCCTTCGGCATCGCCGTGGGGCTGTTCCTGGTGGCGGTTTCCTTGCGCGTGCCGCTGCTCAACCACAGCGGCGCGGTGGTGGGCGCGGGCATCCTGGGCGTGCTGCTGCTGGCGCTGCTGGGCGGGCTGACGTTCAAGGGCCGCAGCGGCTGGTGCGGCACCTTCTGCCCGCTGGCACCCATCCAGCGCACCTACGGCCAGGCGCCGGTCATCATGGTGAAGAACGGCTACTGCAACCCCTGCGTGGGCTGCCAGAAGAGCTGCTACGACTTCAACCCGCGCGCCGCCGTCTTCAGCGACGTGTACGACGACGACCCGCGTCACGCGGCGCAGCGGCGGCTGTTCATGGGCCTGCTGCCGGGCTTGATCCTGGCCTACTTTCTGCAGGGGCCGGCGCCGGCCTACGGCGTGGTGCAGTACCTGCTGACGTTGCTGGTGGGCGTGGCCGCCTCGGCCGGGCTGTACGGCCTGGCCGTGGCCTTTGCGCCCGCCAACCCCTACCGCGTGGCCCTGGCCTTCGGTGCGCTGGCGCTGGCGGCCTTCTACTGGTTTGCCGGGCCCATCGTCGTGCGCACCCTGTCCTGGCTTGCCGGTGCCGAGGCGCCGGTGTTGTTGCTGGGGGCATCGCAAGGCCTGGGCATCTTGCTGGCGCTGGTGCTGGGCACCAACGGCCTGCGGGCCGAGCGCCGCTGGAACCTGGCGCAGCGCAAGCCGGCACGGGCGGCAGAAGGCGTGCCGCGCAGCGAGTTCGGCGCGGGCAAGGCCGGCACGTCGCTCAAAGACCGCCTGGCGCGCGCCGACGCGGCCGAGGTCACCGACCGCGGCTCGGGCATCAGCTTTCAGGTCGGCCCCGATGCCACGCTGCTGGAAGCCATCGAATCCGCCGGCCTGAAGATCAACTTCGGCTGTCGCGCCGGCGTCTGCGGCGCCGACCCGGTGGCGGTGTGCGAGGGCCACGACAACCTGTCGCCACCCGGTGACGACGAACTCGCCACGCTGCGCCGCCTGGGGCTGGAAGGGCGCGCGCGCCTGGCCTGCATGTGCACGGTCAAGGGCCCCGTGCTGATCGACCGCGACCCGCGCTCGGCGCCGCCGCCCAAGACGGCTGCCGCGGCGCCCGTGGCCCGCCCCGACCGCGCCCTGCCGCTGGGCCTGAAGCGCGTGGTCGTCGTCGGCAACGGCGTGGCCGGCATGGGCGTAGCCGAGGCGCTGCGGCGAGCGAGCGCCAGCGTGCAGATCGACATCGTCGGCAACGAGCCTCACGCCTTCTACAACCGCATGGGCATCGGCCGGCTCATCTACGACAGCGCCGGGCTGGATGCGATGCAGGCGCTGCAACTGGTGCCGCCCGATTGGCCGCAGGCGCAGCGCGTGAAGGTCTGGGGCGGCGCAGTCGCAGCGCGCATCGATAGGCAAGGGCATCAGTTGCACCTGGCCAGCGGCGAGGTGCTGCCCTACGACAAGCTGGTGCTGGCCACCGGTTCGAGGTCGTTACCGCCGGACGACGAGTTCCTGTCGCGGCCCAACGCCTTCGTGCTGCGCTCGGCCGACGATGCCCTGGCGATCCGCAGCTGGGTGCAGCGGCGCCAGGCGCGGCGTGCGCTGGTGGTGGGCGGCGGCGTGCTGGGGGTCGAGGCGGCCGACGCGCTGCACAAGCTGGGCCTGAAGGTCACGCTGCTGCAGCGCGCCGACCGGCTGATGAACCAGCAGCTCGACGAGCAGGGCGCGGCCAAGCTGGCCGGCTACCTGGAAAGCATCGGCATCCAGGTGGTCACGCACAGCTCGGTGCTGCGTTACGAGGGCAGCCCGCAGCTGCAGGCTGCCTGGCTGGCGCACGGCCCGCGCGTGCGTGCCGATGTCTTCGTGGCCGCCCTGGGCATACAGGCCAACACCTTCCTGGCCGATCAGGCCGGCCTGAAGCTGGGCGACAACGGCATCCGCGTGGACGCGCAGATGCGCAGCGCCGACCCGGACATCTACGCCGTGGGCGACGTGGCCGAGCTCAAGGGCACGCCGCGCGGCCTGTGGCCCATCGGTGCGGCGCACGCGGCGGCGGCGGTGGACTCGATGCTGGGCGACCCGCACCCCTATGCCACGCCGCGCATCGTGCTGCAGCTCAAGTGCGAAGGCATAGACCTGCGCAGCCAGGGCGAGATCGTGGCGCGCGAGGGCGACGAGGACTTCCACGCGCGCGAAGGCGACCCCGCCTGGTGGCGCCTGATCGTGCGCCATGGCCAGCTCGCCGGCGGCCTGTACGTGGGCCCGCCGGGCACGGCCAAGGCCTTCACCAAGCTGCTGCAGCAGCCGGTGGACCTGGCGCCGCTGCGCGCCGAACTGCGCCAGGGCAACCTGGAGGGGCTGAAAGGGCTGCTGCGCGGCTGAACGGGGGTTTGGCTGGTGCTGCCGCTGGGCTACAACCTGTTCGCCACAGGTTTTGTTCGATACCGTACGGACATCATTTCCCCGGGTCGACAGCATGTCGAGGCTGGGTCATGGATGTGTGCGCGTGGGCATCCCGGCCGATTGATTGCAGTGGGCCTACGAGCTTCGCGCCTGCTCGGGATGGCTGGAAAAGGGCTCTCTTATGAAATCATCCCCGAGATCGTCCACAGAACAGAAGCTGCTCGAATACGTGCAGATGCGCAGCGTGGGTCCGCCGGAAGGCGCATCGATCGTCGAGCTGACGGCCACGGTCCAGTACGCGATCGAAGCGCAGTTGCCGAACACCCTGACGACGCTGCTGCGCGAGCTCGGGCGGCGCGGGGGCCTGGTGGTCTCTGTTCAACCATCGGGCCAGCCCTTGCGTTCGTCCATGCCTGCGCCACAGGTGCGAATGCGAGCCTGACCCCCGCCAAGGGGCCGCAGCAGGGGCTCAGCAGCCGCCCTTCTTTTCCTTCTTCGGCGATGCCGTTGCATCCTTGGCCGCGCCGACAGCGCCATCCACCGCCGTCGATGCGGCCTTGCCGGCGGCCTTCGCGGCCACCACGGCGGCAGTGCCGATCGCCTTGGCGGCTTCAGCCGACTCGGTGACTGCGGCGGAGGCGGCATCGGCCACCGGCGTCGGCGCGGGAGCCGGCGCGGGAGCCGGCGTGGACACTGGCGCGGGAGCGGGCATGTCTTCCTTCTTGCCGCACGCCACCAGGGCCGTAGCCGCAACAAGGGCCGTCACCAAAAGCAATCTGTTCATCATCAATCCTTGAAAGTGAGTTGTTTGCTGAACCATGGAATCTCAGACGAAGGCCAACGCCTGCCAGTGCCAGGAAGCCGTTCGCGGGCTTCGTTCAGTCCGTGGACGCCGCCTTTCCAGCAGCCAAGAGTACCGGATCCCATACGGGCGAGAACGGCGGGGCGTAGGACAGGTCCATTCCAGCCACCTCGGCCACGGTCATCCGGTTCCACAGCGCCGTGGCCAGGACGTCGATGCGCTTGCCGGCACCCGCCCCACCCACGATCTGCGCGCCCAGCAAGCGGCCCGTCCCACGTTCGACGACCAGCTTGATCTTCATCGGCTCTGCACCAGGGTAGTAGTGCGCACGGCTCGACGCTTCGGTGGTCACGCCGATCGCGTGCAGGTCCGCGGCTGCCGCCTCTTGTTCGGTGAGCCCGGTGCGGGCGATCTCCGTGTCATGAAACCGGGTGATCGCCGTCCCGAGCACGCCGCCGAAGGCCGCGTCACCGCCGCCAAGGTTGGTGCCGACGATGCGGCCCTGTTTGTTGGCGTGCGTGCCCAGTGCCACGACGACGCAGCGCCCCGTCATCCGATGCCGTGATTCGACGCAATCGCCGGCGGCCCAGATGTGTGGCGTGTCGGTACGCAGGTGGTCGTCGACCTGGATGCCGCCGGACGCGCCCACGCCGATGCCCGCCGCCCGCGCCAGCTCGGCGTTGGGGCGCACGCCGAGCCCGATGACCACGAGATCGGCCTGCAGCGGGCCGGTCGCGGTGTCCACGGCCGTGACCTGTCCATTGACCTCGGTGAAGCCGGTGACCGCGGTGCCCAGCCGGAGATCGATTCCCGCAGCCGTCATCGCCGCAGCAACGTCGAGGGCCATGTCGGCGTCGAGCACGCTGCCCATCGGGGCATCGAGCCGCTCCACCACGGTGACGTGAAGGCCGCGCTTGAGCAGGCCTTCCGCAACCTCCAGTCCGATGTAGCCGGCACCCACCACCACCGCGCGCCGCGCACCCGCAGCGATCAGCCGCTCCACCGCGGCCGCGTCGTCCAGCGTGCGCAATTGCAGCACCCCCTTCGCGGCCATGCACGGCCATTTCGGGGAGATGCCTGACGCGCCGGTGGCGATCAGCAGTTCGTCGTAGTGCACCGCGGACTCGCGGCCCGAATCGAGGTCGCGCACGGTCACGGTGGAGGCCTTGACGTCGATGGCAGTGACTTCGTGACGGGTGCGCACGTCTATGCCCTTGGCACGGTGCTGCTCTGGAGTGCGGGCGATGAGGCTTTCCGGCGCCTTCACGAACCCGCCGACCAGGTAGGGAAGGCCGCAGGCGGCCCAGGAGGTTCTGGACGAGCGCTCGAAGACCACGATGTCGAGCTCGTCAGCGGTCTTCATCCGGCGTGCCTGCGTTGCCGCCGACATGCCCGCTGCGTCGCCGCCGATGATCACCAGTCGTCGTGCCATTCTTCAGACCCTGGGTTGTAGCGATGGACCCGCCAACTGCGGCCGCAAGCCAGGGACTGTCTGCGCGTTCGACGGGCACGTCTGTTCGACTGCGTACAGTGCTGGCGCACGATGGCCGCCCCGCCCGTGGCCGGGACCCAGCGGCCCTGAACACTGGCGACCACGCCTCCGCACGCGTTGTTGCCCCTGGCGCCGGCCGAATGGGCCGGCCCATCGAGGCTTGGGCCCGTGCGGCCGCCTACTGCATCAACGCGCGCTGCCCGGACACCTCCAGACGACAGCGGCCCACCAGGCAGCCCGCTCGCCTCGCCGCCGCCGTGCAACTGCGGGTTGCCGTGGGTCGGCTGCCGCATGCGCCATGCGCCGCCGGACGCGAGTGCGGCGGCACTCATACCAATTCGCGTTCATTAGATTAGATATCATGTCGATCCACGCACTTTCAGGAGTCGTGGATGAAGAATCTGATCGTGGGCGACAAGGC
>LNFM01002454.1_pt1 | contig 38842 bp, 26 predicted proteins | sample 596031 | NCBI WGS metagenome assembly LNFM01 (sample SAMN04254537, study PRJNA301005) | activated carbon metagenome | isolation source: dual media filters at the Ann Arbor, Michigan drinking water treatment plant | place: USA: Ann Arbor | reverse complement strand
CGTAGTGAACGAAAGGGCGCCAATCAACGTTGCAGATCTCGCGACGAACAAACAGGTGCGCTCACCCGTTCCCGTCATGCTTAACCAGGGCGCGCGAAGTCTGATGGCCGTCCCGATGATGAAGGAAGGCCGTGCGACGGGCGTGATCACAATCTATCGTTCGGAAGTACGACCGTTTTCTCAGGAGCAGGTCGGACTGCTCAGCACGTTCGCCAATCAAGCTGCGATCGCGGTCGAAAACGTTCGGCTCTTCAAGGAACTGCAGGCTCGCAATGCAGAACTCTCGGAGTCGCTCGACCAGCAGACCGTCGTCAGCGACATCCTCCGCGTCATGAGCAGTTCGCCGACGGATACGCAGCCCGTGTTCGATGCAATCGTAAAGAGCGGAGTCCATTTGTTCGGAGGCCTGAACCTGACCCTCCGTCTCGTGAATGGCAATTACCAGGAGACGGTCGCAAGTACATTGCCTCTTCTCGAGTCTGACAATGCACATCGCTTTTCCCTGGCCGATACCCTCTCTCCGGCGTCGCGGGCGATCATGAATGGGGAAATCGTCCAGATACCGGATGTTTCGGCCCAGGATGTGCCCGAGGTACTCAGGCGCCGAGCCGAGCAAGGCGGTTTCCGCTCCCACTTGACGGCGCCGCTGCTTCGGGAGGGCAAGGGGATAGGCGCGATACAGCTCATGAGTCCGAGAGTCGGGCACTTTCCCGAGAAGGAGATCGCTCTCCTCAAGACGTTCGCGGATCAGGCTGTCATTGCCATTCAGAACGTACGACTGTTCAACGAACTTCAGGCACGAAATGCCGAAGTTACTGAGTCGCTCGAACAGCAAACCGCAACGTCCGAGATTCTGAAAATCATTGCCAGTTCACCAACAGATGTTCAACCGGTGTTCGATGCAATCGTGCAAAGCGCCGCAGCTCTGTTCGGCGGCCTGGACGTGTCGCTGCGTCTAGTCAGGGCGGGGCGGATCTCGATGGTCGCTGCAAACCGTCTTGACTGGGAAAGTCGGGGCGGTATTTCCGTCAATGACGAACGATCCCCGGTCGGTCGGTCAATGGCGCGTTGCGAAGTCTTACATATCTCTGATACCCACCAAGAAGATTGGGTCGGGGAATGGGTGAAATCGCGTTGGCAACGCTGGGGAGTGCGAGCAGCCCTGATTGCGCCTCTGATGAGGGGAGGCGAAGGAATCGGTGCAATATCGGTTACTCGTGCAATGCCTGGTCCATTCACGGACAAAGAAATCGTGCTCCTCAAGACTTTCGCCGATCAAGCGGTGATCGCCATCGAGAACGCCCGCCTTTTCAACGAAATTCAGGAAAAGACCCATCAGCTCGAAATCGTAAACCAGCACAAATCCGACTTCCTCGCCAACATGTCGCACGAGTTACGCACGCCGCTCAACGCCATCATCGGCATCGGGGAGCTGCTGGAAGAAGATGCGCGCGATCTGAATCGGGAGGACGAACTCGAACCGCTCGGTCGTATCCTGCGCGCGGCGCGCCACTTGCTCACGCTCATCAACGACATCCTGGATCTCTCCAAGATCGAAGCGGGCCGGCTCGATCTCCATCTCGAAGCGGTGGAAATCAAGCCTCTTCTCGATGAATTCAAGAGCACGATGGAGCCGCTCGCCGAGAAAAACGGCAATACGGTCGTCGTCGAGTGTGCGCCCGGGGTGGAAAGCGTCTATGGCGATCAGCTGCGGGTGCGCCAGGCGCTGTTGAATCTGGGCAGCAACGCCAGCAAGTTTACCGACCACGGCACGGTCAAGGTTGCGGTCACCCAGGAGAGCGATCAGTGCGGCGACTGGGTCGTGTTCAAAGTCTCCGATACCGGAATCGGTATGTCGCCCGAACAAGTGACGAAGCTCTTCCAGGACTTCGTCCAGGCGCACGACACCAGCACGCGCAAGTATGGCGGCACCGGGCTCGGACTGGCGATCACGAAACGTCTTTGCCGCATGATGGGGGGCGACGTTTGGGTCCAGAGCGACGTCGGACGCGGATCGACGTTCACCATACGCTTGCCGGCGCGTCCCCAGGATGCGGCGCTCGCTGTCGAGCGGACGGACGAGGCGGTGGCGCAGGCGCAGGCGGATGGCGAGTCGGGTGTCGAGCGTCCGGTGATTCTGGTCGTCGACGACGACCCGAGCGCACGCGACCTGCTTGCGCAGATGCTCGAACGCGAGGGCTTCAGAGTGGCTACGGCGGCCTCCGGAGCGGAGGCTATCCGTTTCGCGGAAAGCCTTCATCCCCAGGCCATCACGCTCGACATCCTCATGCCCGAAATGGATGGCTGGCAGGTGCTCGACGTTCTGAAGCGTATGCCGGCTTTGGCGCAGATTCCCGTCGTGCTGGTCAGCGTGCTCGACGAGCCCGAACGCGGCTACCTGTTCGGCGCCACCGACTACATGGCGAAACCCGTCGACCGGCGCAAACTCGTCGGGCGGCTGCGTGAGATCTGTGGCGCCGCGACACCGCACGTCCTGGTGGTCGACGATGACGCTTCGGCGCGCAAGCGGTTGCGCAGAGCGCTGGAGAAGGCGAACTGCACGGTATCCGAAGCGGAGAACGGACGCGCTGCGCTTCTAGCGCTGGACGAGCGCATGCCCGACGTCGTGCTCCTCGACCTCGTCATGCCCGAGATGGACGGCTTCGAATTCGTCGACGCCTTCCGCGGGCAGCCGCAATGGCAGTCCGTGCCCATCATCGTTCTGACCGCCAAGGATCTGACGGCCGACGATCGAAGTCGTTTGCAGGGCGCTGTCCAACGCATTCTGCACAAGAGCGAACGCGCCAGTACGCTGCGCGCCACTGTCGATACGTTGCGTAGTGTGATCTCGAATGCTCGTGGGTCCGGGGAGCCGAAGTCATGAAGGTGCTTTACGTGGAAGACAACGAAGACAACGTCTACATGCTCAAGCGGCGCCTGACCAAGCTGCAATGGGAGGTGCTGATCGCCGGCGACGGCGCGCAAGGCGTCGCCATGGCGCACGAGCATCGACCGGATCTGATCCTGATGGATTTGAGTCTGCCCGTCATGGACGGCTGGGAGGCGACGCGGCAGATCAAGGCATCCGAGGCGACGCGAGGCATTCCCGTCATCGCCCTGACGGCGAACGCCATGGCGGGCGACAAGGAAAGAGCCCTGCAGGCAGGATGCGATGACTTCGACATCAAACCCGTCGACTTTCCGCGCCTGCTGGAAAAGATTCGGGCGCAGCTCAAGTCCGAAAACTGAGACTCGGGATTTCATCGTGAAGCTGCTGTACGTCGAAGACAACGAGGACAACGTCTACATGCTCAAGAGACGCTTGTCGCGCGAGGCGCAGATGCTGATCGCAATGACGGGCCTGGAGGGGGTTCGGATGGCCGTGTCCGAGCAGCCGGATGTCATCCTCATGGATCTCGAACTGCCTGACATCGACGGCTTCGAAGCGGTGCGGCGAATTCGCGCGATTGCCGAAACGTGCGCGATACCGATCATCGCGCTGTCCGCCGGGGACAGCGACGAAGACAGGATACGAGCACTCGCCGCGGGCTGCGCGGACTACGACACGAAACCGATCGATCTGTCGAGGCTGCGCGCGAAAATTGCAGCGGCGATCGCGCGACGGAAACCGCCGGATTGACGCGCGCTCCGCCCGCCACTGGGGAGCGTGATTCGACTCGAATCGACACGAGAACAAACACAATGTCCGACGCACACGCGAAGCATCCACATGGCCTGAAGGCCACGGTCCGCGAATATCTGACCCATTGGACGGTCGCCGGGCTCATCGTCACGTTGACGGGCTTCACGCCCGACCATTGGATCGCCCATGGTCTGCACGAGGTGCCCAGCGGTGTCCGCAACCTGTTTCCGGGCGGTATCGACTATCGGTTGTTAGTGGTCGTGTTGGGCGTGCTGATGATCGTCGGCGATACCGTCCTGCGCAACTGGCGGCGCCGAAAGGAAGCCATGCCGGCGCCGAAGAGCGCTGCGACGGTGGGCATGTCAGGGGACGCGGCCGGATCGCGTGCAAGCAGCCAACCGCCGGTCCTCGGCAGCGCGGCAACATCCGCGGCCGTTCGGCAGGCGCGGCGATCCCGTGCGGCCTGTGACGCCGGCAGTAGCGGCGAAATGGAGGCTGTTGCCGTATCTGCATCGCGTGTCGCCGTGACGCAGCTTCGGCACGATCTTCGCACACCCATGAATGCCATCTTGGGCTACAGCGAGGTGCTCGTCGAGGAAGCCGAGGAGCTGGGTGTCGTACACCTCAAAGACGATTTGCAGCGGCTTCAGGCGCATGCCAAGACGATGTTGGAACGCATCGGCGAAGCGCTGCCCGCCACGGCGGACACCTCCGGGCGCGATGCCGACGAACTACGCGCGCAGGTGCGAGCGAAACTCGATGAGCCTGCCAGGGCGCTGCTGCAGCAAGCCAGGGAGATTTCCCGGAAAGCGATCGGCATCGAGGCCGCTCATGCGGATTTCGATCGACTCGTGATCGCCACCGGCAAGCTCAGCACACTGGTCGAAGCGTTGGATCGGCCGCCCGATCCGGTCGCGCACTCGGCGGCTTCGCCGAACGTTCACGACACCCTGGGACGCTTGGCGAGCGCACCCGCCAAAGAGCCGATGGCCCAAGGACGGCTGTTGATCGTCGACGACAACGCGATGAATCGGGACCTCCTGTCCAGGCAACTGGCACGCGAGGGGTATACGGTGATGGTGTCGCCCTCCGGCCAGGACGCACTCGAGAAGCTGAATCTGGACGAATACGATCTGGTGCTGCTCGACGTCGTCATGCCCGAAATGGACGGGCTGCAGGTTCTCGGTCGCATCAATTCGGATGCGCGGCTCTCCGGCGTGCCGGTCGTGATGCTGTCGGCCCTGGACGAAATCGCCGGCGTCGCGCGTTGTCTGGAGCGCGGCGCCGCAGACTATCTGACCAAGCCCGTCGATCCGGCTCTGCTGCGTGCACGGGTGCGCTCGACGCTGAACATTCGCCGGCTGCGCGAGGATCTGCGCCACGCCGAGCAGGAACTCGAGTCGGGATACCAGGTCGCGCGCCGTCTCGCGCAGAGCATCGTACCGGTTTCGGTGGCGCCGCGACTGGAGCACGGAGAGATGCCCGCCTGCACTCACTATCCCGAGGTGACGGCGCTGGTGGTGAAGATCGAGGGGATGGATGCCCTCGCGGAAAGGGTTCCGGCCGATGCGCTCAAGGCGATCGCGTCGGTCCACGAGCTGTTCGAGCGCGGCTGTCGTGACAAGTGCATCGCGCTTAGCCGAATGACCGACCGAACCCTCACCGCCGTGGCCGGCGCACCGACATGGGACGAGCGGCACACGCGATCCGCAGCCGATCTTGCGATCGCCATGCAAACTGCGATCGCAACCCAGTCGATTTCTGCTTCGTCACTGCGCGTTCGATGCGGCATCCATACCAGTGCATTGACAACCGGGGTTGTGGGCGGAGAGCGGTTGGTGCTGGGGTTGTGGGGCGATGCGGTGAGTCTTGCGGAGGCGCTCGCAACGAGCGCCTCGATCGGAGAAATCCGCGTGTCGAATTCGGCGTGTGCCCAGCTCGGCAGCGACTATGCCTTCGGGAGTCAGACCGTCGTGGACGTACCCGGGCGCGGCCGAGTGCCGACGCGATGCTTGCAGGTGAACCACGCACCATCGGAAGGATGAAGACGGAAGCGGGGTCCCGACCCTGGGTTGCAACCCTGGGTTAGACCCAGTGTTGTAACCCAGGGTTGGGGTCGCAGGGTTCAGGGTCGGGCAGGGTGTTGACGGGACGGGGCCGTCCCTGCTTCGGATCGTTGTGTTGCCGTTATCGCCTCTGCCGACGAGCAATACCGCCTACGAGAGCGAGGCCGATTGCCATCAATGCATAGGTCTCCGGTTCGGGGACGGCTGCAATGGCGAGATGATCGATGACCCATGCGTCGTTGCTTGCGTGTCCAAGTCTGATGCTGGAAATGACGTCACCGCCGGTGGCATTGATCACCACGTAGCCGAATCGTCCGCCATTGTCTGCAGCGGGAATGGATAGCGTGGCTTCGTTCCCGTTGATCTGGACGTTAACCGCCAGATTGTTTTGCTGCAGGCTGAATCCAACCGAGGTGGTGGTGTTCGTGAACACCAGATCCAAATCGCTCCAGTCTGCGCTCGAACTGTATTCGTAGCTCTTGTTGCCACTGCCGTTGATCAGCGCCTTGGTGCCATCCCAAACCGAAGTGCAATCGCCACTGCCGCACGGGAAGTTGTAGAAAGCTGCAACGCCGTTGGCGAAGCCGTCGTCGCCGCCGAGGATGGTCGGCCGGGGATCGAAGGTGGTGGGCAGCGTGCCCGACGGAGCGACAGTACCTGAAGGTGCCGTCCAGCCGATCTGCAGCCCGGCAATCAGGGTTGTGTCTTCGAAGTTCTCGATGGTGTAGCCCGCGACGCCAAGGACCGTGTCCGCGGCGCCCCAATTCGCGGGCGAAATGGTTGTGAGCGTAAATGCGGCCTGGGATTGGCCTGCCGCTGCGGCAGTGAGGGCGGCCGCGGCAACGAGTTGTTTGATTCTCTTCATGGTACTCCCCGGAATGATGTCCGCATGATTAGCAAACATCGTTCCAATCTAGATAAATGACTGATCGTACAGGACAAGAAATGCGTCTCCTAGTCATTCGCTGGGTGATTTGTAAGCAATATCGACAGGAACGCCGCTGGATGCTAACTGAATCACCATGACCGCGCCGCGTAATAGTTCCTCAGTTATCGAGGGATTGACGTCAAATCGCGAGGTTTCAGCATGAATATGCTGATCGCGTCGTGCAGAGCCGGCACGCAAGATTGAGTCTCACTCGAGCCGAGGATGCGTCCTCCGATCTTCGCAATAACAATTTTTCGGTAAGCGAGAACACATACTCGGCGCTGGAGCGGCATGACAACATACCCAACTGATAGTAACCTGAGACAGGAATGTGCTTGCGAGAAGCGCGCGACGAAGGCCGTGACCGCCCCTATGCAAAGTACGAGCGAGAGAAGAGGTCGCAGCGGCGATTCCCAAGGCGGCAACGAAGCTTCGATACGATCGTCGCGCACCCACGAACGCCATTCTGAGCTACAGGGAGGTGCTCCTCCAGGAAGCCGAGAAGTGGGGTGTCGTACACCTTAACGGTGATCTACATCGGCTTCAGGAGTATGCGAAAGCGATGCAGAAGCGCATCGGCGAAGCGCTGCCCACCGCGGCGGACACATCCGAACGGGATGTCGAGGAAATACGCGCGCACGCTTGAGCGAGGCTCGATGAGCCTGCTAAGGCGCTTCTTCTTCAAGCAAGGCAGAGTTCTCACAAAGCGATCGGCATTGGGGCCGTCCACCCAGATCTCGATCGGTCGGTTTGCGGGGTGAGAAAGCCTTGTGTTAGCTTCCCTCGATACCCAACCGGAGACGAGATCATGAGTGCTATCGACGACGGCTCCTGGAGCCTGACCGCAGCAGAAGCCGCCAAGGGGCACCAAAGACCCGAAGCTTTCGGCACCCGAGGCATGGTGTGCTCGGCGCATCCGCTGGCGGCGGCGATCGGCATTGCGATATTGCAGCGCGGCGGCAACGCCTTCGACGCCGCCATCGCAGTCGCGGCGGCGGAAGGCGTGGTGCTGCCGATGAAGTGCGGTCTGGGTGGCGATGCTTTCGTCATCGCGCACAGCGCAGCCAAGAAGGAGACGCTGGCCTTCAACGGCAGTGGCGTGGCGGCAGCCGGGGCGACGCAGGAGTACTACGCGGCGCAGGGCTACACGCAGATGCCACTCGATGGCGTGCATGCGGCCTCGGTGCCGGGCGCAGTCGATGTCTACGAGACGCTCTGGAAACGCTACTGCACGATGCCCTGGGCGGATCTCTGGCAGCCGGCGATTGTCCTTGCGTCAGAGGGCATCGCCATCACCGACTACATCAGCGCCCGCTACGAAGAGCGGGCCGACCGGCTGTCCAAGTTCGCGTGGTCGAAGAAGCAGTTCCTGCCGAACGGTCGTGCCCCGCGACCGGGCGAGCGATGGTCGGCACCCGATCTCGCGCGCACCCTGCAGCTGGTTGCGAAGGGCGGCGCCGAAGCGTTCTATCGCGGGGAACTCGCCGAACGCATGGTGGCCGCGTTAAAGGCGGAGGGCGGATTGTTCACGCTCGACGACTTTGCGCGGCAGAAGACTTCCGTAAACGAGCCGCTGGCGACGGATTACCGCGGCTACACCGTGCTCGAAACCGCACCGCCGTCGCAGGGTTTTTTGGTTCTGGAGCAGCTCAATATCATTGAAGGCTTCGATCTGAAGCAGCTGGAGTTGTACGGTGCCGAGCGCATTCATCTGCTCACCGAAGCGAAGAAGCTCGCCTTCGCGGATCGCAATCGCTATGCCGGCGATCCTGCCTTCGTCAGTTGGCCGGTCGAACGATTCGTCTCGAAGACGCACGCGGAACTGCGGCGCAGGGAAATCGATCCTCGCCAGGCGCGCTGGCCCAAGGGGGCAGACATTCCCGAGCACGACGGCGACACCAGCTACTTCGCCGTAGCGGATGGCCAGGGCAATGCGCTCTCCTTCATCCATTCGCTGTCGAATTCGTTCGGTTGCTGCCTCGTCGCAGGCGATACCGGCGTCACGCTGAACAACCGGGCCGGTCGCGGCTTCAGCCTTGACCCGAAGCACCCGAACGTGATCGCGCCCGGACGGCGCACGATGCATACGCTAAACGCCTATATGCTTTTTCGCGACGGCCAACCGTGGCTCGTCGGCGGCACGCCCGGCGGCGACCAGCAGGCGCAGTGGAACCCGCAGACCATCTCAGCGCTGATCGACCACGACGTGCCGCTGCAAACGCTGGTCGACTCGCCGCGCTGGTATAGCTTTCCCGGCACCGATCCGGCGAATCTCGGGCGTGAGCCGACGCTCAAGGTGGACGCGCGTATTCCCGAAGGTGTCAGGACGCAGCTCGCGGGCATGGGCCACAAGATCGAAGTGCTTGCGCCGTACGCCGGCGGGGGGGCCATACAACTGATCCAGTTCGATCACGCTCAGGGCGTGCTGCGCGGGGCGAGCGATTGCAGACCGGGGGGCGTGGCGCTGGGGTGGTAGAGGCGGTGCGCCCCCGGGGAAGGGAGAGGATCCGGCGAAGGGGGAAATGGGAAGTGGGAATCCCCACGTCCCCGACCCCTCGCCCCAGTCCTTGGGCGAGGGGAGCGCGGATGCCTTGGGGCCGATCGAGCGACGCGCGCGCCTTTCCCTTTTCCCAATTCTCTGATGAGCGGCTACTTGCCGGTCATTCCTGCTAGTTTTTCTATCAACGTAAACACCACACTCGTATCCTTCTCCCCCAGTCCCGCTGCGAGCGCCGCCTGCTGATAGCGCTGGGCGACGTTGGCGAAGCTGATCGGCACGTGCACTTCCTTCGCGATGGCGGTGAACGTATCGAGATCCTTGTTCATCAGTGCGACCTTGAACCCGGGTTCGAAATTGCGCGGAATGAGCGCGCGGTGAACCCGGGGCAGGGCATTGCTCGCCCCGCTGCTGTCCTTGATGACCGAGTGCATGGTTTCCAGGCTCAGACCGGCTTTCAGTCCGACCATCAGTCCTTCCATCATCGCCAGCGCGTTCACCGACGACATCATGTTGTTGATGGCCTTGATGGTGTTGCCCGCGCCGATGGGGCCGACGTGATAGATGTTCGGGCCCATCGCGGCGAGGATCGGACGCACCCGTTCGAGCACCGCGGCGTCGCCTCCGACCATGATCGCCAGCGTGGCCGCCCTGGCACCGGTGACGCCGCCGCTTACCGGTGCTTCGAGGAACTCTATGCCTCGGGCTCTGGCGGCGGGATGAAGCTTGCGCGGCGTCGTGGGCAACACGCTGCTCAGATCGACCACCACGCTGCCCGGGCGCGTCTGGGCGATGACGCCGTCCTCGCCGAGATGGAGCCCTTCGGATTCCGGTGAGCCGGGCACGCAGGTCAGGACCACATCGCAGCTGCTCGCGACTTGTGCCGCCGATGCGCCGGCTTTCGCACCGGCGGCAACCAGATTGGCCATTGCTGCACTGTTCTTGTCATACACGGTGAGGGCGAAGCCTTGCTTGAGCACGTTGCCCGCCATGGGATTGCCCATGTTGCCCAGACCGATGAATCCTACCGTTTGCGTCATGACGTACTCCTCCCTTGCGATGGACGACAGGTCGGGACGACCCGCTTGTCAGTATGGTATTCCCGCATTCGAAGGATACTGCCAAACGACATTCAATGAAGCCTCGACGGATCTTCGCGTCGACATACAATAGGATCGTCGCGCATGCGATCGCGGGCTTGTCGATTGCAGGCGCGACGGCGGCAACAACAAGGCGTCCCAGATGCAACCTCTTCGCTTCGACAATTCGTTCGTGCGTGCTCTTCCGGCCGATCCCTCGACTGAACCGCGTCCGCGCCAGGTGAACGCCGCGCTCTACTCCTTCGTGACACCGACCCGCGTTTCGGCGCCTCGGGTGATTGCGCATTCGAGTGAGGTCGCAGCCATGCTCGGCTGGACGGACGACGACCTCCGATCGCCGAATTTCGCCGACGTCTTCGGCGGCAATGCGCTGATGGACGGCATGCAGCCGTATGCGGCGAACTACGGCGGTCATCAGTTCGGCAATTGGGCCGGGCAACTCGGCGACGGTCGGGCGATCACACTCGGCGAAGTCCTCACCGATGGGGGGGGGCGCCTCGAACTGCAGCTCAAGGGTGCAGGACGCACGCCGTATTCGCGCACGGCCGATGGCCGGGCTGTGCTGCGTTCGTCGGTGCGAGAGTTCCTGTGCAGCGAGGCGATGCATCATCTCGGTGTGCCGACCACGCGCGCGCTGACTCTTGTCGCGACCGGCGATAAAGTCGTGCGCGACATGTTCTACGACGGCAATCCTCGGGCGGAGCCGGGTGCCATCGTGTGCCGGGTGGCGCCCTCGTTCATCCGCTTCGGCAACTTCGAGCTGCCTTCGGCGCGGGAGGATCATCCGCTCCTGGAGAAGCTGATCGACTTCACCATCGCCCGCGACTATCCGGATCTCGTTGCCGAAGGCGGCGACAAGAGTGAGCAGCGAGCGCGCTGGTTCGGCGAGATTTGCGCGCGCACGGCACGAATGATCGCCCACTGGATGCGCGTGGGGTTCGTCCACGGCGTCATGAACACCGACAACATGTCGATCCTCGGGCTCACGATCGATTACGGACCCTACGGCTGGGTCGATAACTTCGATCGCAACTGGACGCCGAACACGACCGACGCAGAGTGGCGCCGCTACCGCTTCGGCCAGCAGGCACAGATCGCGTACTGGAACCTCGGACGTCTCGCCTCCGCGCTCGCCCCCGTATTTCCCGATCACGAGCCCCTGCACGCCGGGCTGCAGCGCTACGTCGATGCCTATGTCGAAGCCGAGACCGGGAGCATTGCCGCGAAGCTCGGTCTCGCGCAGTGCCTGGAGGACGATGCCGAGACCATGGGTGCACTCCACGCGCTGCTGGAGCGCGGTGAGGTCGACATGACGATCTTCTTTCGGGCACTGAGCGAGGTGGATTTGCAGCAGCCTTCGCTGCAGCCTTTTCAGGAAGCATTCTACGATCGTGCCAAGCGCGAGGAGGTCGAACCCGATCTCCTCGAATGGTTGCGCAACTACGCCGCGCGCGTGCTGCGCGATGGGCGCCCCGCAGAAGAGCGACGCCGTCAGATGAACGCAGCGAATCCGCGCTACGTCCTGCGAAATTACCTGGCGCAGGAGGCGATCGATCGTGCGGAGCAGGGCGACTACGCGGGCATTCTCGAATTGCTCGACGTGATGCGACATCCGTACGACGATCAGCCCGGCAAGGAGCGCTACGCCGCTCGCCGCCCCGATTGGGCACGGAGTCGGGCGGGGTGTTCGATGTTGTCGTGTAGTTCGTGAGCGCCCCGATGGGCGCGTGAATAGTGAAGAGTGATGGGCGATCGGTGGATTGCACAAAACTTTGCCAGGCGCGGGTTTCTGGGAAGTGGTGAAGGCCGGAACGGTAGTGCCGCGCGATTCTTCTTGATGCCCGACTGACCATGGGTTTCGCCCGCCGAGTAGCAGCCTACGGTGACGTCGCTGGCGCTTTCCCTTCCCCTTCCCCTTTCCCGCGGTTCCCGTAAGATCGAGACGCACGTCCCGACCCGAGAGAACCCAATGCCCCTCATCGCTGTCCTCAAGCGCGAATGCGAAACCTGTAAGCTCGTCGAGCCCGTGCTCAAGCAGATCCGTGCGCGCACGCCGCTCGAGCTCTTCTGTCAGGACGATCCGAGCTTTCCCGAATCGCTCGGCGGTTCGAAGGACGACACCGCGCTCGATCGTTCCTGGCAACTCAGGATCGACGCTGTCCCGACGCTGATCCGCTACGACGATGACCGCGAAGTCGAGCGCATCGTCGGCTGGGATCGCGCGGCCTGGGAGAGGGTCGCACAGCAGGAAGGGCTTGGCGCAGGACTGCCGGGATTCCAACCCGGGTGCGGGTCCAAGACCCAGGAGCCGGGCGTGCTCGAGCGGCTCGCGCTCAAGCACGGCGACCTGAAGCTGCATTCGCGTCACATCCATGTACCCGATCCTGAAGACGCTATCGAAGCCGCCTACGATCGTGGCTGGTCGGACGGCCTGCCTGTGGTGCCACCCACGCCGCTGCGGGTGGCTCGCATGCTGTCCGGGACAACGCGCGATCCCCGCGAAGTCATCGGCCTCGTGCCGCCCAATCTCGTCGAATGCACGGTGGAAAAGGCGGCCGTCAACGCCGTCCTCGCGGGATGCCTGCCCGAATACTTTCCCGTGGCCCTTGCGTCACTCGAGGCCGCGCTCGACCCGCGCTTCTCGATGCACGGGCTTCTCGCCACGTTGTGGTTCTCCGGGCCGGTCGTCATCGTCAACGGTCCGATCGCCAAGCGCATCGGCATGAACAGCGCCGGCAATGCACTCGGTCAAGGCAATCGCGCCAACGCGACGATCGGCCGCACGCTGCAGCTCATCATCCGCAACGTGGGCGGCGGTCTGCCCGGCGAGATCGATCGCTCGGTATTCGGTAATCCCGGCAAGTACACGTTCTGTTTTGCCGAAGACGAATCGGATCCCGAGTGGATCCCGCTCAGCGTCGCACGCGGCTTCGAGCGGGGGACATCGACCGTCACGCTCTTCCACGGCGATGGGGTGCAAGGCATCTCCGCCGGTCGCTCCCGCACGCCCGAAGAGCTTGCGCGTTCGCTCGCGATGGGTTTGTGCGCCGTCTGTCATCCCAAGCTCGCCCAGTGGTCGAACGCAATTCTTTGCGTGTCCCCCGATCACTATGCAATCTTCAAGGCGGGCGGTTGGGGCCGGCAGGACATTGAAGCGGGTTTGCGCGAGGCGCTGCGCCGATCGGGCAAGGATCTGATCCAGGGCGCCCACGGCGTGGCAGAAGGCATTGATCCGTCGCGTGCCGAAGAGATGGTCGACAAGTTCAACGAAGGCGGCTTGCTGGTCGTACGTGCGGGCGGTCGCGGCGGACTCATGTCGGCCGTGATCGGCGGCTGGTCGGCACAGCGCAAGAAGGACGAGGTACAAACCGTGACGCGGGAGATTGGATCATGAACGCCACCGACTACCAGATGCTCGATCCGACGGGCGAACAGGCGCCGGAACGACGTGCGCGCCGTGCGCCGCCGGAGATTCTCAAGAATGCGACCTTCGCGCTGCTCTCGATCTCCAAGGAGCGCAGCAACGAGTTCTTCGATACGGTCGCCGAGCGAATCGCCGCACGGGGCTACAAGTTCGAGCGGTTCGCGAAGCCCACCCACACCAAGCCCGCACCGGAACCCATCCTGCAGGGGATCGTGGAGCGCTGTCAGGTGGTCATCGTCGGCCTGGCTGATTGAGGCTCCTGCACGTCGTGCAGTTTGCACGACATCTCGAATCTCGACCGGCGCGGCATCGCCGGGGTGGCCATCGCGACCGAAGCATTCCAGCCCGCTGCCGCTGCACAGGCGCGCACCCTGGGGTTCGATCCTGCGCTGACGTGGGTGCCGCACCCGATCCAGAACCGGACGCCGGAAGAACTGGCGGCAATCGCGGACAAGGCGCTCGACGAGGCGCTGAAACTCCTCGGCGCGGTCGAGTAGCCGGCGAAGGTCCACAGTGCGAAATTCGGTGCCAGGCACGTGCCTGGCACCGAATTCCGAATTTCGAAGTATCGGGCGCAGCTACCGAACCAGCATCGTCGCCAGCCCGAGCAGCATGCCCATGCTGACGATATCGGTTGCGGTCGTGAGGAAGATGCTCGATGCCGTCGCGGGATCGAGACCGAAACGCTTGAGCGTAAGCGGGATCATTGCTCCGCAGATGCCGCTGATCACGCAGGCGCCGACCAATGCCAACCAGACCACGACGGCAAGCACCAACGCGTTGGGGTTGCCCTGATAAAGTGCGACGGCAAACATCCCGATGCCGGCGACCAACCCCGTCAACGCTCCGTTATAGAGTCCCAGAAACGCCTCCTTCTTGACGAGCGAGCGCCCCTTGCCTTCCTCGACTTCGCCGAGCGTCATACCGCGCAGCGTTACCGCCAGCGCCTGACATCCGGTATTTCCCGATTGTCCGGCGAGCACGGGCAGAAACAGCGCAAGGATCACCAGCCGGTCCACGGTATCCTGGAATGCGGCGACGACCCCGCCGGCGACAAAGGCCGTCAGCAGATTGAGCTGCAGCCACGGATGCCGGTATTTGAAGCTCTGCTTGAGCGGCGTGGCCAGACGTTCTTCCTTGTCGACACCGAAGGTCGTACCGACCTGTGCGGTGATCTCGATCGCCTGTTCTTCGAACATGGCCTGACCGCGCACGAGGCCGAGCAGTCGCCGGTCTTCGTCGCATACGGGATAGACAGGATAGTGGCGGTCCAGCACGAGCTTCATGGCATCGTTGAGCGACAGGGTCGGCGGCAAGGTAAAGACCGAGCGCAGCATGATGGCTTCGAGCCGATCCGATTCGGCGGCGAGCAGCAGATCGCGCATGGTGATCAGACCGAGCAGTTTTCCGTCCGCATCGACCACGTAGCCGTAGGTGATGAAGGCGAATCGCGACAAGTGACGGATGCGTTCGACCGTCTCGGTCACCGTCATGTCGGGAGCGAAGACAGCGTACACCGGCTCCATGAACCGTCCCAGGGTATCGGGGGGGAAGTCGCGGTTGCGACGCCATTGAGCGGCGACCTCATCGGGTACGCAGGTCAGCACGTCTCGCTCGAGCGGTTCGGGAAGTGCGGCCAGGATGTCCTGTCGGAACGCGGGGCCGAGCGCAGTCAACGCGTCGGCGACCGCCGCGGCCGGGTGTTCCGCAAGGAACGCGGCGGCCTCCTGGGCGGGTCGACGTTTCGCTTCGTCGACCAGGGTCAAACGCAAGTTCAGTCCGTCATCGGCTTCTGCGGCCGTTCGATCATTCGGCACAGCGACTCCCTGCTTGGTCGAGTTTGGGCGAACCATACTGGGAGCCGAACCGAACCGCAACACTAGCAGCCTGTCGGACTTGATTTCGGGCGCTGCGTTGTGTCCAGAACGAGCGCAGGCTAGGCGCTCGGTGCAGTCCAATATCGCGAATATCCGCAAACCGAGCAACAACGCATGCGCTCGTTCTGGGCACAACCCGAAGGGACGGGGCGCTTTTCGCGCAGGGCGGTGTCGGCCGCCTTGCCGATATTCTCGATATTGGCTGCGTCGACCTTCTAGCCCTGCACGAAAAGTACTCCGGTCGCAGTCGTGAAATCGAGTCCGACATGCTGAAAGGATGACGTTCAGCGGTTCGTGCCCCGTACCGAGGCAGTCCGGGGCGGCAGCCGGGGCGCGAGGTCACGCTGCAACGGCGATCGATGCGTCGATCTGCAGGCACCCGTCCACGACGGCGCCGGACACGGTGTCGCATTCGAGCAGGTGTCCTGTCAGCGCTTCGAGCGCGGGGCGTTTGGCGCGCAGCAGTGCCATGCACTCGACTTCGACTTCCCGGATCAGGTCGCGCGCTTGCGCAATCGCATCGCCGCAGTTCGCAATGGGACGGTCGCGCTCCGGCAGGCCGGCAAGGCTGAAAGGTCCGGCTTCCTTGCCCAGACCGAACTCGGTGATCATCCGATAGGCCATGCTGGAGACCCTTTCGAGATCATTGGCTGCACCGGTGGAGGCTTCCTTCAGCACGAGCAGTTCGGCGACCCGCCCGCCCAGAAGCATCGCCATCCGATCGCGCATTTCCGTCTCGCTCTGGAGATGGACTTCCTGGTCCTGGGTCACCCACGTCGCACCGAGCGCGCGTCCGCGCTTCAAGATGCTCACTTTCTCGATCACCCCCAGACCGAGCACGCGAGCGACGATGGCGTGTCCTGCTTCGTGAACCGCGATGCGTTCGCGCTCCTTGGGGGCGAGGGCAGCTTGCCCGCCCTGGCTGGAGCCACCCATGAACTGCTGTTCCAGGCTGCGTTCGAGATGTCGTTGCGACACGGCGTCGGCACCTTCCTTCGCGGCCATCATTGCGGCGGTGTTGACGACGTTCGCGATCGATGCCGGCGGCAGCCCGCTCGCCACGCGGGCCAGCGGGCGGAAGTCGACCGCAGCCTCGGTGCGTACGCTGCGCGCGTGCAATGCGAACAATTGTTCCCGCTCGTCCACGTCGGGGAGCCCGAGGTGGCAGATGCGATCGAAGCGGCCGGCACGGATGAGCGCGGGGTCGAGATTGTCGACGTTGTTGGTCGCGCCGAGCACGACGATGCCGGAGGTCGGCTTGAAGCCGTCGAGTTCCACCAGCAGCGCATTGATGATCCGGTTGTTCTCCGTCTCGCCGGCGGATGCGCCGCCCGAGCGCTTGCCCAGCCCGTCGATCTCGTCGATGAAAACCACGCACGGGGCATGCGCACGCGCGTTGGCGAACAGTTTCTTGACGCGCCGGACGCCGACACCCAGGAACATGTCCGTGAAGTCGCTGCCGGAGAGCGCGATGAAGGGCACCCCCGCATCGCCCGCGACGGCGCGAGCAAGCAGCGTCTTGCCACAGCCGAAATGTCCCTCGAGAATCACGCCGCGAGGCGGCTTCGCACCCAGTTGCGCGAACTTCGCCGGATGGCGCAAATAGGCGACGATGTCCTGCAGCGCCTCCTTGGCCTCCTCCACGCCGACGACGTCCGGGAAGCGAGTCGTCGGCCGGGTGGCCGTCTTGAACGCTCCGGCACCGCGTGCAGGGTTCATTGCGTAGACGAGAAATCCGATGAGGAGGAGCGGGATCGCCAGCGAGATCCACGCCGGATCGAGCTTGCGGGCGACGCCGCTCAACGGCGGTCCGGGCGGGTGGACTGCCTCCAGCGCGAAGATCTCCGGACCGTCGTTGCCCAATCCGCCCTTGAGCAGTTCGGTGGCGAGGCTGCGTTGCGCATCGAGTCGCACGTAGTAGCTTAGGCCTTCAGTCGTGGCAACGAGGGCGTATTCGGCCGAGAGACCGATGGACCGTGCGCGACCGGATCGAACGTCCTGCGCCAGGGCGGTGAGGTCGCGTTCGGCCACGAAGTAGCTCGCCGAATCCGCTTCCATCGCGACGGCCATCGGATGACGTGCACGTTCGGGCGCATGAGCGATGAACCAGGCGAGCGCAGCGAGGGCCGCGACGCAAAGCACGATCAAAGCTCGCAGTATGGATTTCTTGTGTTTCGCTAGGGATTCGAACAAGGCTGCTGTCCTGGGTCAGAGTCGTCGATGTGTCGGCAACGCGCCGCGCTGCGTAGGGGAGTGCTCGAAGAACTTGCGCGATGACGGGAAGCATCCCGCAGATCGCCGCGCGCCGAAGGACCGAGCAGGCGCAGCGCCGTCCGGCTCTTCCGGCCTTAAGCGCGCAGCGAAGTGGTGAGTTCTTGTTCGTCCGCCCGGAAGGCGCCCGCGATGGGCGATCCGGACGCGCCCGCCCGACCGAAGGGCCGCACGTGCCTAAAACGACTGCGGCGACCGATGGGCTGCGAGCGCCCGACACTGGGAGGGTGGTGTTCCTGCCCCGGGATCGTAGTTCAACGCAATGCGCGCATGCGTACCTGCATCTCGCGAGTCACCGGGCAATTCATGCGGGCACAACGCCTCTCAGGTCGCCTCGACCGCGGCGTGCTCCTTGATGGACACGCGCCAGTGGATGCGCTCTTCCTCCGGCGGATAGTCGCCCGCGGCCTTGTGGTAGGAGCAGCGGTTGTCCCAGATCACGATATCGCCCTTGCGCCACTTGTGTCGATATTGTCCGTCGGGCTGAAGCATGTACCCCTCCAATTCGGCGATCAGGGCGTCGCTTTCGTCGCGAGAATACCCCTCGATGTAGAGGATCTTTCCGGGGTCGAAGTAGAGCGCTTCCCGGCCCGTCTCGGGATGGGGGCGTACAAGCAGGTGAAATACGGGTGCCTCGTGCCGGTCTTCTTCGTTGAGCAGCGCGTTCGACCGCTTGCGTCCGCCATAGACGTAGGCACCGTTGCGCCCCTCGATCTTTGCTCTCAGGCTCTTCGGTAGTGCGTGACAAGCCGCGTACATGCTGGCGAAGAGCGTATCGCCGCCGCGACTCGGAATTGCGACGGCGTAAAGCTGCGTCGCCTTGAAGGGGACTGCGTCGTAGGCGCCGTCGGTGTGGAAGCCCTCGGCGCCCCGGCGGTATACCGCCTGATCCAGCGTGCCGTCATTGCGAAACTTGTTGGTGCCGAGGAGCGTGATCTGCGGGTATTCCGGATGGCGCGTACTCTTCGACGGATGCGGTTGCACGCTGCCGAAGCGGCGGCTGTAGTCGAGAAACTGCGGGATGTCGAGCGTTTGATCGCGCACGCAAATCACGTTGTAGGCGAGCCACGCGCCGTAGATGGCGTCGAAGTCGGCGGCGGTGATGTGCCGCACGTCCACGCCGGTGATCTGCGCGCCGATCTGCTCGCCCAGCCTTTGAATCTCCATGGTCGTTCTCCTCCGGATCCGGGCCCGAACGGCATCGTACACCCGGCTGCTCCACCGTGCGAGCCAGCCTTGGATCCCTGCTTGACGACCCTCCGGGGAGCACCGACACTTCGACGGCACGGTCGCCCCATGCGGGCAGCGCTCGCGTTTGCAAATTCACCACGATCGAGGAGACATCCATGCCGGGCAATGACATCAAGATTCGCGCATCCGAGGGCGGCGAGTTCGACTGCTATCTCGTCACCCCGACGTCCGAGCGCAAAGTGCCGGCGATCGTGCTGGCTTCCGCCGTGCACGGCGTGAACAAGGATCTGCGCGACATCGCCGACGAGTTCGCCTCGCGCGGATACATCGCGGCCGCGCCCGATCTGTTCTGGCGCACGGTGCCGGGTCCGTTGGGCCGCGACGATCCACGGCTGCGCGAACGCTCTCAGCCGCGGCTGCCGGTGATCAAGACGGGCGAGTCCGATCTTGCGGACACACTCGCGGCACTGCGCAAGTTGCCGACGTTCAACGGCAAGGCAGCTGCCATGGGGTTCTGTTATGGCGGGCCGTATGCCATCCTCGGTCCGAAGCGGCTCGGCTATGCGGCAGGCATCTCCTGCCACGGCACGCAGCTCGGCGACTATATTTCCGAGCTCGAGGGGGTGACCGCGCCGGTATGCATCCTGTGGGGGTCGAACGATCATGCCGCACCGCCCAAGGTGCAGGAAGCCTACCAGGCCGTGCCGGGGCGGATGAAGAACGTCGAGGTTCACATCTTCCCCGAGGTGGACCACGGTTACATGATGCCGGAATCGGCGGCCTATTCGGCAACGTCGCGGGCGTTCTCGATGGGGCGGGCGCTGGCCATCCTCGAAGGACTGCGCGCGTAGGCTCCGAACGCGGGTCATCAGGACTTCAGGGCCGAAAATCGAACGTTGAACCTGCACAGCACCCGGTGGATTCGCCACCCGGGTCGGCCGGATCGAAAGTCGTCGTTGCTGGTGCTGGTCGGCCCTCGGTGGTCGCGCCAGTGTCGGGACGCGGGGAGCGATGGTCCTCGGCTCGGTCAGTCGGGCGCAGACCGTGCCCGACGCCATCATCGATCATGCTGTCATCTTGAAACACTCGTCGCGCCATCTCGTCCTGGGCATCGTCGCGCTCACGCTCTCGATCGTCTACGGCATCTGGTATAGCTACAGCGTCATCATGGTGGCGCTGCTGAAGGAGTTCGGCTGGAGCCGGTCGGTGCTCGCCGGAGCCTTCTCCCTGTTCACGCTGATGCACGGAATCTCGAATCCTGTCATCGGCGCACTTTGCGCGCGGTTATCGCCACCGAGAATCGTCGCGGTGGGAGGGTGCGTGCTCGCGTTCTCCCTTTGGCTCGACAGCCTGGTCACGCAACCCTGGCACCTCTACCTGTCGTTCGGCGTCGGTACGGCAGTCGGGGTCGCGATGAGCGGTTGGGTCCCCGCGTTGGTCCAGACGCAACGGCGCTTCCCGGACCGGCTCGGGCTCGCCATCGGCATCGTGAGCGCGGGCGTCGGACTCGGCATCCTCCTCGTCGTGCCGGCGTGTCAGTTGCTCATCGATGCCTACGGTTGGCGAACTGCGTTTCGGGTGCTGGCCGTCACCTGCGTGGTCTGGATCGTTCCCGCAGGCGTCTACGTGGCGCGGACTTCCGCAGCCGGAACCAGAGACAGGTCGACCACTGCCACCGATGGCGGCACGTCGGAAGTCGTCGTCCGCCGTCCGCTGGTGCCGGCGATGACGCTCGCCGAGGCCGCACGCACGGCGCCGTTCTGGCTCGTGATCGGGGCGTCGATCTTCGGCAACATCTGCGCGCAGACCATGCATGTGCATCAGGTCGTCTATCTCGTCGATCACGGGCTCTCGGCAATCGTCGCTGCGACGGTGGTGAGCGTCGTCGGTGCCGCCAGCATCGTGGCCAAGATCCTCGGCGGCTGGGCGTCGGATCACGTCGATCGCGAATTCGTGTACATCGGTGGTGCGCTCTTCATGGTCGTCGCCATGCTGGCATTGATGGCCGTGGGGGCCTCGCCCTCGCACCGGGGAGCCTATGGGTATGCACTGCTTCTCGGTGTCGGCTACTCCGTGACGGCTTCGGTAATGCCGGCCATCGCGAGCGACCGGTTCAGCGGGCCGCATTTCGGTGCGATCGTCGGCATGGCACTGATGGCCAGTGCCATCGGGAGTGCCCTCGGACCGTGGCTGGCAGGCTATCTGTTCGATATCACCGGCAGCTACTTTCCGGCATTCGTGATCGCCCTGGGCTGCGGTCTGACCACGGCCATCCTCGGTTACCGGCTGCGGCAGCTTCGGCTACGGGGGGCCTGCGTTGCACGAACCGCATGACCCTTCGAATCGTCGCCCCGATTTCGGCGAACGTGTTTGACCATCACCGGGTGAAGTCTAGATACTCGGATTCCTGCCGATATACGCCGCTGGATGGTCGTTTTTTCATGCGGGGCGAGTACCCGAGACTTCGGCGAGAGGTCCCTCGTGACGATGTGTGCAGGCCATGGGAGTATGGGTTGAGCGGTCCGAAGGCCATTGAATACGATCTCGTGTCGGCACTGCTCGACACGGCCTGGGGTGCGTACCAGGCGTCGCGTCAACGTCGGTACGAGGAAGCCTATCGCGAGCAGGCGGCGGCCGACGAGCGTGCGCGTGAGCGCCAGGCACTGGCCCAGCGTCGCGAAGAGGAGCGTCGCGCCCGCGAGGAAGCACGCGCTCGTGCCGAGCGGGCGGCGGAGCTCATGGGGCTCGTGCACGTGCAGGAGCGCCGTCTGAAACAGACCCTGCAATTGGCCGAGGAAGCCCGCAAGCGCCATCCCCAGGCGGTGCTGGAGGTCCCGGGGATGCCGGCACCGGTGTCGAATCCCCAGGATCCGACCGCCGTGCAAGGCTATCTCGATCGTCTCGAAGCCGTGATCCGCACCGTCGATTCGGGAATCCGCCAGCAGGCCGCTCGTGCTGCGGGCGACCAGGGGTTGCAGGCGCTCATGGACGTGCTGTCCACTACGGTCGGGGGAGAGCCTCGCAGCGCCGCCGAGCTGCTGGCGCTTTATGCGGCGCAGGTACGCGTGCTGGCCCGTCCCGCGGCGAGCCTGGCGATGGACAGGCAGGCGACCGCCGAGCGCATTCTCGGTCGCCTGAGCGGGCTCGATGAGGCGGAGATTCCGATCGAACTCGATGTGCTCATGCGCAAACTGATCGAAGCGCCGTCCGACGAGCGCGCGGAAATGCTCGCCCTGGAACTGCGCGCTCAGGTCCAGCGGACGAACGAGGCGCGCGAGCAAGCGCTGGCGCAAGCACAGGAGAACCGAAAGCGCGAGATCGCCGGCGTGCTGGTGGCCGAAGTGCTTTCCGATCTCGGCTACGAAGTCGAGCCCATCGCGGAAACCCTGTTCGTGAGCGGTGGCGTGGCGCACTTCCAGCGTGCCGAGTGGGGCGACTACTATGTACGCATGCGTGTCGATCCTGCCACACGCAACATCAATTTCAACATGGTGCGAACCTCCGAATCGGTCGATCCGCCCGATGCCGGGCAACGCAAGCGCGACGAAGAGATGGAGGCGACCTGGTGCGCCGGCATGCCGAAGCTGCTGGGCGAACTCGCGGCTCGCGGCATCGATGCCCGCAGGATTCGTGAACTCGATGCCGGAGCGGTGCCGGTCCAGGTGGTCAAGCCAGAAACCGTCGATCCGGATCTGCGCGCGCACAGTGCACCGACCCAGGCTGCATCGGCGCCTCGCGAAATGGCGCGGCCGCTGCGCAAGTAGCGCCCATTTCCCATGCTTGCCCCCTGAATCGAAAACATGACCATCGAAGCGAACCCCGAACCCATGGAATTGCCGAAGTGGCTGGCCGATCTCGATCGCTTGCTTGCAATCCGATCGCATTTCGTGCTCTTCGGCAATATCCGCGATACGTTCCTCATCGATCTCGGCGGCGCGCCCACGCTTGCGCCGGTCATGCGATCGATCTGGCTGCGGCTCAAGCAGCGCGGCTACGCGTATCTCGTGGTTTGGGATCGGGTCGACGGCATCAGCGTCTATCCAAAGGAGGCGGCTGCCCAGCGCGACGCGTCGAGCATGCTCGGGCTCAAGCTCAAGGACGACGGCACGATGGCCGCCAGTCTCGACGCACTCTACGAGGTCATGAAGCGTGCCGTCGCGCTGCGCGAAGCCCGAGTAGCCGTCGTCGTCGATTTCGCGTCCCGTATTTCGGCCAACCCCGGGGCACCGGGGGCAGAGGAACAGCGGTTCTTCGTCGGTTGCGAAAAGCTGTCGCTCGGCGCAGCGCCCGTGATACCCAAACCGCCCGCACCTGCGCCGGGGGTGCCTGCTGCCGTGCCGGGGGCACCGGCGACGCCGCTCTTCAATCCAGTCATCTGGCTGGTGAATCGCGAGCAGGATCTGCCGTCCTGGTTCATCATGGATTCCGAGCGCGTGTCGACCCACGTCGTCCCCCGACCGGATTACCAGACGCGACTGTCGGCCGCGAACGTGCTCGCGCCGTTGATGTTCGGGCACGAGACCGCGGACGAGAAGACTCGTGCCGAATTCGCCCGAGACTTCGCCGACAATACCGACGGCATGACACTCACCAGCATGGGCGATATCGTCCAGCTCGCAGGCCAGAGCAACGTGAAACTCGGCGACATCGATGACGCCATCCGCTGCTACAAGGTCGGCGCGATCGACAATCCCTGGAAGAAGGACTACCTCAAGGACAAGATCCGCACGGCGATGACTGCGATCGAGGATCGCGTGAAGGGCCAGACCCAGGCCGCGACCAAGACCGTCGACATCCTCATGCGCTCCGTGACCGGGTTGACCGGCGCCCAGGCGCGCTCCGGCTCCGGGCGTCCGCGCGGCATCCTGTTCTTTGCGGGGCCCACCGGCGTGGGCAAGACCGAGTTGGCGAAGACGCTCACCCAGATCATCTTCGGCGACGAGCGTGCCTACATACGCTTCGACATGAGCGAGTTCGCCGAAGAGCACAACAGCGCACGCCTGCTCGGTGCACCGCCCGGCTACGTGGGCTACGACGCCGGCGGCGAACTGACCAATGCGATGCGCGAAAAGCCTTTCTCGGTCGTGCTTTTCGACGAGATCGAGAAAGCGCATCCGCGGCTGCTCGACAAGTTCATCCAGATCCTGGAGGACGGACGCCTCACCGACGGGCGCGGCGACACGGTGTATTTCTCGGAATCGATCATCATCTTCACGTCGAACCTCGGCATCTACGTCGAGGGGCCGGACGGACGCCGGGTGCAGAACGTGCGCCCGGGCGATTCGTACGAGACCGTGGAGCGTAACGTCCGCGACGCGATCTCGAACCACTTTCGCTACACCCTCGCGCGTCCCGAGATTCTCAATCGCATCGGCGAGAACATCGTCGTCTTCAATTTCATCGTGCCGGAGATCGGCATCCTGATCCTCGACGGCATGGTGCGGAACATCGCGCGCCGGGTGGAAGAGGAGCACGGCGTGAAGCTCCAGATCGCGCCGGCGGCACGCGCCAAGCTGATCGACAACTGTCTCGCGGATCTGTCGCTCGGTGGACGCGGCATCGGCAATCAGCTCGAAACCGCACTCATCAATCCGTTGGCGCGTGCCCTGTTCGGCACGGACGTGAGCGGGCGCTCGACGATCACGGTCACCGACGTGACCGAGCGCGACAAAGTCTATTCGGTGGTTCTGGAATGATCGCGGGGTTAGTGTCCTGAGTCAGAAATTCGCTGAACAGAATCGCCGGGAATCGGCGCCATGCTTGGTCGGAAATCCTCGCCAGGTGTTCAACTCCGGCGCGGTTCCCTTCGAGCCTGACGCCGATTTCGACACTTTTGCCACCAATGCATCATCGATACCGTGCAACGCTTTGTCAACGAATCTCCGACTCAGGACACTAGCGTGAAGATCCAGCTCAACAAGGCACATTATCCGGTGACCGCGCTCGGTCCCGGCAAGCGCATCGGCATCTGGACGCAAGGCTGTTCGATTCAGTGTCCGGGCTGCGTCTCGCTCGATACCTGGGATGTCGATCGCAGCAAGGCGATGCCAGTCGACGACCTCATCGCCTGGTGCAAGCGGGTTGCCGGCGGCGCGGCCGAGGGCATCACGATCTCCGGCGGCGAACCGTTCGACCAGCCGAAGCCGCTCGCGAAGCTGCTCGAAGCGCTGCACCGCTGGCGCAATACGCTGACGCGCCCGTTCGACATCCTCTGCTACAGCGGGTACCGGCTGGAGAAGCTGCAGAAGGATCACGCCCCGCTGTTGCGTCGGCTCGATGCGATCATTTGCGATCCCTATGTCGACGCCCTGCCGACCGAGCGTCTCTGGCGCGGATCGGACAACCAGCGGCTGATCATCCTGAGCCCGCTCGGCGAGGAGCGCTTCGGCAAGTACGTCGATGCGCCGGCCGATGAGCCTAAGCGCTTCCAGGTGGTGGCCGACGGCAAGCGGGTCTGGTTCGTCGGCATACCGCAGCGCGGGGATCTGGACCGCATCGAATCTGCGTGCGCCGAGCGCGGGGTCAAGCTCGCCGCGACCTCCTGGCGCGCGTAAAGCGCCCGCACCTCGCCGTGGCTCTCGTCAAAGTCTGTCCCACTTGCGGTATCGAGAACGCAGCCACGTCGGCGCGCTGCGGGTGCGGCGCCTTCCTGATCGGCGTCGATCTCGTCGAGTCGGCGGCAGCCGCTGTCGCTTCGCCTCCTTCGCCAGCGGCCGCGGGTCCGATTGACGAAGCGGCAAGCCATCCGCCTGCGGCTGCTGTTGTACCGAACCCTGTATGCGCACATTCGGATTGTGCACAGCCGAATCCGGCGGGGTCGACCGTCTGCGTCTACTGCAATCGGCCGCTTGCAGTGGCTACATCGGTCGTCGCGGAGCGGCCGTCCGCCGCGACCTTGCAGCCCGAAGCCGTCGCCGTGCCCGCTGATGCACCGATGGCCCGGCGCACGCTCATCAGTCTGCCGGTCGGATTGGCTGGTCGCTTCGAGATACGCGAGCCCCTCAAAGCCGCCGGCGGCGAGGCGGACCTCTTCATCGTCGCCGACAAGGCCACGGCCGAACGCATGGTACTCAAGCTCTATCGCCATGGCATCGAACCGCGTACCGATGTCCTCGAGCGCGTGAGCAAGGCCGCTCCCGATCAGCTCGTGCGTCTCATCGAGCACGGGCGCGATGAAGGGGTGCCGTACGAATTGCTGGAGTATTGCGAGCATGGTTCGTTGCGAACCCTGTTCAAGGGTAAGCCGCTGCCGCCTGATGCGGCACGTACGCTGCTGCTGGAGCTTGCGGATGCCGTTGCGCATCTGCACGAGTGCGGCATCGTGCATCGAGATCTCAAGCCGGAGAACGTCCTTATCCGGGACTTGCTGCCGCTCGATCTGGTGCTCACCGATTTCGGCATCTCGTCGATCACCGCTGCCACCATGCACTACACCTCGGCCGCACGAACGCTGCGCTACAGTGCGCCGGAAGCGGGGTCGAACTGGGTCGGGCGCCCCACCGACTACTGGGCGCTCGGCATGATGCTGCTCGAAGCGCTGACCGGTCGCCACCCCTTCGACGGATTGTCCGAAGCGGTGATCGCCCATTGGCTCGTCACCAAGCCGATCGACGCAAGCGGCGTCACGGATCCGCGCTGGCAGCGTCTGTGTCGCGGATTGCTTACCCGGGATCCCAAGCAGCGCTGGGGTGCGGCCGAGATCGAGCGCTGGCTCGCAGGTGACGAGACGCTCAAGGTGGCGACCGAACAAAGTTCGCCGTTGCTGGGGGAGGTCGTACCCTACAACGTGGGCGATACCGAATGCCGGACGCCGCGCGAACTGGCCGTTGCGCTTGCCGCGAACTGGGCGATCGGCGTCAAGGATCTCAAGCGCGGCATGCTTCGGGCATGGCTGCAGAATGATCTGCGCGACCAGAATCTGGCCCGGGCCGCAGCCGATGCAGAAGAGGCGCTCGAACAATCGGACGACGAACGGCTGCTGCGTTTGCTGCGCAGACTCGATCCCTCGTTGCCGCCGGTGTTCAAGGGGTACGAGATATCCGTTTCCGGGTTTGCGTCGCTGGTACGCAATGCGCTGGAAGCAGAGAACGAAGCGCGTCAGACGGTCTTCGAGATGCTCGAACGCGACCTGCTGCCATTGTTCGCCATCGATGCCTTGCTCGATGCGGTCGAAACGTTCGAGGCTGCCAAAGTCGAGTTCGAGCAAACGATTGCACAGGCGATCGCTTCGGGTGCGCCGCGCACCGTGTCTCCGCAAGGTCGTGAATGGCAGTTGCGCATGCTGCTCTTCGTACTCGAACCGCCGAAGGAACTCGTGCAGTCGCTGCGCGCCTCCGCCATGCGGGCCGGGAGCCGGGCCGCACAGCAATGCGAGTGGTATCGTGCGCTCGGATCGATCGACAACGCAGCACCGGGTCGGCTCGCCGCGATGATTCTGCTTGGTCCCCCCGCGGCGCAGGCTGGCATGGAGATCGAGCGCGAGCGCTCGCGCATGTCCCTGCAGGGGATCTCGTCGAAGATCGATGCGCATGCCCAGCTTGCTGCCGCACATGGGGTCCTCAGGGATCAGCTGGCGGCTACGCTGGAACGTACCCAGGACGAGAGGGAACTGCTTGCGGCCGTCGACGGCATCGCGAAGCTCGACGCGCAGCTGGAGCAAGCGGTCGAAGCACTGTTCTGCAGCGAAGTCTACGATGTGTGGCCCGTGCGCGATCCCGAGCGCATCCGTGACATCCAGCGCCGCATCGGGGACTGGGCTGCCTGGCGTGCCGGCGAGGCTTGGCGCGCCTTCGGCGAGCACATCGAGCTGCTTGCCGTTCTCGATCGACGCAGCTACTACGTCGAGCTCGGCACGCAGTTCGAATCGCGTCGCGTCGCGTACAAGTATTCGGCCGCCGACCTGGGCCGCATGCCGGCCGCCGCAAGGGGCGCGGTCGACGACGTGTGGACGTGTCGCATGCCGGCGCTTCCGATCTTCGGTGCAGATTTGAAGCTGGAGCGGGCGCAGGAAGTACTGTGCCCCAGGTGCGGCGTCCGAGGTCGGGTCGAGTTGCAGGAAGCCTGGGGCACGATGGCGTATCCGTTCTCCACGACCTACGCGTGCAACGACAAGGTCGGTATCCAGTGTCAGACGCGCATGGGGCACGCAGCGGCATACCTCGGCGTGTCGGGCACGCCCGGGTTCGTCTCCGAGTTCATCGACGCCCACGCAAGCATCGATCCGGCGCCGGAGCGCATGCTCGAGTTCCTGGTCGAGCGTGTTTCGCCGGCCTGGATCGAGCGGGTGGAGGCCTCGGTTTCGAACAAGTTGCGCGAGATGCTTGCGAACGCCGATGCGGATGTTCGAAGCAATGAACGCATCACGCGACAGCGCCTGCGGGTCACCTGGACCGGCGTGACCGAGATCCAGTATCGTTTCGAGGGGCGCAACTATCTGATCTGGATTCCCGAGCGTGCCGACGTGATTCCGATCGCCGTCGAACATCCGCTGCCTTCGGTGGATAGTGCGTCCGCACCGCCGTCGAGTGCGCCTGAACCGCAAGAGATCTCCCCTGCGCGGACCCCGAGCGTGTCATCGCCTCCAAACGATGACGACACGCCAACGGACGATGTGCCGACGCAGCCGGCACGCATGATCAAGCCGGCCTCGGGCTCGACGTGGATACGATCGGCCGGCTTGTGGCTCGCGATCGTTGCGGTGCTCGTCGGCGTGGTGATGTGGATGGTGAACTGGAAGCCCTGACGGTCGCAGCGTCGGGGTCCGAGAAATCCCCGGGGCAGATGCCCGGCGGGATACCCGATGGCAGGCGCGAGGCCGCTTGAGCGGCGCGTGTGTAGTGCGTCAGGTCGACGGGGGTGGGATGACCGGCTCTTCGCGGGGCAGCCAGAGGAGCACCAGTGTCTTGATCAACGCGATGCCCGCGAGTACCCAGAACAATGCCGTGAAGCCCATCGCCTTCACGAAGGGGCCGAGGAGCCAGACGGCGATGGAACTCACGCCCGCCGATACGGCGAGCCGCATGCCGGCGACACGCGAGCGCAGACGATCGTCGACATAGCGCACGATCATCGCATCGGTGAACGGAATCGAACCGAAGACCAGGATCATCACGCCGAGCAGCAGCACGAAAAGCAGCCAACCCTCGGCGTACGCAGCCATGACGAGCAGCGGAACGAGCGGGATGGACAAGGCCATGTTGAGCGGCTTGAACGCCATGCGGTCGATGAGATTGCCGACCACGACCTGCGCCAGGGAAGCAATGGCGTAGATCGCCGCAAGCAGCAGACCGAGCATGGCCGGATCCTGGATGATGGCGCGGAATCGCTCCGACAGCAGTTGCGCGTTGCCGTTGGTCGTGAAGTTGAAGAGCAGGCTCGCGGCGATGGCCACGGCGGTCATCACGGCGAACACCCGTGCGAGCGCTGCGGGCGTGAGTACGACCTTCGCGCCGCCTTTGCGTTTGGCCGGCGCTTCGGATTCCTTCGGACAGGCCAGGGCGAACACGACGCCGCAACCGATGCAGAGCACGCCCGGGATGGCGAAGGCATAGCGCCAGCCCAGCCACTTGATGAACAGGCCGGTGATCAAAGCGGCGCCCGCGATGCCGAGATTGCCGGCCAGGCCGTTGAACCCGATGACCGCGCCCGGGTTGCGGGCGTGCTGTACCAGCATGGGGATCCCGACGGGGTGATAGATCGACGCAAAGGTTCCGAGCAGCGTGAGCGCGATGCCAAGCTGCAATGCGTTCTGCGCGACTGAAACGAGCAAGGCCGACGCGCCGAGTCCCACGAAGAAGACGATCATCATGCCGCGTCGGCTCCATACGTCGCCGAGTCGCCCGGAGGGCACGGCGCCGAGGCCGAACATGAAGAATGCGCCCACCGCGTAGGGCATGAGGTCGGCCCAGTTCGCATAGCCGAATTCGGCAGCCACGGAGGTGACTGCGGTGGCGAAGATCAGCAGGAACATGTGGTCGACCGCGTGGCCGAGGTTCAGCAGATAACCCACGACGCGCGGGAAGGCGCCCGATAGGGTGGGGGAGTCGATGACGGTGCTCATGACGGGGAGTATGCGTGATTTAAGGGCCGATGTCGCAGCCAGGGGCGGCCCGGTTTGGAAATGGCGAGGGGGGTGGGGAAAGGGGGAACGGGACAGGGGAAGCCCTCTCCCCAATCCTCCCCCGGCAGGGGGAGGGCGACTGTCGAAGCGGCATCTCTGCTGTATTCGGCATTTCCCTCTTCCCCTTTCCCTTTTCCCCTTATCCTTGTCGTCGGTTGGACCGACAAGAGGAGATGAAAATGAAATCATACTGGATCGTCACCCAGGGCCATCAAGCCGTCCTGGAACAGCGCGACGTTCCCGAACCGACACCGAAGGCCGGGGAGGTGATCGTCCGGGTTCGGGCGAGTGGATTGAATCGCGGCGAGCTCTTCGTCGGCGGCGCCGTGCACGGCGGGCCGGAAAAGCTCGGCGGTAACGAGGCCTCGGGCGAGATCCATGCCGTTGGGGAGGGAGTCACCGGCTGGAAGGTCGGCGACAAGGTGATCGCCCGCGTGCGCGGAGCATGGGCGCCCTATGCGCCGACCGATGCAAAGCAGCTCATGCCCATGCCCGAGCGGCTGAGCTGGGAGCAGGCAGCGGCGATTCCTTCCAGCTTCCTGACGTCTTATGAAGCGGTCGTCCAGTACGGACGATTGCAGGCCGGCGAATGGATGCTGGTGATGGGCGCGTCGGCCGGGGTCGGCGTGGGCGCCATCCAGACGGCGCAGGTGCTGGGGGCGAAGACGATCGGTACCTCGGGTTCGGCCGAGAAGCTGGAGCGACTGAAGGCCGCCGGACTCGACGTCGGCATCTGTACCCGCAAGCCGGACTTCGCAGCGAAGGTCATGGAGGTGACGGGAGGGAAAGGCGCGAATCTCGCCGTGAATCTGGTCGGTGGTTCGGTCTTTCCGGAGATCCTTCGCTCACTCGCCTACATGGGGCGCGTGGCGATCGTCGGCTACGTCGATCATACGTTCAACGCCGATATCGATCTCAACGCGACGCACGTCAATCGCTTCACCATCTTCGGGGTATCGAACGTGAAACTGCCGGTGGCATATCGCGCGCTGCATGTGGAAGGGTTCAAGCGAGATATCCTGCCGGCGCTGGCCGACGGCCGGATCACGCCGATCGTGGATCGCGTGTTTGCGATCGACGAACTGCCCGCGGCGAAGGCACACATGGACTCGAACGCCATGGTGGGCAAGATCATCGTGCGCGTCGACGGCTGACCGGAGAACCGTGCCAGCACGTGCCTGGCACGGTTCTCCGGTCTAATCCTGGACCCTTCGCGCGGGTCTACGCAAGTCGCATGAAAAGCATCGTCGCACCCGCCAGCGCAATAGGGGCTGCGACGATTCGAAGCATCCATGGGCGTGATTTCAACCACACGCAGATTGCAATGCCGCTCCCGTGCAGTCCGGCCGTAGCGAGCACGAGTCCGAGCGCATACGTCACGAAGCCCTGTTGAATGGGTGCTTCGGCGCCATGGGCGCCACCGTGAAACAATGCAAAGCCCGCCACGATTGCGGCGCCGGCGGGGACAGAAAGCCGCGCGTCGAAGGTCACCGCAGCGCCCAATGCGAGGACCGAGAGTGCGATTACCCATTCCGCGGCAGACAGGGCGATTCCGCTGCTGCCGAGCATTGCACCCGCGATCATCGCGACGACGAACGCGAGGGGGAATGCCCACAGGGCGCGTCCGCCGATGCGCGCACCCCACAGACCGACCGCAATGGCAGCGAGGAGATGATCGAGGCCGTGGAAGGGGTGCAGCAGTCCGGGCAGGAAGCCTTCGCCATGTTCCGGATGGGCGAGGGCGATCGACGGCACGAGGAGCAGGGTGACGGCGGTCAGGGCACGGCGATTTGCGATTTCGCATGTTCGGGCAAGGGTACGAGTCATCTTCGGCCTCCTGGGAAACTTGGGGGTTATTGTGCGGACACCGCTGCGGAAAGCATGCCCTGCGACTCGATGAACCGAATCACGCCATCGAGCCCCTGTTCGGTCTTGAGATTGGTGAAGATGAACGGCAGCTGGCCGCGCATCTTCCTGGCGTCGCGATCCATGACTTCGAGCGATGCGCCGACGTAGGGGGCGAGGTCGATCTTGTTGATCACGAGCAGGTCGGACTTGGTGATGCCCGGCCCGCCCTTGCGGGGAATCTTGTCGCCCGCCGCCACGTCGATCACGTAGATGGTGAGATCCGACAACTCGGGGCTGAACGTGGCGGCCAGATTGTCGCCGCCGCTTTCGATGAAGACGAGTTCGAGGTCGGGGAAGGTTTCGTTCAAGCGCGCCACGGCTTCGAGATTGATCGAAGCATCTTCGCGGATTGCCGTGTGAGGACAGCCGCCGGTCTCTACGCCGATGATGCGCTCGGGGGCGAGTGCTTCGTTGCGAACGAGGAACTGCGCATCCTCTTCGGTGTAGATGTCGTTGGTGACGACGGCGAGCCGGTAGCGATTGCGCAATGCCTTGCAAAGGGCGAGCGTCAGCGCCGTCTTGCCGGAGCCGACGGGGCCGCCGATACCGACACGCAAGGGGGGGTGGGGCGTCATGTCGAAGCGATCCTCATGAACGGAAGAGACGGGTGTACTGCGTCTCGTGGGCGGTGCTGGCGAGCCCGAGGGCCGGTGCGAAATTCGTCCATTCGCTTTCCGGGGGCGACGCGTCTGTGCACAGTGCATCGGCCTTGCGGCTCAGTTCGATCAGCATGCGTTGGCCCGCGCTTTGTCCGAGCGGGACGAGCTTGATTGCGGCCAGGACCTGATTCTCGATCCATGCCCATGCGTAAGCAAGACGGCATTGATCCGGGTCGAGCGCAAATGCCGCCGCGGTGCACGCCCAGGCACAGGGGTAGCTGGGCTCTTTCATGTCGCGCAGCAACTCGGCCGTCGGGCGGACTTCTTCCAGTTCGTGCATCAGTCGGACGAGCGAGCGGCCCATCTGCACGGTTTCCGCCCGCAGTTCGGCGCTTTCGCGTCCGGCGAGGAATCGATCGTTCAGGCGGCGCAGTTCGATGCTGTCGTTCGCACGGGCCGCCGCAAGCATCGCAACCAGGCACGGCAGCTCGAACGTGGCCACACAGGTTCGGAATACGTCTTCGATCCAGCGCGCGGTACTTTCGGCGTTTCGGACCGTACCCGCCGCGACCGCCCATTCCAGTCCTTGCGAATAGCTGTAGGCACCCACGGGCAGCGTGGGACTCGCCAACTGCATCAGGCGCATCAGGGCCAGCGTGGGGGGGCTGTTCGACGCCGTCGTCATGATCCGAGGTGGGAAGCTGCAAGCGTTTCGATACTCGGATGATACCTACTCGTCGCGCAACTGCGCATGAGCGCACCGTTCTGGCGCGAATGCACCATTTTGCTCGATCTCACCCCCGCAGCGCTCGTACCGCGATGGCGACTGCGGCGGCGCGGGCTTCGACTCCCAGCTTCGCGTACACGTGTTCGAGGTGTTTGTTCACCGTGCGCGGACTCATTCCGAGGATGTCGGCGATATCGCGGTTCGCCTTCCCACACGACAACCAGTACAACACCTCGCCTTCGCGCAGGGTGAGTCCGTATTCGACCTGAAGCCGCCCGATGGCTTCGCGTTCCAGCTGTTCCGGCGATCCTTGTTCGACCATGAGCAGAATCTCGTCTGCACCGACACGGCTGAGCAGCCGCAGGCGCAGGCGCACGTCGCCGACGCTGACCAGCATGCTGTCCCCGGCATGGGGCAGCGAGCCCCTGCTCGATCCCACGAGCCAGGATCGTACGTCGGCAGGTAAACGCGTCTCCGAGCGAGGGTCTTCGTCTTCGTCGACCAACAACGAGAGCAGCAGTTGTGCCTGGGGCGTCGCCCATCGCACCCTACCTGTCGAGTCGGCGGCAAGCATGGTGCGTCCGCTGACGTCGAGGGCGTTGCGCATGCCGCTCGCTGAACGCGCATTGGCCACGTGCACACGAATGCGAGCGACGAGCTCGTCCGGTGCGATCGGCTTGGTCAGATAGTCGACCCCGCCTGCTTCGAGGCCGCGCACCACGTTCTCCGTCTCATCGAGACCGGTCATGAAGATGATGGGGACATCCGGTGCCGGCCCCGCCTTCAATGCACGGCACGTGGCGAAACCATCCATGCCGGGCATCACGGCGTCCATGAGAATGAGATCGGGCCGGATCAGCCGCGCCTGTTCGATCGCACGCTGGCCATCGGTCGCCACCAGCACCGTCACGTTCGCGCCCTCCAGCGTATCGATGAGCAGCCGCAGCGTCTCGGGATGATCGTCGACCACGAGCGCGATCGTCTTGTAGGTCGCAGGTTCACTCATGGGATGCGTTCTGCAGGCGATCCATGAAACGGTCGAGGCGGAACTCGCGCACGTCGGCTTCGAGGGTCCGAACGGTTTCGAGGCATACCGGGTCGTCGAGCGCGATCGCCGCAAGCTTCGTTTCGATTGCGCGCACGTAGCCGATGCGTCCCAGTGCCATCAATTCGTCGATATGACCGGGGGCCATGGTGTGGCTCGGCGGTTGAGCAATTGCAGCGCTTTCCCTGCGCGCATCGGCCGGCTTGGCACGCATCCAGTGCAGGCCGAGCTGAAGCTCCAGTTGCGCCAGCAGTTGCGACAGTACGACCGGCTTCACGAGAAACGCGATGGCGGGATCGGTATCAGGCGGGCGATGCTGACTCTCCTGCGCGTTGGCACTGATCATGATCACCGGGGGCGGGGGACGGCTGCGGCGCTTCAGTGCGCGCAGCACATCCCAGCCGCTGAGTCCCGGCAGGGAAATGTCCAGTAGCAGCACATCGGCATGGCGTTCCTGCACCAGATTCAGACAGTCCTTGCCGTTGGTTGCTTCGATCAGTTCGAAGCCGAGGGGGCGAAGCACGTCGCGCATCAGCATGCGATGCCCCGGATCGTCGTCGACCACCATGACGGTTTTGCGCTCGCCGACATAGCCGACGATGCGATCCTCCACGCCGCGAGGCATTGCGGCACGCTCGCCTGCGCTCAACAGCAGCCGTACCCGGAAGGTGCTCCCCTGCCCCGGGGTACTCGTGACCGTGATGTCGCCCCCCATGACCTGGGCGAGCAGGCTGCTGATCGTCAAGCCGAGCCCCGTTCCCGGCAGGCCGGCCGCGGAGTGTCCGCGTTCGAAGGGTTCGAAGATGCGCTTGAGTTCGTCGGCATCGATGCCGCCTCCCGTATCCCTGACTTCGAACTCGATGAGCGGACGACGGTAGTGGATGCACAACGTCACCGATCCACGCTGCGTGTACTTGATCGCGTTCGACAGGAGGTTGATGAGGATCTGGCGCAGGCGCTTTTCGTCCGTATGGACGACCGCGGGTAACGCGTTCGCCACGTCGAGGGTCAGATCGAGCCCTTTTGCCTGCGCCTGCAGCGCGAACATTTGCACCAATTGATCGACGAACTCGGGCAAGGCCAGCGGATCCTTGCGCAGCACGAGTTTTCCCGCCTCGATGCGGGCCATGTCGAGCAGGCCGTCGATCAGCAGCGACAGATGCTCGGCACTGCGCTTCATGATCTGGATGCCACCGCGCTTTGCTGCAGGAATCTGATCGTCTTCGCCGAGGAGCTGAGCGTAACCGAGCAGCGCATTCAACGGGGTGCGCAATTCGTGGCTGATGCCGGAGATGTAGCGGCTCTTCGCCAGGTTGGCCGCCTCGGCGACTTCCTTGGCGCGGTTGAGTTCGGCATCGGTCTTCTGGTGCGCTTCGATCTCCTGCATGAGCAGCTGGTTCTGACGCGTCGATTCCTCGCGTGCGACGCGGCGACTCTCCTGCGCGAGGACCGACAGCCATGACGTGATGCCCGCAATGAGCGCGAACATCATGAACAGATTGAAGAGCGGCTCCTTGAGTTGCTGATGGAACGCATCGTCGCGCAGCGTTTCCTGAAAGTAGATCAGACCGATCACGGTCGCGATCAGGGCGAGCGATACCGCGAAGCGCGCGAGATAGTGCCCGAGTCTCGAGTCGAGCATATGCAATGCACGTTCGGCCATCAAGCGCCCGAGGAAGGAGCGTGCCTGCTGCTCGATGCGCCCCTGGGGCCGGCACGCATCATGACAGCGGACATCGAGCGAACAGCAGAGCGAGCAGATTGCGCCGCCGTAGGCGGGGCAGTGGGCGAGGTCCTGCGCTTCGAACGTGTGCTCGCAGACGGTGCATGCGCGCAGCGCCGCCCCGAAATCATGCTGCGGCTGTCGCACGAGGTAGTAGCGCCCGCCGGTGGCTTTGGCGATGACCGGTGCCGCGATGAACGCAACGCCGAATGCGACGAATGCGGAGAGCGCCTGAGGCGTTTCGCCGAGGAGCCCCGCATACACCGCGAAGGATGCGATCGTGGCGATCGACATGGCGCCGATCCCGACCGGATTGATGTCGTACAGATGAGCGCGCTTGAACTCGATCGTCTTCGGGCTCAATCCGAGCGGTTTGTTCACGACCAGATCGGCGACCAGGGCGCCGACCCAGGCGATGGCGACCTGTGCATAGAGTCCGAGGATGATCTCGAGGGCTTTGAAGATGCCCAGTTCGGTGAGCAGCAACGCGATGACGACATTGAACACGACCCAGACGACGCGCCCCGGATGGCTTTGCGTCAAGCGAGCGAAGAAGTTCGACCAGGCGATCGAGCCGGCGTAGGCGTTGGTCACGTTGATCTTGAGCTGCGAGAGCACGACGAAGATGCCGGTGGCGATCAACGCAGCGGTTGGCGCATCGAACACGTAGCCGAAAGCCGTGAGATACATCTGCGTCGGTTCGGCTGCTTCGGACAGCGGGACCTGATGCTGAACCGCCACGAAGGCCAGAAACGAGCCGGCGAGCAGCTTCAGCATGCCGGGGATGATCCATCCCGGGCCCGCGCACACGAGGGCGAGATGCCAGCCCACGGCACCGCCGCGCTCGGGCTGTTTGAGGAAACGCAGAAAGTCGACCTGTTCGCCGATCTGGACCACCAGCGCCATGGCCACCGCGGCGGCCGCGCCGAAGAGCAGGATGTTGAAGCTGCCGTCGCCGTCGCCGAGATGACCGGAGAAGCTTCGCCACTGCGTGAACAGCTCGGGCGCGTGCCAGAGGATGAACGCAAAGGGCAGCAGGTGCAGGATGAGCCATGCCGGCTGCGTGTACACCTGAAAGCGGCTGATCAGGGTGATGCCGTGTATCACCAGCGGAATGACGACGAGCGAGCTGAGAACGTAGCCCAAGCCGAGCGGCACATCGAGGCAGATCTTCAGCGCGTGGGCCATGATGGCCGCTTCGATCGCGAAGAAGATGAACGTGAAGGTCGCGTAGATCAGCGAGGTGATGGTCGAGCCGATGTAGCCGAACCCTGCGCCGCGGGTGAGCAGATCCATGTCCACGCCGTACTTCGCGGCGTAGTAGCTGATCGGCAAGCCCGTGAGGAAGATGAGGGCGCTCACCGTGATGATCGCCCAGAAGGCATTTGTGAAGCCGTAGCTCAGCGTAATCGCCCCGCCGATCGCTTCGAGGGCAAGAAACGAGATGGAACCTAACGCCGTGTTCGCAACGCGAAAGTTCGACCAGCGCCGGGCGCTCGTCGCAGTGAAGCGCAGCGCATAGTCCTCGAGCGTCTGGTTGCCGACCCAGCGGTTGTATTCCCTTCGGATGGGAAGAATCTTTTGTACCACGGCCATGCTGCCCGGACACTCGATGATCGGCGACGCTTCTCTTGCGCCCTGCCGCAGTGCGTATCGCCGAGAAGGTGCACCGGCCCGATGCTGCGGGCTTGCTCCCTCGCGCGCGGCAGGAGCGACGTCGTTCGCGCAACGCTGCACGAGCACGTTTCGCGCCAAGCAATCGCCTTCACACGGTAGAGACGCGCGGGGTACGCGGCTATACGCGCATCGACGTATTTGTGCGCTGCACGACGAGGACTATCGTGCACTCGTCGCTGCGAGAACGGATCCACACCGAGAACGTCGCGAGGTCGAAGTCAAAACGGAAATGGAAAAGGAGAATCCATGAGCAACGGATCGGATCATGAAGACGCATCGGGCATGAGCGCTGACGCAGGGATGTCGCCGCTGCGGCGTCGGATACTTCAAGGCATGGCGGCGATGCCGGTGCTGTCGCTCTCTCCATGGGCAATGGCGCAGCAGTTCCCGACCGCGAAAGTCAACACGACGAAGCTTGCCGTCACCGATGGCGAAGTCACCGTCGGGCAGTTGCACTCGGCGACCGGGACGATGGCGATCTCCGAAACGGGATCCATCCAGGCCGAGCGTCTCGCGATCGATCAGATCAACGCGATGGGCGGCGTGCTCGGACGCAAGATCAAGATCATTCAGGAAGACGGCGCCTCCGATTGGCCGACGTTCGCCGAGAAGTCGAAGAAGCTCCTCGTCAACGATCGTGTCGCCGCGGTGTTCGGCTGCTGGACTTCCGCCTCGCGCAAGGCGGTGCTTCCGATCTTCGAGAAGGAGAACGGGATGCTCTACTACCCCACCTTCTACGAAGGCCTCGAGCAGTCGAAGAACGTGATCTATACCGGCCAGGAAGCCACACAGCAGATCCTGTGGGGGCTCGACTGGGCAGCGAAGGAGAAGAAGGCGAAGACTTTCTTCCTCATCGGCTCCGACTACATCTGGCCGCGCACGTCGAACAAGATCGCGCGCAAGCACATCGAGAACTTCCTGAAGATGAAGGTGGTGGGCGAGGAGTATTACCCGCTCGGCCACACCAACTTCAATTCGCTCATCAACAAGATCAAGCTGGCCAAGCCCGATTGTGTGTATGCCATCGTGGTCGTCGGATCGAACGTG
>LNFM01002453.1_pt1 | contig 38844 bp, 37 predicted proteins | sample 596031 | NCBI WGS metagenome assembly LNFM01 (sample SAMN04254537, study PRJNA301005) | activated carbon metagenome | isolation source: dual media filters at the Ann Arbor, Michigan drinking water treatment plant | place: USA: Ann Arbor | reverse complement strand
CGATGCCTTCGGCCCGCGCTCTACTCGTCGCTTCGCTCCTCACCGAGCCACCCTACGGGTGTCTCGGCCCTTCGGGTAACGATCGCTATCGCAAACGTTCGCTTCGGTCGCAAACAGTGGGGGCTTCGCAAGTCAACTGCCAAGTCGCGGCGGCTCTTTCGCAATGAATCGGCCACCAGCCGACGTGTTCGGGCATGCTCTATGACTCGAATTGCATTTTGTCGCAAATCACCGCGAGTACCGAGAGTCAGTTGGCTTGGAAGTTGGGCCCTAGGAACCAGCGACCGTGGATGGCAAGGGAAAAGCGCCGCCTCCGGTCGGGCGCATGTGGTTGGTGGCGTTGAGGTTTTAAGAGGCGCCAGAAATGCTCAAGCCATCGCTCCATTCCAAATCGTCAAGGAAATCAACGCAGCTAGAGCCGTCGGCCGGCGCAAGTTTGCGGTGAAGCCATTATGAGTCAACGCGACAACGACCTTCGTGTTCGCCCTGGTCGCATTCGCGACAGCGGACGTGGCTCGTCGCGTCCGAAGAGCTTTGTCGGCCAGGTGATGCGGGCGGCCAAGCGGGCCGGGCATGTCGGCGACGGTTTCGGGCGCGGTAAAGGTGGAGCGAGCCGGTCGCACTTCGGACGAGGCCGACGTGCCGCGCTCTCACTGTCACTCCGCTCGACCTCCCGACGCGTGGTAATGAAGGCACGTGTGGTCCGTCACCACGGCACCCGCTTTCGCTCGGCAACGATGCCGAAACATATCGCCTATCTGAAGCGCGAGGGCGTGACGCGCGACGGCGCGGACGCCCGGATGTTCGACGCGAGCTCGGATGTGGCGGATGAGCGCGCCTTTGCCGGACGCTGCGAGGACGACCGCCATCATTTTCGATTTATTATTTCTCCGGAGGATGCCGCCGAACTGGGCGATCTCCGCACGTTCACCCGCGAGCTGATGACCGACGTCGCGGGGGATCTCGGAACCAAACTGGACTGGATTGCGGTCGACCACTGGAACACCGACAATCCGCATATTCATGTCCTGATCCGCGGCCGCGCCGAGGACGGCCCGGATCTGGTCATCAGCCGGGATTACATCAGTCGCGGGTTTCGGGATCGCGCGGCCGAGCGCGTCACACTTGAGCTCGGGCCGCGTAGCGAGCGGGACATCCAGTCCGCCCTGGAACGGGAGGTTGAGGCGGAACGCTGGACCAGCCTTGATCGGGCGCTGCGCATCGCTGCCGACGAGGGCGCCGGCGTGGCGGACCTTCGGCCAAATGCGTCAGGCGAAGACTTAAGCCTTCGCCGCCTGATGGTCGGGCGGGCAGCCAGGTTGGAACGTCTCGGTCTTGCCGATCAAGTTGCACCGGGCTGCTGGACGCTGAAGCCTGGTATCGAGGACAAGCTGCGTGACCTCTCGATTCGTGGCGATGTCATCAAGACCATGCATCGGGCGATGAGCGTTCTTGGCCGCGAACCGGATGTCTCCGGTTTTGCCTTGCACGGCGAGGTACCGACAGATCCCGTGCTCGGCCGTTTGGTCGAGCGGGGACTGCATGACGAACTGAACGGTTCGGCCTATGCGATCGTCGAGGGGATCGATGGACGAACGCATCACATCAGGTTCACCGATATCGAAATGACCGGCGATGCCGCGCCCGGTGCGATCGTGGAGGCGCGGTCTTACGAGGATGCGAAAGGCGCTGAGCGGCTTTCGCTCGCCACCCGATCGGATCTCAGTATTGAAGCCCAGGTCACGGCGCCGGGAGCGACCTGGATTGACCGGCATTTGCTCGCGCGGGATTCGACCGTGGCAAGCGGTGGTTTTGGATCCGAAGTGCGCGAAGCCATGGACCGCCGGGTTGACTATCTCGCAGGTGAAGGCCTTGCGCGCCGGCAGGGGACAAGGGTCATCTTTGCCCGCGATCTCCTCAATACGCTAAAGCAGCGGGAGCTCGATGCGACGGTCGCGAGGCTCTCGGCCGAGACAGGGTTGCTCCACAATCCTTCATCGGAAGGCGAACGCGTCGTGGGCGTCTATCGTCGGCGCGTAACACTGGCGTCAGGCCGGTTCGCCATGATTGACGACGGGCTTGGATTCCAACTGGTGCCCTGGCGGCCCGCCCTTGAGCAGCATCTCGGTCAACAGGTATCCGGCATCGCCGCAAGTGGCGGTGTGAACTGGAGCTTTGGAAGGAAAATTTGCCTGGGAATCTGATTTGCGGACTGCCCGGCACTTCCGCGCCATGTCGCACCTCGCGCCGGCCGCCAGGTGCCATGCAATCTCGATCGGCCTTTTTTCTACGCCGATCTATCCGAACGCGCGACGGTTGCGATTGAGCGGTTGCTCGGGGGCCGTGAGTAGCCCCTTTTGTTCAGCGCGCCGCTGCTTCAGACGCGCATTGCAGGAAATCAGGCTTTCAAAAGGTCCAACGATGAAGCCCAGAATTGGCGTCTACCTCTCGGAGCAGATGGCCGCGCGGCTAACGGCAGCCGCCAAACGTCCTGGCGCCAGCAAGTCGGCGCTCGTTGAGGCCGCCCTTGCTCAGTTCTTCGGTTCGGACGACGATAGCGATAATCTCCCGGTAGATCGCCGCCTTTCGCTTATGAGCCGCCAGCTCGAACAGCTCGATCGGGATCTCAGAGTCGTCAATGAGACTGTCGCGCTGCAGGCTCGATACCAGCTTGCGGTCACGCCGCCGCTACCGGCAGCAGCTCTGCCGGCCGCGTGTGCGCTAGGGTCGGAGCGGTTCGATGAATTTGCAACACAGGTTTGGCGGCGCGTTCAGTCGGGGACTTCGCTTGTGCATGAGACGGTGGATCGGCTCGGCCACAAGAGAGGTACTCTCGCTGACGGTTTTGGGAAGGGAGCGGTAGAGACCTCTTCGCCAGTTCACGAGCCAGATCTCTGCACGTCAAACCCGGTTGGCATCGAAGTAGAGCACTCCACTGCCGTCCGGGAGGGCGGCAGCCTGTTCAACTTTCCAGGCAAGACAGGACTACCTCTGCACTAGACCTGTTGCGAAGCAGATAATTGCTCACGAAGAATCGGTCGAACAGCCACTACGGTCCCGACTGTTCAGCCATGCGGCTCGACGCCGACATGTCGGTTTCTTGACAGAAAACTGGCGCCTGATTCTGCGGGTGTTCCTGCCGTTCGTTGCCGCTTACTACCTCTCATTTCTGTTCCGGACGATCAACGCGACGGTCGCCGGCTCTTTGACCTCTGAATTTGGCCTTAGCGCTGGCGATCTAGGTCTACTTACATCTGTGTACTACCTGACCTTCGCGGCTGCTCAGATTCCGATCGGCATCCTGTTGGACCGATATGGTCCGGGCTTGATCCAGAGTGCCGTGATGGTTGCCGCGGCTGTGGGTGCCGCGCTATTTGCCGTCTCGGACAATTTTTGGCTGCTCCTCGGCGGCCGAGCACTGATCGGCCTTGGTGTGGCCGCATCAATGACGGCCGGCTTGAAGGCCCTCGTGCTCTGGTTTCCCAGCGAACGTACCCCACTGCTCAACGGCCTGATGATTATGTTGGGGGCCTTGGGCGCAGCGACGGCAACTCTTCCTGCGGACGTCCTGCTGGTTTCGGCGGGTTGGCGAGCATTGTTTGCGCTGCTCGCAATGGTCTCGGCGGGATGCGCTCTTGTCATCTATCTTGTGGTCCCAGAGGTATCAGCTAAATCGATCGCGAGCGGACCAACTACTAATAGTTTAAAGACGGTCTATGCCGACCCACGCTTCTGGCGCTTGGCTCCACTTTCAGCCACCTGTATCGGGACGGCATGGGCGTTGCAGGGACTGTGGGCGGCGCCATGGCTCAGCGATGTCGAGGGCCTCGACCGGTCGGGACTACTCTGGCATTTGTTCATCATGGCAATCGCATTAAGCTTGGGCGGGCTTCTGTGGGGCATTGCGGTCGATCGAGCGCGCCGGCGTGGGGTTGGACCGCGGCCGCTGTTGGGCCTTGTCGCCACGATGTTCATCGCGGCTCAATTGGCATTGATCCTGCGATTGCCGCTCCCGTCGTATGTCCCGTGGATCGTCGTGGCGGCGGTCGGTGCTGGAACAGTCCTCAGTTACGCGATCCTGGCCGAGTATTTCCCAAAGGAACTGACGGGGAGAGCCAATGCAGCCCTAAACATCTTCCACATCGGCGGCGCCTTTGTCGTGCAGTATATGATCGGCTTTGTGATTCAGCTCTGGGTACCTACCGATGGGCATTATCCTGAGATCGCATACCGGACGGCGCTTGCTTTCAACGTCGGCCTTCAGATCGCGGCCGGGATCTGGTTTGCTTCAACTTGGGTTATGAGGCGCTTCCGAATGGCTGGACAGCCGCGTGCGTATAGGACAGCAAAACTTAAGCATCGCCTGAGCCGGATAACAGCGGCACCGATCTTACGAAGATTTCAACCCCGGGGACGGTCAGCCAGTGGCAGACGTGGCGCCACTCAGATTGATGCCGGCGTCGGCTCTTCCAGAGCGCGCCCGGTGCTCCGCTGCGCCTCATCCTTCGATTCTCACGATCAATAAGGACGATCTTGCTCCTACTTCGCGAACTTGGCCTGGCCTGACTTTCCCTGCTGCGTCTTGAGCATCAATGTGATCGATGCATTGGAGGCAACCGGCTTCTTCGCTTCGCCCTTGATTGCATTGTTCCCCGATGGTGAGAGGGTTATGGTTTCCCGTTCTGAGCCGCTAACAACGAGGACGGACCCCGTAAAGCCATTCGTGGCGATCGGCTTGTTAGCCTCATCGACAATATTGAAGGTAATTGTGTTTCCTGAAGTCATGAGTTCTGCATGCACACCCGCTACGTCCTCCATCTGACCGCCGTTCGGTCCCTTCTGGCTGCCATGCGTATGCTGGGCGACGGAAGGTACCGCCCAGATGAGTGACACAAGGATGATAAACACGTACTTCATGGGGTTGCTCCGTTGGTTGTTGGTTGAGGCGCTTCGTTTCGTTCACCATTTTCACGCCGAAACAGGACGTAGAGTGCCGGCAGGACGAGAAGCGTGAGAAGCGTCGATGAGATGATGCCGCCGATGACGACGGTGGCGAGCGGTCTTTGAACCTCCGCGCCGGCGCCGGTCGCGATCGCCATTGGTACGAAACCAAGCGATGCGACGAGAGCCGTCATCAGCACAGGCCTCAGCCGCGTCAACGCGCCCTCGCGGACGGCGTCGATGAGCGCATATCCTTCCCTCCGTAGCTTTTCGATGAACGTGATGATGACCAGACCGTTCAAGACGGCCACGCCGGACAAGGCAATAAACCCGACCCCTGCGCTGATAGAGAGCGGTATTCCCCGCAATAGGAGCGCCAGAACCCCGCCCGTCAGGGCAAGCGGAACGCCGCTGAAGACGAGCAGCGCATCTGCGCCCGATCCCAGGCTGATGAACAGGAGAAGGAAAATCAGCAACAGCGCGATGGGAACGACGATGGTCAACCGTTGTGCCGCAGAAACCAGTTGCTCGAACTGACCGCCCCATCCAATCCAGTAACCCGCGGGCAGTTTCACTTTGTCCCCGATTTGACGCTGCGCGTCGGCGACGAACGACCCCAGATCCCGCCCGCGCACGTTGGCGGTCACGACGATCCGTCGTTTGCCGTCTTCGCGGCTGATTCGATTCGGGCCCTGCGCGACGTCGACCTGCGCCAGTTCGGACAATGGCGCATACCTGATCTGGGCCAGCGGTGAATTGCCCCACAGCGCCGGCATGGCCTTGGTCTGGTTCTCAAGCGGCGCCAGCGGCACCGGCAGCGACCTGATGGCTTCAATATTGGAGCGCAGGTGCTCAGGAAGCCGAACAACCAGATCGAAGCGCCGGTCGCCTTCGAACACCAGTCCAGCGCTTTTGCCGCCGACCGCGATCTCGACCAGGTTCTGAACTTCGGCGACGCTGATACCGTATCGGGACAAGGTCTGGCGGTTGAGCTTGACCGTGAGCACCGGCAACCCGGCTACTTGCTCGGTTTTGACATCCGCTGCACCCGGCACGCGCTGTAGAACGGATTGCACCTGTTGCGCTACGCGAACGAGAGTCTCCAGATCGTCACCAAATATTTTGACGCCCAGATCGCTGCGAACTCCCGAAATGAGCTCATTGAAGCGGCGCTGAATAGGCTGCGACAACTCGTAGCTGCTGCCTGGAATTTCCTCTGCCGCCTTCTCGATGTCCGACAAGAGCTCGGCCTTCGATTTTTTTGGATCAGGCCATTCCTGGCGCGGCTTCAGCATGATGAACCCGTCGGACGTTGATACAGGCTCCGGATCGGTCGCAACCTCTGACGTTCCGGTACGCGTGAAAATCTCCTTTACTTCCGGGATTTTCAGCAGGCGTTTCTCAAGGATCGCCTCCATCTCCATCGACTGCGACAGACTGGTCCCCGGTATTCTCACGGCTTGAATGGCGGCGTCACCCTCGTCGAGGCTCGGAATGAATTCACCGCCCATGCGAGAAGCCGCGATGCCGCACAACACCACCAGCAAGGCGGCGATGGTGACCACACCGAGCCGGTAGCGGATTGAGGCGGCAAGAAGCGGCTCATAGACCTTGCGTGAGCCGCGCATGAACCAGTTCTCATGTTCGGAGACGCGGCCGGTCACCAACAACGCGACGGCGGCAGGAACAAATGTCACGGATAGAATGCTGGCGCCCAGCAGCGCCATCAGCACCGTCAACGCCATCGGCGTAAACATTTTGCCCTCGATTCCGGTGAGCGTGAGGATCGGCAGGTAGACGACAGCGATGATCAGAGTGCCGAAAAGACTCGGCTTGATCACTTCACGCGACCCAGCCAGAATCGTCTCGAATCGTTCCTCGCGGCTTAGAATCCGGCCTAGCCGATGCTGTTCGGCCGCAAGCAGCCGCAAACAATTCTCGACAACGATGACTGCGCCATCGATGATGATGCCGAAATCGATCGCGCCCAGGCTCATGAGGTTGGCACTCACCTTGCTCTCGAACATCCCGGTGATGGTGAAAAGCATCGACAGCGGAATGACCAAAGCGGTTGCAATAGCCGCTTTGAAGTTTCCGAGAATGAGGAAGAGCACGGCGATGACGAGCAACGCACCTTCAATGAGGTTCTTCTCGACCGTCGCAATGGTCGCTTCGACGAGGTGCGTCCGATCGTAGATCGCCCGGGCGATCACCCCATCCGGTAGGGAACGGCCGATCTCCTGGAGCTTTGCGCCGACCCGCTTAGCAACCGTGCGACTGTTCTCCCCGAGCAGCAGCATGGCCGTCCCAAGCACGATTTCCTCGCCATCCAGCGTTGCGGCTCCGGTCCGCAGATCCTGCCCCTCCCGCACTTCGGCTACATCGGAAATGCGAACCGGCACGCCGTGGCGCGAACCAATGACGATCTGTTTGATTTCTTCGACATTGGCGACCTGCCCCGGAGTGCGAACAAGATACTGCTCTCCATTTCGCTCGATGTAGCCGGCGCCTACATTGGCGTTGTTGGCGGCGAGCGCAGTCATCACTTCACGGAAGCTCAATTTGTGCGCCATCAGCAGCGCCGGATCAGGCAGCACGTGAAACTGCTTCTCGAATCCGCCGATGGTGTTGACCTCGATGACGCCGGGTACGTTCCGGAGCTGCGGCTTGATGATCCAGTCCTGTATCGTGCGCAGATCAGTCGGACTGTACGCCGCGCCGTCGGCCTTGCGAGCCTCGGGCTTGGCTTCAACCGTGAACATGTAAATTTCGCCCAATCCCGTCGATATCGGCCCCATCGCGGTTTCGATACCAGGTGGGAGCTGGTCCTTGACTTGCTGAATGCGCTCGTTGATGAGTTGACGCGCAAAATAGATGTCGGTGCCGTCCTTGAACACGACGGTCACCTGGCTGAGCCCATAACGAGATAGCGACCTCGTATTTTGCAGGCTGGGCAAACCAGCCATGCTGGTTTCTATCGGAAATGTTATCCGCTGCTCGACTTCGAGCGGCGAATAGCCCGGCGCGGTGGTGTTGATTTGGACCTGGACGTTTGTAATGTCGGGAACGGCATCGATCGGCAGGCGGGTGAAGTTCCACGCACCCAAAACTGCCATGATCAATACGCCGATCATCACCAGCCAGCGCTGGCGGATGGAAAACGACAGGATGCCGTCAATCATCGCGTTTCTCCGGCCGCATGCCGATTTCCCTGATGCGCCCAAAGGCGTGGATGGGGGTCACGAAGACCACGCCGTCACCCTTCCGGCCGGTCCAGGCAGCTGACGCAATGCGGTCGCGAATCTCGTCGACATCTCGGGACCGACACACCAACCGGAGTTCGAGAAAATGGTGATAGGTCAGGTCCGCCACTGTCGAGACGTAGGAACCGCCCGCGCCACCGCTGCGGCCCTGTCCTCGCACCTCGCTAAAGGTGAAGCCTGGAAACTCCGGCAAATCGTGAAGCGCCCGCACGACGTGGCCTTCCATATGCGGGCGGATCAATGCTGTGATCATCGACATTTCGCTGTCAGTGGTCATGTGTGGCCGTCCCTTTCGCCAATTCCGCCTTGATGATGAAGCTGTTTGCGGCCGCGTAGGTCTCCCCCTCCACGACACCGAACGTGATCTCGGCCAGTTCCTTGTCGCGATCGCCGATTTCGACATCGCGTATCTCGAACTTTTCTCCGTTGCGCACGAAGACAACGGTTCGATTCTCGACCGATTGGAGCGCCGACGACTTCACGGCGACGTCAACGTTCTTGGCGGCCAGGGTGAGATCGCCTGTGATGAACAAGCCAGGACGCAGACGCCGCTCGGCATTGGGCACGATCGCTCTTGCCAATGCGCTCTGGGTGTCACTGCTCCCGACCGGGGACAGGTATGAGATTTTGGTCTCGATCGGCTTTCCGCCATCCGCAGGATCGATCAGTACCTGGTCGCCGATGTTGACCCGCTTCAGATCACGTCGGTAGACCGAGAGATCCACCCACACCGTCGAAAGATCGGCGATCACGAATGCCGGCTTCTGCTCGGACACGAACTCGCCCAGTGTGGTTTGGCGGTCGATGACGGTGCCGGCCAGCGACGCCTTCAGTTCGTAGGGCGTCAGACTCTGATTGCTTTCGATGATTGCGAGGACATCGCCCTTTTCGACGCGGTCGCCGATTCGCTTGCGTACGTCCCGTACGATCCCCGGAAACCGCGGCGTGACCTGCACGAGCGATTCCTGATTCGGTTGCACGATCCCGTTAAGCAGCAGACTGTTGCGCAAGACACCGGCCGAGGCCTTTGCAAGCTCGATCCCAACAGCCTGTATCTTGGCATCGCTCAACGTGACGCCGTCGGAGTGTTCCCCAGGCTCCCCGTGGCCCTCGTGGCCATGACCCCCGTGCCCTTTTTCGGATTTTTCGGTCGGCGCTTTCGAGGAGGCCTGGTTCATGACCCGATAGCTCCCGTACGCGAGCCCGGCCGCCAGCAGAATGAACAACGAATTGCGAAACAGTGCCTTGATCATCTTTTGCTGCTCTCGCGGATAAGCGTAAACGGGTTGCCGACGAGGCCTTCGATGGTCGCGATGGCGATGTGAAAGTTTTGCAGGGCTTCTTGTTCGCGCAGCAACGCCTGCAAGAGCGATCCCCGGATGTCGAGCAGTTCGAGCAGGGTGAAACGGCCTTGCGTATAGCCGCTGAGCATCGTCTCGGACGCGCTGCGCGCATTCGGAATGACCGAGGATCGCAGCAGCCTGATCTCGGCCAAGGCCCCGGTCAGCGTGTCGTAGGCCCGGCCCACAATGCTGATCAGCACCAGCTTGTTGATCGCCCGCTCGGCTTCGGTCTTCGCGAGCGTCTCCTGCGCGGCGATGATGTTGCCGGTATTCTGGTCGAAGACCGGGATCGGAATCGAGACGCCGAGCCGGACGGCATTGTCATTGGTGTCCTGGAAGTGGCGCCAGCCGGCATAGATGCGCGGGTCCTGGATTGCCTTCAGGCGGGCGATGAGGAGTTCGGCATTGCGCTGGGCGGTTACAGCGGTCCAGCGCAGCAACTGCGGATTGGATTCGATCGCCCGCACAATGCTTTGGAAGGACGGCGGTTTGCCAATGTTGGTAAGCTGGCCGACTGCATTGCCGAATCGAGGACTGCTGTCGCCTAGGAGTATTGCGAGATCACGGCGCGCAAGGGCCAATTGAGTCTTGGCGCGTTCGCGCTCGGCCCGAAACAAGTCGGCGGCAACCTGCGCCCTTAGCGTCTCGGCCGGCGATGAAGCACCCTCCTGGACCCGCCGCTGCAGCAACGGAATGAGCTCATCGAAGCTCGCAATCTGCTCATCGAAGATCTCGATGCGCCGCTGCAGACTAATGATGGTAATGAACGCGATCGCCGTCTCAGACAGCACTTCCAGCCGCGTTGCCCGCCGCTGCCAGACGGCTGCCCCGATGCCAGCCTCGCCCGCCGCGATCCGCGCCTCGCGCTTGCCGCCCAGTTCGACGAGTTGGCTGAGCTGCAGGTTGGTCTCGGCCGATCTCAGGCCCTTGTAAGGACCTGATCCGAGCGCGTTGTCGAGCTCGAACGAAACTTCCGGATTCGGCAATACACCGGCTTGAATCCGCAGGCCCCCCGCGATGCCGATGTCGCGCTCGGCCGAAGTCAGGCGCGGATTCGCTGCCAATGCGCGTTGAAGCGCCTCCGCCAATGAGATGGGCCGCGAAGGCCGCTCGGCGGCCTCGGCGGAAAACGTCAACATGATGAACGCGCATGCGGCGCGCAGAGCGTCTCGGAACGAAAGCATACAGTGACCTGAAAGCACGAACCAATGGCGCGGTCAGACCGCGCGGCTTGCGATATTCAGATCAGACGCTTGGGTGGCGGCGTGTCGAGGCGCGGACGATCTTCGGCAAGAACCGTCGGTGTAAAAAATGAGAGCTGTATGATATGAGCCGCCGGGCTTGCAACCCGTGCGGGGACGGACACTAAACTAGGTGCATAGGCTTGGCAATACTCACCGTCTGCGGACAATCTCTTGGAATCCGCCTCTCCGGGACTTTCCGTTGCCAGACCCGTTCCGAACGACATCGTTGTTGAAATAGCTTTGTTCAAGCTTGCCGTCATTTCATGCACATGCGCGGTCGCATGGCTCAACCCGACAAAAAGATAAACTACGGCAATAAAGCTCATCACAGCGCGCTGAATGCGCGTCACGTGCGGTCTCGGCGTCTTTCGATCGACCTGAGGTTCCATACAGCCCAGATAGCAAGTCCAGTTCCCGAATACTATCACAAACTATCCGAAGCCATAGTTACCAAACCTGATTTCACGCGGTAACGCCCCCGTGATCCGGCCCGAGCACGTCTTGCAGTGGGTCCGATGACTGGGGGAAGGGCGCGCAGAACCTGTTCCGCTCCGCCTATGGCTTGTTGAGACATCAGAGGGGCCTGCCGTGGCGCACTAACCTCATGGCGGCACGAGGCTGCAACGGGTCGGCAAACGCAACGCGCTCGCGCGATGCCCCAAACTCTGCCCCGATTCTCGGGCAGCCCTCCGTGATGCGGGTCAGCGCTTTCGGGCTCTTATCACGGTGATCCGCGCGACGGTCACGGAGAACGATGATTCCCGTCGAACTCCGACGAATCCCGCGCGCCCAAAACAGTCGATCCAGCTCCCGTCAAGATGCGGTCTTATGGCTGGCTCCCCTGAGATGTACCTTCCCACTCCCAGTATTAAGCGTTCCCGGCGAACCGCGGGTCTATCATAGTCAGCCACATGCAACTTTCCACCGTGCCGCAGGACCCTCAGTATTTCTTTTGCAATAGTCAGTTTCGCGTCTGGCGGCTGATTATGGAGACCAAGAGTCAGGACGATGGTATCGAAGGAATTCGCCTCAAAAGGCAGGCGTCCGTCGCTTGGCGACTCGATCACAGTCAAATTGGGAAGCTTACGCCGCAGCGTCACATCGCGCGCTTTTTCAACAGCGCTTCTGTTCGGATCAACTGCAATGATAGTGATGTCGGGAAGACGCGCGGCAAGGATACTGCCCGTCAACGCGCCCTTATAACCTAAGTTCAGAAGACGACTATTCGGACGGCTCGGAATTGAGCCAAAAAGCGACTCCTGCCAAGATTCGTCCTGCATCATGGCGGTGAAAAGATGACGATAGATAATCTTAAGGACCGGAAGGCTGACGTACTTAAATATCCGAGGTAGACGCAATCCACGCTCTCGATGCAGAACCGAACTCTGGTGATTTGAGCTGTTCTCCTCATCGCTCAAACGTCCGGTCCTGTGTGGGCCTCCTGGGGCCTGATGCCTGATCATGACTTGCCTTACTGTGCTCGCCTGTAAGGCCCGATCGCCTTGCAGCCGCCAGCGAAGTGTTGCGCGTGCAATGGCCTTGCAGGAGATGCAGTTGTGCAATCGTCACCCTCGAAGGCGGGTGACGGGTCTCCTTGCCATGTCTCCTTGGGCGTGCCGGAAGAAGCCCTTGACGCCTCAAGGCGGCTGAGAAGCGTGAAATCCGCACCCAGCGCGCAACGCATTCTCAAATGGGAGGGCATACTGCAATCTGAAAGGCCGATAATCCAAGCGCTCTATGTCCGTTCGAGCGGTGTGAGGACGCGTTCAGATCGCAAAGATGGGAATAGGTGCTGCGACCCCGGGAGGATGGGATCGGACGGTGCCCAATCGAGGAAGCGGCGCTTCAAACGAATTGTAAATTGGTGCAACAGACGCGAGAGATAAAGGCATCGCAACCACCGTACAGCCCTGGCAATGTGCGGTGGGCGGAGTCGCGTTGTTCGGCGCGCCGGGTGAATTCCTGGACGGGTCAGTGTCAGCGTCAAAAGCAAGCGTCGGAACGATCGGATAAAAGCATTGCGCGGTATGGAAAATACCGACCACTACAAAAGATAGCGCGCACAGGATTGTTAAGCCGCGTCGCAGGGCTGATCCGCATGAGCGTGTAGGGACGCGATCCAACGTGGTTGCCTCGTCCTTTGACGAAACAATTCCTGAGTACGAATTGCTCAAGTCGATTCAACTCTGCTCCTTGGTATTCAGTCGAGTCAAGGGCAGCAACTATCCAGGCCTGGCTCAACTAATACTGCAGCGCACAAGACTGCTCGATCGGGCATCTGAACGCGCAGCAAGGGGTAGGGTGGACAAGCGTGAGTCACGGTAATTCTTGCCACTACCAGCGGTGTCCGCAGCTCCTAGGCCGTGTTGCTCCAGCAGCAGGCCGATAATTAGGATGGTCGGCATAATGCATTCAGCAGCGAGTCACGGAGTGCGCCTCTGGCCGCGCCGCAGCTCTGCGATCCGATTCACGCAGTGTGCATCCGCGCGATCGACGGATGTCAGCAGCACCATCTATTGCGCAGCGACGCTGGCCCAAACGCCCGCTCGGCGGCGAGGGCTCTCATTACTATCAGCTTGTATCAGCGCCAATGCTAAGGTCGGTCTGCAGCATGGTCCCAAATGTCAGACGGGCAGGATTTGGCCCGCGAGCCGTTCGCCGCGCGTCTCGTCCCCTTTCAGCGCGAGGGAGGCGCCGGCAGAATCCTGCGAGCTCGCCAGTCCACCAGAGCAAACGTGACAATAGTCAACATGATCATCGCTAGTTGCACCGACACGGCTTCGCAGAACCCGAATTCGTGGCGAAATCGAGCGCAAGAGAGGAGGCTACGGCACCAACGGCCAATGCAGCACGTCGTATCAACATCAGGTCCGCCGCTATCAATCAGTCCTTATCAAACGGATCGACCTGTTGAGTGCTCTGGCACCGGTTAAACAGGCGAAGACCGTTGCGGCCGAGCACAAGTGCTCAAAACAATCGCTACAGTTGTTTGGGAAAGGCGCCCCTCCGAGCGTTGCCAATTATGTCGGAGGTCGCAGCCAAAATTTGCGCCGCGGCGGGGTAGAAGAAGCGGCAAGGAGGAGGGAGATCGCGTGTCAAATCATGTAGGTTCTGATATAGGTTCCCATTTTCGCCTGCGCTGACCAGTGGGGAACACCACCGGCCAGCTGGCAAGACCCGCGCCATCGCCACAATTCGGCGTTAAATGCGCGTTCAGGGTGATCCGGTATGACTTTTAGCGGTTTTGGGCAAAGTAATGTTCTTGAATTTCTGCAGTCGATTGATCTTGGTGGTAGGGCTGATTACAGCCCTAACCTCGTGTGTTCAGGAGGCTTACCGGTCGGCCCGCGACCTCGCTCCAGTCCCCGCTAGGACATTGGCGCTTATGTCCGAGAAGGATATGGACACAGGCGCGCCGATCCTAATGCGGTCTTTCAAAAAGGAATCGGAAATCGAGCTCTGGAAACTGGGCCGAGATGGCAAGTACGCGTTGCTGAAGACATACCCGATGTGTCGGTGGTCAGGACAACTTGGTCCGAAGGTCCGGCAAGGTGATCGGCAGGCTCCCGAAGGCTTTTATGAGGTGACCGCGGCTTCGATGAACCCGAGATCGGCCCTATTTCTGTCCTTCAATATCGGATACCCGAATGCTTTCGATCAATCTCTTGGCCGCACCGGCTCCCATTTGATGGTTCATGGTGCCTGCTCGTCGCAGGGCTGCTTCGCGATGACCGACGAGGCGATGAGCGAGATCTATGCCATTGCTCGTGAGGCATTTGCGGCGGGACAACGCTCCTTCCAATTTCAATCCTACCCCTTCCGCGTGACGGCGGAGAATCTCGCGAAGCACCGCGCAGATCCGCATCTGGCGTTTTGGAAAAACCTAAAGGAAGGGTCGGATATCTTCGACGTAACCGGTCGGGAGCCCGTTTGGACCGTCGCGGGGGGCCGATATGCCTTCAACACCGATCCGGCGTTCCAAGCAGAACTTTCCGCAAAGGCAGCTCGCGACGACCGAGACGTTGCTGCCCTGATCGCGAAGGGCACTGCCGCCGTTCGACTCGTCTATCAGGACGGCGGCGGCCATCCTTCCTTGAGAAAATTAGCATTGGCAGCTAGCAACGGCACGGACGTGGACGAAAAGACGCGCCGATCTTTGGGCGACGTCAGCCGGCCCGACGCTCTGGCTGCCGAACCCAACGAGATTGTGATCGACGCTTCCAAGCACCCCAACGTAGTCGTACGACCCCCCACAATTCAGCGGCATGCCCCCGCACCGACACCCGATCGCAACTCGAAATCCAGTGGGTTGGCGGCTGCGTCGCCTGCTCCAAGTGGCGAGCAGGCCCTTTCTGGCGGTCGCGACGCGAAGGAAAACTTGACATTCGCCGATCGATTCCGGTCCTGGTTAGCGAACTGAGCTCGTGGCGCTCGCGCCGTCTCCGCAACCCAACCAGCTCCGACGGCACGAGCGCTATGGTCGTGCCGTTGGAGAGTCTTAAAAGGGTAGCTTGACCACAAACCGCAATTTAAGGGTCGATTGACGTTGCGCTCGGGCTATCGCCAGCCTTCGATCTTCGACGGCCACAGCATAGCGTGGGGCGCACACTGAACGTTCCAAGCCGCAAATCCGATGCCGCGTTTCACTGCGGAGGTTTCAGCTCAATGCCGTAGCGCGCGTAGATCCGTGCGATGGTGCCATCGGCCAGCAGGGCCTCGATTGCTGCATCGACACGCTGCTGCAGCTTGTCGTCGGGGCGGAGCAGCCCTGCCGCAATATTTCAGTTCAAATCCAGATCGTTGTCGAACGTCGGAATCAGGCGCAACGGCTTGTCGGCATGCTGCAAGTTGAACCAGCCGACCGTCATCGGCGTGACGGCGGCCGCCTCGATCTCGCGATTGGAGAGCGCTGCAACGATGTCGTCCTCAAACACGAACGGGGAGGTGACGGCGCCGCCCTTGGCGAGCGTCATGGAAGCCAGCGACCCGACCTGTACCCCGACCCGCTGATAGGGATCGAGGTTTGCCAGCGACGACGCCTTCGAATCGCTGCGCACCGCGAGTACGACACCGCTGCGATGGTAGGGGCGCGTAACCCGCACACCGCCTGAGGGCGGCGTGTCCTTGCGCGAGATGACGTCGAGTACGAGGTCGCAATCGGCGCGGCGATACTGGATCGCACTGACTACCCACTCCCGCGTCAGCTTGACACCGAGTTGCTCGGCAATCTTCTCGCCGAGTTCGATCTGAAACCCCGGGACCGGTCCGGTCTTGCTTGCAAACGGCAGCGCCGTTGGGGCTGGCGCAGAGTGTCAACGCGCCGCGCTCGATGACGGCTTCCAGCGAGCGGGCGCCTGCCGACGCGTTCCAGAGCATCAGCAGCGCCAGGCTTGCCGCGCATCTGATGAGGCGACATCGCGGTTTCCACGCCGCATAAGACGCCCTAGTCATCCAGCCCTCGAATATAGGCCAGCAGCGCGCCAATCTGGGCTTCATTGAACACCGCACCATACGCGGGCATGGAGCCCGTCTTGCCTTTCTTGATACGCTCGACGAGGAATTCGTCGCTGCGCTCGGGCTTCGACAGCTTCGGGCCCCGGCCGGCATGGCGGCCGCCATCCTGGTGACAAAAGCCGCAGTTGCTTGTGAACATTTTCCGGCCATCGAGGTAGTTGGGCGGAGCTTCGGCTTTCGCCTGTGGGGTAGCAGAGTCTGCTGCGTTGGGCTGTTGGGCAAACGCGGCGCCGTAAGACGTTATTTTTTAGAAGGGCGCCATTCAGCGCAGGGCGGCACGGGCCGTCATCGTCAGGATTTGCCAGCTCCGTATTGCGCCCGGCGATGTTGGTACGGTCCTGAAGGCCAGACGCCTAGGAACGACGAGGCTTCCTTATGTTCCTATCTGCGGATAGTGTTGCGCCGCGCGCGCTTCCTTCAGAATGTCCCAGCCACTCTTGAGCACGATTCCACTGACTACAAGACCGACGATCAGATCAGGAAAGGGCGATCCCACGAGCATGACTGCAGCGCCGGAAATGGCGATGCCTGCATTGACCAGCATGTCGTTACTCGTGAAAATCCAGGACGCCTTCATGTGGACGCCCTGCTCGCGATGCAGGCGCAGCAGCCGCAAGCAAAACAGATTTGTTGCCACGTTTGCGGTGGCTGTAAGAATCATCGCTAAGCCGATCGGCTCAGCGCCCATGAAAAAGCGCCGAACGACCTCGGCGAGCAGCGCCAAGCCCAAAACGATCAGAAGGACGCCGGATACACGCGCAACGCGCACCTTGGCCGCAATCGTCCGCCCAACGGCATAGATGCCGACCGCATAAACACCGGCGTCTGCTAAGTTGTCGAGAGCGGCACCTAAGAGACTTGTGGAGTCCGCAAAAATTCCTATGAACCCTGCGACACCCGCTTGCCTGAAGTTAATGCTGAGCACTCGCAGCAAAGTCTTGCGTTCGGCAGCGTTGCTCGCGTCAAGCTGGATTTCGTCTTCTTCCTGCTGCCGTGTCGCGCTCATACGCAGTTCCTAGTGATCGCAAAATGGTTTCAGCCTGATGTGACGCCCAAGTTGGAGCGGGCGCCCCTGAGCCGGCCTTAATGGGTCATGTTGGGGCAGCCAAGACGCTGCGTGTGCTGAGGTGCGCGTCACCCAATGCTGCCGAGTGTCGGAAATGTCGTGAGCATCCAAATCGCGATCTCCTGCAGGCGGCCAGTCATCATCAGAATGCCGACGCTGACCATCACCATCCCTGCTCCCACGTTGAGTATCGCGCCAGCGCGCCGCATGCGCTTCAAGGCCATGGCCGCGCTGCCGAAGCACAGTGCGCCGATCGCCCATCAACGCGGGCAAGCGCAGAAGTCCCGTCATGGTGAGACCGAACACGACAATCAGCGCGCCACCGATCAGGTTCGCTTCAAACTGGTAACGCTGCAGAAATCCGCCGAGCGCCATCGCACTGAGCCCCAGCAGAACAAAGACGGTAGTGAAGCCGAGCACGAAGAAGAGCGCTAGTCCGAGAACGCGAAGCTGCCGGCCCCCGCCGTCGCCCACTGTCCCGCCGGTTCCCCCAGCGATGTAGTAGAGATAGCCTGGAACGAGCGGCAGCACGCAGGGTGACAGGAAGGAAATGGCTCCGGCCACCGAAGCCGTGGCTAACCCAAGCAAAGACACATCTATGAGCGCCATCGTCAGTGCTCCGCGCGGCTCTGCTGGGTCTGAGCGGGGTTCATCAATCTAGTCGGCCAAAGGGAGCCCGCGATCAGGAGGACGACGCCTATCGTTATCATTGTGTCCGCCATGTTGAACGTCGGCCAGTGCCAGCCGCCGATATGGAAATCGAGGAAATCGGTCACGGCACCTTGACGCATCCGGTCCAACACATTGCCCATGGCGCCACCGGCGATCAGGCCAAGACCAACTGTATCCGATAGCTTTGCGGTCCTCATCGCCCAGACAAAAAGTCCGGCCACGATCACCATCTTGATTGCAGCAAGCAATAGCGAGTGATCGAGGAAAAACTCGCGGAACATCCCAAAGCTGATACCGGTATTGAAGCCGAGCGTGAGATTGAAAAATGGCGCCACCTCGATCGTGCGCGGCGGCACCATCACAAAGTCGACGATCAGCCACTTCGTGGCGACATCGAGCGCAAAAGAGGAGGCTACGGCACCACCGGCCAATGCAGCACGTCGGATCAACATCAGGTCCGCCACTATCAATCAGTCCTTATCGGTGACGGGGTAACCGGCGCGTTTGCTGGGTCAAAGTCATGCCGGCCGGCCTTGAGCTACGCTCGGGCCATCTCAGTGATGGCTGGGGCCAGATGCTGATGCGCCGAAACTCCGCGCCCGCCGGAGGGACCCCCCCCTGTTGAGTGCTCCGGCCCCGGTTAAGCAGGCGAAGACGATTGAAAACGACCAGCAGTGATGCACCAACATCTGCAATGTAACCCATGTGTCCCGTACGATTTGTCACCTATGTCTCAGGCTGTCACGATTTTCTACGCCAAAACTACGATCTTCTGCGATTTTGTACTCCTAACGGTAACGACCCTGAGCCCCGCTGACGCGAACTGGGTTAGCTTCCGAAGGGGGTGAGAGTCCGGTCTGCCCTCTGAGACTGCCGTCTCGGGGCCAAAGAGGCACGAAAGTTTCGACGATCTCTGGGCGAGGTCAGCCGGCCTGACGCTCTGGCCGCCGAACCGGAGAAGATTTTGATCGGCCGCCAATCCGCCCGGCAATTCAGTAGGGCTCGAAGCAGGTCCTGGGGGCACATCGCCCGCCGACACCCAATGGCCGCTCGTCGTCCAGCAGCTTGGTGGCTGCGTCGCCTGCTCCAGATGGCGAGCAGGGCCTTTCTGGCGTTAGCGAGTTGAAGAAAAGCACGGCGTTCACGCATCGATTTCTGTCCTGCTTCGCGAACTGAGCTCGTCGATCCGTGCAGGACTTCGACGCTAGCGGAATCGATCACGGGCCCGCACCACGAAGCTTGGTCATCGAAACGAGGGTGAAGCGCGTGAACGGCCCCTGTGAGGCTGAAATCTCCACCAGCGCAGCACTATCCGCGATCATGAACGAGCTGCGCCGCATGGAATCCTCCCCTTTCGACGGAACGCGGCGCAAGGCCAGCGCCCGACTTAGAGCGTCGACCGACGCGTTGAACACGTCCGCGTCCTGACGAACGAGGCACATGGCAAAGCGCCGGCCGTTCCGATCGCCGTTCTTGAAATAAAGAATGGTCCGACGCACCGGTGAGTCCAGACGCCATGTTTCGGCATCTGCGGTTGCGCCGTCCATCCCGTGATCGGACATTTCAATCTTCTCTGCCCGTTCGGCCCTGACTAATTGTGAGAGTTGCGAGACGTCGTCAATATGCGAGACACAGGTTCGAAGGAAGACGTCCGCAAGACTCTGACCTTCCTCCGCTCGGGCGGCAGGGAACTCGGGCGCGAACGCAGCTGAGAGAACGAGAGCAGAGGTTCTCCCCATGATCAAATATCGTTCAAGCAAGGTCACTGAATCCTCACCTCGGGAAGAGGGGGAAGCTCGATTTCGAAATTAACGGGGATGTCAGTTGTTACGGGGGGCGGGTTCTTAAGCACGACTGCGGGAAGTAAAATCACGATCGTCAGTATCAGCACCTGAATCAGCAGAAACGGCACAGCGCCCCAATAGATCTGCAACGTCTTGATCGACGGCGGAGCCACGCTGCGCAAATTGTACAGCGCAATCCCGAAGGGCGGATGCATGAACGAGGTCTGCAGATTGATGGCAAGCAGCACAGCGAGCCACACCATGTCGATGCCGACTTTTTGAGCGATCGGGGCGATTAGCGGCAGAACGATGAACGCGATTTCGAAGAAGTCCAGGAAGAAGGCAAGACCCAACACGGCCAGATTCACCGTCACCATGAAGCTCATCTGGCCTGCCGGTAGATATTGGAAGAGATGCTCTATCACCAGGTGACCGTTAAAGCCCCGAAAGACAAGGGTAAAGAATGACGCGCCGATCAGGAGGAAGATGACGCTGGAGCAGAGCACCCCGGCAACCTCCATGGCCTTACGTAAGTTCAAAATTGTGAGGCGGCGCTTTGTGAGGGCCAGCAGGAGCGAGGCTGTGACGCCGATCGCGCCGCCCTCACTCGGCGTTGCCACACCGAATGAGATCGATCCCAGTACGCAGAGTACAATCCCGATTGGCAGGCCTCCAGCAAGCGCGACGTCAATCCACGTCTGCGGCCGGCTTGAGGCAAATGCTTTCGCCATGGATATTGGCGGAGCAAGATGCGGCCAGAACCACGTGACAGAAAAAACGTAAGCAATGTACAGCGCGACGAGCAGGGCGCTTGGCAGCAAGGCGCCGCGGTAGATGTCGACCAACGACACTTCAAGCTGCTCGGCAAGTACAATGAGCACCAGGCTTGGCGGCACGATCTGTGCGAGTGTACCAGCCGCCGCAATTACCCCCGTCGAAAGGCGCTGGTCGTAGCCCGCGCGGATCATGACTGGAAGCGCGATCAATCCGAGCGCCATAACGGAAGCTGATACGAAGCCCACGATTGGGGAAATGACTGCTCCGAGCCCGAGCACCGCGTAGGCGATGCCGCCGGGCACCCGGCTAAACAGTCGGCTGAGGGCGAGCAGCATGTCCTCGGCGATCCCCGTGCGCTCCAAAATCATGCCCATGAAGACGAGCAGCGGGATAGCTAAAAGATTGTCATTGGAGAACATACCTTGGACGCGCAGCAGCATCGCTGTGAGAAACAATAGTGGAAAATGACCGGCGGCTATCCCTAGCATCCCGAACGCGCCTGCTACTGCCGCAAGGGAGAATGCCACCGGGAATCCCGCGAGCAAAACTACGACGAGCGATGCCAGCATCGCGGAGGAGAGGAGTTCAGCTGACAAGATCTGCCCTCTCGATTAGCTGGTGTCGATAAAGGGGGCGGCGGATAACGCGCTTGATCGCAGCCGCGCACCGAATTGCCTCCGCGATTCCCTGCAAACCGAGCAGGAGGAATCCCGTGGGAATGAATCCCTTTATCACCCATGCAGGCAGATTGCTGAGACTTTCGCGGGTGGCTCGCGTCTCGCCCGCCATAAAGGACGAAGCGAACTGCGGGAAGCTGACCCAGACCATCGCCGCGCAGGCGGGCAGCAGCACCAGGGTTATGCCCACGAGGTCCAGCCATGCCATGCCGCGCTCGCCCAGTCGCTGGGCCAGGAAGTCGATACGCACATGCTGGTCACGTTGAAACGTATATGCCGCCATCAGCATCACTACCGCCGCGAAAAAGTGCCACTGCATATCGAACGCAAGCACCCAGGCGATCGAAAACAGCTTTCGGCTGATCGCATTGCCCGCGATCAAAAGCGCATTCGCGAGCAATCCCCAACAGACGATCTTTGCGACCAGGGCGTTCAGGCGATCGATGCTTGCTGCAAAGCGCAGGAGGGCATTCATTGCGACCGTCCGTTCATGCAACGGAAAGGAGGTGGGCTATGGATCGCCACAGGCACCGCGTCCGATCCCGGTTGACTGATTCTTTGTAGAAGCTCTTCTGGAAAACCCTCGCAGCGTGAAGGAAGTCCATACTTACATTGCACCCCTCGTCATGCATCTAGGCCGTGTCGCGCCCGGAACGCAAAAGGCTATCCCAGATCAATACTGCCGCCCCGCATACCACGCCGACATCTGCAAAGTTGAACGCCGGCCAATGCCATCCGGCCAAGTGGAAGTCGAGAAAGTCAACAACGGCCCCGTGGCGTAGGCGATCAAGGGCATTGCCGAGTGCGCCGCCAATGATAAGGGCAAGGCCGGTACCGACGAAGCGGTCGTCGGTCCGAAAAAGCCAAACAAGAAGGACAATCGCGACCGCCCCTGAGAAGACGGCAAGCACCCACGGCGGAACCTGATAACCAGCAAGTATCCCAAAGCTGATGCCGCGATTCCAGCCGGGCACGAGATCAAAGAAGGGGGCGACACGGATAGACCGCGGTGCGTTCGCGAGCTTTTCAACGATCCACCATTTGGTGCCTTGATCGACCATAACCCAAACCACGATCAGAATGATCGAAGGTAATTTCGCCGATCGACCAAGGACCGGCCGCCAAAGGGAATCGATTTGGTCGCTGTTCATCCGATGGTCCCCAGGGCTGGAAACATCTCCAGCATAAAAATTGCGAACATTGTGAGATGGCCGGTGATCATCGCGACTCCCATCACGACCATGATTGCTCCCGCTACGAATTGTAACGCGCGACCGGCTCGCCGAAACGTGCGCAGTTGCCCTACGAAGCCGCCCATGAAAAGCGCTGCCAGAATGAACGGTACTCCAAGCCCTAAGGAATACGATGCGAGAAGCGCAACCCCACTCACGCTGACCGAGGACGTTGACACCGCCAGCACCGCCCCGAGCACCGGACCGATGCACGGCGTCCAGCCAAAGGCGAAAGCCGTTCCTAAAAAGAACGCTGCAAGTGGTCCGCTGCCAGGCGGCTGCCCATGCCATCGCAACTCACGCTGTAGCCATGGCAATTGGAGAAGTCCGGCAGTAAAGAGGCCGAAGATGATGACCAACAGACCGCTCGCGAGATTGACCTCCCATCGATAAGCATTCAGGAGCATGCTCAGGGCATTTGCACCCAAGCCAAGCGTTACGAATATCGTTGTGAAGCCGAGAACGAAGCATAGGCTCAGTCCAAAGGTGCGCAGTCTTGCCTGCCCGGATGAAACTCCTTCGAGTGATTGGCCAGCCACGTAAGAGACGTAGCCCGGCACGAGCGGCAAGACACAAGGCGACAAGAACGAGATCGCGCCGGCGGCAAAGGCCGTTGCCGCTCCTACCGCTGAGACCTCTATAGCCATCACTTTGTCCCTCGATAGAAGCTCAGCGTCCCCAAGGCCGTCGACTGGCGATGAGTTTCGGCTATCTCAACAAAGCCGGCGTCACGCATGAAATTTGGCAAGAGGCCGCGAATATTGTCCGCAGTGTTCGCAAACCCATCCAGGGTCTGCACGGAATAGAACAAGAGGCGCATCAGTCCGTTGGCGGGTGCGCCCCAGTCGGCGATATGAATCTCGCCACCGGGACGCAACAAGACCCTCGCGCGGGCAAACGCGCGGTGCTTCTGCTCGGTCGTCAGATGATGGAAGAGCAGGCACGATACGATCTTGTCAAAACTGTCCTGGCGAAACATCGGCACATTTGACGGATCATCAGCCCGTCCCTGCCAGAACCGGATGGTAATTCCAGCGGCATCGGCTTTGGCGCGAGCGTTCCGAAGCGCTTCGGTGTCAGGATCGAGTCCAATGACCTCAGTCTCGGGGCTCCTCTGCCGCAGCATCAAGCTCAACGTGCCTGTCCCGCATCCAAGGTCCAATATGCGCTCGCCGGGCTTGGGCGCGACTTGGTCGACCAGACGAGGACGCCACGCGTGCTCCCGCGTTAGGAAAGCAAGCGCAGGGTCATAATAAGGCGTCAACCAATGAACGCCTACGGCGGGGACGTCTCCTTGATGTGTGATGTCATTTTTCATCGACTCGCCAAATTCTGCCAAACCGCCCCGCATTCACCGAGCCGCACGTTATCCGTGCGCTAGTCGTTCCGAGACGACAGATGATGGACGACCAGTAGGCGTTGCGGCGCCTGTCGAGCCGCCTCCGCCCCGGCTGAGGAGACGCAGTCCATTAAGAACGACCAGCAGCGATGCACCGACATCCGCCGCGATGGCTCCCCAAAGCGAAGCCAAACCGACCACCGTCAGCACCGTGAATAGGAGTTTTACGGCGATGGAGAAGGCGACGTTCTGCCGGATGACAGCAAGCGTCGCGCGCGAGTGGCGAACCAGCCAGGGGAGCTTCGAGAGGTCGTCCGACATGAGCGCCACGTCGGCTGTTTCAATCGCGGCATCACTGCCCATCGCGCCCATGGCGATGCCGAGACTGGCCCGTCCCATCGCGGGCGCGTCGTTGACCCCGTCGCCGACCATGGCGACCGACCCGTAGCGGCGCACCAGATCTTCGACGGCCGCCACCTTGTCGCCGGGCAGCAGTTCCGCCCGGACCTCATCGATGCCGGTCTGCCTGGCGATCGATTCTGCGGTCGCCCGGTTATCCCCCGTGAGCATTACGATCTGTTTGATCCCGGCGCTGTGCAGCGCGGCAACGATATCCTTTGCCTCTGATCTGATTGCGTCGGCGACGGCGATGAGGCCCCAGACCTCTTGGCTGTCCCCGACTGCGACAATGGTCCGGCCAGCGCTCGAAAGTGCATCGGCCCGCTGTAGAACTTCAGCCGAGTTGATACCTCGCTCCTCGATGTAGCGGCGCGAGCCGAGCCACATCTCGCGGCCGGCCGTTCGACCGATGACGCCTCGGCCAGTGATGGCTTGGACACCCTCGGCAGGCTCCGCGGCGATCTTCAGTTCGGCGGCCTTCGTCAGGATGGCGTGAGCGATCGGATGCTCGCTGCGCGCCTCCAGGGCGGCCGCCAACCGGACAACCTCCGCTTCACTGCGGCCGCCGAGCGGCACGATCTCGACGACCTGCGGCCGCCCCTCAGTGAGCGTGCCGGTCTTGTCCATGGCGATGGCTTTGAGGCGGGCTGGTGTTTCGAGGTGTATGCCGCCTTTCACCAGGACGCCCTGCTTCGCCGCGCCGGCGAGTGCCGCCACGATCGTCACCGGCGTCGAAATCACGAGCGCGCAGGGACAAGCGATAACGAGGAGCACAAGAGACCGGTAGAACCAGACGTCCCAGGCGCCGCTCAAGAACAGGGGCGGAGCGAGAAAAATCGCAACAGCGAGGACCATCACGACGGGCGTGTAGACGCGCGCAAACTTCTCCACCCATTGCTCGCTGGGCGCGCGCCGGCTCTGTGCCGAACCGACCATGCGGATGATCTGGGCGAGGGTTGTGTCACTCGCCGCCTTGGTAGTGAGAACATCAAGCGCCCCCTCGCCATTGATTGTGCCGGCAAAGACCTCGTCGCCCGCCGTCTTGAACACGGGAACGCTTTCTCCGGTGATGGGCGCTTGGTTGACCTCGCTCTCGCCGGCCGCAATCCGGCCGTCAAGCGGGATCTTGTCTCCCGGACGTATGATGATGTGGGCGCCGACCCGCACCTCCGCGGCCGGGACGTCGCGTTCTGAGCCGTCTTCGAGCCTGACGCGAGCGGTCGGCGGAGCCAGTTCCATAAGGGCGGCAACCGCTCGCCGCGCCCGTCCCAGGCTCCAGGCCTCGAGCGCGAGGGCCAGCGCGAAGAAGAACGAAACAGTGGCCGCCTCGAACCACGCGCCAATGCCGATCGCGCCCACGACCGCAACCACCATCAGCAAATTCATATCGGGGCGCAGTCGCTTGGCGGCCAGCCAAGCCTTGGGGGCGACATATCGGATCGCGCACAACACGGCGAGCGTGTAGAGGATTACGCTTGCCAAAGGGGTCCCGCCCACACCGTGTTCACCTGCCTCGAAGGCGGCGATGACACTGCCCGCAAGCCAGGCGTGGACCGCAAAGCCGAGCGCCGCGAACATGCCGCTTGCGCTTGTCAACCACGACTGCACCCGCTTACGGCGCTCTTCTGCCTGTGCGGCCTCGCTGGTGCTGCCTTCGCTCCACGGCTCGGCTCGCATACCGGCACGCACCACTGCCTTCTCGATCCGAGCTTCCAGCGCAGCATCCGGTATCGTATCGATCGACATGCGGCCGTTGAGGAGATCAAAGGCGAGCTTGTCTTCCCCGACCAGCGGACCGACCTCACGCTTCAATGCCGCAATCTCGTCGGCGCAATCCATGCCGTGAATGCGAAACACGATTTGACCGGGCAGGTGGGTCGGGACCGGCGGGCTGAGAGCCTCCTGCACCTCTGCCCCGCAGCCGCACGCGGCGCCTTCTTGCATGGATGCGGGCTGGAGCAGATCGGGCGGGGCCGTCGGCGGCGTCCACCGTTCGGCCCGCATGCCCGTTCGGCCCACGGCTGCCTCAATCGCGTCGGGCGCCGCCCGGGTCTGAGGAGCCACGGTCATCATGCCTTGTGCGGTGTCAAAGGCGAGCTTGTCCTCGCCGACAAGCGGCCCCAGTTCCCGTGTGAGAGCCGCCACCTCATTTTTGCAGTCGAGACCCTGGACACGGTAAAGCAATGTCTCGGCTGCGCCGTCGGCAATCAAGGAGGCACGCATTCCAGTCGGCTCGATGCGGCGGGTGATGTCGTCGGCCGTTGCCAGCCGTTGTGGCGCGACCGTCATCAGTCCCTTCGCGGTGTCGAATGTCAGCCAATCCTCGCCCCCGACCAGCGGACCAACCTCGCGCTTTAGAGCTGCGACTTCGTTCTTGCAATCGAGGCCTTCGACTCGGAACAGCAGTGCCGGTGCAGGCTGCTGCGCCGGATTCCCCAGGAGATGGGCTTGCATGCCGGTTGTCGCGACCGCGCGCTGGATGTCGTCGATGATCGAAGCGTTCGCGGACAGCACCTCCATGACGCCGGTTTTGGTGTTGAAGGACAGCTTGTCGTCACCGCCTACAAGTGGACCGATCGCCGCACGAAGCGCGCGAACCTCGTTCTGGCAATCAAGACCGTCAACTTTGAAGCACAGCGAATCGGGCTTGCTCATCACATCGGCGTCCATTCTTGTCTCCTCAACATAGGCCTCGAAAGCCAGTTTCCGCGCATCCCCGGCTCTTTGTTGATACCATACATCCTGTAGTCGCTACAGGATCAAGGGCGGTGTTGCAACAAGCGGGCTCTTTCAGATTGTTTGAATTTCCGCCAGATTACCCCGGTCAGGCTTTCCGGCACGACTGAAGCGTTGCGATGATCCAAGCCCCTGCGTGGACCTGATCACTTTCGCGTCAAGAGCGACATCATGCCCGCCCCATCATGTCCCGCATCACGCGGCATCTGCGGCCGAGAGAGTGTCGACGTGTCGGGCAGCCTCGGCGACCAGTTCTCTTGCACTCTTCGTCGAAAGGGTGTCTCCCTCAGTCGTCCCACGGCGCACCGTCTAGTGCGCCGAGCGGGATCTTCAGATAGCGCTTCCCGTTGCTCTCGGGCTCCGGCAGCCGCCCGCCTTGGATGTTCACCTGCAAAGAATGCAGGATGAGCTCAGGCATAGGCAGTTTCCGATCGCGCTTCTCGCGCAAAGTAACGAATTCCTCCTCGGTCTTGGCCTTGACCAAATGGATGTTCTCCGCCCTCTGTTGAGCAACCGTGCTCTCCCAGCGCGGTTCCCGCCCATCCGGCATGTAATCATGCCCTGTGAACAGGCGCGTATCGTCCGGCAACGCCATGATGCGCTGGATGCTGCTCCATAACACGCGTGCGCTTCCGCCCGGGAAGTCGGCTCTCGCGGTGCCACCATCCGGCATGAAAATAGTGTCATGAACAAATGCGGCGTCGCCGACCACATAGGCGATGGATGCGAGCGTATGCCCTGGTGTGAGCATCACCTCCACATCCATGTCGCCGATCTTGAATCGTTCGCCCTCTCTGAAAAGCCTATCCCATTGGGAGCCGTCGGATCGGAAACCCTCTGGCAGGTGGTAGATCTCCTTCCAAAGCTTCTGAACTTCTATCACCTTCTCGCCGATCGCTGTCGGCGCGCTGGTCTTGTCCCTCAAATAGCCTGCCGCCGAGAAATGGTCGGCGTGAGGGTGCGTGTCGAGGATCCACTGCAGCGTGTAACCTTCACGCTCGATGTGTTCGATGAGCGCGTCCGCAGAGTCCGTTGCCGTGGCGCCGGACTTCGGATCAAAGTCCAGCACTGGATCAATGATGGCGCAGCGCTTTGTCTGTGGATCGGCGACGACATACTGCACACTGAACGTCCGTTTCTCGAAGAAGCCCGTCACAATCGGCCACTCGCGCGACAATGAGTTGTTCTGCACTGGCATGAAGAGCTCGTCCTACGATCTTCGGTGAGAAGACTGCCGCCGTCAGAGAAAAAGTTCCGCCATGCCGACATGGGGCATGGCATCGCATGCAACCAGCACGCCGTTATGGTAGCCTCCATTCTTAATTCGGACGTCGAGTGCCGGCGAGATGGGCTTTCGCATCAGATCGGCATCCATTCTTGTCTTTTCAAGATATGCCTCGAACTCAGCCACCGCGCATACTGCCGGCGCTTGTTAAAAACATACATCGCGTTGGGCATGGCGTCGCGGCGCGCAAACCGGCTCAAATCGTAGAACAACCGGCGGCCTCTGGCCCCGTCATGCAGGTAACCTTGAACAGAGGCCGCGTCTCAAACAAGTACGACCGGTAGCGCCGACACCGATTTGAGATAGATTTATAGAATCGCCATTGGCGCGATCGTCGAGTCCAGGCTTTTGTCACGCGGAATCCTCGGCATTGCGCCTCTCGAAATCCCGTTCGGCGAGATCCTCCGGTCTCCGAGAGGCATACGCCTGATTGCAGGTCCACAGGGGATCTTTGGTCATCCTCTCTCCTGTGCAGAATCGCGGGCCTCGCGCGCTTCCCCGAGAATCTCCCACCCGCCTTTGAAGACGATTCCGACGACCACCATTCCGATCAGGAGGTCGGGGATCGGAGACTTCAAGAGCATGACCAGGACACCCGATAGGACGATCCCGGCATTGGCCACCATGTCGTTGGTCGTGAAAATCCACGACGCTTTGAAGTGCACACCGTGCGCACGATGCGCTCGCAAAAGCCGGAGGACGAGCAAATTGGTCGCCGCATTAGCGAGCGCCGTCACAATCATTGCCAGCCCGATCGGCTCGGCTGCCGCGAAAAAGCGGCGAAAGATTTCCAGAAGCAGTCCGAAGGCAACGAGGATCAGAAGAATGCCGGATAAATTCGCGGCACGCGCCTTGGCCGTAACCGTGCGACCGACTGCATAAAGACTGACCGCGTAAACTGCGGCGTCCCCCAAATTGTCGAGGGCGGCGCCAAGCAGGCCTGTCGAATTCGCCAGAACACCAACGGCACCCGCCACGAGCACCTGCGTGAAGTTGATCCCGAGCACCCACCACAGAGTGCGCCGTTCCTCGGCATTGCGGGCATCCAGACGGATCTCAGTCTCTTCGTCACTTGGCATGGTTCATACCTGGCGCTCTGGCAAGTGGGCTATTTTCCTGACCCAGGCGTAGTAGAAGAGCAGCAGAAAAATGACCCCCAAACGACAGCAGCGATCGTATTAGTCTGCTGGTTATAGTTGATCCCGAACGCGCTGAACTGAATGCCTGTAATGGCCAAGGTTCCATGGGTGAGCACTTGGTTGGCTGCAAAGCCGGCGAAAAACTTGGCTATTTCTTTCCCTTTCATCGACATCTCCTTGAATACTAATTCACGTGCGGACGTCTGAGAGCGGGATGACCTCCCGAAAGACGGGTATCTCGGCAACGGGGGCCGAACTAGATCGTAGGTCTAAGCAGGCCGTCGACCATGTCGTAGATGACCCAGACGAATCCGCCGATGATCGGTATTCCCGTCGTCACCATGCCGAACGCTCTTCCGGGTGCCCCGTGAGGGTAGCCGCGAAGGAAGGTGATGCGTCCGATCGCGAACAGCACCACCGATCCCATGATGAAGGCGAGTGGGGCTTCGCCCTCGACGGTGGCGAGCGCCATGGTGGCAAAGGCTGCCAGCGTCGCCTGCTCGAGCGTGTTCTGCAGGAAGGCCAGCGGAACTCTTAGTCGCTCGCTCGGCGGCCCGTAGGCAGAGCCCGGGCTGTCCTGCGCCGAAAAGCGCCGGAGCCTCGAAATAATTCCGACCGCGATCGCGACCCAAAGCATGATGAGCAGGCTTGCCCGCGCCGCAAAACCCAGCCGCTCGGCGAGATCGACCGGAAAGTCGATCTGCCGGGGCAGCCACCAGACGGCCGCTCCGAGCACTGCGAAGCACACCAGGAAAGACAGCGCAGCCTGACGGCGGATGCCCGCCACGACGGCGGCCATGTCCGTGGGTATCGGGAGTCTATTCATAACGTCTTCTCCTCACGTAATCGATCGGGTCTCTGCGGCCTGACGTCACTCGGGCTTTCCGGCCTTCAACGGGATGACCTCCCGGAACTTTCCGCCACGACCCTGTTCCGGTGGTTCGCCGCCGCGCTCGACAACGACATGATCAAGCCCATGCTCGGCCAGTACGTTCCGCAGACCTGCTTCGGCCTCGCGCCAAACGATGTCTGCATTCGCCATCGGCGCGATTTGCAGACGTAATTCGAGTCTTTCCGGCTCGGACTGCGCGAGCTGGAACAGCGTGACGCCGCGAATAGCCTCGAGCGGTTGGGTGAGCGCCAGCGGAGGCAGCCTGACATCGCCGCCCGACGTGCGGAACGTGAGAACGTCCGCGGAGCGGCCCTGCACGCGGATTGCCGGCAAGGGGTTGCCGCACGGACACGGGTCCGGCCGCTGCAGGACGCTGTCGCCGAGATCGTAGCGCAGGATCGGCTGCACACGATTGGCAAGGTTGCTGATCAGGACCGTGTGCGACTGCTCGCCGGGAGCGACCGGCCGATAGTCGGCATCGACCGGCTCGAACGCCAGCCAGTCCGCGTTGACGTGTAGCCAGCCTTCGCGGCACGTATAGCTGAAGAACATACATTCCGAGGCGGCGTAGCTGTTTCCCACCTTGGCATCGAACACCCGCGCAATTCGGCCGTATTCGGCCTCCGGCAGGCCCTCGGCCGAGAGGGCCAGAAGAACAGGATCGATTCTTAGCCGGCCGGCTTCCTGCTCGTCGGCAAGCAGGGCGGCCATGCTGGCATAGGGCGCAAGCATCGCCGGTTGGAAGCGGTTGAGCCGCTCGACAAGGTCCGTCATCGGCGTGTGCGCCGAGAGCACCTCGACGCGGCTCCCGCGCCGCCTCTTCAGGCGCGCAGCCGCAACTGCCGACGCGAAGTGGCCGCCCGTCGCCATGATCATCGCCAACCGGCCGCGACGGGCGATGATTTTGAGGAAATCGCCCGGGCTGAGCCAGTCACCGATCCAGCGGAACATCATGGCAGTCATGACCGCCATAGTGCGATCGTCGATCACGAAGATGCCGCGGCGGCCGGTGGTGCCTGACGTCGTGACCAGCGTATATTTGTCGAGGAACAACTCTCCGATCCGCCTGGTGTCGTCGACGAGCGCTTCTGCAGCTTCGAGCGTGACGGCGCGGTCGGTGCACCCTTCGTCGAAGCGTTCCATGAGCATCTTCTTGTCGGTAACTGGAAGCTGCACGGGGCTTTCAACCCGATCCGGCAGATCACGGTATAACTCACGGTAATACGGCGAACAGGACCGGGCATGGGAAACCATGTCGGCGAGGCGAGCGCGCTGGCGCCCGGCGATCGCATCGGCGCCTTTCTTTCGCGTGCGCCAGGCATCCCAGATCAGGCCTGCGACATGCTCGGTCATAATGTTCTCAGGTTCACACACCTCCGGCCAGCTGCTATAACTACCTCCTGTAGCCGCTACAGGATCAACACCTGATGATCACTATCGGAGCCCTGTCCAAACACACCGGCGTGAATATTGAGACGATCCGCTATTATGAGCGGATCAGGCTCATACCCCCGCCGCCGCGCACCGACAGTGGACGACGCCTCTACGGAGCGGAGGACGTTCGGCGGCTGACGTTCATCCGTCATGCCAGAGACCTCGGCTTCGACATCGCGGCCATCAAGACGATGCTTGCTCTGCAGGAGGTGCCCGAGACGTCTTGCCAGCAGGTGAGCGAGGTCGCCATCAATCAACTCGAGGCCGTCGAGAGTCGAATCCACCGGCTACTTGGGCTCCGGACCGAGCTCACTCGGATGATCAAGCAATGTGCCAACGGGAAAGTCGCGACCTGCCGAATCATCGAGGTCCTCATAGACTCTTCTGGGCGTGCCGGACTGGCAAAAGCGTTATCCAGTCCAAGAAATAAGCCGCCGATCTCCGCGTCCACGACATTGGAAACCCGACCAACGCTGGTGCCCCAGGTCAAATCCAAGCGACGGCGAAAGCAATCGGTTTCGTGACTTGGCCAAACCGGCTATGAGATGGATAACCGGTGGCTCAGCGGATGCCCTTGTACAAAGAGATAGAGCCGCTAGGCGTCGGAACGACCAGCGTCTCCTCCACGCTTCTGAAACCCGCTGAGCGCATGAGGTCTGGCAGCACGCCGCGTGCGTTCGGCTCAGTGTTCAGGTGTCCGTCGAGAGTTTGAATGATGCCTCGGAAGAGAGCTCGCATGAGCCGGGTTCGCTGCATGCCGTAGTCGGCAATGTGAATTTCACCCTCGTCAGCAAGTGCGGCATGCATTGCAGCGAGTGCGGCCACCTTCTCCTCCATTGGTACCTGGTGGAACATGAGACTAGACACGACTTTTATGGGTCGGCGTCCCTCCAGCAACTGGGTTGTTTGGCGGGCGAAGCCTGTGCGCAGTTCGACCGAGAGGCCAGCCGCCGCGACTCTCTTGCCGGCGCGTTCCAATACCACGGGGTCAGGATCAATGCCGATAAGCCGGGCGGACGGCGCAGCCTTCCCGAGGAGCACGAGAAGCGATCCTGTGCCGCAGCCAACGTCGACGATCACTTCACCAGGTCCCGGACGCACCTGTGCGACCAATGCGCTCCTCCATCGATGTTCTCTTGTCAGAGCGGCTACCCCCATATCGTAGAAGGGGGTGAGCCAGTGGTGTCCGGCAGCGGGTGTGTAAGTCGGGTCAGGCGCCATTGATGAGTCCTTCGTGATTCGTGGACTGTGCATCCTGTAGCGCCTCCAGAATCAAGACGTATCCGCTGCGGTTCTAGAGCGGCGATACGCTGCGCTGCCCTCGTTCGGTTGCTCTCAAGCTTCAGGTTCGGCGCGCTAACAACGCAGGTTCCACGTTCACGCCATTGTGAACATGTAATGACCGCTCGGCGCCAGGATACCACGCGAGTTCGCGCCGGTGGCTGTACTGCTCGCATTTTGTTGCAGCACCTTTGCTCGATAAAGCGAGCCAGACAGGCTGGCTTACAACATGCGATGGACGGTCGAACGGCTCGCTAGAGCAGCTTGCGTTGTGACCTTGAAGGCATGGTCGCGGCTCGACTCAACTAGGCCGCCAGGTGCAGCATCACCGTCAAGCTCACCGGCGCAAGCCAAGTGACGCCCGCTGTTCGGGGAAGACGTGGCGCCGGAGGATCAATATCAGCCGTACGGAATTGAATGGACGGGCGTATTTCCGAGGAGGTTCGAAATGTACACGCGGCGCGTACTGGGACTAACGATATCTGCTCTCATTCTGGCATACGGCGCTGTCGATGCGAACGCACAGGAGCGAATGAAACTCCAGCCAGACCAGCGACAGGCTCAATCCGATTCCATGGACCAGGATGGGGTCGGCACCACGGGGCAAGGAGGTATGATGTGTGGAGATATGATGGGTCGCGGCATGATGGGTCGCGGCATGATGGGCCGCGGGATGATGGGTGGCGGCGGGATGGTGGATGGCCGCGCTATGGGAGGCCCGATGATGTTCCGCATGATGTTCGCTCTGATGGACGATGGCGACGGGCAAATATCATTGCAGGAGTTTCAGGCCGCTCATGAACGCATTTTCAAGGCAATGGACAGCAACAAGGATGGCCAGGTGACCCAGGAGGAGATGCAAGCGTTTATGCACGGGCTGCCCGGGAGATCGGCTAGGCAGCAGTAGCAAGCTGCTTGCTCCTTCACACGCTGTCCTGTCCAATGACGTGTGGCTCTGTGCCAAGCGAGCAATTCGGCGCGGGCCCCCAAGTGTCCTAATCCGCATCCGCCAATTTTTTCTGAACACCGGCGGGCCGGAGATGCTGGGCATGACACCGGCCTGCATGAGACCAAGTCCCCGGGCACCATTTTTTTGGTGCGAATCGAGGGGTGTTGCGTCGCACTTTCGCAGCCACCGTCCGATGCGGCGAACTGCACAAAGTAGGTTTGCTTCCCGCGCACTGGCGCAGCGGCTGTTGCTGGCGATGTCGCTTGCGATCACATACCTTCTGAGAGGGTTTGCGCGAGATTTCGCCAGCTCGAGAAACCTTCCTTTCAGGTCAAAGGTACTCATCCCGATGTCGCGACGTTTCTCGCCATGCCAATCAATCGCATTCACGGATTGTCTGCGGCGACGCTCTCCTTTTATGTTGCAAAGGCGAGTCTACATCCTCTAGAGGAGCAACAGGTTTATGGCAGATTTGCTGATTGGCGAAGTGTTGACCGGAGTCAAGGTGCCAACCATCCAGTACTACGAGGGCGCCGGCATGCCTCCGGCTGCGCGCCCAGTGGAAACAACAGGCGGATTTACGATGACAAGGCGGTCAAGCGAATCGCGTTCATCAGACACGCGGAATCTCGGCTTCAGCATGAGAGACATCAAGGCGCTCATCGCGTTTCAGGACAATCCGGCTCAATCCTGCTGCCAGGCCGACGCGATCGCGCGCGCCCGGCTTGCGGAAATCGAACTACACATCCGGCACCTGCAGAGCTTGCAAGCGGAACTTCAGGCAATGATCGGCCGCCGCTGCCGTCAGCGCGTCTCGCAATGCAGGGTCATCGAAGGATTGGTCGGCGCGACAGGATGAACGTCGGAGACCGTGCAGCGGCTGTGAATATGAACCTGCAGAATATCATCGCCGGGCTTTGGGAGGCTGCCTCGTCCCCGATTTTCAGGGCCTTGTTCTCGCGCTTTTATAAGGGGCTGTTGGCTAATGGCTCCTGGCGCGCGGCCTTGTTAAAGGAAATTGCGCCCCGGAGCAGCGAGCGCATTCTTCAGGTGCACATTCACGGCTCAGACTTATCGGCTGATCTGCTCGCGAAATGTCCTGGCGCCAGGCTCGCCGCCGTCAACCCGATCAATCAGCCTACAGAAACCATCGAAGGCATTCAGCGCCTTTCGTTCGAACATGAACGAATCGGATGCGACGGGGCCAGCTTTGACAAGGTCGTTTGCTGCATGGCTCTGCATCCGCTTGCGCCGCTGGCCAAGCTTGCGCTGCTGAACGAAATGAGACGCGTTTTGCGAGCGCGCGGCACTCTGTATCTGGCGGATCTTGATAAGGCCCTCTCCAAACAGGAGACAATGGCGTTGATGGGCACTTACGATCGCTACGGGCACGATACGGCGGTGTCCCATAGCGACGGCACCTGGACCAGTCAGATCAATCTCGCCGGGTTTTCAAATGTAAAACGGCTGTACAGCGAGGCCGAACTCATCGGGCGCGTTTCGATCTTTCGCGCCAGACGATGATCGGCAATCGTGAATGACTGCCTCTCACTGTATTAAGCCGTTCATTCATGACATTGGTGAGGCCGGCCGCCCGTTCAGCGCGAAGAACATGAGCCTTAAGGTGAAGCCGAGGGGATGACACCTCTCCGCCTTCATAGATTTGGTACTGCCTTACATCCGCCCTCATTTAAGCTGGATTTAACTAAAAGTCGCCTTAATGACGCTCTGTGCCTCTGCGAGATGCTGCAGGGTCTCCGGACGCCGCATCAAAGGGGGACTTGGTGGAATTGTTCTGGGCGTTGTGTGAATGAGTAAGCGTACGCGTGCGTTCGGCCCTGCGGTGCACAACCGCAGGAAACCTTCCCGTAAAGGCATTCCCCGATATTTCCTCGGCAGTTTCGCTGTCGCAGGCCTCGTGCTGGGCTGCGCCTGGACCGTTTACACTAACGTGTTTGGCGCCAACGTCTATCCATCCGTGAGCAGCGCCGCCTTCGAGGCGCCCGCCGTCAAGAACCCGACCACCGAAGCTGCCCGTCCCGTTCGGCCGGCTTTCGAAGAAATATTCGCATCGGTGGAGCAACGCCCGCTGGTGATGCCCGCGCCGGAGAACGTCGCGTCTTCGCTGATGTTCAACGAACGGTTTGCCGCGTCGGCGGCGCAAGGCGAGCCGCCCAGATCTGTCGCGTCCCAACCCGTCGAAGCGCCGAAGCTGGCGGAAGCTTCGCCGCCGGCCGACGCGCCAAAGGCTGTTCAGGCGTCGAGGCCTGCTGAGACGCCAAAGCCGAAAGTTTCCGCACCGGCCACCAAGCTCGCCTTGAACGTCCCGGCCACGGCGCCGAAGGAAGCCGAAGCCAAGATTGCCGATGATAAGACTGCGAAGGCATCCGGTACTTCTGTTCGCGACATAGCGCAGCGCGCCAAGGCCGCCGTGATGTCGATTGCTTCCAATGAGACGCAGACCGTGGTCGAAAAGCTGTGGGGCAAGCAGCCGGCAGCCGGAGGGCTCCTGGCCTATGCATCCGCCGACGCCAGCGTCACCGGCAGCATCATCGATACACGAAGCCAGAACCCGATGATGGGCGGCGCGCCGCCCTATGACCGCCAGACCGCGGTCTACGATATCGCCGCCAAGACGGTGTATCTGCCCGACGGCACCAGGCTCGAGGCGCATTCGGGGCTCGGCTCCAAGATGGATGACGTGCGCTATTCGCATGTGCGGATGCAGGGCGTGACGCCGCCGCATATCTACGAACTGAAGCCGCGTGAAGCACTGTTTCACGGCGTGCCAGTTCTGCGGCTGACGCCGATCGGCGGCAAGGAGAAGATCTTCAGCCGGGATGGGCTGCTCGCACACCCCTATCTGCTCGGGCCGAGCGGCCAGTCCAACGGCTGCGTGTCGTTCAAGGATCACTATGCATTCCTTGACGCCTATCACAACAAGGGCATCCGCCGCCTCGCGGTGCTGGCGAAAATCGAGTAGGCGGCGCTGACGTCGCCTCAATCCTGATTCGAACAGCCCGCCGGAATCATCGCTCGGCTCAGGCGCAGGGCCTGACGAAGGCAGCGGACACTGAAAGTGGCAGACCCCGTCCTGCTTTGTCTGCAACGATCGTTACGGAAAAGCTGGAACGCGATTTGATGGCCAGTTGGGCTGGCGATTGACCAAGCAACGTCGCTTCAGTCGGGCTTGCTGAGAAGGCGTTGCGCGCCATCAATCCCCCGCTGCCAAGAGCTAGTGTGATCCAGCGGCGCGCTACGCTCGGGCAAAAAGATTCTACGCGAGATGTACAAAGGAGAAGAGCTCAAGGGAAAGCACGTCGTGCCCGGCTTGGGAGAGCATTGGGATCGTCCCATGGAGGAGCCGCTTGGAATCAGCACCCCCGGAGGAAAGCCTCCCCGCGATGACTTACAAGCCCGTAAGCGGCATCGCATTCCGCGAAGACGACGCCTTCATCGAACCTGACCAGAAAACCGACTTCTTCCTGGTTAAGAACAAGGATGTGAAAGGCGTAGAGGAGATCTCGACAGGGCTGGCAAGGAGTTCAAAAGAGAACCTGGCCTTGTAGTCGGACGTTCGCGATCTGCGGCTGCTACCAAGGCCAGTCGTTGTGGGCCGTCGCGGCAAAGCCAATTCCGAATTCCTGAGTGTTCGTTGAGGGACCTCCTGACAACCGCAAAGATGGCGATGCTAATCGCTTGCTGTTGGCTGCGGAGATGATCCTCGAGAAGCTTGTGCCGGGTGATATAGCCTGTGTTGACGCCTGGAATAGCATGGTTCATCAGCAGTTTTGCGTCGAACTCCGACACGCCGGCGGCAGTCGCGATCGTACGGAAGCTCTAACGAAGATCGTTGCCCCACTTCGACAGTGTGGCTCGATCTTCCTTTTGCTCGGTAAGGTGTCCTGATGCGCTGTCAGAGGAAAATGCCCATTATGTCAGGAGTTGCGCACAAGGGCCGACATTCCAACCGGTCCTTGGACTGTCCACTACTGGAGGAAGTAAAGCCGACCTCAGCTCTTCGATTATCCGTGAGGTTTGCCTCAGGCCGCCAGTCTGTTGGAACTGACCGATCAAGCTGCCGCAAAGAAGCCAAGCGCTGCGTCCCAGGCCTGCCGGCAAGCGATAGGGAGGAAAACTATCATATCCGATGCTAAGGTAAGCCGCCTTCACACTCTTCGCGATACGTGAGGACAATCGAAAGCCTGTAACTTGTTTCCACGACGCTGCGCGGCTGCCGCAACAATTTGCGCGCCCGGATATCCGAAAATGCTCACGACCGGCAGAATGGCTTGTCAGCGGATTACGCAGTCACTTGATATTCCATGCCATGTCCGCAACCAGAATACTTTGGGGCCAGATCACCGTCGTCTTGACTATTGTGCTAGTCACAATGTGGGCCGCGACGCAGTGGACAGCATGGCGTCTCGGCTATCAGCCGCAACTCGGACACCCCTGGTTTGAGCTCGCGCCGGGCGTACCCATCTATCTTCCCCCGGCCTTCTTCTGGTGGTGGTATGCCTACGATGCCTATGCACCTGACGTGTTCGTCGAAGGGGCATGCGTCGCTGCGTCTGGCGGTTTCCTCTCGATCATCGTCGCTTTTGCGATGTCGGTGTGGCGGGCTCGGGAGGCGGAGACGGCCGCGACATACGGTTCTGCGCGTTGGGCGAACCAGCTTGAGATTCGAGGTGCCGGGCTCGCCGGCCCAGATGGCGTAATTCTCGGGCGGTTCGAGGAACGTTATCTGCGGCACGATGGACCTGAGCATGTGCTGTGCTTCGCACCCACCCGATCCGGTAAGGGCATCGGCCTTGTTGTGCCAACACTCTTGGCCTGGCCGGGGAGTTCCATCGTCCATGACATCAAGGGTGAAA
>LNFM01005143.1_pt1 | contig 38853 bp, 36 predicted proteins | sample 596031 | NCBI WGS metagenome assembly LNFM01 (sample SAMN04254537, study PRJNA301005) | activated carbon metagenome | isolation source: dual media filters at the Ann Arbor, Michigan drinking water treatment plant | place: USA: Ann Arbor | reverse complement strand
AAAATCAGTGACGCGCGTGCGAAGCGGATAGACCTTGGTCAAGAGCAGGCGGTAGGGAATGGCGCGATTGGTGGTCTCGTTCACATCGCGGATGACCTTTTGCAGCATGCGCTCCTCGGCGTTGGCGCGCGTAATGCGCGCCCCTTCATGCGCGAGGTAGTGATCGAAGGCCGCAATGACCCGGGCCGGGTCAAGGCCCAGCTGAACCAGCCCTTCATCCATATCAAAGAGGTCGCGGTTTTTGCGTCGTTGAAGAAGGGCTCGGAGCTTGGTGCCAAATAGCTCCTCCGGCTCATATGAGCGGATGTCGGCGTTGCCCGTGAACCAGGGATTGGCGACTGCGAAGGGATAGGTTTTTATCGGGTGTAGCGGTTCGTGCTCGCGCGTGTTGATCTCCACTTTGACCTTGAGACTGGCGGCGGTGTCGGCCTCTGGAGTGAACTGAAAGATCAGATGGGTCGAGTGTCCCGCTTGCGAACGCCTCAAGGGACCAAGCCACGCCAGCCTCTCGCGTATGGCGTCGATCGTCTCGCCAATGGGACCAGCTTTGGTCTGTACAAGATCGATATCCTCCGAGTAACGCAGCGGTGCGGCGAACAGAAGCTTGTTGATGGCAGTGCCGCCGCGAAACGCGATGGAGTCCGCCAGTTCAGGCGCGCTGAAGAGATCGCAAAGGGCGCGGCAGATGATGAGATCCTGCTCTATCTGCCGCGGGTCCGGCCAGGGCGCTTGTGCGCTCCATTCTTGCAGATACGCGTTCGGGATCAAAAATCAGTCTCCACGGTCTCGTTGATGACCAGTTTCCATTTCGAATCGGTCTCGTGCAACTGCCCGCCAAGTGCGGCGATCGATTTGACGGAGGGATCGAGCGGCTTGAAGGATTTGGCTTTGGCCGCAATGGGAAGGAGAGCGCGGGCTTGGCGCTCGTGACCCGATAACTCCAGGAGATATCCGAGGCGGCGAATGGCAGAATTTTCATAGTGCACAGCCGCGTCAGCGAGTTTGCCCGCGGACGCTTTGCCGCCCAGATCACGGACGATCTGCGCAACGCCGTTGATCCCGGACGCTTTGTGGAAGTAGCGCGCGCAATCGAGAAGGGTCAGCTCCAGTCCGGAGATCTTGGCATAGCCAAAGTCGGTCTTGATGGTGTCGAGCCATTCCTGCCGGTTGGTTGCCGCAAACGCAATGGCGGTTTGGTAGACGAACCGGACGTTGTGGCGGCCGATCACGATGGGCGGAATTTGTTTGGGCGCGATCACCTGAAAGACCATTGCGGCCTGGTGGGATGATCCATGGAACGCAGCGGCCCGCAGGAGCGAAATCCGATAATCGACCCCCATGTGGCGCATGAGCGGGTCAATCCACCTTGCAGGCTCCGGGGCTCCGGTCGCGCGATCTTCAGGGCGCAGAATGATGTAGAAGCCGCGCTTCGGAGAGACCAAGCGGCGCTTCTTGATCAGCCGCTCGGCGGCTGCAAGGAAGGTCTTGGTGGATTGGCCAAGAGAGGCCATCGCCTCGACCTTGGTGAAGGTCGAGCGTCCACGAGATTGTAGATCCTCCAGATGGTCTTCGAGCGATGCCATTCCCCAAACATACGCGATATTCTACCAGAAGGCAATAATTTTGCATATGATTGGGGAACCTGCCGCGCCCCAATCATATCGGTTATTCGACAGATAAGGCGGTAAAATCTATATGAGGGGGCGGAAAGAGACCTGTATCTGAACTCCGCAGAGATGGGGCAACCGGACCAGTCTTTGGCGTGTCAATCGGGCACCCAACTGCTTTGACCCCTGTCAGCTTGCGAAGCTGACCTTGGGGGTGGTCGGGATGTCACGGGGTGCGCTTGCAGCTGATGGGGGAGGCTTCAAAAGGCAGATTGCCACTCGGCTGCGAATGGTGCGCTCAGCGAATAACCCCAACCGGACTTCCAACCCAGTTCGCGGCCACGATGGGCAACGTCTGAAATGGAAACAATCGATGCAATATTTTCAGACCGCTCTACGATCGCGCCAATGTTGAGAGATATAGCAGCAGCCATCTGTCCATAGAAATCGATAAATGCGCTTAGAATTTCCGAACGGCAATAGGTGCGAAACACGGAAATCATGGTTGCGGGACTGTGGCTGCGTTCGTAGCGTTGGAATATCGTATATGCGGCCACTACGGCAATCGCCTCATCCAAATCCATCCAGTCGGCGATTATTCCCAGCTTCTCGCCTTCCTCACGTGAATCGAGCGCCGCGGCTGTTGCTTCGATCAAACATTGGAAGGCCCTAGTGGTGGATAGAATATCGTCAGTCATCGAATGAATGCTGCGTCATTTCCTCTGACAATGCAAACGGGTACCGCTGCGTTACATCTCGCGCCCGAAATCCCGCCCCTGATTGCGGCGTCTCCACTCTTCCATCTGCCGCTTGATCTTCTCGACCTCGGCCATCTGGCCAGGGCGGCGGGTGTTTACAGCCTGCGAACGCGCGCGAATACGACGCCGTCACGTAGATGATGCCGTCTTGAACCAGCGCCTGCGTTTCCTGACCGCGCTGCTTTTCATCACCAAAAGAGAATGACCACTTCGGCTTCATCTGGCCGATATTGCTGGCATTGATTTGCTCGAGCGCGCTGTAGCGATGGTTGCGTACGCCCAGCCGACGATCTTGCGCGAGAACAAGTCGACGACGATGCCACGCGGTCAAGTCCGGGCGGCGCTATCGTTATTACATATCTCGCGCTTTGATCACCAAGCAGAGTGATGCTGCGGACGACGGCGCCGGCACGCGATGGCGCATCCCAGCAGTCGAGATCGAGGGTGCGGTCGTTGCTGCCCTGCAATCAACTCTAACGGACGCAAATGGATTGCTTGAATTTCTGTCTCTAGAGAGGCCCGATCCAGCTCACGTCGGACGCATTGTCAACTCTGCTGCTGCGCTCGCCAAGCGTCTCGAAGACCATGGCTTGCATGAGAACAAGAAATTGGTTGGCGAGATCGTCTTTAAGGTCGTGATCTCCGATATTCAGATTTCAATCACACTTCATCGAAGCGCGATCCACAAAGCTCTCAGTGTTGAACCGCCATCTCAACCGGATGATGCACGATCTGAAGACCGGCGCTGCTCCTGACATCACGGTCATCGCGCGGCGCGAAAATATCCCGGCGTCCTACGCCCAGCTGATTCTGCCTCTTGCCTTCCTAGCGCCGAGCATTGTGACCGCCATCCTTGAAGGGCACCAGCCAGCCGACCTCAGCCTGGATCGGCTTATCAAGAGGACGACCCTCGCCCTCGATTGGTCGGCCCAACGTCAACAACTCGGCTTTACAGGCTAACCTGCCAACCGGAAAATTGCCGACCAGAGAATTTGAGGGCGACGACCGCCCAAGTTCTCTTTGGAGTCGTTCTCTGTGTCTGATCAGGAAAATGGCGAGGGCGAAACGGCCGCAATATGGGCCTTTTGCGCCGCGGTCACTTGCGAACCGCAAATACCGGCGGAGAGTGCGACTGGTTGGCTGAGATGACAGGGTTCGAACTGGTGAATGGCGAATGATTGACTGCTATCCGTCATTCACTCGGCGATTCTTTGATTGATTGCGCGCAGCCAGTTGGCTCCTTTTAACCGTGCCACTCTTCGCGGCATTTTCCATTCGACTTGGCCCGCAAAGGACGCATTGGTGGTGTGACGGGCGCCGGTTAGTAGAGCGCCGAATTTTCAGGGCTCGCCTCGCTAAATGCGGGGCTTTGGGAGGTGGGAGCGCCGATATGGGCGCCCCGCAACCCATGGAGCCCACTATGACGACCGTTGAATCCCGTGTCCCCACCGAATCCAAACGAACAAAGTCCGCGACCACTGCGAAAAGCGAAAAGCACAAGGCAACTGAAAAGCGTTCTTCAAAGCACACCGTCGCAAGAAAGTTAGAATCCAGCGACGATCTGCATGCCGCGCGTGTCACGAAACACGATCGCATCCTGGCAATGTTGAATCATCGCGACGGCGTCAGCATCCCCGAAATAATGGAAGCGACGTCATGGCAGCAGCACAGCGTGCGAGGATTTCTAGCAGGCACAATCAAGAAGAAGCTCGGCCTCGCGCTTACGTCGTCAAAGACCGCGGGTAACCTGCGCCGCTACCGAATCGACACCAAGCGCGGTCGCTAACTATGGATGGCTCATTACACACCGAGCTCGAAGACAAGCTGATAGCTATCGAGAAACTCGGTCTCCCAGAACTGCGAGCAGAATGGCGGCGGCTTTATCGAAAGCCGCCGCCGCACAGGCTCAGTCGTGATCTCCTGATCCGCGGCATCGCCTACAAGATCCAGGAGGCCGTTCACGGCGGGCTTTCAAAGCCGACCCTTCGACGCCTCAGAGTGTTGTCTGATCAAAGCACCTCCGGTGCCGGCAACAGGCTTGAACGGCAGGCTGCTTTCAAGCCCGGAACAACGCTCCTGCGCGAGTGGAACGGAACGACCCATGAGGTTCAAGTCGTGGCGGGCGGCTTCGAATGGCGTGGGCAGACCTTCGCTTCTCTGAGCAAGATCGCTAACGCCATCACGGGCGCACATTGGTCCGGCCCGCGGTTCTTCGGGTTGAGAATGCGAACTCAATCTCCGGTGGCCCGATTGCGGGATGGCAGAAATGACTAATGCCTCGGTCGCAACGAAATTGCAGCGCCTGCGCTGCGCGATCTACACGCGCAAATCATCTGAAGAGGGCCTGGAGCAGGATTTCAACTCACTCGATGCTCAGCGAGAAGCATGTGAGGCATATATACTGAGCCAGCGCCACGCCGGTTGGATTGCACTTCCTGAGATGTATGACGACGGCGGCATTTCTGGAGCAACTCTCGAACGGCCTTCCGTGCAACGTCTTTTCAATGATGTCCGTGATGGCAAAGTCGATTGCGTCGTCGTCTACAAAGTCGATCGGCTCACCCGCTCGCTTGCCGACTTCGCCAAGATCGTCGAGATATTCGACGCGTCGTCTGTATCGTTTGTCTCCGTGACGCAGCAGTTCAACACCACCTCTTCCATGGGGCGTTTGACGCTGAACGTGCTTCTCTCCTTCGCCCAGTTCGAGCGCGAAATCGCTGGTGAACGCATTCGCGACAAGATCGCGGCGTCCAAGAAGAAGGGCATGTGGATGGGTGGCTATCCGCCGCTGGGATATGATGTGCGCGACCGAAAACTCGTGATCACGCCGCACGAGGCAGAAACCGTCAGGCACATCTTTCGGCGTTACCTCGAACTCGGTGCCGTGTCCACTTTGAGGAACGACCTCAGCCAGCAGGGCATCGTCTCCAAACAGCGGATCGACAAGCACGGCAAGACTACCGGCGGGAAGCCGTTTGCTCGCGGGGCGCTCTATCATATGCTCAAGAACCGGATCTACATCGGCGAGATCATCCACAAGGACACGGCATACCCTGGCGAACATCCGCCTATCATCGATCGGCCTCTTTGGGATGCGGTTACGAAGCGGCTTGCGGATAACACGCATGACCGTGAGGCGGCCGTCGGCGTCCAAGAGCCGAGCCTGCTAACGGGCCTCCTGTTTGATACAGACGGCTGCCGCCTTACGCCGAGCCATGCCGTGAAAACTGGGAAGCGCTACCGGTATTATGTGTCCAACACACTGATCACGGGACCCAGATCCGCCGCGCCGCGCGGCCGACGCGTCCCGGCCAACGATATCGAAATGCTTGTCCGAATTGGCATCAAGGGTTTCTTGGCGTCGGGTCAGCAGATACTAGATGCCCTTTCTGGAACCGACTTTCGAAATGTGGATAAGAGGCAACTCTTGAGCCGAGCAGCGGACCTCGCCCGTGATTGGGACGAACAACCAGCAGTGTTGCGACGAGCGATTGTCCGCACGATTGTGCATCGCGTCGTCATTCAACTCGAGCACGTCGATATCGAGATCAACCGATCTCAAGTATTCAATTTGTTGATGCGACCTGAACAGCCGGCGACCAAGAGATGCGCTGACAGCGAACCAGTCCAGGACGGCTTCGTCCTTAAAGTAGACGCTGTGCTCAAGCGCGCAGGCCAAGGCATGAGATTGGTGATCCGCGACGCGACCGCGCCGTCACCGAATACCACGCTGATAAATTTGTTCGTGAAAGCGTTCGATGTCCGCGAAAAGATTTTCAACGGGGCAGGCGAAAGCATCGAAGCGTCCGCGCGGCGGATCAAAATCAATGCAAACTACATCACATCACTATTGCGGATCAGCCTGCTCGCGCCCGACATCGTTGCGGCCGTCCTCGACGGTCGCCATCCACCTACACTGACGGCGAGAAATTTTATCACGAAGACGCACACCTTGCCGCGCGAGTGGTCCCTTCAGAGACGTCACCTCGGCTTCCTATAGCGTCATCGATGCGGGTTATCTCTCGCCTCGCGCCGTGCGAGCGACGGACACGCTTTCAGATTTGAAAAATGGGACCACAGATTTGCGCGATCTCACCGTGATCCCGCAGCACGAAAAGCGCCTCGAGAGATAACCTCGTCGTGTTGGCGGCATATCCCGCAACGGACCGTCTCTCGCTGCGGCTCGCTCACGTCGGCAGTGCGCTAACCGGCCGAAAACACGGCCAGATCAGCACCCCAATAAAACGTGTTTTATTATTCAATATCAATGACTTAGGTGTTGGCTGGGGCGGGAGGGTTCGAACCTCCGCATGGCGGAATCAAAATCCGCTGCCTTACCACTTGGCTACGCCCCAAAACGCAAGCGGGCACCCCCGCTGCGGCGCGCACCATACTCAGGTGCCGCCCCTCCAGCAACGCCCCCTTTCCGGCGCTACAACTTAGCCGGGGAAAAGAGGCCACTCGTAGTGCTTGCGGCCAGGGGTCCGGATGGCTATAAAGCGCCTCCCGCCCGCGATGTTGGCCGTCGGCCCTCGCGGATACGCTCGTTCGCCCTGTCCTGTCGCCGTAAGGCGGCGTTCGACGGCGGCGGCACCGGTCGGAGCGTAGCGCAGCCTGGTAGCGCACTTGCTTCGGGAGCAAGGGGTCGGAGGTTCGAATCCTCTCGCTCCGACCAATCTCTTTTTCGATACTGTCCCGCCCGCCATCGCAGATAAGGCCCGAAGTGGACACGATCGACTTCAAAACCACCATGTCGTTTCGCTATGGCGAGCCCGATCCCATGGCGCCGGGCGTCGTGCGTCTGGTGGCGCCGAACCCGAGCCCCTTCACCTTCAAAGGCACCAACACCTATCTGGTTGGTACGACCAGCTTAGCCGTCATCGATCCCGGGCCCGAGGACATAGCCCACCGCGCCGCGATCCTCGCAGCCGCGGCCGGCCGCCCGATCACGCACATTCTCATCACGCATGCCCACCGCGACCACAGCGACGGCGCAGCCGGCCTCGCCCAAACGACCGGCGCACCGGTACTAGGCTTCGGCCGCGCGACGGCCGGCACCGACGCGCGCACCAGTTCCGCCCACATGCCTTCGGGCAAGGAATTCGTCGATCACCAGTTCACGCCTGACATCCGCTTGGCTGATGGCGACATTGTCGAAGGCGCCGATTGGTCCCTCGAAGCGCAGCACACACCGGGCCACGCCCCGGATCATGTCTGCTTTGCGCTAAAAGGCCACCGCATCGTCTTTTCCGGTGATCATGTCATGGCCTGGAACACGACCGTCATCGCGCCCCCCGAGGGCCGCATGTCCGACTACATCGCCTCGCTTGAAAAACTGCTCAACCGCCGCGACCGCCTTTATCTACCCGGCCACGGTGGCCGCATGGAAAAACCGCTCCGCGCCGTCAAAGCCTATCTCGTCCACCGCCAATGGCGCGAACAGGCGATCCTGGCCGCCATCCGCGACGGCGCCGTCACCATTCCCGACGTCGTCGCCCGCGTGTATGCCACGATCGATCGGCGCCTCATCAGGGCGGCGGAGCTTTCCGTTCTGGCGCACGTCGAGTATCTCGCCGATCGTCGTCTCGTGACGTGCGACCGCCCGCTTTCTCTCGATCTCCGGTTTTCCCCGGCTTGAGTTTTTTGCCCTCCGCCACTGGTGCCTCGCCCGCTGCAGGAACTGTGGCTTCCAGCCGCGCCACGATCTCGCGCATCACGTCGCGCAGCCGCTGCGCGTTCGCCCCAAAATCAGACTGCCCATACCGCGACGACGATCTGAGATCGATGCGCGAGAAGGGTTCGGCTGGATTGCCTATGGCCGTCACCCGCACCGAAATATCGTCGTAAAAACCCAAAAACAGCGTCCGGTCGAAAGCCTCCGCGCGCCCCACCGGATTGTCCTCCGTCGGCGGCTCTTCCACAACGATCGTCATCTGCAGCCGCTTCAAAACCTCGACCACGAGATCGAACGTCTCAGCTGGCGGGCGGTTCACATCCATCGGCTTCAAATCGGGATAGGCGGTCGCCTGCAACGCGGCAAACTTGGCGCCGGGATACGTGGCCGGATTGGCCGTGCCCGTTCGCATCGCCGCCAGCGCGCGAAAAGCCGGCGGATCGGCCGGGTCGGTTGTCACATCGTTCAAAAGCGGAAACGACCGCGCCATCAATCCAACGCTGAATGGCACCGCTAACATCGCAAGCGAGAGCGAAATACCCAATCCGATGCGCGCAGCTCCAGGCCGGCCCGAGCGCCAAACTCCGATCAAACCGGCAAGACCCAGCGCCAGCGCCAGTGCGGCCAACACAAAGGCTGCCGCCACCGCGTTGAGTGCCACCGCCGTCGGCAGCCCGAGAAAGCGGTGCAACAGCACCACGATCGCGATCAGCACGAGCGCAAACACCGCCAACCGCGAACACCACAGGCTCGACCTCTGTGGCGTCACCGCCGCTGCATCGTTCATCGATCATCAACCCTCTGGCAGTGGCCAGCCTTTAACAGCAAGATGTCTTATACGGCAGAATCGGACCAAAAAGAGAGGCGGCACGCCGGTCCTCGAAATTTGCGCACCCGGCCGTCCCGCACCGCGACGGTCTGAAGGCTGATGCATGATCAGACGATCCGCAAAGCTGTCGCTTCTCCTGGGTCTCGCAGCCACCGCCGCCGCCCGCGCCGAACCCGCCGGAGAGTCCGTCACTCCCGTAGAGGGCCAACTGACACTCCTCTCCGTCGATGTCCGCACCCTGCCCGGCGCGCTTGCTCGCCAGCCGGAAGCCGATGCACCCCGTTGGCGCACCAGCTTTGGCTCCGAACGCCGCTCTGAAACCGCCGCCGCCAAACCCACCACCAGCGTCGACGCCGATATCGTCCTACTGCAAGGCGTCACCGATGTCAGAGCCCTGCGCCGCTGGTTTCCGGCCGGCCAGTGGCGCGTCATCGCCTCGCGACAGCTGATCGCCCGCATCGGCCCAAACGCTCCTGAAGCAGACGCACCCGCTGCAGACACCGCGATCCCAGTCCCCTCGACCGCAATCGCCGTGCGACTCCGCCGTGGTCTCCGCCTCACCGCTCAGAACCATCTCCCCGAACTCGCAGACGCCCTCGGACAAGGCCCCGCCGCCCCATCCGCCGCCGGGACCGCCGTCCGCGTGATGATCGACAACCGCGAAACTTGGGCTATCTCCGTCCACTTGCCCGACGGTTGCGCTTCGGGGTGCCCCGGCCGCCAGGCCTTGCAACGCTGGCACGACGCCCGCTCCAGCGAAAATATCCGCCGCGTCACCGGTGGCATGTTCGAGCCCGCCACAGGCCCAGCTAAATCATCCGCGTGCGCCCGGTTTGGACTCCGCCTCGATCCCCCGCCGCCACCCCCGCGGCCGAGTTTCACGCCGGCATCCTTAACACCAGATTTGGGTTGCGCCGCCGCCGTAACCGTCGCGAAATAGTATTTGATTATAACAATTTGCGCTGCTTTTCTCACGCCGCAACCAACGTAGCGTGACACATCTCCCATGGCTTACCGGGTCAAAATTGGCGCCCGCCTCGATAAGGATGTCCGCCGCCTGCTCGCCGCCCAGACGGGCCGCGCCATCGGCTATCTTTCCGGCGTGATCGATCAGGGCGGTAGCAGCATCCACGCCACGCGCAAGGCTCTGAAGCGCTGCCGCTCCATTCTTCGGCTCGCCAAGCCCGGTCTCAGCGGCAAGACCTTTTTGGCCCATGACCGCGCCTTCCGCGATATCGGACGCCTCCTTTCGCATGATCGCGACCGTGAGGTGATGACCGAGACACTGCGCCTTCTGGCCGCAAAATCAGCCGGCGACGACAAAGCAGCACTCCTCTCAGCACTCGACGAATTGAACGCCATCAACCTGAACGGCGCATCCCACCTCGCCACGGAGGATAATATTTCCCGTGCCATCGCCTTGCTGCAGGCCCAGGACCACGCCATCCATAACTTGCTGGTCAAGAAAGGGCGCATCGCCACGCTGGCGGAAGGCTTTGCCAACACCTACGCCGAAGGCCGCAAAGCTTTGAAAGCCGCCTATCGTATTAATGACGACGAAGCCTTTCACAATTTCCGCAAGTCGCTGCAGCACCATTGGCGCCACTGCCAGCTTCTTGTTCCGGCTTGGCCCGACCTCATGAACGTCCGCATTTCCGCCGCCCGCGATCTCTCCCAACTGATCGGCAACGACCACGACCTGAGCCTCGTCATCGCGCATTTCAAAACTACGTCCGCGTCGACGCTCGATGCCGATATCCGTGCCCGCATTGTCGCGGCCGCCAAATCCGAACAGGCACAATTGCGCGCCGAGGTGAAACCCCTGGCCCGCCGCCTGTACGCCCTGTCACCGGACGACATGGAGCGTTTGATCGTAGATTTATGGCCAGCCGCCATTCGGCTGGCCAAACATCGCCGCAAGCCGGAGACCACGGGCTTTCCCGTAGATGACGTGATCCCGTTGGTGACGGACAGTCAGACCTAAAATCGCCACCCGATAGGCCCAGGTTGTCGCAGCCGCCAAGCGTGTGCGCGGCACAGGCTGCCGGCCTCCAACTGCAACACCAGCGGCCCATTGCGCCTCCCCGATTGTCGGGGGCAATCGGATACGCTACGGGTCACGTATCGGGATAAGCGACATCCCAATTCCTTGGAAAACCATGCTGAAGCCATATCCGCCCAGCGCCGATGTCTCCAAGCTGCCCGACACGCATCCCCAGGTTGCGTTTGGCCGCGTCGGCGTGCTGCTTTTGAACCTCGGCACCCCCGATGGCACCACCTATTGGCCCATGCGCCGCTATCTGAAGGAATTTCTTTCAGACGAGCGCGTCATCGAGGAGCCGAAGTGGAAATGGTGGCCGATCCTCAATTTGATCATTTTGTCCGTCCGTCCCTCACGCAAGGGCCGCGACTACGCCACCATCTGGAACAATGAACTCGACGAAGGCCCCCTCAAAACGATCACGCGGTCTCAGGCCGACAAGCTCGCCGAACGCCTGTCCGAGCACCCCAAGGTGATCGTCGACTGGGCCATGCGCTACGCCAACCCCTCGACCGAGAGCCGCATCCGCGAACTCCAGAAGCAGGGCTGCGAACGCATTCTCCTCGTCCCGCTCTATCCCCAGTATGCCGCCGCGACCACGGCCACCGCCTGCGACCAGGCCTTCCGCGCCCTCATGAAAATGCGCTGGCAACCGTTCGTGCGCGTAGCCCCCGCCTATCACGACGATCCCGTCTATATCGATCGTCTCGCCAAATCGATGCAGGCGAGCCTCGCCGGCCTTGATTTCGTGCCGGAGAAGATCGTCGCCACCTTCCACGGCATGCCGCAGAAGTATTTCGACAAGGGCGACCCCTACCATTGCCACTGCCAGAAGACCTCGCGGCTCCTGTGCGAAAAACTCGGCTGGCCTGAAGAAAATTGGCTGACAACATTCCAGTCGCGCTTCGGCAACGATCCCTGGCTGCAGCCCTACACCGACATGACGGTCGAACGTCTGGCCAAGGAAGGCGTCAAAAAGCTGGCCCTCGTCGCCCCCGGCTTCTCCGCCGACTGCCTGGAGACCCTGGAAGAACTCGACGGCGAGAACCGTCACATCTTCGAGGACAACGGCGGCGAACAGTTCGCGTATCTCCCCGCGCTGAACGACAGCGACGAAGGCGTCGATGTCATCGAAGCCGTCGTCCGCCGCGAACTCGCAGGTTGGATTTAAACGTCAAGCGCGCCGGCTCACGGCCACAGCCACGCCGGCGCACCAAACTCTTCGTCCCAGCTGTCCCAGACAACATCGCCGAAGCCAACCGAGTACGTCACCAGACGCCAGCCCGCAGCCTCGCGCGCCAGCAGCACGGCCGCGCCCTCGTTGAACGAGCCGTCCTTCACGTCTTGGGCGTAGATGCTCTTGGAATAATCGATCGCCTTGCCGTCCGGCCGCTTCGGCGTGCCGTAAACGAAGGCCCACTCCGGCGTCACCCGAAGCGTCTTCACCTGAAACACGATGTCCTGCCCGAGATCTTTTTCAACCGGCACCCGCGCCGCATCGAGCACCGCTTTGCGCTCGGCGCTCCCCATCTTCGGCGTCGAGAACCGCGCATCGGCCACCGCCTGCAACGGGGCAAGCAGCACAATCAGCACCCACAAACTCAACACGCGCAGCATCGGCCATCCTCGCACATAAGTTGCACATAACCCCTGAGCCGTATCTCAATCCAAGCACAAGTGCGCCCTAAAAAGGCGCGGATAAGACACTCTGTTTACTTTGTTTTTCACAATCGCCGGTAATCCTGGCCCGGAAAGATTTTTAACCACCGGCCCGCCCGGTCTGATCCCAAGGGGATGCACCATGTTCGCCGAAGGCTTTACGATTTTCGCTCTCCTGCTCGCTGGCCTCGCCGCCTTCATCCTCTGGTCGACCGTCAAGGTGGTCCCGCAAGGATATAACTACACCATCGAAAGCTTCGGCCGCTTCACCCGGACGCTGGCACCCGGCCTTCATTTCCTCACCCCCATCGTCGAGCGCGTCGGCAGCCAGATCAACATGAAGGAACAAGTGATCGATATTCCCAGCCAGGATGTCATCACCCGCGATAACGCGATGGTCCGCGTCGACGGCGTCGCCTTCTTCCAAGTCCTCGACGCCGGCCGCTCGGCCTATGCCGTCGACAACCTCGAACTCGCAACCATCAACCTGACCATGACTAACGTCCGCACCGTCATGGGCTCGATGGATCTCGACGAACTCCTCTCCAACCGCGATGTCATCAACGCCAAGCTCCTGAGCGTCGTCGATGCCGCAACCGAAGCCTGGGGCGTCAAGGTCACACGTATCGAAATCAAGGACATTGCCCCGCCGCGCGATCTCGTCGACAGCATGGGCCGCCAGATGAAGGCCGAACGCGAAAAGCGCGCCCAGATCCTGGAATCGGAAGGTCTCCGTCAGGCCGCGATCTTGAAGGCCGAAGGCGCCAAGCAGGCCGTGGTGCTCGAAGCTGAAGGACGCCGCGAAGCCGCATTCAAGGACGCCGAAGCCCGCGAACGCTCCGCCGAAGCCGAAGCCAAGGCCACCGAACTCGTCTCCAACGCCATCTCGAATGGCAACGTCCAGGCGATCAACTACTTCGTCGCCAACAACTATGTAAAAGCGCTGGAATCGCTGGCCTCGGCGCCCAATCAGAAAGTCATCCTGATGCCGCTGGAAGCCTCCTCCGTCATTGGTTCCCTCGCTGGACTGTCCCAGATCGCTGGCGAGGCCTTCGGCGGCGGTTCGTCGAAGCCCCCGCGCGTTTAAATCAGTCAGGACATCGGCACCATGGAAAACTTCATCTCGCTGTTGGCTGGCCTCGGCTTCTGGAGCTGGCTCGCCGTCGCTCTTGTGCTGATGGCGCTCGAGACCATTATCCCTGGTGTCCACTTCCTGTGGTTTGGCCTTGCCGCCTTCATCGTCGGCCTTCTCGTCGCCATCGTGACCTCGATGGGACTGGCCGACGCGTTCCCCTTCGCCCTCCAGCTTGTTGTCTTCGCGCTGCTCTCCGTCGCCACCGTTTTCGGCGTCAAAAAGCTAACCGGCGCCAAACCCAGCGACCATCACGCCGATATCAACGCACCGGGCTCGCAGTTCATTGGACGCATTCTCGTCGTCGAGGAAGCGATCAAGAACGGCCGCGGCAAAGTCCGCGCCGGCGACAGTGTCTGGCTGGCCGAAGGTGAAGATGCCGCCGCTGGCGCCAAGGTTCTCGTCACCGGCGTCAACGGCACCGCGCTCGTCGTGACAAACGAATCCGAAGACGAGTAGGCCCAGACCCGCCTAAGCCACGCCCGCCCTGAGCAGATCGTGCACGTGCACGATCCCGACCGGCTTGCCCTTATCGACCACGAACAGCGACGTAATGCGCGACGCGTTGATCATCTCCAGCGCAGCCGACGCCAAGGTCTGGGGCGATATCGTCTTCGGCTTCGCCGTCATGATCTCTCCCGTCGTCGCCGTCAGCAGCTTCGCCCCCATGTGGCGCCGCAAATCGCCGTCGGTCACGACGCCAACGAGCTTACCCTTCTGATCGACGATCCCAAGGCAGCCGAAGCTCTTCTCCGTCATGATGACGAGCGCCTCCGCCATCGGCATGTCTTCGGCCGCCAACGGCAGCCGGTCCACCTTGTGCATCAGGTCGCCGACATATTTGAGGCTCGCGCCCAGCGACCCGCCGGGGTGGAACATCTTGAAGTCCTGCGCCGTAAACCCGCGGCTCTCAAGCAGCGCCACCGCGAGGCAATCTCCGATGGCGAGCTGCATCGTGGTCGATGTCGTCGGCGCCAGCCCATGCGGGCAGGCTTCCTTGGTCCGCGGCAATTCCAGCACCACGTCCGACTGCTGACCCAGCGCCGAACCCGCATTCGACGTGATCGCAACCATCGGCACTGAAAACCGACGCGAGAACGTGATGAGATTTTTCAGTTCCACCGTCTCGCCCGACCACGACAGCGCGATGATCACATCGTCCCGCGTGATCATGCCGAGATCGCCGTGCGACGCTTCCGTTGGATGAACAAAGAACGCCGGCGTCCCGGTCGAGGCCATGGTGGCGGCAATCTTCTGCCCCACATGCCCGCTCTTGCCGATGCCGGAGACGATGACGCGCCCCTGCGCGCCCTTGATCAAGCTCACCGCCTCGCTGAACGGCGCAGCCAAGCCATTGTCGAGCGACGCGCGCAACGCCGCCAGACCCTCGGCCTCCAAATCCAGCGTCCGCATCGCGGACTTGATCACCGATGGCTCGGCGGATTTCCCGCCCGGAATGGCCTTCAATGTGCCCATCGCCCCTGCTGCCACCATCCACCCCATTGATTCTAAGAACGGCTGACGCACGGGACTAGGGCGCCCCGGCAGCCTGATGAAACCGGACTCAAAACCTGGAAGCTCAACCTCTAGCAGACGAGCGCCCCGCATCCAAATCACCAAAAGGTCTGTCCACCGCCAACTCGCTCGCCCGGAGAACGCCAAGCGCTTAAAGCCACATTAACCACCCCTACCTACAGTCCAATGACTGTGTGTGCGTCGAACCGAAAACCTGTTCCAGGCGCCACCCGTGCCCCGTACGATATCGCCCGTCACCGGCCTTTGCCTCCGCGTGCCCCTGATGGCCCTCGGCGCACTGGTCATGGGCGCAAACGTGGCCCCATCGCCAGCCCAAGCCCAATCCCAGACCAATGCACCCGCCCTGCGCGGCCCGGTTGGCGACAGCTACCGGGCCCCAAGCCTCGCCACGCCCGCCTCACCGGCCTCCAACCGGATCTCCGCTTCCCCACCGGCTGACGACGCACTCGCCAGCCCCGATCTGCGCCCCGCCATCCCGGAAGACGACCCGACGTCCGACCCCCTCGATCCGTTACTCGACGACGCCCCCCGCCCTGCCACTGGCGAACGCGCCCCCGTCGTCGATGGCGACATGACCCTGCCCGAAGAGCGCACCACGATTGCCCGCGACGGCATCGTCGAAGTCGGCGAGCCCTTGGCTCCCCAAGACGGCGCCGATCCCACCGTGATCGACAGCCGCCCGCAGGAAGAGGCCGATCTCTTCACAACCCCTCTCGAAAACCCGCCCGCCGGCTTCGACCCGCTTCTCTTCCAGATCGAGGATATTGATCCCATCCGCACCGACCGCCGCCCGGCCCGCCTCTTCAACCAGGAACCGTACGATCCCATCGGCATCCGCTTCGGCAGCTTTGTCTATTTCCCCGAAGTGACGTTCGCAGGCGAAGCGACCTCGAACGTCTTGCGCCTCACGCCGGCCGACACTGATGTCTCTGCGGAATTCTCCAGCCGCGCCCGCCTCGTCTCAAACTGGAAGGCCCACGCGCTGGAATTCAACGCGCGCGGTCTCACCTCTTTCCACAACGAGTTCGACAGCGAAGACGAAGCCTTCTGGAACGTCGAAGCCCGCGGCCGTCTCGATGTGGCCCGCCGCACGAATATCCAGGGTCTCGTCGCCCACGATGTCCGCCAGGAAGGCCGTGGCGCCATCGACGCCGCCGTCACCGGCGACCGCGCCCAGGTCACCACCGACAGCGCCGATGTCACATTAAACCACCGCTTCAATCGCCTCACGGTACAGTTGCGCGGCGGCTACGATGATATCGACTTCGGCGCCAGCGGTGACGCTTCAAATAACAACGACGACCGCGATACCGAGGTCACCACCGAAGCCGTCCGAACCACCTGGGAATTCCGCCCCACCTTCTCCGTCTTCGGCGAAGTCGAAACCAACCAGCGCCGCTATAATGTCGCCGCCGTCTCCGATGGCTTCACCCGCGATAGCAATGGCGCACGCTATCGTGCGGGCATCGACTTTGGGTCCACGGGCGAGATCGTTCGCGGCGAGGTCAGCATCGGCTATGGCGAACAAGACCTGCGCGATACAGGCCTCAGCGACGTCGACGGCGTTCTGATCGATGCCAACGTCGCCTGGCGCATGAGCGAACTGACCACGCTGCGCTTCCTCGCCCGCTCCGACATCTTCGACACGAACACGACGGGGTCCGGCGGCGTTCTTTCGCGCACCGCTGGCATCGAAGCGCGCCACGCCTTCCGCCGCCATATCGTCGCCACCGCCGGCCTATCCTACACCGACTTCGATTACGATAACGTGGTTATCGAAGAATCCGAACTTCGCGGGTCCCTCCTCCTCGAATACTACGTCAACCGCGAATGGACCCTCTTTGGCCAGTGGGACCACATCAACTTCGACAGCAATCAGCCCAACGGCACCTGGACGGCCGACGACCTGCGCATCGGCGCCCGCTGGCGGCAATAGTCAGTTTCAAACCGAGCAAAAGCAAAACGGCCAGAGCATCGCTCTGGCCGTTTTGCTGATCGACACCCCAGGAGGGGCGGTTACTTCTGCGCCTGCCGGCGGGAGACTTCGGCAGCCGAGACTTCGCCGGCTGCGACAAGGGCATTCACGCAGCGATCCGAAAGCTTCAGGCCATTGGAGCGCATGCACTGGCGAACGGCCGGGCTCGTCGGCGAATGCTGGCTGCAGAAGGAGAAATAATCGCCAGCGCAGGCCATTTTAACGCGGGCCGAAACGGCGTGGGCGTCTGAATGACCGCCGCCCAGGGCGGTAAGAGCAACAAATGCGGTGACTGCGGCGCGGGCAGTGAGGAAGCTGGTGATCGGGGTCATGGCGGTAACTCCTGGGGGTCAGAGGGGGCCAATTGCTTGCGTCTGACCAGGAGATTGCCTGAGCCCGCCCGCCGCCGCTGTTCCACACGGAACCCGCCAGAAGAATTCGCTGAAATTCAAAGATCTCGGTCCTTAATCATACAAAAGGGCGGCCCCAAAGAGCCGCCCTCCGCTTGATTCTAGGCCGCTGCGCCTAGCGGTAGGTGATCGTTTTCGCCGACGGCCACACGACCCGGTAGCCGAAATCGACCACCTCCTCGTCGTCCGGCTCAACCTTCAGATCCCAGGCCACCACCCCGCGCTTGTCGTCGACATTCGTCGCGGTCGGCGTCGTCCCCCCGGTGGCTTCGACCTTGATGTCCGCATTGTTCGAAACCGGCATCTGGTCGAGCACCGTCACCTTCATTGCCCGTTCGTGCAGGTTCTTGACCGAGATCTTGAACAGACGCACGTCCGTGCGCGACGTCGAGATGAGGCCAGTCTCGCCCCGCTTCTCTTCGATGAGAGCATGCTTCACCCGGATCAGATCATCCGCGCCAAACCCCAGTTCATGCTTCTCGCCTGGAGAGACGAGTGGCAAGGCGTGCGTGCCCACGAACGTCCCGTCGCGGAAAAGCGAAACCGGCCCGGCCAGCATCGGCGTCCCCGCCGGCAGCACGATCGTCGCATACAAGTACGCATTCGTATCCTCGCGCGGCACCGTCTTGATGCTCAGTTGCGGCTCGATCGTCTCCGTCAGAAGCTGCACGCGCTTCGCTTCGCCCGTGTTCGGCACGCCGCTGCGGCCAGGAACCGCGAAGACCGCCTGAAACGGCGACACCACCGCTTCCGCTTGCCTCGCCTCAACCGCCACCGGTTCAGGCGGAGTCGCCTCCGCCATCGCCATCTGATCGCCATCCATCGCCGCCTCCGGAACCGCCATCCGCTTCATCGGCGCGGTTGTCGGTGCGGGTGCCCCGGCCATCGGACGCGGCTCTGGCGGCGCCTCGAAGTCGACCGTAATTGAATTCAATTCTGGAATTGAGGCACTCGCGTTCGGCCGCGTCGTCGACAGAGTCAACGCCGCGTTATCCCAGTTCTCCCCGCTATTCTGGCGGATCTCTGCACGCCGGATCATCGACAGCGACGGAGCATTCGTCTTGTCGCCCGTCTGCAGTCGCGCATCGTAAAGAGCCGACCATGACGCGCCCGGCACCTGATAGCGCACGACGAGATCGGCCTCGAGCGGCGCCAGCGCCTCCACATGCACGCGCACTTCCGTCCGCTGCTGCTCAGACGGCGACAAGGCAGCAAGCTTCTTCTCCAGATCGCCGATCTGCCGGTCGAGCGCGCGCATCTTCACTTGCGCATCGATCGCATTGCGCTGCGCTTCCAGACTGCCCGTCGCAATCGTCGTCAAAACCTGCGACCAATCCTCGACCCGCTCCGCACCCTGCGCCGGGGCCGGCCGCGTCGGAAGTTGGCTGAGATTGTTGATCAGCAATTTCTGCGTCTCGGCCGCCTGAAACTGCGCCTCCGCCGTCCCGCGCTGATCGCGCAAAATTTCAATCTCATCTTCGATGCGCCGCCGCTCGCTCGCCGCCACCGCCAGGTCCGTGCTCGGCACCATCAGCCGCCGGCTATCCACCGAACCGATTTCGAGTTTACCCGTCGCCAGGCCCTCGACGCGGATCGATCCCGGCACCGCATCCGCCGGCACATCCGACAACACTACCGTGTGCATGCCCTTTTCAAGATTGACCTTGGCCACCCGGCTCACCTCCGCGCCCTGCGGAAAAACCGTTACGGCATCCACCCGCGACGAAATGGGAACATCGGCGGCCCAAACGCTAACGGGCCAGGCCAGAAACAGTGCGGTCGTGACGGTGCGGCGCATATGATCAAGTCCCAATCAGCGTTGCAGGTTGCCAATTCGACGGGGCCAAACGGGCAAACCTTGGGGTTGGTGGTGCAGCCGCGAGGCGACCGAATTATGACTGCGGCGAGCCGGTCTCAGAAAGACCGCGCGCGCACGGTTTTGTAAGCCCAGTCGAGCCAGGGGAGAAGCGCGGAGAGATCCTCAGCCTCCACCGTCGGCCCGGTCCAGATCCTGAGCCCCGGCGGCGCCCCCCGGTGCCCCGCGATATCGAAGGCAGCGCCCTCCTGCTCAAGCAAGGCGGCCATACCCGCCACGAACCGGCGTTGACCACTCTCATCAAGCTGCGCGAAGTCCGCATCCGCGATCCTAATAACGACCGACGTCAGCGACCGCGTCGCCGGATCGGCCACCGGATCGCGCGCCCAATCCGACCGCGCCATGAAATCCCACAGGATCGCCGCATTACGCGCCGACCGGGCCTGCAAGCCATGAAGCCCGCCGGACGCTTCCGCCCAAGCCACCGCCCGCGCGCAATCCTCAACACAGAGCATCGACGGCGTATTGATCGTCTGCCCCGTAAACAGCCCGTCGTCCAATTTTCCATCGCGCGCGAAACGAAACAGCTTCGGCACCGGCCACGGCGGCTCATACGAGACAGCCCGCTCCACCGCCCGCGGCGACAGGATCAGCACGCCATGCGCCGCCTCGCCGCCCAGACACTTCTGCCAGGAGAACGTCACCACATCGAGCTTCGCCCAATCGAGATCCTGCGCCAGCACCGCCGACGTCGCATCGCACAGCGTCAGCCCCCGCCGGTCATCCGCGATCCAATCGAGATCGGGCACTCGCACGCCCGATGTCGTCCCATTCGCCGTAAACACGATGTCACGATCAAAATCTGCCTTCGCAAAATCCGGCAGATGCCCAAACGGAGCATCGTATATCGAACAATCGCGAAGCCCCAATTCTTCGACGGCGTCGCGCACCCACAGCCGCCCGAACACATCCCATGCGAACACATCAACACCGCGCGCCCCGATGAGCGACCACATCGCCATCTCGAACGCGCCCGTATCCGATCCCGGAACGATCGCCACCCGGTAATCCGCCGGCAACTGCAAAAGCCGCTTTAATGAAACGATGAGATCGCCAAGCGCTTGCTTCCCCAATTCCGAACGATGGGACCGCCCCGTCACCGCGTCCTTCAGCCAATCCGGCGACCAGCCAGGCGGCTTCGCGCACGGCCCACTGGAAAAGAAAGGACGCGCAGGCTTTAGCAGCGGTTTGGCGATACCGGTCATGTGTCGCGATTCTATTGGGAACCGTCCATCTATCTGGACGCTGGCGGCCAGAGTGGCGCGCCCGCCGCTCCCCGTCAATCCAGCCAGAATGCAAAAAGGCGGCTCCCTAACGGAAGCCGCCTCTCGCGGATCGGACGGTTAATGCCGTCCTCAGTTCAGGTTAAGCCGGATGCCGGTGCGCAGCTGATGCTGCCCGATATCCTTGATCTCTACCTCACTTGTGCCGGCAAGAGTAAGGCTTGGCACCGTCAGTCCGCCGTTTTGCCACATATAGCGATACCCGGTATCCCACATGATGCTGTCCGTCACCTGGATGGCGACGCCTGCCATGAGCGCACCCGCGATATCCCAGCTCGATTTCTTCGTGGTTCCTTCAGTGATGATGGCGGGATCGGCAGGAGCCGGGGCTACTGCAGGGCACGTGTTACGCGCTGGATCGCCGTCATTGCTGCGGGAAGAGCAGGTTGCGACTTCGGATGCGGTGCGCTCCAGTCGGCGGTATGTGGCGCCGATACCGGCGCCTACGTAAGGTGTGAAGCGCGTGCTGTTGCGAAAATCATAGTAGAAGTTGAGCATGCCCGTATCCTGCTCGTATTTCACACTCTCTTGGCGCACAACATTGTAGGTCACCACGTCGGGATCAGTCAAACCAACGTCGAAGCTCATCGTTTCGGAAAACTGCTGTTGCCCGCTGACAAGATCCCCGCGTGTGAATAAATCAACCTGCAATTCTACGCGGATAGACGGCGTGATGTACCAACCAGCACCAATGCTACCGAACTCTAGCGGTTCGATTTCGCTAACGCTCTTGGTCGTCATGTCTGTCCCGATTTCGTCGGTCGTCCCGTCCCTCAGCCACGCAGCGCCCGTGTCGAAGCGCACGTAGTATTCTGGCTCATATTCGGGAATGGGCATGGGGGCTGGCACCGGAACGGCCGCCGCGTAGGGGTCTTTGACACCCGTGTAGATCACATCGCCGCCGGCAAGCGCCGGACCGGCCGCTCCAATCATGGCAGCAGCGGCAATCGTCAAACCCGCAAATTTCGTCTTCATTGACTTCGATCCCCTCAACGCAACCACGGCGCATCGGCCGCGGTCCGGCTCACTTCTGAAGACCGCCGAAGAGGAGGGACCGAGAAAGCCTGGTTTACCGTCGAGACATCCCGGGCCTGCAGCCGGTTCGAGGGCTGCCGCCAGACGCATACAGGAACCAGGACGAACATCGTCTCGGGCAAACAAGGATCTCGGCAGGCCCTACTTGCCCCGCCGGTCCGGCCCGGGCTTCGCGACACGAAGCCCGGTCCTTAATCGTCAACTCACGGGCGAAGCGAACCCCGCCCAATTCTCATTTTGCGCTCAGCGCAGGTCGTAACGCAGGCCGACGCGGAACTCGTGCGCCGTGATGCTCTCGACCGTCGGATCTTCGAGGATCGGTTCCGTCGTCACGATCGGACCGGTGGCAACTTCGCCGAGATAAAGGAAGCGATAGCCGACATCGAGGTAGAGGTTACGGCCTGCGCTGACGGCAATCGGGCCATCCTTCGAGCTGCCGCCCGAGACCGTCTGGCCGCCCCGCAGCTTGGCCGTAAAGCCCGCCATCAGCGCACCCGCGACATCCGTGTTCTCGCCTTCTTCGATCACGCCGGTGCAACCGCATTCGCTGCCAGCAATACCCGTCGTCGTCTTGTTGAACGTGAAGCCGAGACCGGCGCCGACGTAAGGGTTGATCCGGCCTTCGCGGTTGAAGTCGTAATAAAGGTTGAACAGCACCACATCGCTCTCAATGCCGAACGTCCGCGGACCATTGAGAAGCGCATAGTGATCCAGCAGCGTGCCGCTCGCATCAGCTTCAAATCGGTGATCGTACGTGATGTCGCCGCGGATCGTCGGCGTGAAGTAGCGGCCGATACCGCCGCCCAACGTCCACGTATCGTCGATGGTCTCATCAACCAGATCGTAGATGCCGATTTCCGTCATCTCCGGATCGTCATGAATGGCATAACCGCCGTCAATGCGCGCATACCACGACGGACCCGTGGCCACAGGCGCCGCGTAGGAGAAGTCCTTGATGCTGCCGCCGTTGCCATAGAGGTCAGCCGCAGTGGCAACCGTCGACCCGCCCGCGATGAGCGCGCATCCAAGAAAAAGTGCCTTCCGCGAGATCATGTCTGTATTCCCTGCTTTGCGACGCGCCCCCCGCACTGCGGGAACGGCCTGACCTGTGCTTCAACAGAGAATTTGCCGTATAAGGTTTAAGGGACACTTAATTGCCGCCACAAAATGAAACACCGCCGCCCGGCCGGGCAGCGGTGTCGGAGCGGAACAGGAGTGGCTGACATCCGCATCCGCTCGGCGAGACCGCAAGGCGGTCCGGCGCGAGCGCCGTATGCAAACGTGAAGGCCCGCTTGGGCCGAACGTTCTCTAACAGTCCGCCGAGCGGAACAGGAGTGGCTGACATCCGCATCCGCTCGGCGAGACCGCAAGGCGGTCCGGCGCGAGCGCCGTATGCAAACGTGAAGGCCCGCTAGGGCCGAACGTTCGCCAACAAATAAAGCCTTACGCGGCCTGTGCGGCCACCTTCACCGCATCGACGATCTCGCCGACCACCGTATTGACGAGCGTCTCATCGTCGCCTTCCGCCATCACGCGAATAACGGGCTCCGTTCCCGATGGGCGAATAACGATCCGCCCCTTTTCGCCGAGCTTGAGTTGCGCCCCTTCGATGGCCTTGCGCACGCGCTTGTCATCCAGCGGCTTGCCGCTCTGATAGCGCACGTTCTTCAAGACCTGCGGCAGCGGCGTGAACCGCGCGCACACTTCCGACACCGGCTTGCCCGTCGCCACCACGCACGCCAGCACCTGCAGCGCCGACACGAGCCCGTCGCCCGTCGTCGTGAAATCCGACAGAACGATATGCCCGGACTGCTCTCCGCCGACATTGTATCCGTGCTTGCGCATGTGCTCGACGACGTAACGATCGCCAACAGGTGTGCGCACCATCCCAAGACCCAGCGTCTTCAAATACCGCTCAAGCCCCAGGTTGCTCATCACGGTCGCGACCACACCGCCCGCCGAAAGTTTGCCGCGCCGGTGCCAGCTCTCCGCGATCACCGCCATCAGCTGATCGCCGTCGACGATCTGCCCCTTCTCGTCCACGATAACGACACGGTCCGCGTCGCCGTCGAGCGCGATGCCGATATCGGCCCGGAATTCTTTCACCTTCTGCACCAGCAGCTCAGGCGCCGTCGACCCGCACTTGTCGTTGATGTTGCGCCCGTTCGGCTCCACGCCGATCTTGATCACTTCCGCGCCCAGTTCCCACAGCGCTTCCGGCGCCACCTTATAAGCCGCACCGTTCGCGCAATCGATCACGATGCGCAGGCCCGTCAGCTTGAGGTTTTTCGGCAGCGTCCGCTTGGCGAACTCGATATAGCGTTCCTGCGCGCTTTCCACCCGCGTCGCCCGGCCGATCTGGTCCGCTGGCGCCAGCATGGTCCGGCTGTCCGCCTCGATCAGCCGCTCGATCGCCAACTCCATCTCGTCCGACAGCTTGTATCCGTCGGGATCGAACAGCTTGATGCCGTTGTCCTCATACTTGTTGTGCGATGCCGAGATCATGACCCCGATATCCGCGCGCAGCGAGCGCGTCAGCATCGCGACCGCCGGCGTCGGCATCGGACCCAATAGAAACACATCGACGCCAACCGATGTGAACCCCGACATCAGCGCCGCTTCGAGCATATAGCCCGACAGGCGCGTGTCCTTGCCGATCACCACGCGATGCCGGTGGCTGCCGGTCTGAAACAGCTTGCCCGCAGCCATGCCTACCTTCAGCGCCACTTCCGAAGTCATGGGATGCGTGTTGGCCAGACCGCGAATACCGTCGGTGCCAAAATAGCGGCGGGTCATCGTCAAAAAGCTCCTCGTCTGGGGCAGTGGTCCGATGCGGCACAGTCCGGCCGACTCGCAGCCCGACTATAGCCGCCCCCCTGCAACATGTCCCGGCCGCGCCGCTCAGCGCCTATCACACTATGTACGTGAAGATTACAACGCCGCCAAACATCCCAAAGTCCAAGGTGGCGCCGCCCTTTGTCCTGACGGCGGGAATTGGCGGCTGACCGGATCAACGGAATCAGATCATAGCAGTCCGTCACGCTGTCTGGCAGCGACCGCCACGGCGAGCAAGTTGCCGTGCCCGAACGAGAATATGAGAGGAGTGTCATGGCCCATTTCCTGTCCGTCGCCAATCGCAAGGGCGGCGTCGGCAAGTCGACGACGGCCGTCATGCTGGCGCACGCGTTTGCCGCCTGGGGCGGCATGCGCGTCCTCGTCATGGACCTCGATAGCCAGTGCAACGCCTCGCTGATCCTAATGGGCGGCGAAGCCTGGTCTGAAGCCCGCAAGAAGGGCCTCACCATTTCCGACTATTTCTTCGACCTCTTCGACGAAACCTACCCCGAACCGCGCGACTTCCTCGCCCACAACGTCGGCGACGTCCGTCAAGCCAACGGCCGGCCGCTCGCCATTTCCCTGCTTCCCGGCTCCCTGATGCTGGAAGATGTTCAGGGCGAACTCTACGTCAAGGAAGCCCGCCAGTCGAAAGACCCCGAGGTTGTTGGCCAGCGCGTGCGCGGCCGCCTAGAGCGCCTGTTGCGCCGCTTCGAGCAAAGCTATGATCTCGTCATCCTCGATTGCCCGCCCGGCCTGTCCTTCGCCGCACTTGCGGCCTTGAAGATCGCCGACCGCGTCATCGTCCCCTTCCGGCCCGACTATGTCTCCCAGCTCGCGGTGGACCGCATCGCGCTTCTCATCGAGGAAAAGCGCAACGAAGCCGACCTCGCCGAGATCCCCTTGGCCGACCGCCGTTATGCCTGCCTCGCCAACGGCGTCCGCCAGACCGGCAAAGATCGCCTCCTCATCGAGGAAATCGGCCTCCTGCATCCCCTGCTGACGGCGCAAATTCCCCACTCCGACGCCATCGCCAACGCCTTCGATTGGGAAGCTCAGGGCAAGACCATCGAAGAAAAATATGGCACGGGTGCCACGGCGCTCCGTGCGTTCTATGATGAGATTGTCGAAGGCCTTCGAATGCAGGACGCGGCGTGAGGATCACCCATGGGTAAGGCCACCCGCTCGCTCTCCGGAGCCAGCCAGAAAAAATACGTCCGCGATCTCGTCGGCTCCATCGACGGCATCACACCCGAGGCCGCCGCCGCGCTGACCAGCGCCTGCGAACGCGAAATCGCCCAAGTGCGCGTCCGCTTGCCCATTCCCGAACGCGGCAAGTCGGCGAAGTCCGGCAAAAAGAATGCGGGCACTGAGCCCGCGCGCGCCGAAAGCAGACCTGCCGCACCGCCGCCCCCTGCCGAATTCGACCCGTTCGCCTTCAGCGTCGTGGTTGTGGTGACGAAGGAAGGCCGCGACGGTCTGGCCAGCAAGCTCGCCGCCATCGGCCCGGCTGATTTGAGGGCGCTGGCCAAGGCCCAACACGTCGCGCTCCCCGAAGGCGATCTCTCCACCGAGGACCTCCGCGCAGCCATCGTCGAAGGCGCCCTCCAGCGCATCGCCAACCGCAAAGCCGCCGCCAGTTGAACTAGGGTGATGCGGCCGCCGCCGACCGGAACGCCTCTGCCTCAGCGATGAACTGAGCCCGCGCGGCACCGGACGCGAACGCATCTGCCGGAACGGCGATCGCCGCGCCGGGCTCTGCCCAGAGGAGGACGAGCCCACGCGCCTCCGTGATCGCCTCGATGGCCGGCCAGCGATAGCGGACATCGCACGCCTTCGACGCAATCTCGAGGCCATCAGGCATCAGACGCACGGTCTGCAGCGAAAGAATGGGCCCATCCGGCCGGGCCACGCCCCGCCGCTGATCGAGATAATGGGCCCACACCGTCGCCAGCATCGCGGAAAATCCGACAAACAAACCGAGAAAAAACTCCGCCATCTCTACCGGACGATCGAGATACCGCTCGATGGCTTGCACCCCCGCAAGCGTCACGGCAAAGGCGCTCACCATCAGGATCAGCCACAACACGATGGGCTGCTCCAGAAACCCTTCGCGCTTGCGCTTCTGCAGCCGGTCGCGCACCGCGAACTGATACGCCGTCAACCCTGCCTGTGAGAGCTGATAGGTAACCTCAGTCATCGTCGCCCCCTGCCTTAAACGAGGTGCCTCGAACGAGGTGCCTCAAACGAGGCCCTTCTCCGTGCCGCGCATCGCCGCCTGCCAAACGCGCACCGCCTGCACGGTCTCCGCCACATCGTGCACGCGAATAATCTGCACCCCTTGTGCAATCGACGACAACGCCGCCGCAATCGACCCCGGCACGCGCTTCTTGGGATCGTCCACGTTGCACAATTGCCCGATCAGCTTCTTGCGCGACGCCCCCAAAAGGATCGGTACCCCCAGACCGTGATACAGACTCATGGCCTGCAGCACCGCCACGTTGTGATGCAGATGCTTGCCAAACCCAATCCCCGGATCGGCGACGATCTTTTCCCGCGCGATCCCAGCCGCCTCGCATGCAGCAATCCGGCCATTCAAAAAGTCGAACACATCCAACACGACATCCCGGTATTGCGGATCGTCATTCATGGTTTTGGGATCGCCCTGCGCATGCATGAGCATGATCGGCAGGCCGCTCTCAGCCGCAGCAGCCAAGGCGTCGGGATCATGCGTCAGCGCCGAGACGTCGTTGAGAATGTCCGCTCCGCCTGCCGCCGCCCGCCGCATCACCTCTGCCTTGCGCGTATCAACGGAGATCTTCGCTTCTGTCCGCGCCCGCAAGCCCTCCAGCACCGGCAAGACGCGCCGCAATTCTTCATCCAGCGCCACCGCATCCGATCCCGGCCGCGTGCTCTCCCCACCGATATCGAGGATGTCCGCCCCCTCCTCTACCAGCCGCAAGCCGTGGTCGATCGCCGCCTGCACGTTGGAGAAACTGCCGCCATCCGAGAAGCTGTCAGGCGTCACGTTCACGATGCCCATGATCCGCGGCCGGTCCATAGACAACCCCGCGTAGTCGGCCCGCGCCGCGATCAGATGATCGAACGTCTGCCACAGCTCCTCGCCGTTGAACGGCGGGTGATACCAATCTTCGTTGGCAAACCCATAGGTCCCCTCGGCAGGGATCAGGCGCACGCGCTGCTCAGGCGCCGCCTCGGCATCGATCAATTCCAGATCGGCAAAACCCAGATCGCTGCGCCCGCACAGCTTTTCCTGCGCGCCCGAACGATCACGGTCGAAACGCCCGCGATCGTAGGCCACCGAAACAATGGGTCGAAGATAGAAGCGGCGCGTCACGGCATCCCTCGAAACTGAAACAGCCCCCGGAGGGATCCGGAGGCTGCTTCTGTGTCTTAGCTTTTCATCCCGGGATCAAGTACTCCCGGAACGTGAGTGTTTTAGGTCCCCGGCTGCGGTGCCATTCCGCCCGCATCCGGCTCCTCGCGCGGCTTGGAACGTCCAGCCGTCGGCACGGCCGAGCCCGCCGGGCCCTTCGACCCGTCGTTGTCGTCGCGCCGCACGATCGTCTCGCCCCGCATCAAAGCCTTCACCTCTTCGCCCGAAAGCGTCTCGAACTCCAACAGGCCCTTGGCCACCCGATGCAGCGACTCCAGATTGTCCTGCAGAAGCTGCCGCGCCTTCTGCTCGCCCGTCTGGATGAGCCCGCGGATTTCCTGGTCGATTAGCTTTGCCGTGTCGTCGGAGAGATTCTTCGACTGCGTCACCGAGTGCCCGAGGAACACCTCCTGCTCGTTGCCGTTGTAGCGCACGCGCCCGAGCGTATCGGACATGCCCCACTCCGTGATCATGGCGCGGGCAAGCTGCGTCGCCATTTGGATGTCGCCGGTCGCCCCGTTGGTGACGTTGTCCGGTCCGCCCAGAATGATCTCGGCTTCGCGGCCACCGAACAGCACCGCCAGGCGCGCTTCGCACCAGGCTTTCGTCCGGCTGTAGCGGTCGCCTTCCGGCAGGTTCATCGTCACGCCGAGTGCGCGTCCGCGCGGAATGATCGTCACCTTGTGCAACGGGTCGTACGGCACCAAGAGCCCCACGATGGCGTGACCCGCCTCATGATAGGCCGTGTTGCGCTTTTCCTCGTCGCTCATGACCATGGAGCGGCGTTCCGCGCCCATCATCACCTTATCTTTGGCGTCTTCGAACTCCTGCTGCGTCACGAGCCGCTTGTTGCGGCGCGCAGCGAGCAAGGCTGCCTCGTTGACGAGGTTGGCAAGGTCGGCGCCCGAAAAGCCCGGGCAACCGCGCGCGATCGTCTTGGCGTCCACGTCGGGTGCCAGCGGCACCTTCTTCATGTGCACGCGCAGGATCTTCTCGCGCCCCATCACGTCCGGATTCGGCACGGTGATCTGGCGGTCGAAACGGCCCGGACGCAGAAGCGCCGGATCGAGCACGTCGGGACGGTTCGTCGCCGCGATGACGATGATGCCCTCGTTGGCTTCAAAGCCATCCATCTCGACGAGCAGCTGGTTCAGCGTCTGCTCGCGCTCGTCGTTGCCACCGCCCAGACCGGCGCCGCGATGACGGCCGACCGCGTCGATTTCATCGATGAAGATGATGCACGGCGCATTTTTCTTCGCCTGTTCGAACATGTCGCGCACGCGGCTCGCGCCAACGCCCACGAACATTTCCACGAAGTCCGAACCCGAGATCGTGAAGAACGGCACGTTGGCTTCACCCGCCACCGCGCGCGCGATCAGGGTCTTACCCGTACCGGGAGGACCAACGAGCAGCGCGCCACGCGGAATGCGTCCGCCCAGCCGCTGGAACTTCTGCGGATCGCGCAGGAATTCCACGATCTCTTCCAGATCGGACTTGGCCTCATCCACGCCCGCCACGTCGTCGAACGTCACGCGGCCCTGGCGCTCGGTCAGAAGCTTCGCGCGGCTCTTGCCAAAGCCCATCGCGCGCCCCGAGCCCGACTGCATCTGCCGCATGAAGAAGATCCACACGCCAATCAGCAGCAGCATCGGGAACCACGTCACGAGCACGCTCATGAACGAGGGCACGTCTTCCTCGGACGGACGCGCCTTGAACTTCACGCCCTTCTTCTCAAGGCGTTCAACGAGCATGCGATCATCCGGCGCGTAGGTGGTGAACTGCTGTCCACCCTCCGTCAGCGCGCCGTAGATGCGGCTGCCCGCAATGGTCACTTCCGTCACACGGCCGCTGTCGACCGCTGCGATGAATTCCGAATACGTGATCTCATTCCCGCGCCGGTTCTGGGTCGGGCTGTTGAAGAGATTGAAGAGCGCCGCGAGCAGCACGAGCACGGCCACCCAGATCGCAAGCTTCTGAAAGTTGGGGTTCATCGAGTATCCTATCGGGCCACGGCTCAAAACCGCCGGCCGTTGGGTGAAGGTCCCGTTACCGATCCAGGCCCCCACAACGAGTGGTTAAGATAAGGGGAGGGGGCGCGTTTGCCAAGGCTCGCAAGCATGATGCCGAAAACCTTACGCGTCACTTAGTTTACGCGCCCATGCGCAATCCGATCTTTAACAATGGTGAATTGGCTCAAGCCCCACGGTCCTGCGGCAAAAAAATAAAACGTGTTTCAATCCGCGCGTCCGGTCGCTCTGATGACATGGGAAGAACAGTCGCCGGCAATCCGCCGACCGAGATCAAAGCCTCACCAGACCACACCGCAGGCAATGTTGCAGCTGCACGGGCCGGAAGCGAGAGACGGGACCGCGCGTGCCGCCGCACCATGGCGAACGTCGCCGGGTCCAAAGCACGTACGCTGACCGGATGCGATGAGCGCACCACACGGATGCTGAACCGGTTGTCCCATGTCACGTGGTCCCCGGCCGCCATCTCGACCACCTCCAGGTCCGCCCGTCCGCGCTCCCGATAGATCCGAGTTTCCGCGCGGCACGCCCGCACCTCGCACCCGCCAAGCGTTGTCCGCACCGCCCCATCACGCGCCAGCAACTCTGCCAAAGTCTCAATCTGGGCCAACTCCGCCGGCGGCGACCGCCCACCGAACATCCCCAAAACCCGCTGCAACAACCGCACCCGGATTTCCATCGGCTCCGCGCCGAAAAGCCCGCCGTCGATCCGGGCAAACATGCCGCCGTTGAGGTTCAGCGCCGCCGCCGCAAGCCGATCCGTGAGCGCGTCCAGAGCCTCCACCACGCGCCGCTGCCGCTGGGCCGCCAGAGCCAGCATCGGCGGCGTTAGCCCAAGCCCATCCATCACGGTCGCAGCCGCCCTGATCCGCACACGCTCAAATCGCTCATCCGCGTTGCTCGGGTCCTCGACCCAACGGCCACCGGCCGCCGCGAGATACGATCGCAAGGCTCCCCGTCCTACACCCAGCAGTGGCCGCACCACATCGACGCCCCCAAACGCCGTCAGCGCCCGCACCGGCCGCATCCCCTGCAATCCGTCCGCACCGCTGCCCCGCGCCAAGCGCATCAGAAGCGTTTCGGCCTGATCGTCCTCAGTATGCGCCGTCACGATCGCGCAGGGCAGCACGCCGCCCGCCACCGCATATCGCCCGAGAAGATCGTAACGCGCCGCCCGGGCACGCGCCTGCACGCCGTGCGCCGGCTTATCCCCCAGCCAGGCAAGAACCGTCGCCGCAAGACCGAGTCGCTCCGCTTCCGCCACCACGAACCGCGCATCGCCCAGTGATCCTGGCCGCAATCCATGATCGACAGTGGCGACTGAAATCCTCAGGCCATCAGCACCACGCTCTCGCGCCCACCGGGCAACCAGATGCATCAGCGCCATGCTGTCCGAGCCGCCTGACACGGCCAGCACCGCGCATGGATAAGCCCTAAGATCGGCGAAGATCCCGTCGAGGTCTTGAGAGGTGGGGCACCAGGGCTCTGTCATGACGATCCCTGCCGGCCACGCGCGTCAGGGACAGCCGATCCGCTGCCGCTCGCTGTCGGCCTTGCTCTTCAAGTGCGGCGGCGCGCTCGGATACTTCCCGGGCATCTGCCCCAGCACACCGCAGGCATCTTGCTTCTTACCCAAAGCCGCCAGCGCCATGCCACGCTTCAGCATGCTGTCGGCCGCCTTCGGGCTGTTGCCATACCCTTGCGTCACGAGATCGAACGCCTCGGCCGCATCGGCATAATTCCGCTGCACGTAATGCGTCTCGCCCAGCCAGTACAGCGCATTCGGCACCAGTGAGTCGCGCGGATAGACTTTCAGAAACTCGATGAAGCCCGCCTGCGCCGCACCATATTCCTGCTGCAGCAGAAAACCATAAGCGCGCTCGTAAGCCTGCTTGGGATCGCCCGTCGCGGCCGGATCCGTGGCGGCCACAGCCGGCGGCGCAGCCGATGGCTGTGCCGGGGCTGGTTGATCTTGAGCGATCAAGCCGCCAATGGGATCGCCCTCACCCGCGTTCAGCGTCGTCGATCCGAACGTTGATGGGGCTGCAGGCTGAGCCGGCGCAGCCGAGTAAGCGGGAGCCGGTGCCGAATAAGCGGGCGCCGAAGTCCCACCGCGCCCCGACTGCAATTGTTCGATCTGCGATGTTAGCGCGCGCACCTGCATGTCTAGAGCATCGATCCGTGCCGCATCCGCACCGCCGCCGCCCACCGGTGCCACGACGCGCGGAGCCGGCGCTGCCCCACCCGAACGCGCCAGCGATTCGAGCGTGCCGATCACGACCTGCATATCGACGATCTGTTCTTCGAGTTGCTGCACACGTCGGCGCAAATCGCCGTCGCCTCCGCTACCGGCCGCCTTGGCCTTGGGCGCGGCAGGCGCTGCCGCAGGCGCGGTAGCTTGCGCCATAGCACTTGGCGCCATCGCCGCGAAGGTCACCACCGCGACCGCCAGCCCTAAACATCTCTTCGCCGTCATATCCGCCCGCACAGCATCAATCTCATCAATTCGGTTTCACGCCAGCCCTCACGGCCGCCGCGGCCCGATCAAAGGGTCCGCCACGGGCAACTCACTCAGCCGTTGCCCCGTAAGCACGGTCACGGCCCGCCGATTCTGAGCCGCGCAGTCCGGTGTATCGCAATTTGCCACCGGCCGCGACTTGCCTTGCGGGGCAATCGCTAACCGTTCCGGCGCAACACCTTCTTCGATCAGCCGCTGGTATACGGCCAAGGCCCGCTCCGCGCCCAAACGGTCCAGCCCGTCGCCATCCAGCGCCGGGTCGTCGGAGTGGCCCTCGATGACGGCCGATAGAGAACTGTTCCGCTTCAACCAGCGCGCCTGCGCCGCCAAAACCGTGCGTGCGCGCGACCCCAAGTCCGCACTGCGGGCAGCAAAAAAGACCCGGTCCCCGGCTTCCAGCATAAAGCTGTCTTCCAAGCGCCCCCCGACCGACCGCGGCGTCGCTACGATCCGCGCGACAGGTGCAGCGGGAATGGCAGGTTCGGGCATCGCAGCGGTTTCCGCCGGTGGTGGCGGCGGACCCACCGTCGTGTCGAGCTGATAAAGTTCGGAGAGATGCCGCCGCGCCTCCGGCACCGAGGGGTGCTGCGGATCGCGCACCACGAACAATTCGAACAGCCGGCGCGCCTCATCGAATCGCGCCGCCTGCAATTCGCTGATGCCCGCTGCATAGAGCGCATCCGCCGAGCGCGGATCGTCGGGCGCGGATTGCGGCACGAGGCGATCCGGCGGCGTCTCGATAATTCCAAGCAACGTTTCGGACGGATCGGAGGCGATGTCGTCTTGCGCCCAAGCCGGCGGCCCACTCAAAACAAAAGCCATACATCCCGCAGCGAGCACCGGCACGCGCGCGAACTGGCGCAGCCTCGTCATTGCCAAGGCGCCGATCGTCCCAACTATACAGCCAATGGACATGCCAAACCCCAGCCGGCGCGAACTCCGGTGACGCTGAACGGAATGCCCGAGCAATGGGGCTAAACTGTGCCTGACGGGGGCACGGGAGCAAAAGCCGGTGGGCGTGGAACGATTTGGCGCCAGCCGTTGTCGGCCCGCATCAACCGGCGGACACGCCGCCAGCCAGTCTACGAAGCCACGCGGCTGTTGAGCACCGTCTGAGCACGGCGATTCTGCGCCCAGCACGAGATGTCGTCGCAAACCGCGACCGGCCGCTCCTTACCGTACGAGATGGTCCGCATGCGATTGGCCGGGATGCCGGCCGTCGCGAGGTAGTTGCGCACTGCAGTCGCACGCCGCGCGCCGAGCGCGATGTTGTATTCGCGAGTGCCGCGCTCGTCGGCGTGACCTTCGACGGTGATGGTGAATTGCGGATACTGCTTCAGCCACTGCGCCTGCTTGGCGAGTGTCGTCTGGGCTTCCGGCGTCAGATCCGAGCTGTCCGACGAGAAATAAACGATATCGCCGGCATTGATGGTGAAGTCGCGCGGCGTTCCTGGCACGACCGGGCCCTTACCGTCCGGCCCGAGCGCGGCAGCGTCCGGCCCCTCCTGCTTATTGGCGCAACCCGCCAACGCCAGAGCGCAGAACGCCAACATCAGAAAACGGGCGAAACCGCTGGCCAGGGAGTGAAACGTCATCATCGACCTCTTCGCGCTCATCCGCTGGCGGCGGCGCAGCGCCGTGAGGCGAAAGCGCATCTACCATCGGGAGTTGGCCCCACACCGGCAACCCATGGCCGGCACGCCGAACAGACCTCGCCTTCTCGGTGCCACTGAATTGTGGCGGCAAGACGAGTGCACTCCGCCAAACTCTTTCGGCCGGAACTGCGTTTGTTTGAAAATGCTTAGCGTGTCACGGCCGGTTCGCACACCGTCTGCTCTGTCGCATCTGGGGACAGGAACGGACAACCCTGGGGATATCCCGCTACCGAGGGAATCGGGCCACGCCCGGAAAACCTGGGGCTGAACCCGCACCGCGAATAGCCTGCTGACACGGCACGCCGAAAGCGAGGCCCCAAAAAAGAGAAAGACCGGATTGCAAACGCGTGAGCGCAGGCAATCCGGTCTTAATCTCACGATCGTCCGGCCCGGAGGCCGGATGGACCTCAAAAACTCTTAGCGAGCTTCCGAAGCGACCGGCAGGTCGGCGCCGAGCTTCATGGGAGCAGCTTCTTCACGGCGGCAAGCACCGAGAGCAACGGCCACGATAGCAGCGGCGAGAACGATAGCGCCCTTCATAGTCTTTCTCCTGTAGCGTCCCAGACAAATCCGGGGTTGATTAGCGAGCCACTTCCGTGGCGGCCGGAACTTCAGCACCGAGCTTCATCGGTGCCGCTTCTTCGCGACGGCAAGCGCCGAGGGCAACAGCTACAATGGCAGCGGAGAGAACGATCAGCCCCTTAGAACCCTGCATAACGATCTCCTGTTGCATTCAACGCCCAACCACATACTGGGGTACTGGCATGCACGTATTCGATCAAGGATTGAGGCGTTCAACGGACCGTTTTCCACCCCAGTAGATGCGAAAATGCAACGCCGTGTTTTACGCTCCTCAGCACGGAAATCTCGCATCTGCGATGATCCGTAACCGTCGGAAACTAAACAATAAAAAACCGGAGCCGTGAAGCTCCGGTCTGACCTGCAGTTTGCCCGATAAGTCTTAAAGTTCCCCTAACCGCTGTCTCAGTTCAGGAGCGGCGACCAAGCCGGATCGGACGCAAACGAGGGCGTTGGAATCACCCGCTCGTTATATCCGGTGATGTCGACCGAGAAGATTCGCGCCCCGCCGTTGGCTCCCTGCCCCTCCCGGAAGAACATGACGACTCGCCCATTGGGCGACCACGTCGGCCCCTCGTTGTGGAAGCCCTCGGTCAGCACACGTTCGCCCGACCCATCCGGCCGCATGACGCCGATGAGAAACCGCCCCGCGAGTTGCTTGGTAAACGCGATGTAGTCCCCGCGCGGAGACCAGACCGGCGTCGAATACCGACCATCGCCATAGCTGAGCCGCCGAACACCCGAGCCATCCGAGTTCATGAGGTAGAGTTGCTGCGTCCCCTCACGGTCACTCTCGAACGCAATCTGCTTCCCATCCGGCGAATAGCTGGGCCCCGTATCGATGGCGTTCGTCTGCGTCACCTGCCGCGTCTGCTTCGTCCTCAGATCCAGTTCGAAAATCGAACTCGACCCCTCCGATTGCATGGAAAAGATCACCCGCTGCCCATCCGGCGAGAATCGCGGAGCGAAAGTCATGCCCGGAAAATCGCCGACGACCTCGCGTTGCATCGTCTCCAGATTGAGCAGGAATACGCGCGGCTGGTCGCGCGTGTAGGACATGAACGTGATTTCATTGCGTGTCGGCGAAAACCGCGGCGTCAGCACGATTTCCGAGCCCTTGGAAAGAACGCGCACATTTGCACCATCCTGATCCATGATGGCGAGCCGCTTCACGCGCTTGTCCTTCGGACCCGTCTCGTCGACGAACACCACGCGGCTGTCGAAATAGCCCTTCTCGCCCGTCAGCCGCTCATAGATCTGATCGGCGATGATATGCCCGACGCGACGCCAATTGGCCTCCGACGTCGCGAATCTCTGCCCGGCGAGCTGCTTTCCGGTCGCCACGTCCCACAGCCGGAACTCCGACGACAGCCGCCCGCTCGCATCCCGCGTCACCCGTCCCACCGACAGCGCATCCGCGCCAATGGACCGCCAGTCCACCATGCGCGGCGGCTGATTGATGTCACGCACCGCCTCCAGAAACGACGCCCGGTCCAGCGGCTTGAAAAGCCCTGAACTTTCCAGATCGTTCGCCACCACGTTGGAAATCTCGATGGCGAGCTGCGGATTGTCCCCCACGAATTCCGGAATCGCGATCGGAATAGGCGACAGCGACCCTTCGGATTGCCGTCCCGTCAACTGCGCCGAAGCGGAGAACGGGCTCGCAGCCATCACCACGGCCGACAGCATCACCAGTCGAAGTGCCAGTCGAAGTTTTTGCAAAGCCAAGGAGTGGAGCGAGATCATGGAATCCGTCATCTAATGCGCCAGCCGCCGGCGGCAGCTGTTCGGAACCAACCGATACAATTGCATGTGACCGGCGAATAGGGTCAAAGCGCGGCGGAAAATCAGACTTTCCGTCGCGACTACAGCATCTCGCTGGGATCGAACTCCCAGATGATCTCCTGCCAGCCGCTCTCAAACAGGTCCGGCGGCAGATCATAAGGCTGGCAGCCCTTTACAGCCCGCATCGCGGACTCGGTGGCCAGCGCCGCCAACGGCCCCGACGCCGGCTTCTCCACACGAGGATCGGCCTCCAGTGTACCGTCGCGGCGCATCTTCCAGCGCAACGTCACGATCGGCGTCTCCGTCCCCCCGCCCGCACCCGGCAAACGCCAGCAGCGCGCAATCTGCGTCCGCAACATCCCGCGCAGGAGATCTTGCTCGCGCACCGACAGCACCGTGTCGTTGCCCGTCGCCGTTCCAGCCGTCGGACCCTGATAGTCGGTCGGCTTGGTCGGCGCGGACGCCGAAGCCGGTGCGCCCTTTTTCGTCGGGTCCTTATCCAGTAGCGCCGCCATCCGGTCCGCCACGGACGCCTGCTTCTTCTTTTCTTCTTCTTCCTTTTTACGCTTGGCTTCAGCCGCCTTCTTCTTCGCTTCGTCCGCTTTCTTCTTCTGCTCGGCTTTCTTTTTCTCTTCCGCCTTCTTCTTCTCTTCGGCAGCCTTCTTCTGCGCCTCTTCGGCGGCTTTCTTTTCTTCTTCCACCTTCTTCAACTCATCCGGCGTCGGCCCCGGCGGAGGCGGTGGCGCCTCAGCAAGCTTCTCGGCAATGGGATCTGGCTTGGGCGGTTCCGGCGGCGGCGGGGGCGACTCAGCAGCTTTGGGCGGCTCGGGCGCGGGCTCAGGCTTGGGCGGTTCCGGTTCCGCCGGCGGAGTTGGCGCCAGCACGGGCTTGGGCTTTTCCGCTTCCAGCTTCGACTGCACTTCGGTCGGCTTTTCGGCAGCCTTCGCTTCCAGCTCTTTTGCCGTCTCGCTGCCCTGCTTCATGCGCAGGAATTCCGACGGCGTGATCATCGCCACCGCGATCGGCTCGGGCTCCGGACGCATCAATTCGGGCGTCTGCTGGATCGTGATGATCGACCACGCCAGCAACGCCGCATGCATCAGAAACGATATGAAGAGCCCGGCGCGCAACCCTGCTCTAGCCTCCGTCTTCGACTTCCGTCACGAGCGAAACTTTCTTGAAGCCGCCCGCGCTGATGCGGCCCATCACCTTCATGACAGTACCGTAGTCGATGCCCTTGTCGCCGCGCACGTAAATCTGCTCGTCCACGCCGTTCTTCGCGATCGCCTTCAGCTTCTCGGCGATCTCCGCGAGCGGCACCTTCGTCTCGCCGATGAACGTCTCGCCGTTGGCGGCTACCGAAATCGTCAGCGGTTCCTTCGAGCTTTCCAGCTGCTTGCCTTGCGAACCGGGCAATTCGATGGGAACCCCCACCGTCAGCATCGGCGCCGCGACCATGAAAATGATCAACAGCACAAGCATCACGTCCACCATCGGCGTGATGTTGATTTCGCTCATCGGCGCCTTCCGGCCGCGGCGCTTGCGCCGTCCGCCGCCACCGCCCGAGTTCATCTTGATGCTGGCGCCCATGACGGACTAGCTCCTGACGTCGATCTGGCGCGAGACAATCGCCGAGAATTCATCGGCAAAAGCTTCAAGACGCTGGCTGATCGCCGCGCTGTCGGCGGAAAACTTATTGTAGAAAACGACCGCCGGAATGGCCGCAACAAGGCCAATTGCGGTGGCAAACAGCGCTTCCGCGATACCGGGCGCAACAACCGCGAGATTGGTATTTTTCGAAACCGCGATCGCCTGGAAGCTCACCATGATGCCCCACACCGTGCCGAATAGCCCGACGAACGGCGCCGTCGATCCCACCGTTGCGAGAAACAACAAGCGCCGGTCGAGTCGCTCCATCTCGCGGCTGATGGTGACATCCATCACCTTTTCCACGCGCATCTGAATGCCGCCCATCGCCCGGATGTTGCCTTCCACCGAGCGCTTCCACTCGCGCATGGCGGCCACGAACAACGCCGCCATCGAGATGGTCGGCGCGCGCGACAGCTGATTGTAGAGTTCATCAAGCGACTGTCCCGACCAGAACGTCTGCTCGAAACGGTCCGCTTCCAGCCGCGCTTTGCGGAAGGCGAACAGCTTCTCGATGATGATCGCCCACGACCAGATCGAGGCGAGGAATAGCGCCACCATCACCACCGGCACGGTGAGCGAGGCATTATTGAA
>LNFM01002451.1_pt1 | contig 38857 bp, 29 predicted proteins | sample 596031 | NCBI WGS metagenome assembly LNFM01 (sample SAMN04254537, study PRJNA301005) | activated carbon metagenome | isolation source: dual media filters at the Ann Arbor, Michigan drinking water treatment plant | place: USA: Ann Arbor | reverse complement strand
CGGTGAAGGCGAGAGATTTCGGGTAGCCCGGCTCGATGGTGAATATCAATTGCACGCCGGCGTTGGCGGCGGCTTCGAGTTCGGCCTCTGCTTTTTCGCGCGGATAGATTTGCACGGGGCGGCCGCGGCGAGCGCGCTTGCTCAGATCGGGTAGGGCGTCGAGGGCTTCGGTCGCTCCACCGTAGTGATTGATGAGCGCGCGGAACGTGGCGGGGCCGACGTTTTCGGATCGGATCAGGCGGAGGCAGGCGAGGCGTTGCGTATCGTCCAGCCGCGCCACGGGAAGCGGTGCGGCGGAGAAAAGGTCAGGCGAAGGCTCAGGATTTTGCACCGACTTTCGCCTCGCCAATCCGGGGTTCCGTCCCCTTCAGCAAACGGGAAATGTTATCTTTGTGTTTGTAGGCCACCAGCGCGCTCATCAGCACGACAGCTGTGATCCAGATCAGGGCTTGGCTATGAATGATCGCGAAGTACACGACGACCGCGGCCAGTCCTGCGAGGGCGCCAGCCGAGGATATGCGTGTGAGCGCCGCCGTCGCCAGCCAGGCGACTGCAAAGACGACCGCGGCGACCCAATTGATGCCGATCAGCGCGCCCAGGTAAGTCGCGACGCCCTTGCCGCCCTTGAAGCCGAGCCATACGGGATATACGTGGCCGATTAGCGCGCCCATGGCGGCAGCCCAGGGAATACCGGGGACGAGCATCAGGCGGCCAAGATCAGAGCCGGACGCCGAGGGAGCGCCAATGCGCATGATTTCCGGCAAGAACACGGAGGCTAGGACGACGGCAACGGTGCCCTTCACGGCGTCAAGCAACAATGTGGCGGCTGCGAGCCCCTTGTTGCCGGTGCGCAGGACATTGGTCGCGCCGATGTTGCCGGAGCCGACGTTGCGGATGTCGCCCAATCCGGCGGCTCTGGTGAGCAGGAGGCCAAACGGGATCGAGCCGAAGGCATAGCCGAGCGCGAAGGCAGTGAGTAGCGGCGCAGTGAGCAGGCCCATAGAGGAAAATTCCAGAGAGATGAATTTCCCTGAGACCTGCCACGACGGCAGGTCGTAGGGACCAATACTCAACCGTACTGGTACACCGTCTCGCCTGCAACCATGGTGCGTAGCACGCGGCCGAGCAGCGTCATCTCGTCGAACGGCGTGTTCTTGGAGCGCGCCTTCATGTGGTCGCGGTCGACGACCCAGGGCATGTTCAGGTCGAACAGCGTGAGGTCGGCAGGGGCGCCCTTGTCGAGGCGGCCCGAAGCGAGGCCGAGGAGCTTCGCTGGATTGATGGTCAGTGGCCGCAGCACGGCAGCCAAGTCGACCTTCTCGTCGTGATAGAGTTTCAGCGCCGCCGATAGCAGCGTTTCGAGGCCGATCGCGCCGGGCTCGGCCTCTGCGAACGGGCGGCGCTTCACGTCGGCGTCCTGCGGGTCGTGGCTCGATACGATGACGTCGATGTCGCCGTTGGCGACACCGCGAACGAGGGCCGCGCGGTCCTCCTCCGAGCGCAAGGGAGGACGCAGCTTGAAGAAGGTGCGGTATGGGCCGATGTCGGTCTCGTTCAAGGTGAGGTGGTGCATCGATACACTGCACGTGACCGGCAACTTGCGCGCCTTCGCCGCGTTCACGACGCCGAGGCTCTCGGCGCAGGAAATCGTAGCGGCGTGATAGCGGCCGCCGGTCATCTCGACGAGGCGGATGTCGCGCTCGAGAATGATCACCTCGGCCATCTTATGGGCCGCGGGCAATCCAAGCCGGGCAGAAGTGGGGCCAGAGTTCATCGAGCCGCCGGCCGCGAGATAGCGATCCTCGGGGTGATGTACGATGAGTGCGTCGAAGTCGCGGCTGTAGAGCAGCGCACTGCGCATGACCTTGGTGTCGGCAATGCTGTTCTTGCCGTTCGAGAAGGCGATCGCGCCGGTGCGCTGGAGAAGACCGATCTCGGTCATCTCCTTGCCTTCGAGGCCCTTCGTCAGGGCGGCGCAGGTACGGACATTGACGACGCAGTTGTCACGGGCGCGGCGCTGGATGAAGTCGACCAATGCGACCTGGTCGATCACCGGGTTGGTGTCGGGCATGACGACGATGGTGGTCACGCCGCCGGCGGCGGCTGCCTCGCCCGCTGTGCGGATCGTCTCGCGGTGCTCGTATCCGGGCTCGCCCATGAACACCTGCATGTCGATCAGGCCGGGGCAAAGGACATTGCCCCGGCAGTCGATCACGTCGGCGCCTTCGGGCGCATTGCGGCGAAGGTGGGCGCCGACATCGGCGATCACACCATCGTGAACCAGCAATCCGCCGGGCTCGTCGCGCCGCGCGCCGGGATCGACGAGCCGCGCGTTGATGAAGACCGTGGGGCCTGCCGGCGTCTTGTTGGCGGGCGTCTTGTTGGGAGTGGCGGCCATGGATCGTCTCATGTGTTCGGCAAGTGACGAGCAAGGCATTCGAGCACGGCGGCACGCACCGCGACGCCCATTTCGACCTGCTCGTGGATGACGCTCTTGGCGCCGTCTGCCACGGTGGATGCGATCTCGACGCCGCGATTGATCGGGCCAGGATGCATCACGAGTGCGTCCGGTTTCGCGCAATCCAGCTTCTCTTCGTCGAGGCCGAAGTAGTGATAGTATTCCCGCGTCGAGGGCACAAACGAGCCCGACATGCGCTCGCGCTGCATGCGCAGCATCATCACGACATCGGCACCTTCCAGGCCCTTCCACATGTCCGTGAAAACCTTCACGCCGAGCAGGTCGGGCTGCGGCGGCAGCAGCGTCGAGGGCGCTATCAGGCGTACATGCGCGCCGAGTTTGTTGAGAACGTCGATGTTGGAACGCGCCACGCGGCTGTGCACGACATCGCCGCAGATCGCGACGACGAGTCCGGCGATGCGGCCCTTCGCCCGCCGCATGGTCAAGGCGTCGAGAAGCGCCTGTGTCGGATGCTGGTGTGCGCCATCGCCGGCATTGACGACGGAGCACGAGACCTTCTGCGAGAGCAACTCGACTGCACCGGCTGCGTGGTGGCGCACGACGATGATATCGGGCCGCATCGCGTTCAGGGTCTGGGCAGTGTCGATCAGCGTTTCACCCTTCGACATCGACGATGTCGCGACGTTCATGTTCAGCACGTCGGCGCCGAGACGCTTGGCGGCAAGCTCGAACGACGCTTGCGTTCGCGTCGAGGGCTCGAAGAACAGGTTGATCAGCGTACGGCCGCGCAGCAGCTCCCGCTTCTTGTTGACTTGACGATTTAGCTCGGCGGCCTTGTCGGCGACGTCGAGCAACGACGTGATCTCCTCGGCGGACAGTGTCGCGCAGGTGAGAAGATGGCGGTGCTTGAACACGAGCGCCTCTGATCTTTGATTATCCATCATTAAAACCCCGTCTATATGGATACCCCCAGGGGCGTGCAAGCGGCGTTTGGGCACGCATCACAGATTTCCGCAGGTCTGGTGAGCAAAGCTGCCATGCTTCGCGCGCGGGGTCGCTCGATGCGAGGAACTTCGTCGCGCGATTCTTGTGGTTTCGGCGCTACTCCGACTGGTCTTCCCGCGTTCGCCTCACTGCGGTCAATTGCGCGCCGCATTGGCTCGCGAAACTTCTCGCTCAGTTCCTCGACTGCGCGGCTCGGCTGCCTCGGCATCGCGACAGGAGCCCACAGCCTTCGAGGCGGTGGAGGAGTACCAGCATGAGTATGCGTTCTCTGCTCGGGCGCCGGGACGGCGATGGCTCGCCCGAGGCCATGGATGTGTTGGCCGATATCGACGGCATGGCGCGGCGGTTCGGAACCGAAAACCGGCGGGAAGTCCGCCGAATTCTCAGGCTTTCGTCTCGGATGACGGATCTGGGAACGATTTTTCCCGGCGCTCTCTATGCGATTGCGGACGGCGAACTCGATCCGGATGTCCGTCGGCGCGCGATGGAACTCGTGCTCGAAGGCGCGCAACTGAAAGACGTTGCGCTGACGCTGGGCTTGCCGATGTGGCTCCGGCGGTTGCCGGCGGAAGCATTCTCCGGGAGTATTCCCAGACTGCCGACGTCGGACGTGTTCTCACGACGGATCGTCAATTGCCTGCCGCAGACCCGGACCGAAAGCGGGACTTGGTTGCGGGCAGTTGCATTCGGGGCCGAGGCGGTCAACGACGACTTCGCAATCTGGCTCGCCAGTCAACCGCTGTTCGCCGGCGAGTTGGAGCCGCGCCGCGCGTTCGCGGTACTTGCGGCTTATGCTTGGTTTTCCGGTCAGCCATGCAAGGCGGCGCACAGGCTCATCATGGCGCCGTGGCGACCGGAGATCAGCTTCGAGACCGCGATCTGCGCCGCGAAGAGTTGGTTGAATCGCGTGCGCCTGACACTGCAGCTCAGGCCGGGCGTCGTCACCGATCCCTGGCTCACATCGGGCGAGCACAAAGGACTTCTGTTCCAGCCGCTGCTGACGGCGGAGAACCTGCTCGAGGAAGCCCGGGCGATGCACAATTGCGCCGACCAGTATTCCGACCGCATCGCAAGGGACCGCTCGCGTTTGTGGAGCGTGCGGCGGCGCAACGGGCAGCGGCTCGCCACACTGGAAATCGCCCAGCATGTCCGCGAAGCCGGCGTGCTCGACATCATCCAGCTCAAGTCGCGGCACAATCTGCCCGCGCCGCTGGAGGTCTGGCAGGCGGCGCACGCCTGGATGGCGTCGCAAGAAGGTCTTCGCCGGGCGCCGCCATTGGTCCTGCCGTCGCGTCCCCTAGATACGATCGCGTGGACGACACTGATGCAGCCATACCGGCAGCAGAAAAATGGTGCTCCCTGGTTGGCCGAGAACCTCACGCTGGCGACGCTGGGTATGCTCGATGCTGATATGGCCGACCTCGCCCGCCGCTCCGGCGTTTCGAGCTGGCTTTTCGCTTGATCGCTAGTGCTGCGCACTCTTTGCTCGAGTGGGGCGCACCGGTGGGCGGTGTTGGAGGCTGTCCAATTGCGGCCTATCGTGGCGCGAATCGCGAGCCTCGCCGTGTTCACCCGGCTTTCGAGGCTGGCATCGGGCGCGCGGAGGGAGCAGCATGAGGGACGAGGGCGGACCTATTCGGCAGGAGGCCGCGGAAGGGGCCCGAGCGGAGGCGCCAATCGAGGCAGGCGCCGCTTTTCGGCCTCAGCCCAAGACTTTGCGCCGGCGGGTCTACGAGATCATCGAGGGCGCGCATGACGGCGACCGGCATTCAGAAATCTTCGATCGAATTCTGGTTCTGCTGATCGTTCTCAACGTTGCTGCGTTCATTCTCGAGACGGTGCCGGCGCTCCACGATGCCTACGGTTGGTGGTTCGACATCTTCGAAACGTCATCGGTCATCATCTTCACTCTGGAATATCTGCTCCGGATCTGGAGTGCGCCGGAGGTCGGCTATCTCAAACGTGAGCCGGCCTGGAAGGCGAGATGGCATTGGGCGCAGCGGCCGTATCTCCTTATCGATCTGCTGGCGATCCTGCCCTTCTACCTCCATCTCATGGTCGGCCTCGACCTGCGCGTCGTGAGGCTGCTGCGGGTGATGCGGCTGTTGCGGCTGACGCGGTATTCGCCGGCGATGCATACGCTCGGTCGTGTCATCTACGGCGAGCGCCGGGCCCTCGTTGCGGCCGTATATCTCCTGACTGCTGCGGTGATCTTCGCGGCGACGGGCATTCATTTCATCGAAGCCGAGGCGCAGCCCGACAAGTTCGGCAGCGTGCCGGCAAGTGCGTGGTGGGCGATCACGACATTGACCACGGTGGGCTATGGCGATGTCGTGCCGATCACCGTGTGGGGCAAGTTTTTCGGCGGAATAGTCATGGTAACTGGACTATGCATTCTCGCGCTGCCGGTGGCGATTATCTCGACGGGGTTCGCGCAGGAGGTCGGGCGTCGCGATTTCGTCGTGAACTGGTCGCTGATGTCCAGGGTGCCGGTACTGGCCGAACTCGATGCGTTTCAGGTCGCCGAGATCATTCCTTTGTTTCATGCTCACAACGTACCGCCGGAGACTGAGATCGTCTCGCGGGGATCGCCGGGTAACGCGATGTATTTTCTCGCGAGCGGGAAGGTGCATTTCAGTTGTGACGTGCTGGAGCGGGACTATGCCACCGGCGATTTCTTCGGGCTCGCAGCGATGCTCGGCGACGACAAGCACTACGGCTCGTTCAGTACGACCGGGCGCTGCCGGTTGCTGAAGCTCTACAAAGAGGATTTTCGCCGGCTCGAGCATCTGGCGCCGGAAGTTGCCCGCAAACTGCGCGCGGTCGCGAACGACAGGATCGCCGAGCGGCAAGCCTTGCTTCTGGCGAAGGTGGGATTGCCAAGGGATTCAGATCTGATCTGATACTTGGCGATGCGAGATCATCGGCGGTATTGCGGGCACCATTGCGCAAAAATTCGGTGCCCGCGGCTGCGGCGATCGATCAGTGCTTGGGTTTATTGACTTCGTAGGCGGCTAGCTTGTCGGGGCTCGCTTCCTTCTGGTGCTTCGACTGCCATTCCTTGTAGGGCATGCCGTAGACGATCTCGCGCGCTGCGTCCTTCGAGAGCGCGGTGCCCTTATCGTTTGCGGCTTCCTGGTACCAATTGGCGAGGCAGTTGCGACAGAAGCCGGCGAGATTCATGAGATCGATGTTCTGGACGTCGGTGCGCGTGCGCAGGTGTTCGACGAGTTTGCGATAGGCGGCGGCCTCGAGTTCCGTGCGGGTCTTGTCGTCGACGTCGGGCATGGGGCGCTCCTGCGAAGCAAGGTTGAGCAATCGACGAGTTATGGGTGGTCAAGTCGCCGATGTCATGTGTTCATAGAGGATATCAGTCAATATACGAGCCAAACGAGCCCCCCATGCAGCCTGGCCGGCCTCGTCGGCGATCAGGTCCTGGCGGATCTCGATGCTGCATAACGGGAGCCCGTCCTTGGTGACATGGCGCCACAAGGTGTCGCCCTCGTATTGGCCGGGATAGGGTTCGTTGTCGCCGACCACGAGATCGCCTTCCCTGCGCAGAGCGGCCAGAAGCGGCATCGCGATGCGCCGGTCACGCTCCCACAACACGCCCGCGTGCCAGGGACGCGGCACGCCCTTCCAACTCTCGGTGAAGCTGTGGATCGCAAAGATTACCGGGGGGCGGCCGGCATCTGCAACCTTGGCGATGGTCCGCGCTATGGCGTCGTCGTAGGGCCGGTACCAGCGCGCTATCCGGGCCTCGCGCTCGGCATCGTCGAGGTGGCGGTTGCCGGGGATGATGGCGCCGTCCGAGAGCCGCATGATGAGTGTCGGATCGTCCTCGCCGCGGTTGACGTCGATCAGCAGGCGAGACACGCGGGTGAGAACGGCGGGGGCGTCGAGGGCGGCGCTCAAGTGTCGGGTGACGGCGGCCGCGCCGATGTCCCAGGCGATGTGCCGCTTCAGTTCGGCCGTGGGCAGGCCGAGCGTGCCGTAGCTTTCCGGCAAGGCGTTCGACGCGTGGTCGCACAGGATCACTAGGCCGCTCCTAGGCGAGCCGCCCAAAATTTCGAAGGATTCCGTCAATTCTGCTGCTACCGCAGCCGACCGCCCGCAACTTATCATGTGGCCAATGATCACTTCTGTTTCGATATTCAAGAAGTTCTCGCGAAGGTGTAGCGCACTGCTGCTTCGAGCGTGTCCTATTTTTCATTTCGACGGCGTGAAGGCGAGACGCTACTCTCGTATCAACGAGACCCACAGCATCGCAGCGGCAGTGGTCCGCCCGCCCTTTGAATGGAGTTCTCCATGGCATTGTTGCTCGTCGACCTTCACGACCAAATCGGCAATGCGGAGGCTTGGCGGGCGAGCTTTGTGGAGCATCTACCCGATCTCGAAATCAGGCTGTGGCCGGACGCTGGGAACGTGGTGGACATCGAGTACCTGGCGTTCATGCGGCCCGATTTCGACGTGCTGCCCACGTTCCCAAATCTCAAGGGGATGTTCAGCCGATCGGCTGGCGTCGAGGGGTTCGCTGGTCATCCGAAGTTTCCTAAGGTGCCGCTCGGCAAGGTGGAGCCGCCGACCGGCGATCCTATGATGACGGAGTACGTGGTCATGCACGCGCTGCGGCTGCATCGCGAGATGCCGAAGTTTCATGCGGCTCAGGCGAGACGAGAATGGTTGAAAGTGCCGATCAAGCGGCCGGAACAACGGCGGATCGGATTTCTCGGTTATGGAGCGATGGCGCAGGCCCCGGCGCAAATCCTCAAGGCGCTCGGGTTTCCTGTTTCGGCATGGGTGCGATCGCCGAAGCCGGGGGCCGATATTCCAGTGTTTGCCGGGCACGACCAGCTCGCCGCTTTTCTCGCGCAGACGGACATCGCGATCTGCCTGTTGCCTTTGACACCGCAAACCGAAGGCATTTTCTGCGCGGCCACGTTCGCGATGATGCCAGCCGGCTCGATGCTGGTGAACCTCGGTCGCGGCAAGCACGTCGTCGATACCGATCTTATCGCGGCGCTCGACTCCGGTCAGATCGAGCATGCGTCGCTGGACGTGACGTGGCCGGAGCCGCTGCCGGAGAGCAGCCCGCTGTGGTCGCATCCGAAGGTAACGATCATGCCGCACATTGCGCGCCGGCCGACGGTCGGGCAGATCGTGAAGGAGATCGCGGCGAACGTTCGCAGCGTGCGCGCCGGTGGCGGGCTTTTGCAGCAGATCGACATCGGGCGGGGCTATTGACCCTGCCGCACCGAGGGGCGCATTTGGTTGCGCTGATGCTGGAGTTTTCATGTCTGCCGAGAAATCATCCGCCAAAGTCGTCTCACTCGATGCCGCGCAGGTTCAGCGCTTCGTCGAGAGCATCTTCCGCGCCGCAGGTTGGAATGCGGAGGATTCGAATGTTGCGGCCGATTGTCTGATCGGCTCCGATCGCGCGGGGCATGCGTCTCACGGGATCGGGCTCATTCCGATGTACGTCGATACGATCAAGTCGGGTTGTCTGAAGCCGGTGTGGACCGCCCTGACGATGAAGGACGACGGGCCGTTCGTGGTCATCAACGGGCGGCGCAGTCTCGGCCAGGTCGGTGCGCGCGATGCGACGCTGAAGGGGATCGCGACAGCGCGGCAGCATGGTATCGCGCTCGTCAATCTGATCGACAGTCATCACGTCGGCCGCATCGGTCACTATGGCGAAATGGTTGCACGGGCGGGCTTCGTCGGCATGTTCTGGGTGAACGTGCACGGGCGCAAGCCTACCGTGGTGCCGTTCGGTGCGCGTGAGCCGAGGTTCTCGACCAACCCGCATTGCGTCGCCATACCGCGAGAGGGCGCCGATCCGTTCCTGCTCGATTTCGCGACGGCGGAAATGGCGGTCAACAAGGCGCGGGTAGCGTTCGCGAAGGGCGAGAAGGTGCGGCACGGCACATTGCTCGATCACCAGGGGCGACCGACCGACGACCCCGGCGTACTGTGGGCGGAGCCGCGCGGTTCGATCGCGACGTTCGGTTTGCACAAGGGCTCGGGCCTCGCGATCGTGTGCGAATTGATGTCGGCGGTGCTCGCAGGCGGTCCACTGGTGGCGGATCAGAACGAGGCCGGCGCGATCCTCAACAACATGACGGCGCTGGTCATCGATCCCAAGCGGATGGCGGTTGGGGAAGAGCCGATCGAAGCGGCGACAGACCGTATGGTCGCGTGGGTGAAGAGTGCGGTGGCAGCCGAAGGCGTCGACGCGGTATTGACGCCGGGCGAGCCCGAGCAGATCAATCGTGCGCGGCTGGGATCGCGGATCGAGATCGATCCGGCGACGTGGGGCGACATCTGTAAGGCGGCGGCGAAGATCGGCATTTCGGATGCAGATGTGCCGACGGCGATCGGTTAGGTCGAGTGGCCGGCGAGAGTGAGAGGCGACGACGATGCGCGTGATGATGTTTCATCTGATGCCGTATGCAGACCTCGATCTGTCGGTAAAGGATCAGTATCGTAGCGTCTGGATCGTATTGCCGAACTCGCACTTCGATCCGGTGAAGGGGCATGCGCTCTACAACCGGTATCTCGACGAATTGGAACTCGGTGCCGAACTCGGCTTCGACGGTGTCTGTGTCAATGAGCACCACCAGTGTGCTTATGGCATCATGCCCTCGCCGGTGGTGACGGCATCAGCGCTGTCGCGGCGCGTGAAATCGGCGAAGATCGCTATCCTCGGGAATGCGTTCTGCCTGCGCGACAATCCGCTGACGCTCGCCGAAGAGCATGCGATGATCGATTGCATAACCGGTGGGCGTCTCATCACGGGCTTCGTGCGCGGGGTGGGGGCCGAGTATTTCTCGACGGGCGCCAACCCCGTCTTCAGTCTGGAGCGGCATCAGGAAGCTCACGACCTGGTGATACAGGCGTGGACGCGGCCGGGGCCGTTCGCATTCGAGGGCAAGCACTTCCATTTCGAGTACGTGAACGTGTGGCCGCGTCCGTACCAGCAGCCGCATCCGCCGATCTGGTGCCCGAGCCAAGGTAGCCTCGAGACGATCGAGTGGGCGGCGCATCCCGACCGCAAATACGTCTACCTGCAGACGTACTCGCCGATGACGTCGGTGCAGCGCTATCTCGATCTTTATCGCAATGTCGCGGCGACGAAGTACGGCTACACGGCAAATTCCGACCGTATCGGCTGGTGCGCGCCGGTCTATGTCGGTGAGACCGACGAGCAGGCGATGAACGAGGCGCGTCCGCATCTGGAGGCGATGTTCAACGTGTTCCTGCCCAAGGTGTCGGAAATGATGTTCTTTCCGCCGGGATATATATCGAACGCGTCGCTTCAGAACATTCTCGCGCACAAGCCGGCAGCGAAAAAGGAGCGCGCCACGATCGAGGCGCTCGTCGAAAAGGGCATCGTGATCGTGGGCGGTCCGGATACCGTGCGCCGCAAGCTGACGGAGGCGCACGCGCGGATGGGCTTCCAGGAGTTCCTGGCGATGCCGCAATTCGGGACGATGCCGGGGGATCTCGTCGAGGGGAACGTGCGCCGCTTCTGCGCGGAGGTCATGCCCGCGCTGAAGGCGCTGACCGACAAGGACTACCGCGGGTTCGAGCCGAGCAGAGCTGCGGCCGAATAGGCGGCGCAGACGAGCTTGCTACTTCGTGAACTCACCCGCTTCGAGAATTGTGAGTTCGACTTCTCCGCCGCCATTTTTTCGGTGCGCGGAAGCGGCTTGATACTCGGGCGATTTATGGCACGAAACGGCCTGTTCGAGCGTCGGGAATTCGATCACCACGAACCGCTCGAACTTCTCGGGTCCCTCGAGAATTTCAAAGCGGCCGCCGCGCGCGAGGATCTTGCCGCCATACTTTGCCATGATGCCGGGCACCTCATCCGTGTAGCGCTTATAGGCTGTGGGATCGGTGATCTTCGAGCGGGCGAGCCAATAGGCGGGCATATCAGAAACTCCGTTTCGCCGGTTGGTCGAGGACCAGCAGGTTTGCCACCGACGCGCTGGCCAACGAGCCCTGATCGACTATGCTGCGGTTCAATCGACAGGACAGATCGTGCCGGAGGAAACGCATCGCCATGAGCATGAATTTCACGCTCCCGGAAGAACTGCAACTGCTGCAAAGCAATCTGCGCCGCTATGTCGATACGGAGATGATTCCGCACGAGCGCGAGACGATGGTCGGCAACGAACTCAAGCCGGAATGGCGGGAACGCTTCGTGAAGGGCATGAAGGATCTCGGTGTCTACAAGCTGGATATTCCGGAGGAGTTCGGTGGCGCGGGGCTCGGGCTGCTCGCCAAGGCGATCGTGTGGCAGGAACTCGGGCGGACGGTGGCGCTGCCGGCGCGTGGCGATCACATCACCGGGCCGAATGCGCGAGGCATTCTCTATGCGCTGAAGGGGGACATGCGGGAGCGCTATCTGCTTCCCGTGCTGCGCGGGGAGAAGGAAGCATGCTTCGCGCAGACGGAGCCGGATGCGGGGTCCGATCCCGCTTCGATGCGAACGACGGCGGTGCGGGACGGTGACACCTACGTCATCAACGGCGTGAAGCGGTTCATCACGGGAGCCGCCAAGTCTCACTTCATGCAGTTGATGGCGGCGACGGATCGCGCGAAGGGTTCCAAGGGCGGGATATCCTGCTTCATCGTCGACATGAATACGCCGGGCGTGAAGCTCGGCGCGCAATACGAAACGATGATGGGCGACAAGCCGTGGGAGATCATCCTCGACAACGTGCGCGTGCCGGCAGGTCACCTCGTCGGCGAGGAAGGCGGCGGGTTCAAGCTCGCGCAGGGCTGGCTGGGACACGGCCGCGTCAAGCACGGTGCGCGAGCGCTCGGTGTCGCGGAGCGTTCGCTGGAGCTTGCGACGAGCTATGCGCACCAGCGCGTCACGTTCGGGCGTCCGCTGGCCGACAGGCAGGGCATCCAATGGATGCTGGGCGACATGTATATGGATCTGGAAGTCGGCAAGATGCTCGTCTATCGCGCGGCATCGTTGATCGAGGACGGAGCGGAGGCCCGGATGGAGGCCTATCACGCCAAGTATTTCTGCGACGAGATGGCGTTCAAGGCCGCGGATCACTGCATGCAGATTCACGGCGGTATCGCGCTGACGACGGATCTGCCCATCGAGCGGATGTGGCGGCAGCAGCGGAGCTACCGGATCACCGAGGGGGCGAGCGAGGTGATGCGCACGGTTCTCGCGCGGCATGTGATGAAGAAGTACGGGTGAGAAGCGGCGAGCAGAATTCGAGCATCAGATGAGCAGTATGAAAACCGATACGATCGAGATCGACGACTGCAGGCTCGTCGTGCGGCGCGTGGGGCGTGGGCGGCCGTTGCTGTGGCTGCACGGAACGGACGGGCTCGCTGAATGGCCGGCGATGATCGATCGCCTCGCCGAGAGGCACGACGTGATCGCGCCGGATCATCCAGGTTTCGGCGAAAGCACGATCCCGGGCTGGATGGGCGACATATCCGACCTCGCCTATCTCTATCTCGATCTGATGCAGAAGCTCGGTCTGGAAAGCGTCGACATGGTCGGGCATTCGCTCGGTGGTTGGGTCGCGCTGGAAATGGCGGTGCGGCAGACGCAGCGGATGGCTTCGCTCGCGCTGATCGCGCCAGCCGGCATTCACGTGAAAGGGCAGACCAAAAGCGATATCTTCATGATCGATCCGGACGAACAAGCGCGCCTTTCTTACGCTGATCCTGGGCTGGCCGAGGCTGCAGCGGCGCGGGCATCGGCTTCGAAGAATCAGGAGGTCGCGATCGCCAATCGCGTGGCGTCGGCGCGTTTCGGTTGGAATCCGAGATTTCACAATCCCAGGCTCGAACGGTGGCTGCATCGCGTGGACGTGCCGACGCTGATCTTGTGGGGGAAGGAGGACCGCATCTTTTCACCTGGGCATGCGGAGGCCTTCGTGCGCGCCATTTCCGGATCTCGGCTCGCGATGATCGAAAGGGCGGGGCATCTGCCGCATGTCGAGCGGCTCGATGAAACGCATCGGGACCTGGCTGCGTTCTTCAACCGTTGATCGGGAGCGGCTCCCGGTGGACGTGTGGGACAAATCGCATTAGTCCAGGCCGGGAGGCTTCGAGGTAAGCTGATCGCGAATGGGGTCGCAGTCCCGTCGCCGGCGTCCAAGTGCCGGGATCACCGAGGCATCAGACAAGATCAATGGCGGGAAAGAAAAAGCACCGCCGTCGAAGGCATCGCTTGCAGCAGCAGAGCGGTTCCCCAGCGGTGGTGGGCAAGGCTGCCGCGCGATCTGCGACGGCGACCGGTTCGAGAGCGCCTGCGGATGCAACGGTCGAGCCCGCCGTGTCGAAGCTGGAGGTTCCCGCCGCCGCGGGTTCACCAAGGCCGGAACCGGCCGCGGGTGACCCAATCGCTCCCCCGGCGAAGCAACTCTCCCCGGCGTTGCGAGTGTGGCGTAACAAGAACTATCTCCTCTTCGAGGCGGGCTCATTTCCGCAGAGCATCACGACGTGGGTTCAGCGCATCGGCGTGACGTGGCTCGCGTGGGAGTTGACGCACTCGAACGCATGGGTGGGGGCAATCGCCGCGGCCGACCTCGCGCCGATGATCGTGCTGGCACCGATCGCAGGGGCGATGGCCGATCGCGCCAGCAATGCGATGCGGCTCTTGCGGCTAACCAAACTGCTGATGCTGGGGCAGGCCGTCGTGCTCGTCGGCCTTATGTATGCCAACCTGATGTCGATCGAGCTTCTCCTCGTGCTGTCGCTCGTGACCGGGGTCATCCACCCCTATGCCTCGGCGGCGCGGCAAATCGTGCTCGCCAGTTCGGTCGTGAAGGAGGACTTTCCGTCGGCTATCGCGCTCGACAGTGCGCTGTTCCAGTCGTGCAGGTTCATCGGGCCGGCGTTGGCTGCGATCATGATCGTGTGGTGGGATGTCGGAAGCACGTTCATCGCTCACATCGCCGGGAACGCCATTTTGCTGGCCACGCTGATGTTCATGACGATCGAGCCGCGTGACAGGCGCGGGCACATCCGCCGGAGCCTCCTGATCGAGATCGCGGACAGCGTGAACTATACGCGGGGTCATGGTGCGATATGGCCGCTGTTCCTGCTGCTCACGGTCGCGTCTATCCTATTGCGGCCCGTGCAGGAGTTGTTGCCGGGGTTCGCGAGCAAAGTTTTCAATGCCGGTCCGGAAGGACTGGGCTGGCTCGCATCGAGCATGGGGGTCGGCGCGACGTTGAGCGCGACATGGATCGCTTTCCGGGGGCGGATCGAAGGCCTCAGCAACTGGGCGATCACCGGCGGATTGATCCTCGTACTCGCGACGCTGGGGTTTGCCGCCACAGATCAGCTCTGGCTCGGCTTGATCTTCGCGGGGCTGACGGCATTCGGCATCAACACGATGTCGACGAGCATCCAGACGATCACCCAGTCTGTCGTATCGGATGGCATGCGGGGGCGCGTCATGAGCCTGTATAGCCTGATCTTTCGCGGGCTGCCGGCGATCGGCTCGCTGGTTCTGGGGTCGATTGCCGACAAGATTGGCCTGTCGAGGACGTTCACGATCGTGGCGCTGATGTCGCTGTGCGTATGGGGGCTGGTGGCAATCAAGGCGCGCGCCATCAGTGATGCGGTGCGGCGCGATACGTGAGGGCTCGGGTGACTATCCGGCCGGATCGCCAAGCGGGGTCTGTTCCGCCGTTCTATTGATGCGCATCAACGTGTGGTCCGTCGATGCTGGCGCATGATGCGGCCAGTTTTCGATCCTGCTTTGGGGACCCAGAGGCGCAACATGGCTTACAAGACGATCCTGGTGCATTTGAACGACGAGCGGCGGGTGGGCCAACTCATCGACGTCGCGGCGCACGTCGCTGATCAGAGCGAGGCCCACGTGATCGGTCTCTATGTCGTGCCTTCGCTGGTCGTGGGGTCGCTCGGGGGTATCGGCGGGCGGCTCGCACAAAGCGGCCGGGCGGCTTTCAAGGAGGAAGCGAAGCGGATCGAAGGGGCATTCTACGAGGCCATGAAGAGCCGGACGGGCGTTGCCGAGTGGCGATTGATCGAACCCGCGCGGGACCATCCAGGCACTGCGGAAGCCGTGATCGAGCAGGCACGCTGCGTCGATCTCGTTGTCGCAAACCAGACAGACAGCGATTGGGAATACAGCCTGCTGCTCGATTTTCCGGAGCGCTTGGCGCTGGAGAGCGGCAGGCCGACGCTGATCGTGCCCAATGCGGGGCGGTTTCCTCGCGTGGGGCAGCGGGCGATGGTCGCGTGGAACGGGAAGCGCGAGGCCACACGTGCCGTGTTCGATGCGATGCCGTTGCTCCAGAATGCCGATGCCGTCAAAATACTCTGGGTCAATCCCGGGCAGAAGGCAGCGAACACGATGGGGCGAACGCCGGGCGAAGATCTGGCCGCGACGCTCGCGCGTCAGGGTGTGAAATGCGAGCTCAGCAGTTCGGTGACCGCAGGCATCGAGGTGGGCGACGATCTGTTGTCGCGGCTTGCCGATTTCAGCGCCGATCTGCTCGTCATGGGCTGCTATGGGCATTCGCGGATACGGGAATTCGTGATGGGTGGCGCAACCCGAGAGATACTGCGTCACATGACGGTTCCGGTGCTGATGTCGCATTGAGGTCATCCGACGCGACGGAGCATTCCGGCCGTCCGGTTCCGCTGGGGCCGGCGGCCGTTTTCATTTTAGGTGACCGCGACCACATATGCTTCGTCGAACAGCCGGCACGATGCGCCGGCGTGGAGCGGAGGTCGAAATGAGCGGCTCGAATGACGTGTCGTTACCAGACCTTCCTCAGACGACGGCTGGTGCAGAACAGGCCGAGGTGATCGCGTTTCTTTGCTCGGACGCTGCGTTCGGCGGCGGAGTCGAGGTCGAGCGGCACGAGACACACGGTGCAATGGTGTTCCTGGCCGGTGATATCGCGCTCAAGATCAAACGGGCCGTGCGCTTCACGTACATGGATTTTTCAAGCCTGGAAAAGCGGCGCGCGGCTCTGGAAGACGAGTTCGCGCTCAATGTGCTGAATGCGCCGGAAATTTACGTCGGCTTGGTGCCGGTCGTGAGGGGCAACGGGGGAAGCCTCAAGCTCGGAGGTGAGGGCGAGGTCGTCGAGTGGGCGCTTCGCATGAAGCGGTTTCCTCAATCGGCCTTGTTGTCGCGCCGGCTTGCTGATGGTCTCGATGCGGCGGGGGTGAAGGCGGTTGCGGACGAGGTGGTGCGGTCGCACGTGGATGCGCCCGTCGTGCCTGGTGTGGCTGGCGTCTCTGTCCTCGAGGGGATCATCGCGGAAATCACGGGTGTCCTTGCCGCGAATGCCACAACGGCTGGGGATGCAATCGCGCTTCGTGACAGAGCTTCTGCCCTGCTTCTCGCGTCTCGGGCCGTGATCGAGAAGCGGGCGGCAGCGGGCAAGGTGCGTCGCTGCCATGGGGATCTGCATCTCGACAACATCGTGCTCATCGGGGGGCGGCCGAGGCTGTTCGACGCGCTGGAATTCGACAAGGGTCTGGCGACCGTCGATACACTTTATGACCTGGCTTTTCTGCTGATGGACCTCGACGCGCATGGATACCCTGCCGCGTCGAATCTGGTTCTGAACAGGTATCTATGGAAGAGCCAGGATGCGCTCGACCTGGAAGGGCTCTCAGCGCTGCCGTTGTTTCTCGCATTGAGGGCTGGCGTTCGTTCGATGGTGGCTGGCCAGAGGGTTGCGCAGACGGCAGCGCTGACCGCCGGCAACACGAGGTCGGGCGCGCGACACGATGCTGCCCACTACCTCGCGCGCGCACTGCAATACTCGATGCCGCTTCGTCCTGCGCTGGTCGCCATCGGGGGACTTTCGGGGACAGGCAAGTCGACATTGGCGGCGCGGTTGTCGCCGCTTCTGGGGCCGGTGCCGGGGGCGCTACATCTCCGGAGCGATCTGGAACGGAAGGCTTTGCACGGGGTCGACGAGTTCACCCGGCTCCCCGACGAGGCGTATTCGGCTGGAGAGAGCGGGCGGGTCTATGCGGTGCTGGCAAATAAAGCCCGGCTGGCGCTCAGGGCTCGGCACGCCGTGGTGGTCGATGCCGTGTTTTCGTCACTCGCGGAGCGCGAGGCGATCGAGCATCTCGCGGAAGAGTGCGACGTACCATTCGCCGGGATCTGGCTGGAGGCCGAGGCGGACACGTTGGTCGAAAGGGTCGAGGCCCGGTCTCGGCTCGAGGTAGATGCCTCGGACGCGACGGCTTCGGTCGTTGAGCAACAGGTGGTGCGCGGCGTCGGGGCGATCCGTTGGCATATCGTCGACGCGGGCGGTACCGTCGGACAAGTTAACGAGAGGGCGTCTGATATCATTCGTCGGGTCATACCGGCTATTCGGACCATCGACCTGTAGAAGGTGCTTCCCTAATCCCCCTGAATATCCGGGCGGCGCGCCCGCTGTCAGGCTTCGATCTCGTTCAATTCACGCAGCGAAGCCCCCGACCGTGAGGCCGGAGGCTTCGAGAAACTCAGGCTCGATCGAGGTCAATCAGAGCTTGTGGGCCATGCGCTCGCGCTTGGTGTTGAGGTACCGCTCGTTGAAGCGTGACGCCTTCACGACATGCGGCACCTGCTCGACTACGTTGATGCCGAGATCACGGAGAGCATCGACCTTCATAGGGTTGTTGGTCATGAGGCGGACTTCGGTAGAACCGAGGTCTTTCAGGATCTTAACAGCCAGATCGTAGTCGCGAGCGTCTACCGGCGCGCCGATCGAAAGATTGGCGTCGACCGTATCGAGACCACGGTCCTGGGCGGCATAGGCCTTCATCTTGTTGACGAGACCAATACCGCGCCCTTCGTGATGGGGCAGGTAGATGATGATCCCGTGTGAACTTTCCACTACCTTCTCCAGCGCTTTCTGGAGCTGCTGGTAGCAATCGCAGCGGAGAGAATGGAAGATGTCGCCGGTCACGCAGCCCGAATGGACGCGAACCAGAGGCGCCTCGAGCTCACTGCCTTCGCGCTTATACACCAGCGCCATCGCCTGATAGGACACGCTATCGTCCTCGTAGGCGTGGGCCTCGAACATCACTTCCTTGCCCTGGAACTCGATAGGCAAGACGGTATGGGCAGTATCAAGAAACATCGGGGCCTCCGAACGGCGCGGCGCATGGTGCGCGACCTTACGCTCCATGACAACTGCCGTTCTAGCACCGAAGCTGACCGGCAGGGGCGTGACAGAAGCTACGCCATTCGAGTGAAGCCCATTGGCCGATACTGCCTGGGCCGAAAGAATACTGTTCGACATTGTCCGCCTCGGTTCCGAAACGCTTTGCTGGCTGGTAGTTATAGAAGTCTTGTTGATGATCATCGTTCTCTACTGACTTGGTCACCTCGCCGGATCACTTGTCCGGCAGGGGCGAATTGGCACTTCATCGAAGCCCATCATCGCGGCGGGTGCGGCTGAAAGCCTCCGCGTCGCTCCGTTGCGTGCTTCTCCGAGGATCATTGATGAACAGCCGGGCACCGTAAACGGTTTCACACTCGCACATCGTTTTTCGATTCCCACCGCCGTGTGTCGGACTGCCCTGGAGCAGACATCGCGACACTTGATGGCACCTTCATGATGGTTTCCGGATGAACTGAACCTGAACGGTTCGCAAGGGGCTGTTCAGGTGTCGGTATGGGGCTGTCGGCGAGATCAGGAGGCGGGTGCTCCTGGTCGCCTCGAATCGCTGAATTCCATGCATGGGGAAGTTTTTTCGAAGTGGCCCAGTCGGACAAGTCGCATCACCCGCATATCCGCGGATGGTTGACGAACCGTGAATTCCGTTATCAACTAATGGTTGGTTAAATAAATATTTACAATTTTAGGTTGTTGTTGGGGCGTACAGGTCCCGGGAGGCCTGTCGGGCTTTCGTGCACCCTCTCCCGCCTGGAGCGTATCGTGTTGCGTAGGTTCAAATTGGATTGTTCAAGCCGTCTGCCTCTGACCGATCGCGGCGAGGCGATGAGTGTCACGCGAGAGCCGATAACTCTGGCGGGCCGATTCGGCGCATCGAGTGTCTGGAGCCTGGGGGTTTTGACGATTTCGGCCGTGACCTCGGCCGCGCCTGCTTCGGCCCAGTTCGTGTGCCAACAATATGGGGGATCTTTCGGAGGGGCTACTGCCGGCGCGATGGCTCTGGCTTGCGGGGCGGATGCGATTGCGACAGGGCTCGCTTCGTCGGCATTCGGCGGACAGACACGGGCGGTCGGCGATTACGCGACAGCCGTCGGCCAGGCAGCGCGGGCGGAGGGCTCGAACGCTGTCGCGCTCGGCTCCCAGGCGCAAGCGCTCGGTGGGAATGCGACGGCGATCGGAACTGTGGCTTCGGCGGGCGGCGTCAATTCGACTTCGATCGGTAACGCAGCCTCTGCGGACGGCAACAACGGGACGGCGGTCGGCAACGGGGCCGCGGCGAGCGCGATCAATTCGACCAGTGTCGGCTCGAATGCGATCGCCAGCGGCCTCAATTCGACATCGCTGGGTGGTGCTGCACAAGCGAGTGGCGCCAATTCAACAGCGCTCGGCCGTGGCGCCAGGGCCGTCGCCAACAGCACAACGGCGATCGGGGATATCGCTCGCGCGCAAGGAGAGTATTCGACGGCGATCGGCAACGATTCGCGGGCCATGGCTGAAGGCGCAACGGCTGCCGGCGCTGCGGCGCAGGCAACGGGGCTCAATTCATCCGCGTATGGCCGCAACGCACTCGCGAGCCAGACGGCTGCAACGGCCAGCGGACAGGGCGCGACCGCTTCGGGCGTCAATTCGACGGCTAACGGATCGGGCTCCAGCGCGAGCAGTCTCAACGCCTCGGCATTCGGTCAAGCATCGATCGCTTCTGCCAACGGAGCTTCGGCGCTCGGACAAGGCGCGCAAGCGAGTGGAGTTGCTGCGACCGCAGTCGGCCAAGGGGCAGTGGCCGCTCACGACAACGCGGCTTCATTCGGTCAGGGCGTTGCGACGTCCAGGGCCAACCAGCAGGTCTACGGTTCGGCAACCAATACCTACACGATGACCGGTGTCGCCAGTTCGGCGAGCGTCGCGGCGCAATCGGGAGCGAGACTGGCGGTGAGTTCCGATGCGACGGGAAACCTCGCGGCCGTCAATCCCAATGTCCTGTTCCAGGGAACCGGAACAACCAGCATCGCCCTCGGTTTCGGATCGGCAGCTGCCGGGGCCGATGCGACGGCGCTCGGATCGAATGCCTCTGCGGCTTTCGACGGTTCGACGGCGATCGGTACAGGGGCTGCGACGACGAGGGCGGGCCAAATCGCCTTGGGCACTTCCACCAACACCTACACCGCTACAGGCATCGCGAGCGCCGCCAGCCGCGCTACCCAATCCGGTCCGCTACAGGTCATGACGACTGACGCCAACGGCAATATGGCAGGTGATGGTGGTGCCCTCTATGGACGGGTCGGAGCGGTCGAGACTTCAGTCGGGACGTTGCAGACCCAGGTCGGTGTCCTGCAGACGCAGACGGCTACCAACACGACACAGATCGCCGGACTCGCTACGCGCGTCGGTGCAGTCGAGGGCGGGGTGACGACGCTGGGCACGCGGATCGGGACTGTCGAGGGCAACGTCACAGCGCTGACCGGGCGGGTTTCAACCGTCGAAAGCAACGTTTCGACTTTGCAGACGCAGACGGCCGCCAACACGACTGCGATCGCCTCGAACACGACGCGGATCACCAGCGTCGAGGGCCAGGTGACGACGCTGCAGGGGCGGGTGACCAGCAACACGACGCGCATCGGCGGGCTCGAAGGCCGGATGACCACGACCGAAAACAACGTGACGGCGCTGACGGGCCGCGTCTCCACGGTTGAAGGCAATGTCACGAGGCTGCAAACGCAGACCGCTTCGAACACGGCACAGATCGCATCCAATTCAATCAGGATTTCGAGTGTCGAAACCCGCGTGACGAACACGGAGACGAGGCTAACGTCGTCGGAACAACGGCTGACGAACGTCGAGCAGACCGTCGGAACCTTCGACAATCGGATCAAGGGAATGGACGAGCGCATCACCTCTGCGGACAAGAAGGCGGACAAAGCACTCGACGGCGTCGCGGTGGCGCTGGCCGTATCGGATCCGGTGCTGCTCGCGGGCGACACGTTCGGCGTGCGTTTCAACTGGGGCGAGTACCAAGGCAAGCACGCGATCGGCCTCAGTGCGCTCGGCGTCCTCGACCGGAATTTCATGGGCACCAACACGTCTCTGGCGCTGGCGGGAGGTGTCGGCGTCAGCACCTACGACGGTTCGGTGGGGTCGCGCCTCGGGCTGCAATTGACCTGGAAGTAGTTGCTGCGTTCGTCGAAGAAACACATCAAGAGTGACTAGTAACATGCGGAATACTTTGTTGCCGGTCGCTATTCTCATCGTCGCGTGCAGTTCCGTCGCCGTCGGGCAGGGATGGCAAAGCCAGACCGTTCCGCCACCAGCCGGCAAAACCAAGGCGGTCGCAGCAAAGTCAGCGGCGCCGCAGGTTGCCAATGCGCTTTTGCCGGCTTCCAACGGACAATCGATGCAGGTTCAAGTGCAGTATCTGGTGCGCACCAGCTTGCTCGCGCTCAGCGATGCCAACCGCAGTGGAAACTACACGGTGCTTCGCGATATCGCGGCACCGTCGTTCCGTGAGAAGAATTCGGCGGCCGATCTGGCGCACATCTTCGCAGAGATGAGGCGGGCACGCCTGGATTTTTCGATGGCGGCTATTCTGGTGCCGGAACTCGACGAGCAGCCGTCGATCGACGGAGAGCGCAGGCTGCGGCTGAAGGGGCACTTTGCGACCGAGCCCAACCGCGTGGTGTTCGATCTGATCTACGAACCGGTCGGCGGACAGTGGCTTCTCAACGGCATTTCCATTTCGACGAAGCCGTCTCGTTCGGCAGCTGGCGGGCCTGCTCCGGTCACGAGATAACTCGGGCATTCGAGGTTGACTGTCACGGCAGGCCATTCCGGGAAAATGACGCTTTAGACGCAGGTCTCGCGCAGGTTCGATCCGCGGCATCGGGCCCTCGCTCTTATCCATGGGGCTGGCACTCCCGGGTTCATGATCATGACCCATGTGGTATATCTCCGTGTCGTCGAGACACCCTGCTTATACTGCGAGGCTCCATGCCGAAATTCGCCGCCAGCCTCAACCTGATGTTCAACGAGTGGCCCCTGCTCGATCGCTTCGCCGCCGCGCGGGACGCCGGGTTCGCGGCTGTCGAGGTGCAGAACCCCTACGGCGAGAAAGCCGACGCGATCGCCAAGCGCCTTCACGAGACGGGACTGGAACTCGTGCTCATCAACATACCGCGCGGTGCGCCAGAGGTCGGCGGCCGTGGGATCGCGGCTATCCCGTCGCAGCGGGACGAGTTCCGTCGGCTTTTCGACACGGCGTTCGACTACATGGAGGCGACGGGTTGCCGGATGGTCCACGTGATGGCCGGCACGCATCCGACGGCGAGCGAAGCGGCATTCGAGGCTTCCTTGCGCCATGCGGCCGCGAAACTCCAGCCGATCGGTGGCAAGGCGCTGCTCGAGCCGCTCAACCTATTTGATAATCCCGGCTATTTTCTCGGCGATTTCGACATGGCTGCGAGGATCATCCGGAAGCTCGATCTGCCGAACGTGCGGTTGCAGTATGATTTCTATCATCGTCAGCGGCGGCACGGCGAGATCGCCGCCTCTCTCGAAGCGTTGCTGCCGATCACGGCGCATGTGCAGTTCGCAGGTACGCCGGGGCGTCACGAGCCTGATATGGGTGAGATCGACTATGGCTATCTGTTCGGGCTGCTCGACAAGCTGGGCTACAAGGGTTGGGTCGGTGCGGAGTACACACCGCGGGCGGGCACGATCGAGGGGCTGGGGTGGCTGAAGAAGTGGGGTGGCGCTGCCTGATCTCGATGGACGGATCGTAGGCCGGGAGGAGACGCGGCCGTTCCACGGCGCGTGCCGCGCAATCCGCATTCCATCTCAGGGCGTTCGACGGGGCATGTGAGGCGATCGGTAAGTCGGACCGGTCGCGTCTGCGCTGTCCGCAGGGGGAAGCGGGTTTCCCGGAACGGATACCAAGCACTCAAGTATTGCTTCCGTTGCGCCGCCTTGCCATTGCAAGATGGAGGCGCGGAACAGAGCGCCGTTTGCGCCATATGCAACCGGGAGGATCGGGAGGCGAATGTTCGAAGGGTGGTTCATCGCCGCGCTCGCCATTGCCTACGTCGGAGGCGTGTTCCTGATCGCCTGGTTTGGCGACAAGTTGCGGCTGACCGGCAACGCGAGGCCGCTGATCTATTCCCTGTCGCTGGCGGTCTATTGCACGTCCTGGACGTTCTTCGGCAGCGTCGGGCTGGCGGCCGATACGGGTTACGACTTCATCCCGGTCTATCTCGGCCCGATCCTGGTGTTCGTGCTCGGCATTCCGCTTTTGACGCGGATCGTGCGGCTGGCCAAGAGCCAGAACCTGACTTCTGTCTCGGACTTTCTGGCTGCCCGTTACGGCAAGAGCCCGGCGGTCGCTGCGATCGTGACGGTCGTGGCGGTCGTCGGTACGCTGCCGTATATTGCGCTTCAATTGAAGGCGATCGTGATCTCTACCGAGACGCTGCTCGGTGGATCGCCATTGCAGCCTGTGGGGCTTCTGTACCCGGGCATGGTCGACACGGCGCTGATCACCACACTGGCGCTCGCGATCTTCACGATCCTGTTCGGCACGCGGCACATCGATGCGACGGAGCATCAGTCCGGCCTGATGCTTGCCGTGGCAGCCGAGTCCGTGATGAAGCTCGCGGCGTTCATCGGTGTCGGTGTGTTCGTGCTCTACAGCGTGTTCGGCGGGCCGACGAATTTTCTCGAGACGGCGCGGGCGAACAGTGCGGCGCTCATCACGTTCGACCGCACTTTCAACGGCGGTACGTGGCTCACGGTGACGTTCCTCAGCGCGGTCGCGATCGTCCTGTTGCCGCGGCAGTTCCATGTCACGGTCGTGGAAAATCATTCGGAAGGTGAGCTGCGGCGCGCGTCCTGGCTGTTTCCCAGCTATCTCGTTGCGATCAATCTGTTCGTGGTTCCGATCGCGGCGGCGGGTCTGATCATTCTACCGAAGGGCCTTGTCGAGTCCGATATGTTCGTGCTCGCGCTACCGATGGCGAAGGGCTCGGAAATCTTCGCGGTGTTCGCGTTTCTCGGCGGCCTGTCGGCGGCGACGGCGATGGTGGTCGTCGAGTCCGTGGCGCTGTCGATCATGATCTGCAACGGACTGGTCGTACCGCTGGTGCTCAAGCACCGGCTGCTCGAAATCGAGCAGCGCAAGGATCTGGCGAGCTTGCTGCTGATCATCCGGCGCATCGCGATCGTCGGCGTTCTGCTCGGCGGTTACGCTGTCTATAAGGCGCTCGGTCAGGCGCAGGGGCTCGCCGCCATCGGGCTCATTTCGTTTGCGGCTATCGCGCAGCTCGCACCGGCATTCTTCGGCGGTCTCGTCTGGAGGAGGGGTACGGCCAGAGGCGCCATCGCCGGCGTGCTCGTGGGGTTCGTGATCTGGGCCTATACGCTGCTGCTGCCGTGGGTGGTGAAGGCGGGATTGCTGCCGGCGGACATCTTGCGCATGGGGCCGTTCGGTTTCGCGGCGCTACGGCCTCAGGCGCTGTTCTACCTTTCGTTCGAGCCGCTGACGCACGGGGTGGTGTGGAGTATCTTCGCGAACATCACGGCGTATGTCGCCGTGTCGTTGTGGCGTGCGCCGGAGCCGATCGAGCGACTGCAGGCGCACATCTTCGTCTATGAAGATCTGCCACGAGCGATGCCGCAGATCGCGTTCCGGATGTGGCGGACGTCGCTGACGGTCGGAGATCTGCAGAGTACCGCGGCGCGCTATCTGGGAGCCGAGCGTGCAGAACGTTCATTCGCGGAGTACGCGCAGAGCCGTAGTGCGACGCTGAACGTCCAATCCGAAGCCGATCTGCAGACGTTGCGCTTCACGGAGCACTTGCTGACGAGCGCGATCGGGGCCGCGTCGGCGCGGCTGGTCATGGCGTTGCTGCTGCGGCGCGGGAAATTAGGCAATCCGGCGGCACTTAAGTTGCTCGACGATGCCTCGGAGGCGCTTCAGTACAACCGCGACCTGCTGCAATCCGCGCTCGATCAGGTGCGGCATGGTCTGGGCGTGTTCGACAAGGACATGAACCTCGTCTGCTGGAACCGGCAGTTTCGCGAACTGCTCGATTTGCCGGAGGAATTGGGAAGGGTGGGCGCCCCTTTGAGGCGCATCCTCAGGGTTTGCGCGGAGCGAGGCGACTTCGGTGCCGGTGACGTCGAAGCCCTCGTGGCTGACCGCTTCGTGAGGTTTGCGGTACAGAAGGAAACGATCCAGGAGCAGTTCAGGGGCGGGGCGCAGACGCTCGAATTCCGCATTTCGGCGATGCCGCAGCCGCAGGGCGGTATCGTGTGCACGTTCACCGACATCACCGACCGGGTGAAGGCGGCTGACGAGCTGGCTCGCGCGAACGAGAACCTGGAGCAGCGGGTGAAGGAGCGCACGCAGGCGCTCGAGGCCGCCTACACGGAGCTTGCTGCCGCCAAAGTGAAGGCGGAGGAAGCCAACCGCGACAAGACGCGGTTTCTGGCAGCGGCCAGCCACGATCTGATGCAGCCTCTAAATGCGGCGCGGCTCTATGCATCCAGTCTCGTCGAGCGACGGCTACCGGATACGGACCAGTCGATCGCGCGGAACATCGATGCGTCTCTGACATCGGTCGAGGAGATCATCTCGGCACTGATCGACATCTCGAGGCTCGATGCCGGACGCCTCGAGCCCGAAGTCTCGATCGTGTCGCTGCAAGCGATGTTCGAAAGTCTTGCCGTGGAGTTCAGACCGCTTGCGATGGAGAAGGGTCTCGATCTCCGGATCGAGACAACAACGGCTTGGGTGAGCTCGGATCGACGGTTGTTGAAGCGCGTGCTACAGAATTTGATTGGCAATGCGGTGAAGTACACCGACAGCGGCAGTGTCAATGTGGTGACGACGGAGAGGGACGGGCGGATCAGGATCGAGGTCCAGGACACCGGTCCGGGTATCCATACCTCGCAGCATGCCCTGATCTTCAAGGAGTTCCAGCGTGGGGATGGCGTTGCTGTGCATTCGCGCGGCTTGGGTCTCGGCTTGTCGATCGTGCAGCGGATCAGCCGCGTGCTCGATATGTCGCTCGGGCTGTCATCGGCACCGGGATCGGGCGCGACTTTCTGGATCACGCTGCCGAAAGCCGAACCGCTGGAAGCGGTTCCGATCCTCGAGGAGACTGCGGCTGAACTGACGGCCAATCTGCTTTCCGGCAGCCTCGTCCTGTGCATCGACAACGAACGCGCGGTCCTCGACGGAATGCGGCAGTTACTGACCGGTTGGGGGTGCCGCGTGCTCTGCAGTGGTAGCGCGAACGAGGCCGTTGCTGCCGTCGCTTCGCTGGCGGAGAAGCCGCGGGCGATCCTTGCAGACTATCATCTCGATCTCGGCGCCACGGGTCTCGAAGCGATAAAGGCTGTGAGGCAGGCGCTCGGCGTCGAAATTCCAGCGGTCGTGATCACGGCAGATCATTCACCCGAAGTGCAAGCCTTGTTGCGTGAGGCCTGCGTTCCGCTCTTGCGAAAGCCGCTGAAAGCGGCTGCGTTGAGGTCCGTCGTGATGCATTTCGTGACGAGCCAGAGAGCCGCGGCGGAGTAGGTGCAGCAAAAGTGTCTCGGAATTGGAAAATCGAAGTAAGAGGAGGCGAAGATGGCTATTGCTTTCAATGAAAGCACGGTTGCAGGCGAAGTCGTGGGGCGTGGCGCGATGCGACAACCGCTCCTAACGCGAGAGAGGCTCGCTGGCACCAACATTCTGCTCGATCGTATCGCACTTGATGCCGAGGGAAGTGTGGAGTTCGCGGTCGGTGCCGACGATATCGGCTGGTTCCAGATGCTCGAAGGTGAGGCAAGTCTCACGCTCGACGGCAAAGTAGAGCTGCTCACCGACGGGCATGTGGTGTTTCTGCCGCCGGGGGCGCGCGCGATACTCAAGGCCATAAAGCCGGCGGCTCTCATCCACGCGACGGTTCCGGACGCCAAGCGGTTCGACAAGACTTTCGAGAGTTCCCCACCTCAGTTCCGTGCAGTCGACTGGCGGCGGGAGCCGGTGCTCGACAGTCAGCACGACGCGCGCCAGCGGATCTATCTCGTCACGCCGAAGTTGTTCGGCACCAAAGTGCTGAAGGGAGAGATGATCATCTATCCCAAGGGTACGATGGCGGCGAACCACCATCACGAGGGCGCCGAGCATTTCATGTACATCATCCGCGGTCGCGGTACGGCCTGGGCGAGCGAGAAGCCTTTCGCAGTGCGAGCCGGCGACGTGGTCTACTATCACGATCTCGAGCGTCACTATCTGAAGGCGGACGATGATTCGGAGCTGGTCTTCAGCGAGTTCTTCGTGCCCGGCGAGTATGCAACGATCTGGGTCAACGAAAACGAGGTGTGCACGTGGCTGCCCAGCGGCCGGGACATCCGCGGTGAGAAGCCGGTGCGCGAAATCAAGGCGCACAGCTCGGCGGAAGTCGTCAGTCCGGCCGACGTATGACATCGATCGGAAGGCAGCGCCTTGCATAGCGGTATCCGATCATATGTGATCGAGTGCCCCATGGGGCGATCCGGACTTGACTGATCGAAGTTCCGGGGCCACGTCAGGGCCTAGGCGGAAACGGGGGAGGACTGCGTCGGTCGACCGGGGATCTCCCGTGCGGCGCCAACGCCCCGGCTCCAAGTTCTCGGGTCGAAGCAGGAAAGGGAGGAATTCGAATGAGCCTCGTGAGGAAAACTTTACTGGCAGCTGCGGCAGTAGTTGCGATCGGTGGGAGCGCTCACGCGCAGACCTATCCCACGCAGAGCGTTAAAATGATCGTGCCGTTCGGCGCAGGCAGCATCACGGACAATCTTGCGCGGATCATTTCCGACAAGCTCGGTGGAGTCTGGAAGCAGTCGGTTGTCGTCGAGAATCGCCCGGGCTTGCCCGGCACCACGAGTGTCGCGAAAGCCGACAAGGACGGCTACACTCTGATGCTGACCTCGAACGGTCACGTGATCGCGCGCACCATCAACAAGAACGCTTCGTTCGACCCGGTGGCTGATTTCGCCGGCATTACCCGAGTCGTCGAAGTGCCGTTCATCATGATGGTGCCGCCGAGCCTGCCGGTAAAGACGCTGCAGGAATTCATCGATCTCGCCAAGAAAGAGCCGGGCAAGTACAACTTCTCGTCGGCCGGCGTCGCCAGCACGTCGTTCCTGATGGGCGAGACTTTGCGCCAGGCCGCTGGTCTGCAGCTCGTGCATGTGCCGTTCAAGAGCGTGCCGGAAGCCGTTACGGCGGTGCTGCGCGGTGACGTCGCCTTCTATATGGCGCCTGTGCCGGATTCGGTCGAGCAGAGTGCCGCCGGTAAGGTGCGAATGCTTGCGGTCAGTTCGCCGAAGCGGCACCCCGCTGCGCCGACCGTGCCGACGATCGTCGAGGCCGGCGTCCCGAGTTTCCAGTATGAGACGTGGTTCGGGATCATGGCTCCGGCCGGTACGCCGAAGGCTGTCATCGACAAGGTCAATGCCGATGTGCATGCCGTACTGAAGATGAAGGATGTGGTCGACCGGTTGAACACGATCGGGTCTTTGCCGTCGCCCAACACGCCAGCGCAGTTCGATGCGTTGATCAAGTCGGACGAGGCGAAGTATGCAACGCTTCTGAAGGCAGCCGGGCTGCAAGCGAAGTAACGGCGCTCGAAACACCGATCGATCAAAATGAAACGGGAGCAACCATCGTTGCTCCTGTTTTCATTTGGGGGAAGGAAATGGCCGGGTCTGCTGGTGGCTCACCGGAACTCCTTGAGAAAGTCCGCCCAGCCCGACTTTTTCGCAAAGACCAGCTTTTCATAAGTTCCGATGTCGCGACTCATCTGGGACCGAGACGATGGGAAGTAGAAAGAAAGTCCCGTCGATTTGGTGACGAACTTGCCGAGCGTGATCGAGTGAATCTTCGCGGCATCGTAAGCCTTGATGATGTTCTGCGCAGCGGCAGCAACTTCCGGCATGCCTTGTCCGGCAATGGCAGCGACCCGTTCGGCGAAGTCGCGGACGTCGTAGGTGTCGCGTTGCGCGAAGCCCTGGGTTTGTGCGCGGGCGTGGTCGAGGTAGACGAAAGACGCGAACCCGTTTGCCTTGCGGCAGGCGGCCATCATCTCTGCGAATGCCGCGGTGATGCCGTGATCGGTGCGGAAGGCGCCGAGCGTACAGGGCCACTTCTTCGGAAATGGTTCGTAGCCTTCCTTGAAGGCCTCGACCGCATACTTGCCCCACTCATCGGCGGTAGGCGGTGGATTTGCGGCAAACTTGGCGAACCACAACTTGTAATTCCAGCCGTCGCCGGGCTCGAGGTCCTGCGAGCCGACGATCACCTTGGCCGAGGGGCCGAGTTCGTCGAGCACCTCGATCATGCCATTGAGGCAGGTGTCGGAGAAGATCAGGTCGATCTTGCCCTCGATTGCGGCGTCCTTCATAGCGGCGCGCAGCATCGCGCCTGCCTCGAGGTTGGTCAGTACGCCGCCGTTGGTGTCGTCGTGCAGCATGGCGCGGGTATCGCCGTCCTGCTCCAGGCGGGACTTGGGGAAGAAGAGCCGCCGTGCGGGGCGAGACCGGCTGCGATCCTCGCGCGTCACGGAATTGATCCGGCGCGTCATGATCTTTTCCGAGTTGTCGGTCTCGTCGAACACACCGGTGCCGTGATCCCAGAAGCCGATGGCTTTGCGGGCCTTGGGGTGGGTGATCAAGGCGCGGGCCAGGAACGAGTGGAGCACTTCCGGATCGCCGGTGTCGATCTCGCCCAATTCCTCGATGATCTGGATACCGTTGCCCGGCGTCACTTCCACGATCGCGCCGGGCTTGCCGGCCAGATCCGTCAGGCCGAGAACCGCAATCTTGGCGTTGCCCATACCGGCGGCCATTTCCTGCAGGTCTTCGTAGACGAAGGCCGAGAGATTGTTGTCCCCGCCGAACAATTCGATGACGACAAATTCTGCGTCGGGCAAACGGGTCGGGAAGGGTTTGAGCGTGTCCACTTTGCTTTTCTCCAACGCTGAATTCGTTGCCGGTCCAGTCGTTCCAGCGGGTGGCGAGACGGCCGCCGTCTGGGACGAAGTCGGCTGTGCGGGACTTGACGGTATCGGTTTGATGGAGGCAGGCGAGGCCTGAAGCGGTTTGGATACCGGTCCAGTTCCCGCCGGCAACGATGCCGATGCCGGAACTTGGCCCGGAACTTGACCCGGAACCTGTCCTGGAGGTTGCGCGGCAGGTTTTGCCACGGGCGGCTTCGCCGATGTCGAGGCCGAGGACGGCATGGCCACTTGAGCGGGCTTCGTTGCGGGCGTCGGCTTGGCTACCGCGCCCCCTTTCTGCCTACCGAAGAGCCATCCGAAGAAGCCACTCATGCCCAATCCCTGCGTCGGTTCATCAGTTGTCGCACTGGTGTTCGTGCGTTGGTCATCATCGGCGACACCTCGATCGATAGCTTCATTGCCGGCAGGGCCTTGTGCTGTCGATGTCCGTTCCTCAAAGGTTCGTACCCAGTCGTGTAGGCTCCTCTTCGCCCGGCACGAAACCGTTCGATGCTGGGGCACTCGGTCCGGCACTTCTCGTCGCGCCCCTGGTCGGGCCAGCGGTCCCGCCCTCGACGTCCCAACCGGGTTGCACGCGTGCGGCAAGGAACATAGCGAGACCCGTGACGAATGCCAGTGCGGCGAAAATCAGAGGCATCCACAGCGGCGTATTTCCGGTCGGATTCGTCAGTGCGTAGATGTAGGTGGCGACGAACCCTACTGCGAGCAGGGCCAGCGCAATCGACCAAGCGCGAATTTCGCGGAGCCGTCGTGTCAGAGAATCCTGGCGTGCGGCCGGGACCTGCGCCGCCTCACCACTGTGGGTCGGGGAGCGCGTCATGCCTCTCGTAGCCGAGGGGCCGCGGTCGATCACCTTCTCGAGTGCAGCCCAGGTCTCCATGCCGCAGACCCCGGTCTGGTTGAGACTGGTCTCCTGCTGCAATGCGCGCACGGCCTTGTAGGTCGACATGTTATAGACCTGAGTCGGGCGGGTCGAAGTGATGCCCTCGAACATGCCCAGCTCAGCGAGGCGCGCGTTGAGTTCCTCGACGCGGCCAGAGCGATCGCCACGGTCCAACGTGTCGGTCTCCAGCGTGCGTCGCGGCGGCTTGCCGGTGCCCCAGATGTCCCAGGCTTCCTCGAAGGCGTCGCGGCGGTCGTCGATGTTGGTGAAGCCTCCGTTGATGCGATAGGTCATCGCTTCGAGTTTGTTGGCATCGGCGAGCTTGTTCATGTCGCGCTCGCCAGGCATCGCTTTGCCGGCCCATGTCTCGCATGCGATCGCAAGAGCGTGCTTGGGATCGACGGCGAGATCGGGATTGTTCTCGAGATCGATGCCGAGCTTTTCACCCATTTCGCGATAGCTTGACCGCCCGGTGATCTGCACGAGGCCGCGCCCGCGATAGCGCCAGCCGTCGCCCGGGCGATTGTCGAAGCGGCCGCCGTAGACCTTTTCGGCGAGCTTCTGAGGGTTGTTTACATAGGGCTCGGCGGAAGCGAGCGTGGGGAAGCGCGTCGGCCATATCGTGCGCAACCGCTGGGCGGAGCGGTAGGCCATGTTCTCTTCGATGATCGTCAGCCGGCCACACTCGTTGCCGATCTGTCCGAGGAAGTGGCACAGGCGCAGCGGCGTCTGGTTGATGCCGTAGCGGGTCAGCATCTCGTTGCCGCCGAGGAAGGCTTGGCGATACTGCGGCAGAGCGTTGCGGGCGAAATCTGCGATTTTCGCGGCGTCGATGTCGAGCTTCGGGCCACTCTTGATTACGGCAGGTGCAGCGACCGGGACGACAATCTGCGGAGCGGTCGCCGGCTTTTGGACGGCCGGGATGAGGGGGGCTGCAGGCTGAGCCGGGGCTGCAGGATTGGGTGCCTCAGTAGCAGGTGCGGTGATCGGCGTTGCTGTGCCGATCGGTATCGGCGCGGGGATCGCTGTTGCAGCGGGAATAGGGCTGGGGGAAAGCGCGGCTGCGAGCGAAGGAGTGCCTTCCGTGTTGCTGGTTGCGACAGTGCGATTGGCCGCCATTTCCACGATGCCGGGTGCTTCGGGGGACGCGTCTGGCTGGCCCGCGAGTTTGTCGAGTTCCTTGGCCAGTGCTTCAGACATGCCGGCGGGCCGCGGTACTTGCGGTGCCGGTGCCGCATTGATCGCGGTAACCACAGAGGGCGCCGGTGCTGGGGCTGCCTCGACCGGTGCTGCCGCTGCGGGGGGAGCTGTCGTGGGTGAGGAGGTGGCGGCGGCCGCTACCGCCGCTACGACAGGCGCAGTCGCCACTGCAGCCGCAGCGACCGGCAACGGCATTGCTGCCGATGCTGGTGCCGGTGCGACTTCGACCGGGGCGGGCGCCACCGGTGCAGCTGCCGGTTCAGGCTGTGCTGCAGGTAGTGTTGGTGAAGGTGACGGTGCCGGCGGAGGCGCAGGCGCAGACGTGGTCGTCGGCGCGGACGCTGATGCCGAAGATGGCGCGGAAATGGGGGGTGCCGCCGGTTGAGCCGGGGCCGCTTGCGATACGCCACCGGGGGGCGTTTGGGAGGGTGCAGAAGGAGTAGGGGCCGTTGCCGGTGTCTGAGCCGGAGTCGGAGCCGGCGCGGGGGGCGTTTCGGCCGGCTTGAAGATCGACCAGCCGATCTGGTCCTCGGCACGCGGTGACCAGATGCCGTCGACGACAATGGCCTTACTTTGCTGAAATTCGCCGAGTTTCTTCTTGGTGCTCGCTCCGAAATAACCGGAGGGTTTCATTCCCAGCTTTTCCTGGAGCCGGGAGACAGCTTCGCTACGGGATCCTGGGCGTAATCGGCCGAGCCAGCGGGCTACGGTCTCCTCGTCAGAGGCTTTGCCGGTGTCGCGCAGCCACGCAGCAATCGCTGCATCGCGGCCGGTGAGAAGCACGTAGTCGATGCGCGTGTTGACCTTCATGGTCTTGAGCACGGCCTGGAAGTGGCCCCAGGGGCCTTGGCCATTCGGGCCTTGAATCGTCTGGCAACCGGCCGAGGAGAACGTGTCATAAGAATAAGCGCAGTGGATATTGTCGTAGGGGATGCATTGATCGAGGAAATCGTCGGTCTTGAACGTCAGGTCGTTCTTGGTACGCAGCACGCAAACCTGACCATCCTCCGCGAGTCGGACAGGGTCGGTCAGGCGAAGGGCGGGATAGATCCTGCCGCCGCCGTGAGCGCCCATGCGATAGACGTAGCAGCCCGTCGGCATCATATTGGCGCCGGTCGATGAATTTCCGCCCAGCCCGTTGTTCCACTTGTAGTAATTCGTCATGAACTTTTCGTTCGGAACGGTGGAGGCGCGGAAGGCGGAGATCTTCTTCGTTTCGCGGTTCAGATACCCGATCGTGCAGCGGAAGGTGGTGTGGTTGGGGCGTGTTTCTTCGAGCGTGATCGCATCGACGCCGGCGACGACGCCATCGTTCTTACCGTCGCCACTGTCGATCAGGTTGGCGCCGCGGAATGCGAACACGATCTTGCCGTCCGGTCCCTTGGGATCGAAGCTGTTGGCTCTGATCAGCAATTCGATGTCGGCGGCGGTGATCTTGAACCTCTTGTCGCCAGGGATCGGCTCTCGCCCATCTGGCTGCAGGTGAGCGTAGTCGGGCGCTTCACCGTCGGTTTTCGCCCAGGCCAACGCCGGGATGCGGCTGCGCGTTATCTCTTCGTCCTCGAGGACGAGGTCGTCGGGTCCATCGAATTCGTCGGGGTGAGGGGCGCGAGATGCGGGAGAGCGGCGCACTTCTTCCGTACTCGGGAGGATGTCGTCACGCGGCGGGGCGTCGAAATCAGGGCTCGACATGTATTTTGCTCCAGACCCAGTCCTAGGCTCGCAGTCTCAATTCGAATGATGGCATGAACATGCACGCACCATCGGTTCATGCGTGCTGTCGCTTGTGTCTATCGTGTGAAGTTGCAGCCGTCCGGCACGTGCGGGGACAACTGCGGCGGTCGAGCCCACTATGCCAAGGCTGGAAGAGATATAGCCAGCGGCTTCAGGCTCGGTAGGCAGTAGCGGTCCGGCGCGCAAGTCTGCGGCGGACGCATCGGCGCCCGTGAATGCCGGCCAGCGTGATCGACCGAGTATACGCACGTCCGACGCGATTCCTCCGTACCGAGCCAAGATCGGCTCAAAGCCTACAGTTCCTTCCGCTTGTTCGGCAAGTTGTTCAGCAGTCGGCCTTATCTTGCCGCACTTTCCAAGGTCCCGAGTCGGGAATCTCGTTTCAGCGCACAGCCATCTCATGCCCGGGCAGGGAAATGCAGCCTACCCGTCCCGAGGGCCAAACGACATCTCGGCCGACATCTCGGCCAGGCCCAATTCTATCGAAGCTCGATAGATCCGCATGCCACCTATTTGCGGTAGCATGCGGATGCAATCAATGGTTGGGCGGCAGGGCGAAGACCAGTCGTCATCAACCGGGATCATCCTCGCCACGATAGACGACCGGGGCAAGCGTGGTCCACGCCATCAGCGAGACGTTGGCGATGAAGTTCTTGAACTGATCGGTACCGGCGACCGTACTGACAGCGCCTGTCGTTCGGGAAATGCCATCGGCTCCCGCGCCGGCCGCCATCTTGTTGAACAGCAGCTCGAAACCGAAGTCTCCGCCCATCACGTGCGCCCAGATGAAGAATGCGACGGCTGCGATCAGAACGCCGCCCCACTGAGGGCCTCGGCCCGGCTCGGACGTCGCTTTGTAGCGCAGTACAATGACGATCAGTAGGAGCGTCCAAGCCACGAAATAGACCGGGAAACGCCCCGATCCGTCGGGCATGGGCACGTTCTTCGCCGACTCCAGCAGGAACGGGAATGGGCCTATAGCTTCAGCGGGTACGAGCTTTACGAGCCGGCTCATGTATCCGTCGTCCATCGGGGGCATAGGCGCGCCGCCGGCGCTTCGCCTCACTTCGCCCGGGGGTACCGGGGCTCTTACGCGCAAGCTCATGACTGTCCCTCCTCGATGCCGAGCCGGTGGAACGGCTGGTCAGGTCAGTTACCTGTATATCGGCAATGTCGATCCGTGGAGGCTGACTGGTCGACCTGGACGTCGCGGGTGGCGACTTTTCCTTCGGCAGTTGCGCGATTGCAGCAGTCCGGTGGATCGGCGCCAGAGATTGCTCGGTTGGTAGCGGCCTGCGCCTCAGTCGACGCGAAGGTTCGAGCGATGGTTCGAAATGTGAGTTCTGGAGGGGGGCGCCGCTCCGTCAGCACCTGGAGGGCTGCGCCCTGGGGGTGTCGACGATGATTTCAGCCTGGGCGTAACCGTTGACGCTGGCAAAAACGGATATCGGCTTTTGCCTCGCGGTCGTGGTTTCGACCAGATCGGCCGCGTGCGCTATCGTGCCGGAGGTGGTCGACAACTGCGCCTTGGGGTTTTCCGGCTTTGCGAATGGCATTGGTCGATCTCCTGTGGCCGAACGGCTGTCCGATGATGCCGCTGGAATTCTGGAAAGTGCCGCGGATTTGCGGCCAAGCGAACCTGTGACTCACGCGCCTTGTGTGGAGGCAGAAATCCGGAACGTCAGAGTTTCGACAGACTTCGAGCCGAGGTTGCGATCGTATCGCAATGCCTCACGAGCCTCTGCGACCGAGTTTGGCCGCATTTCGATCCTCCCGTCGGACAGCGTTTTTCGCCGCCCTTTTCCCAAACTAGGTCGGGGGCCACGGCGAGGCCAATTGTACGCGGGCATCCATTCGATAGGTTTTGACGATGGAAAGATCCTGACGGAGGACTGCTGCCGTCAGGCCCGGCAATGATCGATCAGGCGGCGGACGAACCGCGCTGCTGCCAGGAGTTGGTCTTCCGCGATCCATTCGTCTGGCTTGTGGGCCTGGGCGATGGATCCGGGGCCGATCACGATCGAGGGGATGCCGGCGATGCCGTCGAACAGGCCGGCTTCCGTGCCGAACGAGACCTTGCTGGTCCGGTTGGTGCCGGAGAGGTTGCACCCGAGCTGGACGATTTCTGCATCGCGCGGGGTTTCGAGCGCGGGATAGTCGAGCACTTCCTCGAAATCGATCCCGGTCGATGGATCGCGCGACTGCATCCACGATTCGATGGTCGCGCGTGCCTCCGCTGCGACGGTATCGCAGATCGCGCTCGGATCGTCTGCGGCGATCCCGCGGAATTCGAATTCGACTTGGCAGAGGTCGGGCACGATGTTGTTGGCAATGCCGCCATGGACGACGGTGGTGAGACCCGTGGTGTAGGGCACCACGTGCTCGGCGTCGCGGGTGCCGCCGGCGGCGAATTCGGCGGCCTTGCGCTTGATGATCAAGATCAGCTCTGCGGCTGCTTCGACAGCGTTGACCCCCTCCGACGTCAGCGCGGAGTGGCACGACTTGCCGCGAACGGTGGCGCGCTTGGAATGCTTGCTCTTGTGACCGATGACGACACCCATTCCGGTGGGCTCGCCGACGAAGCAGCCACGCGGGCGTGTGGGCAAACGGGCGAGCTCCTCCAGCATCGGTTTGACGCCGGTACAGCCGACTTCCTCGTCGTAAGAGATCGCCAGGTGCATCGGCGTCGCGAGGTTCGCGCCGGCCATGGCCGGGGCGAGCGCGAGGCACACTGCGAGGAAGCCTTTCATGTCGACGGCGCCGCGAGCGTAGAGGCGGCCGGCGTCGCGACGCAGCCGGTAGGGATCGCTCGTCCAGGTCTGACCGGTGACGGGTACGGTGTCGGTGTGGCCGGACAGGATGAAGCCGGGCCGATCCGGAGGTCCGATCGTGACCCACAGGGATGCCTTGGGCAGGACCGGATCGGGAATGCGCCTGAAGCGGATGTCGAACCGCCTCAGGTAGTCCTCGATATAGGCGACGAGCTCCAAATTACTGTTGGGGCTCGTGGTATCGAACGCAACCAGCCGTTCCAGGATTGGAAGTATCGCTTCGAGGTCGGTGGTCACGTGAGGGCCTTGGCGGTGGTGGACGATCTCAAGGTTTGACGAACTTGAGCAGGAAGCGATCACTCTCGCCGATGGCGGTCAGCTTTTCGCGATCCTGGTCCTTCATGCGGTAGGTCGGCGGAAGAGCCCATACACCGACAGGGTAGTCCTTCGTGTCCTTCGGATTGGCGACAGCCTCGGAGGAGCCTACGAACTTGAAGCCGGCCTTTTCGATCATCGCGATCGCATAGTCCTGCCGGATATAACCGTTCTTGGCGGCGGGATCCTGGGGCTGATCGGTTGGCCCGCGATGGTCCTTCACGCCGAGAACGCCGCCCTTCTTCAGCGCCCGATAGAATGAAATCAGCGCCTTGTCCATCACGCCGCGGTCGAGCCAGTTGTGGAGGTTGCGGAAAGTGAGGACGAAGTCGGCGCTGTTGGGCTTCAGGGTGTCGGGAAGCTCCGGTGCCCATGCGACGATCTCGACCTTGGCGAAACTCATCGGATCGCCCGCCATCTTGGCTGCGAATTCCGCGTTGAATTTTTCGATGTTGGCCTTTGCAGCCGGTGACCTCGGTGCGGGATTGGCGGCGACGTAGAGGCCGCGATCCCTGAGGTATGGTGCCAGGATCTCGGTCCAGTAGCCGACGGCGCCGGGCGAGATCTCTATCACCGTGCTGTCGGGCTTGACCTCGAGGTACTGGAGGACATCGAAGGGTTTGCGGAATTGGTCGCGAACCGCGTTGGGCGGTGTGCGCTGTTTGCCCTCGACCATCGTGCGAAGGCTCGCCTCGTAGGCTGGGCGGGCGGCGGACTGTGCATTGGACTGTGCAATGGACTGGGCGTGCGCGAAAGAACCGGCAGGACCGAGGAAAGCCAGCGTGGCCGCAACGACCGTCGCGGCGGCGGCGACGCAAGGGCGGCTGTTCACGTCGTACGCGCGTCGATGCATTTCCGTCGATCGCATGGCGGCAGTCTCCCGTGAATTGATCGAGATTTCGGCTGGATGCGGCGCTGTTCTGTCTGTCGCCTGGATGTCCTGCCCCCGGGGTACGATGCCGGATCGGGGACAGGGATTCAAGCTGCGTTCGCGACCTTGTCGAGCCGACAAACGGGCGAGCGGACGAGCGGGCACTGTACGTAAGTCAGTGAGATGCTCGACGGGCGTGGAGCCTTCCTTCGGGCAAAATGCTGACTTACGCGGCCGGCATCAGCCGTAACGCAACGCCAGTAAGAGGAGGCCGAGCACCGTCACGACGACGACGACGGCGGTTGCCGCCTCCGAGCCACTCGACTTACGGGGCGGCAGTTTCCCGGAGCGCTTCGCTTGCATCGTCGCCTGGATGATGGCTCGATGCTCTGCCTGTTCCCGGGCTCGC
>LNFM01002449.1_pt1 | contig 38862 bp, 29 predicted proteins | sample 596031 | NCBI WGS metagenome assembly LNFM01 (sample SAMN04254537, study PRJNA301005) | activated carbon metagenome | isolation source: dual media filters at the Ann Arbor, Michigan drinking water treatment plant | place: USA: Ann Arbor | reverse complement strand
CAACGTTGCTTCAGCATGCCGACTCCGCGCGAACTGAAGTCGGCTGCATCGCCCCAGGCGGCCAGTTCAATGCACGTCGTAGGAGCTGAATTCGCTGGCCGCGACACCGTTCCTTCATCCTGCAAACTGCTGGAGCGGACCTCCGGAGTGGACACGAGCAGAACAAGTGCGAGGAGCAGAAACGTAGGCTTTTGGTCAATTTTCATTGCAGCTTCTCCAGAAAGTGCGTGTGCGGATATACCTCGGTTCCGGCAGTCGCCGGCGTGATGATGACCAGGCGCTGTTTCGTCGCCCAACGCAACCGGTTCAGTGGCCAAGTGCCTGCGACACCCAGCCCCACAGTGCGGCGCCTGCAATCACCGCCGGAATCACCAGCCGCGCCTTGCTGGCGAATAAGATGCTCAGGACGATCGCAAATAGGATCAGAGCCTCCAGGCCCGTCAGGCTTACGCGCAGAAGGGCCAGCGTCGTTCCCGCAATCAGGCCGACCACGCCTGCGGTCACGCCCTCCAAAAAAAGCCGCACGCGTGGCTGATGCACTATGCGTTCCAAGGCATCGTGACCCAAAAGCGTGAAGGCGAAGGCCGGCAGGAAGATGCCCACGGTCATCACCACTGCGCCCCACGGCCCGCCGCCGAGGTAGCCCACGAAGGTCGAAAAGATGATCAGCGGCGCCGGCAGCAATCCCGACAAAGCCAGGCCGTCAAGGAACTGCGCATTGCTCATCCACGCGCCCTGGGTTACGGCATCGCGCTGCAGGAATGGAATGACGGTATAGGCGCCACCGAACGTCAACAGGCCGGCCTTCAACCCGGACCAGAACAGCAGCAGCAGCGGTACCGTCGCCTGCACGACGGCGGTGCTCTCTGCGCCCACATGACTCAGCGCGTCTAGTCCGGCCAGGCCGCCGTTGCGCACTGCGAACACGACGGTCCCGGCGGCCGCCACTCCGATCACGCCCAGCGCGGCGATGCCGAGGCGGTGGCGTGCCATCAGGTAGATGATCCCGCCCACAGCGAGGATCAGCGCGAAGTGCACACCGGCCAACTGCGCACCTGTCGCCAGGATCGCGATCGCCCAGAGCCAGCGATCGGTGACGACGTGGCCGCCGATGCGAAACACGGCGCGCACGATCAGCGCCGCCACCGCCACCTGGACCGCCGCGAAGATGGCCAGCACGCCGTCGGCCTTCAACCCGAAGCGCACGTACGCCCACGATAGCGCGAACATCAGCACGAACCCCGGGAGCATGAAGCCCAAGCCCGCCAGCACACCGCCCCAGCGGCCGCGCGACAGCATCCCGAAATACACGCACAACTCGTGCGCCTCTGGGCCCGGCAGGATCTGATAGACGGCCAGCACCCGGTTGAACTGGGCGCTGCTGATCCAGCGCTCTTGCTCCACCAATTCATGCCGGATCATGCCGATCTGGGCGACCGGGCCACCCCAGGCTAATGCGCCGAAGCGTAGGAACCGCAGGAACAGCCGCAGCCACGGTTCTTGCGGTACCACGTAGGTGGGCGCGTCGTTGGTCTCGCTCGCGGCCACAGGGTTGGTGACTGTGCTCATGGGGCTCCCGTGGTCGTTGTTTGCGTCAGGTCGTGCATCGGATCACCGCGCCGCGGATTTGACTTGGGCACTTTGGGCATCCAGCACACGGCGAAACCCTTGGGCCAGCCCGGCCGCAGGCCCCTTGCCCCAGAAGTGGACGAAATAGAACGCCGGCTGCTCGCCCACCATGTGGTTGTGCAGCGCCACGACGTGGAAGTCTGCCTGGCGCAGTGCACGCAGCACCGGCTGGACTTCGTCGGCGGTCATGATCACGTCGCCGGTGACGGCAGCAAGCCGATCCGACCCGGTGAAGGCCGCCCAGGTCGTCAGGCCCATCGATCCGCCTACCGGCCGGCCGTGCATGCGTCCCTCCCGGCCGATCGTCACCTTCACCACGTCGCCAGTGATTTCCGGTGGATGCCCGATGGCCTTGGAGATGGCAGCGGCATCAATCTTTCCCGGTGTGGGCACGGGACCGCCGAAGCCAGTGGCCGGCTGCGGGCGCTGCGCGCGCACGGCCTTGATGGCGTCCCACACCTCTTTGACGCTGCCGGCCAATCGCACCGGATCGCCGTGACCGCCGATGTGCATGAAGTACACCTTCGGAGAATCGAAGAAGAAATGGTTGTGGAGCCCGGTCACATCGAGGCCGGCCTTGAACGCTGCGTCCATCGCCGCATCGACCTCATCCTCGAAGACGACGGTGTCACCCATCAGCATCGCGTTCTCGTCCGCCGGCATGAACGCGGCCCACGAGCCGAGCCCTGCGGGCGGCGGCAGCCGCATGCCGTCCACGGTCACCGCCACGTCGTCGCGGCTCCACCCGATGCGAACCACCCCGTCCGGTTGCACCTTCGCGACTGCGCCGCTGGCCTCGCCAATCCGGGCGGAGTCGATCTCGGCCGCGTGAACGCTGGCCCAGCCCCAAAGCAGCGACAGCGTGAGGGCCCGCAGGGCACGATGAGCGATGGCGTTCATGACTACTCCTTACATTTACATCGACAAAAAAGATGAAGGGGCACTTGCGCTCGCGACGACAGCGTCTCAATCTGACGGGCGAACTTGGGGTCAGGCAGCGGAAGGCCTGCAGCAAGCCTCCAGTCGCTGCGCCACGGTGTCCCATTGGATGTTCTGGAAGAACGCATCCACGTACTTGGCGGCCGCGGCGCCGTAGTCCATCTGGTAGGAGTGCTCGTACATGTCCATCACCAGGATGGGCAGCGTGGCCGCCGGGCCGTGAGCGTGATCGGCCATCCAGTAGTTCTCGAGCTGGCGGGTGTGGGTGTTGAAGCCGAGTACCACCCAGCCCGAGCCGCCGCCCAGCCCGGTGCCCATCCGGCGGAATTCGGTTTCCCATGCATCGAAGCTGCCGAAGGCTTCGGCCAGGGCCTTGCGACTGCCGGCATCGGCCTGGCCGCTGCCGCCCAGGTTGTCGAAGTAGTACTCGTGCAGCACCACCGAGCCGGTGCGCAGCAGGTGCTCCCGCTTGAGTTCGTTGTAGAGGTACGGCGGCATGTCCGGTGCGGCGAGCGCCTCGGCAAGGTGCTTCTTCGTCACGGCCAGCGCCTTGACCGAGCCGCCGTAGTTGTTCTCCCAATGCGAGCGGATCAGGCGTTCGGACAATCCTTTCAGTTTGGACGGGTCGAACGGCAGCGGCTTGAGCGTGGGGGTGCTGACGGGTGCAAGTGTGGAGGTGGACATGGCGGTGGTCTCCGAAGTCGGAACGGCATGGGCGGCCTTGGCGGCTCCCAGCGCGAGGGGGGCCGCAGCGGCCAGGCTCAGAACGTGGCGGCGTTGCGTGTCGATTGGTGAAGTCATGGTCATCTCGGTGATCACCGGAGCTTGAGGAGAAAGGTGCGGCCCATGCAGTGCGCGCATTGCTGCATCGCGAGCGCGCTTCGATTGAGTGGGAGGCGATTCACGCGGTGCTCCCGTTGCTGCGGAAACTGGCCAGCAGCCCGTCGAACACGGCGCAGGCGCGTTCCAGCAACTGGTCGTCATCGGCCACGGTGTCGCGCAATCCCGCCAGAACGCTTTCCACGCCCGACGCTTCCGGCGGCGGTGCGCCGCCCACGTCGAGGTAATGCACCAGCAGGCCCACGCGTGCGATCGGGCCTTGTTCCAGGCCGAAGCTGGCGGCGAGCACCTCGAAGGTGACGCGGTGGGCGACGTGGCTGAAGGTGGCGCCGTCGAAGTCGAAGCCCAACGCCTCCGGCGGACAGTCAGCCGGGTGGGTGAGCCACAGAATGCGGGCCTCGGGATCGATGAAGCGGCGGATCAACCAAGCGCTGGCCAGCCGATCCACCCACGGACGTCGCCGCGTGGCCCACAGGCGGCCTTGGTAATCGGCGGTGCGCAGCCGCTGGATCGTACCGGCCACAAAGCGCGGCTCGTCTGGCGCCTGCAGGCGGGCACAGGCCATTTCCAGCTCGGCCAGCGTGTCCTCGACCTGCCGCCGCGCTTCGCCCGGGAAGAAGTCGATCGCAGTGATCGACTCGAAGGTCCTGCGCAACTTGCGCGAGTGCTTCAACGCCTCTGACGGCGTAGTGTCGGGAAGGCTTTCACGAAGCCGCGTGGCATCGGCCAGCAGCTCGGTGTAGTCCCGGCTGCGGTCGAACAGGGCTACGTAGGGCGCCTCGTCGGTGGCCTGGGCGGTCAGCAGATGGGTAGCACCGCCACCCCCGGTCACATCGACCGCCACCGCTTCGAGCACGGCACGGTGCTCCGCCGCCGCTGGCAGCACGTAAACACCGTCCCGCAGGGCCGCAGCACCCGCCGCCTTGAGCGAGCGCCAAGCCCGCTGGCGCACCGTGGCATTCTCGGTGGGCAAGGAAAGAACCATGATGAGCCAATTCATTGGTAGAGTATCCTACATGAATGATGTAATTACTACGTCAAAATTAAGCAAGGCAATCGCGCGTGCCGTCGGCGGAGGTCGCAGATGACAGTGGAGCGCTATCTGGAGGCCGCCAACCGCGAAAACACGCAGCGCAGCTATGCTTCGGCACTGCGACATTTCGAGGTCGAATGGGGCGGGCACCTGCCGGCCACGCCGGACAGCGTGGCCCGCTATCTGGCTGATCACGCGGGCGAACTTTCCACCAACACGCTTCGGCACCGGCTTGCGGCCCTGGCAGGCTGGCACCACGAACACGGCTTTGTCGATCCGACCCGGGCTCCGCTGGTGCGCAAGGTGCTCAAAGGCATACAGACCCTGCATCCGTCGGTAGAAAAGCAGGCCGAGCCGCTGCAACTGACCCGACTGGCACAGGTGGACGATTGGCTTGGCGCCGCGATCGCCGCCGCACGCGAGCGCGGCGATCATGCGGACGAACTGCGTCATCGCCGCGATCGCTCGCTGATCCTTCTGGGCTTCTGGCGCGGCTTCCGTGGCGACGAGTTGATCCGGGTGCAGGTCGAGCACCTGCGCCTGGTCACCGGTGAGGGGATGACCTGTTTTCTCCCGCGCAGCAAGGGCGACCGGCAGGCACAGGGCAACACGTACAAGGTGCCGGCGCTGTCGCGGCTGTGCCCCGTGACGACCACGTGGGAGTGGATCGACGCCGCCGGGCTGACCGAGGGGCCACTGTTCCGTGCTGTTGATCGCTGGGGCCACGTTGCGGACGAGGCGCTACACCCCAACAGCCTGATTCCGCTGCTGCGCCGGTTGCTGACGTGCGCTGGGCTGCCTGATGCCGACGAGTACAGCAGCCACTCGTTGCGCCGCGGCTTCGCCGGCTGGGCCAATGCCAACGGCTGGGACGTGAAGGCATTGATGGAATACGTCGGCTGGCGCGATGTGCACTCGGCGATGCGCTACATCGATGGCGGCGATCCGTTCGCCCGCCAGCGGATCGAAGCGAGCTTGCCGGGAACGCCAACGCTGCTTGGGCCTACCTGAGGATACCGAATGGCGTCGATTGAACGGACCGCATACCCGCAATTCAAGCGCAACCCCGTCGTACGCGAACTGGTTGCGGCCTACACGCCGACCGACGCCGAACTGGCCTTTGTTGCCGAGAGTACCCGGCAGCCCGCGCACCGCCTGACATTGGCGATCCTGATCAAGACCTTCCAACGGCTGGGATATTTCCCTGCGTTGGACGAAGTGCCGCCGGCAGTGGTCCGCCATATCCGCGGCGCGCTGAAACTGAGGGTGCAGGTCAAGCCGGCGGTCCTCGCCAACGCCTCGCGCTATCGCTATTACCGCCGGATCCGCCAGTTCCTGCAAGTCCGGGCTTACAGCGATGGCGGCCTGAAGATCGCGGCACGGGCGGTATACGAAGCCGCCGCAGTCATGGACAACCCGGCGGACCTCATCAACGTGGCTATCGAACAGCTCGTGCGCGATCGCGTCGAGCTGCCGGCGTTTTCCACCCTAGACCGCTTGACGCGGCGCATTCGCACGCTGGTCAACGGTCGCTATTTCGCCCAGATCGAAGCGCGGCTGACCGTCGACGAAAAGCAGCGCCTTGAAGGTCTCCTGCAGGTCGAAGAGGGGCGCAAGAAGAGCCCGCTGCACGCGATCAAGCGCCTGCCCAAGCGCGCTTCGCTGCAGCACTTCCAGGAACTGATCGACCACATCGCCGAACTGGGCGAGTTGGTCGGCAGCGAGTTGCACCTCGCTGGCATTCCGGAAATCAAGCGCAGACACTTCGCCGCAGAGGCACGGGCGCTGGATGCCTCCGAGTTGCGCAAGTTTCGTCCCGCCAAGCGCTACGCCGTACTGGTGTGCCTGATCCACCGGGCCCGCGTCCAGACCCGTGACGATCTCGCGGAGATGTTCATCAAACGCATGGGCAATATCCACAATCGCGGCCGCGAGGAGCTTGAGCGGTTGCGGGCACGCTACCGCGAGAAGACCGAAGCGATCGTGGCGACGATGTCGGACGTGGTTCGCGTCCTTGACCATCATCCCGGCGACACTGAGGCGGGCCGGGAAATCCGGCGCCTGGTCAACGCCCACGGCGGCGTGCAGACCCTCCAGGCCGACTGCAATGCCATCGCGGCGCACAGTGGTGACAACCATTTGCCGCTGCTGTGGCCGTTCTACAAGAGCCATCGTGCCACCATCCTGCGGATGGTGCGCATGCTGGATCTGGCCTCGACCACGGAGGATCGCTCGCTCATCGATGCGATCGAGCTGATCCTGACGCAGGAACGGGCCCGCGGCGATTGGCTGGATGAACCGGTCGATCTGGCGTTCACTACCCAACTCTGGCGCAAGAGCATCGTCCATCGCACCGAACAGGGCGAGGAGCGCATCCACCGGCGCCTGTTCGAGGTCTGCGTGTTCTCGTCGCTGGCCAACGAACTGAAATCGGGCGACGTGGCCGTGCGCGGATCGGAAACCTACGCCGACTACCGCGAGCAGTTGCTGCCGTGGGAGCAATGCGAGCCCATGCTGGAGGACTACTGCGGCCAGGTCGGCCTGCCGGCAACGGCCGTGGGCTTCGTCAATGCGCTGCAATCACGCCTGATGCAGGTCGCCGAGCTGACCGATCAGGGCTATCTGGAGAACGGCCAGGTCGTCATCGGCGAGGACGGTATCCCTGTGCTCAAGCGCAGCAAGGCCAAGGAGATGAGCAGCGGCGCCCGTGCCCTGGAGACCGCGATTCTCGACCGCCTGCGCGAACGCAGCGTCATCGAAATCCTGTGCGACGTGGCTCACTGGACACGCTGGACCCGACACTTCGGGCCGTTGTCCGGCTCGGACACCAAGATCGAACAGCCAACCGAACGCTACGTCCTCACCGCCTTCACCTACGGCTGCAACCTCGGGCCGGCCCAGGCCGCCCGGCACCTGCGCGGCGCCGTCTCGGCACACATGCTGTCGTTCGTCAACCGCCGGCACGTGGACGCCAACAAGCTGGCGGCGGCCTGCCGCGACATCATCAACAGCTACGCTGGCCTGCAGCTCCCCAAATTCTGGGGCGACGGCAAGAGCGCCGCCGCCGACGGCACCAAGTACGACCTCTACGACCAGAACTTGCTGGCGTCGTACCACATCCGCTATGGCGGTTACGGCGGCATCGCTTACCACCACGTCTCCGACACCTACGTGGCGTTGTTCAGCCACTTCATCCCGTGCGGCGTCTGGGAGGCGGTCTACATCATCGACGGCCTACTGAAGAACACCTCCGACATCCAGCCCGACACCGTCCATGCCGACACGCAGGGGCAGTCGCTGCCGGTGTTCGGGCTCTCGCACCTGCTGGGCATCCAGCTGATGCCGCGCATCCGCAACTGGCGCGAGTACAAGTTCTTCCGCCCGGACGAGGACATCCGCTACGAGCACATCGAGCCGTTGTTCCGCGACACGGTCGACTGGGACCTGATCGAGACCCACTGGAAGGACCTGATGCAGGTCGTGCTCTCGATCAAGACCGGCAAGATCGCGGCCTCGACGCTGCTGCGCAAACTGGGCAACTACAGCCGCAAGAACCGTCTGTACCAGGCCTTCAAGGCGCTCGGTGCGGCCGTGCGCACCTTGTTCCTGTTGCAGTACATCTCCAACCGCGAGCTGCGCGAGCAGATCACCGCCTCGACCAACAAGGTGGAGGCCTACAACGGCTTCGCGAAGTATTTCTTCTTCGGCGGGGAAGGGGTGATTGCCGACAACGACCCTGTCGAGCAGGAGAAGGCCGTCAAATACAACGATCTGGTCTCCAATGCTGTCATCTTCTACAACGTGGTCGAGCAGACCCGGATCATGAAGTCGCTGATACGACAGGGGTGGAAGATCACCCGGGAGGACGTGGCTTCGCTCAGCCCGTACGTGACCAGCCACGTGAAGCGGTTCGGCGACTACCTGATCGATGTAGAGGCGATTCCGGAACCGTATGAGATCGAACTGGCGTTGGCGGCATAGTCTTGGCGCCAGAAAATATTCTCTAACCAGCTGATTCAATGGATAAAAACGGATCTTGTGAGCGATTTTTACACGTATGTCGGCTGAACCCCGGAGTGGGCCTTGAGGCCCTTGACCTCTTGGCGCAGCCGGTCGATCTCGGCATGGCTGCGGTCTTCGACCTGGCGTACGTGGGCCTGCAGCGCTGCGCGCTCCGCGGCGGCGGCACTGCGTGCGGACTCGGCGTTCTGGAGGGTGTGATGAAGCCGGGCGTCCAGGGCATCGCCACGAACGGTCAGATCTTGTATCCGGGCTTCGAGCTGGGCGACCTGCCGGAGCAGGTCGCTGACCCGCTGATTGCTGATGGCCAGCGCCGCCTGGGAGCCCTCGGCCGCAGCCACGGCAGCCTGGCGGGCGTGCTCGGCCGCTTCGGCCGCGGCCCGCTCCTTGGCCATGGTCGACTCCATGGTGGCCAGAGCCTCTGCCAGGGCGGCCCGCTCGGGGGCTACGGCCGCCTCGGCGTGGGCCTGCCCGGCCGCCAGCGCGGCCTCCCAGAGCGCGGACGCAGCATCGACCACGGCCGCGGGCGCCTCGGGGATGGCGGCGGAGCGTCGTTGCGCAGTGAGCCGTTCGCCCAGTCCCTGCCACCAGACATCGAGCATCCGCGTGAGTGTGTTGGGCGAGCCCGTGCCGAGGGCCGCCCGGACCCGCTCGATGGTGGGCCGTTCGCCGGCGAGCAGCAGCTGCTCGATGGCGCCGTTGACCTGTTCCTGCGTGACGCCCCGTGCCATCTGATGCCCTCCTACTCGGATCCCCTGCCCCGGCCTTGACGTACCAACGATAAGTGATGATTATCGTGGCTAGAAGCTTAGTGTCGTAGTACAGACTACATAATATGAAGCGCAAAGACACCCTGCCCGCCCATGCCTCGCCCGCCGCGGGACTGCAGTTGCCCGCGCAGCTGGCCCAACAGGCCGCGGATGCCGTGCGCGAGCTGCTGGCCGAAGCGGCGGCCGCCAACACCACACGCAGTTACGCCTCGGCCCTGCGTTACTGGGCCGGCTGGCACGTGGCGCGCTACGGCATTGAGCTGCCCTTTCCGACGCCTGACGCAACCGTGCTGCAGTTCCTAGTCGACCACACGGCCCGCCGGACCGAGGATGGGCGCCTGACCTGGGAGTTGCCGCTGGAGGTCGACCAGGCGCTCGTGGAGGCGGGTCTCAAGGCCAAGCCCGGCGCTTGGAGCCTGGCCACCGTGCGGCACCGGGTGGCCGTCCTGTCGACGGCCCATCGCCTTAAACACCTGGCCAATCCCTGTGAACAGCCAGCGGTTAGGACCGTCCTCAGTCGAGCCGGTCGAGCCGCCGTGAAACGCGGTGAGCGCCCCCGCAAGAAGACGGCCATCACACTCACCGAGCTCGAGGCGATGCTGGCCACCTGCGATGACAGCCTGGAGGGACTGCGGGACCGGGCCCTGCTCTGCTTTGGATTTGCCAGCGGCGGGCGCCGGCGGAGCGAAATCGCCGCGGCCGACATTCGCGACCTGCGCCGGATCGGCCCCCAGGGGTTCATCTACCGCTTAGAGCACAGCAAGACGCAGCAAGCCGGCGTAACCGCGTCCTCGACCCCGGACAAGCCGGTGCTCGATCGGGCAGCGGTGGCGCTGGAAGACTGGCTCGAAGCCTCTGGGATTACGGAGGGGGCGATATTCCGGCGGCTGTGGAAGCAGCGCGTCGGCCCTGCCCTGTCCCCTGCCGCCGTGGGCGAGATCGTGCAACGACGGGCACGCCAGGCGGGACTGGAGGGCGATTTTGGCGGCCATAGCCTGAGGTCCGGGTTCGTGACCGAGGCGAGCCGCCAGGGCGTGGCGCTGCCGGCAATCATGCAGCTGACGGAGCACCGGGCAGTATCGAGCGTGATTGGCTACTTCCAATCTGGTGGCGCGACGTCGAATCCTGCTGCTCGTCTTTTGGAGGACTGACCAAGCTTGTCCAATGTATTACGTCGCTTCTCGTCCAGGAGCGGACCTTCTAAAGGTTAGCTAATATCGGTTGATGGCTACTTTCACCGCTCCCACCCGTATGTCATCTCAAAGAATTTGGCCGTTCGTTGGGATCAACCATGAGGGATGATTTCAACAAGGCCACGAAGGATCTGCTGGCGAAGCAGGCGGGCCATCGATGCGCGCACCCCAACTGCGGGAAGCCGACATCCGGGGCAGACAAGAGCGGGACTGGCGCGATCAATATCGGCGTCGCAGCGCATATCACCGCCGCATCTGCCGGAGGCCCCCGATACGACCCCACGCTGACCTCCGAACAGCGCAAGAATGCGTCCAACGGGATCTGGTTGTGCCAGGACCACGCGCATGCGGTCGACGTCGATGACAGCAGCTTCAGCGCGGAAACCCTTCGGACATGGAAGCGGCAGGCCCAAGTCCGGTCATTGCAAGCATTGATGGCGGGAATGGTCGGTGCCGGTGCAAGCCCAGAATTTCTGCTTGATGCGAGCGATGGCGTCGATATCCGGCATCGGTTCAACCTTGCCGTGGACGAAGACCTCGTCGCATTAAAGACAGGCTTGTTGGCGGCGGCACGCGAAGATGCCGCCACTTTCCGCAGGACCGGATACTGGACAGAGCACGCCATTGAATTGAAGCTGCGCCTGAAAGGCGAACCGGACACAGAATCGTTCTCCGCACACGAGCTGGCTGTCACCACCGATGCGTTCAACGAGATCGTGATCCTGTCACCGCCGGGCACCGGCAAGACCACAACGTTGCTGCAGCTAGCAGAGGCGATCATTGAAAGGCGCCGCGCGGTGGCTAGCTTCATCCCGCTGGACGACTGGTCGGCTCAGCCCCGCTCGCTGTTCGAGAACATTCTCGAGCGCCAGGCGTTCCGTCGGTATAGCCAAGACCATCTCCGGCTTCTGGCCCATACCGGCGAACTCACACTCGTGCTGGATGGCTGGAACCAACTTGATGGCGCATCACGCAAACGCGCACGCAACGAGCTCGAGGGTTTGCGTCGCGACTATCCAAAATTGGGCATCGTAATCAGTTCGAGGAGCCTGAGCGTTCCCGTCCCCTTCGCCGCCACGGTGGTGGCGATCGAGCCGCTCGATCACGCACAACAACGCCAAGTCGCAAGCGCGCTGCGAGGAGCCGATGGCGAGACGCTTCTGGAGGACGCCCGCGCGATTTCGGGGCTGAGGGAACTGGTGGCTGTGCCGCTGTTCCTCAATGCCATCCTGCGCCTGTCACCGGGGAGTCGCTTGCCTACGACCAAGGAAGGCGTTCTTTCCACCTTCGTCGAGCAGCACAACCAGATCGCCAATCGCAACGAGGCTCTGCGCAACGCGACTTTCGGCCACGACAACGACATCCTCGCCGACCTCGCCGTGGAGGCTACCCGCTCCGCCAACACGTCCCTGCCCGACAACAAAGCCAGGGCATCGGTGCAGGCAACCCAGCGCCGCCTTGCGGGCGAAGGTCAGATCTCTGCGTATTCGGCACCCCAGCCCTTAACGGTGCTGGATGCACTGATCGCCGAACACTTGCTGGTGCGATCGTCCGGCGAACCTGCGGGATACTCCTTCCAGCATCAGCAGTTTCAGGAATGGTATGCCTCCTTCGCGGTGGAACGCGCCATGCGGAACATGGCCGCCGGCGATGCCACCGCGGCAGAACAGCTCGCATTCGAGTTCCTCGATGTCCGTCCATGGGAGGAATCGATTCTGTTCGCCTGCGAACGGATGGCGTCGGGACCTAGCGAGGACATGGATGCGGTGGCTCGGACGATCGTCCGTTGCCTGACGATAGACCCAATGCTGGCAGCCGAGATCATCTTCCGCGCACCGGCGGTGTGGGGCCGGGTCGAACACGAGGCGACCGAATTCCTCCAGCGCTGGCACCAGCCGGGCAAGGTCGACCGCGCCATCGGTTTTATCGTCAACAGCGGCCGGCCTGAATTCGCAGAAGTGTTGTGGCCGCTGCTCGCCGATTCCGAACACAAGCGTCATCTGGACGTTCTGCGCTCGGGACGTCGGTTTCCCCCCTCGCTGTTGCCTGACATCGATACCCGGCTGGCGGCGCTCGAGGAGTCGACCCGCGCCGAAATACTCGGCGAGATGGTCGACCATGGCGGCATGGAAGGCGCGCTGACCGCGGCGTCGCTGGCACAGACCGATTCAAGCGTGCACGTGAAGAAGGAGGTCGTGGAATCCCTGTACTGGCTTGGTGCTGACCAACAAGCTGCCCGGGTGTTGCAAAACGGGCCGCCCGAGCTGTGGCAGGAGCTGGGGTCGAGACATCCGTTGACCGGGATCCACAACACTGCAGTGGCTTCCCGAATGGCCGCCGAACGTCGAGCCGCGTTCGAACGCATGCAGAATCCGGGACACAAGCTGCACTTCGTGTTGAATGGAGAGGTCGACGGCATCGACACAGAGCAAGAGGTTTTCACGTTGCTGGCCGAACCTGCGCTGGAGGTACGCGCCAGTGCTGCGGACCACGCCTTGTATCAGGCACACGAACGATATCCGTCGATCGTCGCCTCCGCCTTGGCCCGGAGAATCGAACAGGGTCTCGAGATCCCGTTCCGGGCCTGCCTGCTCGTGCAGGAACAACATATCGTCACCGACGAGGATCCGATCCGCAGCATGGTCAACGATGCGGCCTTGGACGAGAAGATCAGGACCAATGCCGCCAGCATCGCCGGTCCGGTTTCGATCGGTCGACTGCTCGACGCAAAGCTGGAGTTGGACGCGCAGGCTGCAAGCGATCCAATGGCGAGGAGGCCTCTGGCAGAGCAACAGCGCCTCCTGGAAGGTCTTGTCATCACCGCCCCCTACAGCTCCCTGGTTGCCGCGGTGCTGGCGCGGGCTGATACCACCGACCCGCGACGAATCGCCCTGTTCGCCGAACTGCTGGCCTCCCATCGCGGACAGGACTCCGCCATTCGCCCGCCCGCGATTCTCGAAGAGGAGCAGAAGACGCAGCTCGTGGACACGTTGTTGCGCTGGGTGCCGACCATGGTGGATGCCTCCGATTCCACCCGGGCGGAGCTCGCGGAACTCGCCCGCGCCATCGGCACCGTCGGCGATACCAGGCTGGCCGTGGCACTCGACCGGCTGCTGTCGGAGGACCTTCGGCGTTGGAACATCTCACGCGCTGCGTTCGTCGCATCCGGTTGTCGCGACCAAACGTCGGACGCGCGGCACTCCTGGACGAACTGGTACCAGCGCGCCTTCATCGCCATTGGCACCGAGCAGGTGAAGAACCTGCTGGTCCAGCGCCTGCCCCATCCCCAATTCGGCGCCGAGGCGGCCTCAGCGCTCATGCAGTTGTGGGAGCAGCGGCATCCCGTGTCCACTCCGTCGACCTTTTCGCGAACCTTCCTGCGGGAGATGACCGTGCGGCGTGGGCAGCGGCTCCGTGAGCGCCCGCCTGCACCGGAGGCGCTGGCGATCCTCGATACTGTCACGTCACTGCTTGACGGCGGTAGCGAGGACGAGCAGTTGCATGCCATCCGCTTGGCAGTGGCGGCCTTCCGCATGCCCTGCGGCGACATCAGCGCCTTGGTCCGTCGATTGATCGAGGTCCCGGCCCCGCTCAACCTGCAACGAGACCTGTACGTCGCTTTGGCGCTTTCCGGCGAACGCCTGCAGGTTGACGCGATCCAATCGTGCATTCGGGCCTTGTTCGCCGAATCCGAGACCAAGCCTTGGGTGCTGGGCGACCACCACAGTGCGTTCTTCGGATGGGTGGAATTGCTCGCGTTTTCCGAACGTCCTGCCGCGATGCTCGACGAGGTAGCCGCCCTGGAACAGCCGCAATTGAAGCAGCCGTACCAGCTGCGTGGATTGCTGTCGGCGCTGGGCGCTTCCGCCGAGCCCGACGTCGAGGACGTCCTGCTGCAGTTCGCGGCGCTCATTCCGGGATTGGCCCAACAGCACGAATGGCTGGCTGCCCTGCGCACCCGCGGCACCGACTCTTCGGGTCGAGCGCTGCTCCAACTGCTGCGGGACGGCGCGTTCGACGATCCTGGGCATCGCGATATCGAAGCACTCGGCGCCTACTTGGCACTGCTTGCGAAGAACCACATCGAGTTCCGCGCCGAGATGCTGGGGCTGCTGGAGCATCTGGACGAATGCGTCCTGGCCTCGGCGATCGAGCGCGCCCTGCTCATGCTGTCCGATACGGAGAGCATCCTGTCACTCGTCCGCTACTACGCTCGGACAGGGCGGTCGGGCGACGGCCTGTACATGAGCATCAAAAAAATCGCGGTGGACGAACGGCCTTCCGCACAGTTCAGTGGCGCCGTTACCCTGTTCCCGGTGCCCGTGGACGATCTGCGCAGGCGGCTTTTCTCCTTGGCATTGACCCAGACCAGCGAAGCAGGTGTTGCCAGGCAATGCCTGACCTTGATCGACAGCATCCGCGATGACTACGGCTATCCCGAGTCCGAAGCGCGCCACCCTGATATCCGATCGGGGCAACCCTGGCCGCTGCTCGCGCCAACTGCATAAGGCCAAGCCAATCCGTCTGGATCAACCTAGCCGACGGATCCGATATCAGCGCATGGCCGGTCATCTACGCGCCAATCCTTAAATTTCTTGTTTATGCGCCATGCCCGATAAGCTGACCAGCTTATCGAACAGCATGAAGAAAATGGTTGCCGCCGGAATGCCGCCCGGGGCGGCGAATCATTGATCGGCCCCGTGGGTTGGATATTTGTTCAACGCGAGCGTTTCACTCATCCAATATTTATTCGCTAGCCGAATCGCGTCCTCATCGCTCAGGCCGAGCAGCGCAAGAATTTCCAGATTCGACAAGGCCACGACGAAGTCGGCGTAGCACAGCAGAGCCCAGTCCTTGGCAGCCTTGTCCCTGAGATCGCCTGCTGCGTGGGCGTAGTAGTGCCGGCTGTCCTTGATCTGCTTGAGTACATCATCTGACGGCAGGACCTTGAACACAGTGGACCATCGTGTCCGGATGTCCTGAAGGCGCTCCAGCAGCGAGAATTCCTTCTTCGTCATGCGCGTAGTGCGCAGCTTGTGCAGTTCTTCCAGTGCCGCGACGTTCCAGAGAAAGTGCAGGATGATGTCCTTTCTGTCGCGATCGAAAGCTGCGAAGTAGCGATCGAACGCTTCAGGATAGGATTGATGCACCTCGAACCAGCGCATCAACAGCGCCGGAAAGCGGTCCTGTATGTCGTCGAACTGTATCAACTGTTCGTCCCAATCGAACTTCCTTGGCTTGACGGCATGCAGCGATGAATGCCTGATCTCAATATCAGGCACCCCTCGCTCGATGTCTGCCTCGTCGATGACCATCAGATGCGTATGCGGGAGATGCTGCTGGGACAAGAACTCTAGGAACCGACGCAAGCGATACATCATTTCCCATAGCCGCTCGAAGGGAAGTCGTGTCGGCGAGAGAATCCGAAAGCCCATCGGACGAGACACGTGGAACCCCTCCGAGCCCCAATTGCCAAGCGGCACCGTGGCCGAATAGAACCTTTCGAGAATGAGTCCGTCCAGCAGGGGATATCGCGTTACCTCGAAAGACTTGAAGCGGACGACTGTATTGGCCTGGTCTCCGATGTCAGCATCGAAGCATTGCTCATGGAACCAAGTCGGACTGCCTGGCAATCGGAACTGCACACCGCGGCCGCCCAAATCCTTGCGCAGTGACCCGAGCGCGATTTGCGTGGACTCGATCTTGGAGGACACCACGGTGCCGTCGCCCTTTCGGCTGGCGGAGGCGAAGCAATTGAACAAGGTCGCATTCTCGTACCTCCCCTGGAGCCTGGCAAAAACAATTGCGTTCGCCAGCAGGCCCGTGGGGGTCAACGCACCTTCCAGGCGCACTGTCGCGCCGGCATCGTCGAAGTCCAGGACGCCGGAAACTGCTGTTTCCTCATCCTGGCAGGGTAGCCAGAAGCGGCCCAGCAGTGACTGTGGTGTATCCGAGTTCTTCAACTTCAAGTTCCCCACCAGCTAACCCGCAATGGCGGTTCTATTTTAACTACGAGCTTAGTGGCAGTCTGCTCATATCGCGGCGCATACGCGGGCCAGCTTAGTTCAGATATCAGGTAGTGGATGACCGCTTCGGGTTAGAAGCGGCCCTCCCCTACCCTCGATAGACTTCTCTAATCCAAATAGGCGTGCTCAGTGATAGCCGAATCAGCAGCCCGGTTCCACGCAGATTAAGGTTGTGATTCAACGCGACGCCCACCGACTACTTACTTCTGCATTCAGCAATAACCTGGCTAAAGGCAAGCTCGGTCGGGGGTCTGCGGGATCTTCTTGACCGCGCAGATCGCTCTGGCTCTTTCGTCGCTACTCCGACTCTCATAAGTGGAGACGTTGCATAGCTGATAGCCCCAGCGAACGATCTGCTCTGTTCCACCTCTCTGGGCGTATTCGCTGATGCACCGATCTCTATCCAACCCAACCGCACAAGAAGCGTTAAGTAGGCAAGCAGAAACTGGAATCAGAAGATCTCGCCAGACAGTGACGCAAACTACGCCGGAGTACTCGGCCACGCCTGACTCCCTGCTAATGTCCCTACTGACACTTGGGCGACTTGCCTTCCGTTAAATCAGCTTACGCCGATGCCAAGTCACCGGTGACTCGGCGCATCCCAACTCAGTCTTCCCCTGGCTCTTGCATCGTGTTCTCCTGCGTCGGGGCGAAATGCCAAGACAGTGCCTCAAGTTGATCCAGCTCCTTGCGCAGGTCGTTCAATTGTTCCTTCAACTCCTCGCCATTCATTCCTTGGTGAAGGATAGGATGCTTGAGAGCTTTGACGGCGCCATCAATTGAAGCGTGAGCGGCCATCAGTGCGCTGAGAGACACAAAAAGCAGATCCTCAATGGGGACCTCCTCATTGAAAAGGATCTTATTGTTGTCGCCTAACAGCACGAATGTCGCCGTTGCATAGTTTCCTTGCGCATTCCGTCGAATTGCAGGGGACGAGCTCGCGCTCTGAACTCGACTCGGTGCGGTCGCAGTGCTTGGAGCCTCCTTCATGGCCTCCGGATGAAGTGAGCTTTGGATGCGAGCCTCTACCTGAGCAATAAATTCGGCGCACTGCTCGTTAAACTCAGGGGTATACAACTCCGGGAGGGCGGCCTGTGCGCTATCAGCCAGCTCCATGGCTTGAGACACAATGCCTTCGGGGGCATCACCCAAAGGCCAGCCATTGGCTTTCGCCGCGAGCATCGCGCCCAGTGTTCCGCGCCAATATCCCGACTGAGTCGACTCTTCACTTGACAATAGATCGATAGCCTCGGACGGTTCAATACTTCCAGCGATCAACCTTTGAGCCAGTGCTTCTGGCGGCGCTAAGGAGGCCGCCAGCCTCATTTGATCCAATACAGAGGCAGAATCCGGCAGAATCAAAAATCGCCCGGTAGGATTCATTTGGCACCTACCCGATTAAGTTGGAGCCGGGGAAGAGTTTCTACTTTTCGAGCGCGGGTTATGTGCGGATTCCACATAGCTTCCGATGTCTGCAACGGCTCGCCGTAAACGACATGCACGCCGCCCGGAACGAACATCTTCGGGACGAACCCCACGTGCAGGGACTTTGGAAGCTCGACATCAAAGATGCCGATGCCGAATTTCTCTCGAGATGACTTGTGGCCCAAGGCGCTGGCCAGACTGTCCAGTTCAACCCAATGGGGCGCCGAGGAGGCAAGCGCCATCTTCGACCACTCTTCGATCGGGTTGGCACGGCGTTCCGCCCAGCGCGGATCAATCGACTCCAGGATCAATTTTCCACCGCCAGTTATCTGCCGACGCTTCTCCTTGCCATCCCCTACTTCGATCAGTCGCTCAGTCAGACCGAGGCGATCAGTCTCCGCGAGGAGGCCGCTGACTCTTGGTCGCGGCAGGCGAAGGCGCTGGGCGATCTCACTTGGAAGAAGTCCTTTGTCGGAAAGCGCCAGCTCTCGCAGTAATGGCCGCACGTGCTTTCGGCGGACAAACGCGAAAGCGCGGTCGCCCGCAAGGCGCTCACGCGCACTGACGAGCATGACTCGCATAACGTCGACCGCGCCCAGCGCATAGACGTTGCGATCCATCGCGCTGACATCAATTTGCTGGTTGAGCGCCGTTGCCGCTGCAACAGCAGCGTTCAGAATCTTGTCGATGTGCGTGGGCTTCGCTGCGGCGCTGGTCGCATACAGGGCGCGTTCCATGAGCGCGAGCACTGGAGCGGAAAGAGAGTGAACAGCCATCAGGGGCTCCTCAAGGGGCTGTTTGTTGATAATTACACATAATTACGAACTATTGCATAGTGTCCAAGTGAGGGAGGGAGCCGGCCAGGACCCAACAATCCACCAGACCGTCCCCATCCACATCCCACTCCAGGCCTGTAACTCCGTTAAAGCGATGCAGGGTGGAGGCCCGCTTCGGGAGGTAGCCGCGGGCAAAATGCTCAACAGCGCGCCCGGTGCCAGGAATCATCGTTCCAGAATTGACAACAATTACTGTCGCACCAAGACCATTCGCCCTATCTATACCGGCGCGAACGATCCAATCCCACTGAGCGTCGTCTGGCCCGTTCATTACGGGACAGAGAATCATCTTGGGACCCGCGTGTCGAAGCACGGCTACCCAAGGATGCTCCTTTCCCAAGTCCTCGCAGATCTGGATGGCCACACGACCAAGCCCGGGGATGTCCACCAACTCGACCAAAGGAGGCCTGCAGACGATGTCCTCCGAATAGTCAACGCTCGGGTCTGCGCCAGCGAGCGACAACGGCGCATGGTGGTCGTGCACCAAGGTGTACGGATTGAGCTTGTACTGACGAATCTCCATTTCCTGCGCAGCCACTACCAGCAGAGCCTCATTGCGCGCAGGCTCCGTGTTTTCTGGTGCTCGCCACCACGTCCCCACCAGGATGGCAGAAGGCGCTGGCTGATTGGCCTGTACGCGCCGACGGAGCCAGTCGGTGGCCATCCTGAAGATGGCTTCATTGGCGACAAGCTCGGGAAGCACAATGAGATCGGCGTGATCCGCCAGTCGATCCAATGAGCCCATCAGCCGCTTCTCCAGGACGTCCATCTGGGCTGAATCTGGCATCACGGAATAGACGGGCGCGCCCCGCTTGTCCTGACCAAACACCCAGGAAAGCTCCCGATGGCCCTGGACTAGTGCCACGAACCCAACTTTCAGAGGCTCCCCAGGAGCTGGGCGCAGCGGCATGGCACTGCGGACCTGTTGATACCGGACGCCAGCCTCATCGAGCACTGGAATGTGGCACAAACTATTAAGGTACTTGGGAAGTGACTCTGCGACGTCCCACCCAGGGGCACTTGGCACCACCAGACCCCAGAGGGCTGGCGTCGATGCCAGATTCTGGGCCTCGGCGAGGCGCGCTCGACACTCCGAGAGTAGCGGCGAGCCTCCGCTGCTCAATGCGCGCGTCCCAAGGCCCGCGAAGAGCATGTCGATTGCGGTAATTGCACCGAGCAGATCCAAGACAGAATCTGGTTGAAAGGCGTTGGCGTCGGCCTCGCGCGCCAGCGTGTCAATGAGCGTGCGTAACGCCTCGAGCACGGACGCCGGTGCGTTTGGAAAGTCTGCCTCGAGCGTCGCTAGAAGTGCCTCTTCGTGTTCGCCACGGAAGCTTGAGCGCCGTGACGCGATCTCGTGCCCATTCGCCAGATACTCGCCGCATAGGTCGCGGAATATAAGTAGGGAGTGTAGCGCTGCAAACCAATTGAAGATGCAGCGCGATCCTTCCAGCTCGCGGATGATGCGTCGTGCACGTGCAGCGATCTCGATGCTCACCAACTCTCCTTCCCTGCCTCGCTTTCGCTTCCTGGCTCCGATCTTACCCGTGCGCTGACGCCGAAGTGATCTTCTGCGTACTAGTCTCGTCAAGTAGCAATCCCTTCTTACCCTCGATAATGGTCCCTAACCGATCCGCATGAAGGCCACCGCCCGCCGCGTCCGAGACCCGATGAACCTAACAGCCCGGTTTCTACTTTTGCGTGGGAAGCACCCAGCGAGGGTGACCGAACTGCCGAGCGATCGCCCGTTAAACGACACTAGGTAACGATCACTTCAACTGCAATCCGACGATTTCCCACGCACACACTACCGGCGCTGGTTACGATTCCGGTTGCCCTGGAAGGCCAGCGGCGCATGCAAACACTCTCCGGAGATTTGCTCTCCGGACCTAGCGAACCACAAGTCAATGCAAAACTCAGGACGAAAGGTTAGTGAGCGGTCTCCGCCGAGATCGTCTGCATAGAGATCGAGACGCCGTACGTCATGATGTTCTGTGTGCTGGTGCGCCCAGCGAACGTGCTCTGGATCTCTTTCAGCTCGCCGTTGGGAAGGACCCGGTAAAGAGTCATTCGAACGGAGCCGGGCCTACGGCCGTCGTCAAACGCAATCGCCAGCGGCTTCAAGGCTCCGGGGACCTGCTGGGGGACACCCCTCAGGAACACAAGCTCTGCCGGCTTCTCGCGGCCACTGGCAACAATCGCGTTGATCTGAGAGAAGGTGAGCTCCGCGTCGCTGACTGCAACGGTCTTATCCGCTGCGGACACGCCAAACGTGCCGATCGCTGCCGACATGACCGTCGCAGCGCCAAACATCTTCACAAAACTCCTGCGCTTCATTTCAGCTGTCCTCGCTGTCGTGGTGAAACCTTAAAATATCAACAAAATGAACATCCGACTCATTCTCCACACGCAGGATCTGAGCCCCGCCGGACAGTCACCAATCACGGTTTCCGCGAAACAAGGACGGACCTGAACGAATGTCTCATATTTGTACAATACAACTAACCGAGGCAGCACTTGGTCTTCCCCTAGCACTGGAGAGTGGCCAACTGGACGGCCGAGAGCGATCTCCAAAGTAGCTAGGATTGCCAATCATCCCAACTATTTATGATTAGTTCGCCTGCGGCTTGGTCCCGACGCTCCAGGCCCGCGGTGTACCGGATCTGGGCGGCATCAGTCCCGACGCCTTCGAGAATGCCGTCGCGTGGGGCTGGGACGCATCCACACTTTGAGGGGCAGTCGAGACCTTGAATCTGAGGTTGCAGCCACCGCTAAGACCACGAGAGCGCACTGCGATTCTTTTTGAGTTTTCGCAACCAGCGACCCAGTTTCCGGTCCGTGATCACTGTCGGCCTCTAGGAAGCCTTCTGCTCGCTGCAGCCCAAATGCGGGCGTACCCCACCCTCGATAACGTGCCCTAATCGAGCTGTCCGCCTGCCGGACGGGCAAAATCTGTTGGAGACAGCTACTGCTCAGTCTGTTGAGCCAGGCAGACGGTCTAGGGCTCAGTTTTCAGAATCTGACCATCCCTCGTGACAAGCGCACGAAATCTACGACCCTGAAAATAGAACGTCACGCGATTCAGGCCAGCATCTTCCCCGGTGCCTCGTTCGCACAGCACTGAGACTTTGCTGTCGTGCATTAGCTGGCGGAAGACCTCGACCTCAAGCCCCAGCCTTGCAGCAACCAGCGAACCATCGATTTTGATCTCCGATCCAGACGTCGAATCAGAATTCAGGAGTCGCAGCGGAACTCCCTTCACAGGCGAAGTCCCGCCGCGACCTCCGCCCCAATCGATTCATAGTCGCTGAATGCGGCGACCACTCCCTCGATCAGTCCGGACTCAACCGAACGTCTCTCGTCTTCCGCGACGGCAAAATCATTCAGCTCGATCATGGTCACCACCTCGTTCCGTGGGCTCCATGGTCTGTAAATGGGTGAGATTCCGCCTTGATCTAGGTCACATGGCGGATAGGTGACCTTAAACACAGACGAATCTGCACCATCGAGAACCCTTGCACTGCAGCGAGTGCCGTCCGCGCACAGCGATAGCAACATTACGCCCGGTGCGCCGCGAAGCTACTACCTCAGTGCGCTAATTGGCTTCTAGCCTCCCACGGCTTCGACCCGGGCGCCTGACTCGCCGTCCTATAAATCGAGGACAGGGCTCGCAGAGGGTCGGGGTGCCGATGTCAGGCGGCTCGACCAAACCCGGGCGGGCGAACAGGATTGCTTTCCTGCTCGCACCTCCCCCGGGTTCCGCCTCGCAACGTCCTCTCGGCACTGCGGTGCCCCCCTGAGATGCGGGCATTGGTGCGGCACCACGCGGGCGCCAACAACATGAGGAGTATCAAGCCGCGCGCAGGGACGCGGTCGCTAAAGGTATGACATCGGCCGGTATTCCGCATACCAGACGGCGAACTGTTCGCCTGGCAACGGCTTGCTGATCAGGTAGCCTTGTGCGTAGTCGCAGCCAAGCGTGGCAAGGCGGCGAGCGACAGCCTCTGTCTCCACCCCTTCGGCGACCACCTTGAAGCCGAGGTTGCGGCCAAGATCAAGAATTACCTGCGCGATGACCTCGTCGCTCTTACCCCCGGCCATTCCTAGGACGAATGATTTGTCGATCTTGATCTCATGGGCAGGAAGCGTTCGGATAGCACCGAGGGAGGTGTAGCCGGTGCCGAAATCGTCGATGGATATTCGAACGCCCATGCGCACCAACCGCTGCAAGGACTCGATTGCACGTGTTGGATCCACGATAACGGCACTTTCGGTAATCTCCAGTTCTAGTGCGTCGGCGGGGATAGCGCAGCGCACCAAGATCTCTTCGATCTGTTGTGGCAGGTTCGGATCGTAGAGTGAGCGTGCAGAGAGGTTCACCGCCACACAAGGGGGTCCGCCATCGCGACGCCACTCCACGCACTGGCGCAGCGCGGAATCGAGCACCCAATGGGTGAGTGGCTTTATCAAGCCAGTGCGTTCGGCGATCAGGATGAAACGATCGGGCGGGATCATGCCGCGTTTCGGGTGCTGCCAACGGACCAGCGCTTCGGCGCCGACGACCCGGCCCGTTTTCAGCTCGACTTTCGGCTGATAGTGCAACAGTAGTTCGCCACCATCCAGCGCTCGCCGCAACTCTCCGAGAAGTGCCAGCCGCTCGGGACTGTGCGGGTCGAACACGGGATCGTAAACGGCATGAATGCATCCAGTTGACTTGGCATGGTACATAGCCACGTCCGCGCGCTGCAGAAGACGAGCTGCATGAACTCCATGCTGCGGAGAAAACGCCACCCCGACGCTCGCTTCAACCACGATCGGTAGCCCGTCGATCATGATCGGCGCATCCAGCGCGAGAGTAATTTTTTCCAATACCCGCTGAATATCCCCTGCAGACGCGATCTTTGCCAAGATGCCGAACTCGTCGCCTCCGATGCGCGCCACGACGTCACTATCGAACATGATGCTTCGCAACCGCGCGCCGACCTGCTGCAGCAGCTCGTCGCCAAAGTCGTGGCCAAGGGTGTCATTGACTTCTTTGAAGCGATCGAGGTCGAGCAACAGCAGCGCAACCGTACACTCGCTATCTGGCCTGATCGCCTTCTGAACGTATTCAATGAACCTTGCCCGGTTCGGCAATCCGGTTAGCGTGTCGTAGTAGGCAAGCCGCCGTAAATGCTCCTCAGCTTCGCGATGCTCCTTGCGGATATGCGCCAGAAGCGGGTCTGTGGGCCCCCGCTTGCGTGACCGTTCGGCTTCGTAAACATCTGCGGCAGACGCGCCCTCTTGAATGGAACGAAGCTGCCGGGCCATGCTCATGTCGATATCAAGGATGTGGTGCGATAGCCAGGACAAAAGAAATGTCAGGCTGCCCTCCAGTGCCTCATCAGAGGGGCCACGGCCAAGGTTTGCAATCTCCTCCAGAAAATTCTGGTGCTGAGCAATGTGCACCTGAATGAAGCGTGGGTCGACGCCCCCTTCCTGCATCAGCACCTCTTCCTCGATGAAGTGACAGCGAGCGTAATCCTCCAGTGCCTCAAGGGACTCAGAAAAGCCCGCCGAATCTTCCTTGGTGGGGCCGAGCGCGCTGGCAGCCAGGTCGTTGATCAACGATTGGAGATGCAAGTGCTGGACATCGACGCTATCGATGCCGGTCAAAAAACTATCGCTCCAGTTGAACAGGCTGCCCATGTCGAACCTTGCCCCAGCCGGGTCTATATCACGACGTTTATCATCTAACCGGGTCAAAGCTCAAGTTGCCCGTTCTCTAGCCGACGCTGACACGGGCACTGGGACGTCGCAACCATACGTCGGCGTCCTTGGCGTCGCCAAGAACTTGCCGAGGGAGACACTTTTGACTTGGTCACCGGGTCAAGCGCTGCGGACGGACGAATCAGCCCGCATCACGCTGGAAAACCAGGCTGGCGTTGGTGCCGCCGAATCCAAAGCTATTCGACATCACCGTTTCGAGCAGGGCAGCACGGCTCTCGCGAAGGATCGGGAAACCTTCCGCCCCAGGGTCGATGCGGTCGATATTGGCCGAGCCGGCGATGAATCCGTCGCGCATCATCAGCAGGCAGTAGATCGCCTCGTGGACGCTGGCGGCCCCCAGCGAATGCCCGGACAGTGCCTTGGTAGACGACAGCGGCGGTACCGCTTCGCCGAACGCTTCGCGGACCGCGGACAGCTCCACCAGATCACCCAAGGGCGTCGACGTCCCATGGGTATTGAGATAGTCGATGGGCGCATTGATGCCCTCCATCGCCATGCGCATGCAGCGAAGCGCGCCTTCGCCCGATGGCGCCACCATGTCGGCGCCATCGGAACTGATGCCGTAGCCGCCAAGGACCGCGTAGATTCGGGCGCCTCGGGCACGGGCGTGGGCATAGTCCTCAAGCACCAGCATGCCGGCGCCGCCCGCGATGACAAAACCGTCGCGGCCGGCGTCATAGGGGCGAGACGCCCGCCCGGGATCCTCGTTGTGCTTGGTGGACAAAGCGCCCATCGCATCGAACTGCAGGCTCATGGTCCAGTGGATTTCCTCGCCACCGCCGGCGAACACGACATCCTGCCGCCCGCTGCGAATCATGTCGGCGGCAGCACCGATACAGTGCGCCGATGTCGCGCAAGCGGCGCCGATGGAATAGCTGGCGCCGCGGATGCCGAATGCCGTGGCGAGGTTGGCGGATACTGTCGAGCACATGGTGCGCGGCACCATATACGGACCGACCTTTCGCACGCCGCGTGCACGCAGTATGTCCGCGGCGTCAACTTGCCACTGGGCCGAGCCTCCTCCGGAGCCGGCCACCAGGCCGGTGCGCCGGTCGCGGACCTGTGTCTCATCCAGGCCCGAATCGGTGATCGCAGACTGCATCGCCACATACGCGTACGCCGCGGCATCGCCCATGAACCGCAAGGCCTTACGGTCGATGCACGCCGACAGGTCGATCTCCGGAGCCCCGCCCACCTGGCTGCGCAGTCCCTGCGCAGCGGCGTCCGGGAGATGGCGGATGCCGCTGCGCCCCAGGCGCAGCGCAGACGAAACCTCATCGAGTTCGTTACCGAGGCAGGAAACAATGCCCATGCCCGTGACGGCGACCTTGCGCATGCTCAGAGGCCCTCGGTCGAGGTGAAAAGACCGACGCGCAGGCCTTCGGCGGTGTAGATCTCGCGCCCGTCCACCAGGGTGCGGCCGTCTGCGATCACCAGGCACAGGCGGCCGCGCAGGACGCGACGGATGTCGATTTCGTATTCGACCCGCTTCGCAGACGGCAGCACCTGGCCGGTGAACTTGACTTCGCCGACGCCGAGCGCGCGGCCGCGGCCGGGCTCGCCGAGCCAGGGAAGGTAGAAGCCGGCCAGCTGCCACATGGCGTCGAGCCCGAGGCAGCCGGGCATTACCGGGTCACCGGTGAAATGGCAGTCAAAGAACCAAAGGTCGGGGCGGATGTCGAGCTCTGCCCGGATCACGCCCTTACCGTGGCGCCCGCCCTCGCTGCTGATTTCGGTGATGCGGTCGAACATCAGCATCGGGTCCTTCGGCAGCCGCGCGCCATCGGCACCGAACATCGCACCGTTCGCGCAGTCAAGCAGTTGGTTTCGATCGAAGGAATGGATGCTGGATACGGCTTGGTTCATGGGGAAATCCGGGGTCGGAGAGCGCGATGCTTTCATCCTTCCTCGTTCCGGTCATTGATTCGAATCAAGCGGTTTCGCCGTACGCAAGCGTAGCGATTCGCGGCGGTATGGAGATGGGATTCCGCCGATCCAGCGAGGTCGAGCGGCCGCGGCTCGGGGCATGCGCCTGCAGGATGGCGCCACCCGCTAGGACACCGAACCAAACCAAACCGCCACTGCGGGCTTCGGCGCCCACCCCTTCTCCGTAGTAGTCATTCGAACTAAGCCCGGACTGATCCTGGTCAATTCAAGCCACCGCCGAGCCGACTAAGCTGCATTGATCAAACTGTCGCCCAGGCGGTCGCCACCATGCACCAATTCCCGAGAATCGGCCTGTTGGGCCATGGTCGTTTTGGGGCGGCGTTCGCCTCCTTGCTTGAACAGCGCGGGCTCGACTGGATTGGCTGGGATATCGGGTCGACCGTTCCCCGGGAGCACGCCGTGGCGGACCTGGATGCGCTCGCGAATGGCGCCGAGCTGATCGTGGTCTGCGTTCCCCTGGAATCCTTCGAACGCGCCTTGCGCGAGCTCCGGCCGGGGCTACTTCCACGGCATCAGGTATTGGACGTCTGCAGCGTCAAGGAGGCGCCGTGCCAATTGATGGAAAGCATCCTTGGCGAAACCATCGGCCACGTCGGAACCCACCCCCTGTTCGGTCCGCTCAGCATCGCCCGCGCCGATCCACTGCGCACCGTGATCTGTCCGAGTGCCCGCCATCCGCGCACCGCACAGCTGGCGCGCGAACTTTTTGCGGCCATCGGCAGTGAGGTGATCGACCAGGATCCTTCCAGCCACGACCGATCCATGGCGCTTACCCACGCGATGGCCTTCTTCGTCGCCAGGGGGCTGGTGGACCTCGGGGTCGGCGGCGACCTCCGGTGGGTGCCACCGAGCTTCGCGGCACTGGCGGCGTCGATAGCAGCGGTGCGTGCCGATGCCGGGCATCTGTTCAATGCCATCCAGAAACAGAATCCCTACGCCGCGGCCACCCGCCGCCACTTAATCGAGGCACTCACACTGATAGACCAGCGGTTGGCCGCAACGTCGGTCGATGCCGCCATATCAAGTGACGCAAGGCCCCAGGCCTTGGCGCAGGTGTCGCCCGCACTCCTGGAAGCCCGCGAGCAGATTGACGAACTCGACCGTGAACTCATCGCCCTGCTCCGCCGTCGCGTCGGGTTGAGCCTGCGTGCAGGCCACGCCAAGCGCAGCACGGGCGCGCCGGCGCTCGATCCGGAACGCGAGGCCTTGTTGCTCGGAAACCGACGGGACTGGGCCGTCGAGGAGGGATTGCCGGCCGACGGCGTCGCGGACGTATTCCGGCAGATCCTGACGCTGAGTCGGCGCGCACAGGCCTGAAGCGTCAATCCGCTTGACGCGGATCAATGCATGGATCGGGTCGAACTCCGAGCATGGCTTGGTATAGAACCACACGAGGCTCCCATGTCCGTCATGCTGCTTGTCGCGCTGTCCCTTACGGCCTCGGGTGCTGTACACGCGGGAAGTTCCACAGCACAGCCCGACAGTGCCTGGCATGCCCACTGGCGCTACCGGCACGAAATGGTCGACAGCGACGCGTTTGCGCGCCGGGCCGAGGCAGACACGCTCAGGCTGCGCCTTGGCTATACGGGCCAACTGGGCCGCGGTTGGTCCTGGCAGGTAGAGGGCGAAGGCGTCGTGGAACTAAACGACCGCTTCAATTCCACCGCAAATGGCCAGACCAACTACCCGGTCGTGATGGACCCCCGTGCGCTGGAGCTCAACCAGGCTTGGCTGGCGTGGCGTGGCGCCGAACTCAGCCTGCGAGCGGGACGTCAGCGCCTGGCGATCGACAACCAGCGCTTCATTGGCAATGTCGGCTGGCGGCAGAACGAGCAGACCTTCGATGCCGTATCCACCGAATGGACGCCACGCGCCGGCACCCGGCTGCAGGCGCACTGGCTGGGTAGGGTCCACCGCGTAGCCGGCGACGAGGCCATCGATCCCCTCGCCCGTGAGCGGGCCCTCGATGGCCGCTTGCTTCACCTTCAACAAGCGATGCCCATGGGCACGCTGAGTGCTTACGGTTACTGGATCGAGGACCAGGACGTTGCGACAGCGTCCAGTCGCACGGTGGGTCTGCGTTGGACTGGCCAGGCTCCTGAAGCGACTGTGCGCTGGGGCATCACGCTGGAGGCCGCGCAGCAGGATGGGATTTCCGGTGGCGCGGGCAAGGACGCCGACTATCTGTTGCTGGAGCCGCGGATCGAATATGCGGGCCGCCGCTACGCCGTCGGTTGGGAGCGACTTGGTGCTGGCAATGGGCGTGTGTTCCAGACCCCGCTCGCGACGCTTCATGCATTCAACGGCTGGGCGGACGTGTTCCTGACGACCCCTGCCGGCGGCCTTGAGGACCTGTATGCCAGCGCACAGGGCAAGTGGCGACTCGCGGGCTGCGAAGGGCATTGGCAGCTTGCCTGGCACGACTACCGTGCCGAGCGTGGTGGAGACTACGGCCAGGAATGGAATGCCTCGCTCGGGCTGGCCTTCAGGCCGGGCTGGAACGCGCTTGTGAAGTTCGCCGACTACCGTGCGAGCGGCTTTGGTCGCGACACGACCAAGCTCTGGCTGCAGTTGGAATGGAACCACTGAGGGGCATTTGGGCCTCGGAGTGATCTAGGTCATGGCGGTGCCCCAGCCTCCGGACAAGGATGGGCGCTCCGAAGGCTGCTCCCCTACCCGTCATGTCCGCGATCCCCGCTTCCCCCGAACTGCCTGAACGCCGACGACCCGGAGCCCCACTGACGCCCTTGGTGCTGCTGCCCGCTACGAGACAGCCGTGATGAACGCCGTCGACCCCGCAACTCTCTACCCTTGCTTCCTGGGGCCCTACGGAGAGAACGACGCGCTGCTTGAATCGCTGACGGTCGAGTTCCTGCGCGACCACGTTTACTGGCGGCGCAACCTGCATCCCGAGGACATGCCGGTCATCCCGACCGGAGCCAACCGCAGCCCGGCCTTCCTGGACTTCGAGGCGCGGATGCGTCGCGAACTTCACCAGCTGTCGGCTGCACTCAAGCGCAGCGTGCCCTTTCATTCGCCACGCTACATCGGCCACATGGTGTCGGACCTGTTGCTCCCTGGCCTGGCGGCACAGATGCTGGCCCTGCCCTACAACCCCAACAATGTCAGCGCCGACGCCGCGCCGGTGACCATCGGCATGGAGCTCAAGGCCGGCCTGCAGCTGGCTGCGATGGTGGGCTATCCCGCCGACCCCGCGGACCCGGCCTGCGCGTTCGGCCACCTCACGTCCGGGGGAACGCTAGCCAACGTCCAGGGCCTGCGGCTCGCCCTCGCGATGAAGGGCTTCCCGGTCGCTCTCGTACGGGCCGGCGCCCCACTTCCGAACTTGCCCGAAGGCGTGCACGAGGCTTACGGACTCCCACCGGCGCGCCAACGCGAGTTGGTCGTCGCCTGGCAGGCGCTGCTGGCGGAAATGCCGGCAGCGGATCGGCGTCACTGGTCGGCGGCGGTGGAGCGCGAACGGATCGAGTCCCGGGGAATCGCGGCCTTCCACGCTCGTGACGACCTGCAGGTGCCGGTTGTCCTCGCCCCGTCCACCGCCCACTACTCGTGGAGCAAGGGCGTAAAAATGCTGGGACTCGGGCGCGACCAGCTCATCCTTGTGCCCGGCCGATCCATGCGCCTGGACATCGACGCCCTGGCCGACGCGCTCACCGGCTTGCGCCAGCGCCAGGTACCGGTGCTGATGGCCGTGGGCGTGCTCGGCAGTACCGAATTCGGAACGATCGATCCGCTGGACCGCCTCGCCGACCTGCGCGATGCCAGTGCCAGCCAGGGCCAAGGCTTCGCGATCCATGCCGATGCGGCCTGGGGCGGCTACCTTGCGACCCTCTTTCGCAATACCGATGGCTCAGATCGAAGCTGGGCCATGGTACGCAGCGAGTTCCAGGCGTTTCCTTCCCGCGAAGTGCATGCGGCGGTGCTGGCCCTGGCCCGGATGGACTCGATCACGATCGACCCGCACAAGCTGGGCTACCTGCCATATGGGTCGGGCGCGTTCCTGTGCCGTGACCAGCGCATGATAAGCCTGCTCGCCGAAGGCGCGGACTACGTGTTCGGCGGCACGGCGGAAGGCGACTACTTCTCCCGGCACCGGAACCTTGGTCGTTACATTCCCGAAGGCTCGAAGCCGGGCGCCAATGCCGCGGCGGTCTATGTCACGCACCGGGTGTTGCCGCTGGACAGTCAGCGCTTCGGTCGGCTTCAGGCGGCCAGCATGCAGGCCGCGGAGGCGTTCCTTGACGAGGCCAGGGCCTTCATCGACCGAATCGCGCCCCATGCGAGGGCCTGTGTGCCCTTCCTGCCCGACAGCAACCTCGTATGCCTGGCGATCAACCCCCGTGGAAACACCAGCCTCCTGCGCATGAACCGCTTCATGCGCGGCCTGCATGCGTCATTGAGCGCGGACCCGACCCGGACCCTGCAGCAGGGCGAGTATTTTGGTTCGATCACCACCCTGCGCCGCGACGCCATGGGCGAAGAGGACACCCGGCGAGTCATGCAGGCGATCGACCTGCCCCTGGATGCCATGGTGGAAGGCGACGAGTCGCTCGACCGCCTGGTGGTGCTGCGCCACACGTTGATGAATCCGTTCCTGCTCGACGAGGGCAATGGCAGCAGCTATCTCGCAGGGTACTTTGGCTTTCTGGAGCGGCTCGTCCTGCGCGCCATCGCCGAACCGGATGCCGCCGATGCATGATCTTCGAGCCTTTCTCGATCGACTTCGGGCACGCGGGGACCTGATGGATGTCCATGCGCCGGTCGACCCGGCGCTTGAGACGACGGCTCTCTCGCTCGCCGCACTCAAGGCCGACGGACCCGCCTTGCTGATGCACCGGCCGTTGGGTAGCCGGCATCCCATGCTGGGGAATCTCTTTGGGCACCGGCGCAGGATTGAACTGGCCTTGGGCGACCGGCCCGTGGGTTCATTGCGCGAGTTGGGCCGACTGTTGGCATCGATCCGGGAGCCGCGCTGGCCCGGCTCGCTCAAGGACGCACTGTCGCAGTGGCCCGAACTCGCCCAGCTTGCACACGTGGCGCCTCGCGAGGTTCACGACGCGGCGTTCAACGATGAGGTCATCGAGGGCGACGCAATAGACCTCGGGCGCTTGCCGATACAGACCTGCTGGCCCGGGGACGCCGGGCCCCTGATCACCTTCGGCCTCGTGGTCACCCGCGGGCCGACCAAGCGGCGGGAGAACGTCGCCATCTACCGCCAGCAGCCGATCGGCCCTCGCCGGGTGATCATGCGCTGGCTCGCTCACCGCGGCGGCGCGCTCGACTACCAGGACCATTTGCGGGTGCATCCCGACCAGCCCTTCCCTGTCGTGGTGGCGATCGGGGTTGACCCGGCGACGGCGCTGGCTGCGGTCGCGCCGATCCCGGATACGCTCTCGGAGTTCGAATTTGCCGGACTGCTGCGCGGCAGCCGAAGCCGGGTCTGGCGCAGCGCGCTGACCGGCCTGCATGCGCCGGCGGGTGCCGAGATCGTGATGGAGGGGTTCATCCACCCCGGCGATACGGCGCTCGAGGGGCCCTTCGGCGACCATACCGGGCACACCAATGCGCAGGGCACCTACCCCGTACTGACCGTCGAGCGCCTGAGGATCCGGCGAGACGCGCTGTACCACGGCAGCTACATGGGACGGCCGCCCTGGGACGAGCCATCGGTGCTGGCCGAGGCCCTCAACGACGTGTTCGTGCCGCTGCTGCAGAAGGTCTTCCCGGAGATCGTCGACTTCTACCTGCCGCCGGCCGCCTGCAGTTACCGCATCGCGCTGGTCTCGATCCGAAAGCAGTACCCCGGCCACGCACGGCGGATCATGCTCGGCATCTGGAGCTACCTGCGCCAATTCACCTACACCAAGGCGGTGGCAGTGTTCGACGAGGACATCGACCTGCGCAATGGCCACGACGTGCTCTGGGCGCTGTCCACGCGGGTCGATCCGGCCCGCGACAGCCTCGTGATGGATCGCACGCCCGTTGATGTCCTGGACTTCTCAAGCCCAGAGCCCAACCTCGGCGGAAAAATCGGCATCGATGCCACCCGCAAGACCCGCGAGGAAACCGGTCGCGCCTGGAGCCCGGTGCTTCGGCCGGATCCCGCTGTCCAGGCGCGGATGGACGCGCTTTACCGCTCGCTTCGCGCCCCCAACCCCTGAAAGGACCCCGACCATGGAACTCGTCTGCCCCGCTGGCAACCTGCCCGCTCTGGAGGCCGCACTGGAAGCGGGAGCGGATGCCGTCTACACCGGCTTCCGCGACCAGACCAATGCGCGCGCTTTCCCGGGCCTGAATTTCACCGATGCGGAGCTTGAGCGTGGACTCAGCCGCGCACACGCCCTGGGGCGCAAGGTGTTCATCGCCCTGAACACCTACGCAGAGGCCTCGAAACTGGCGGAGTGGCGGCGGGCCGTGGACCGCGCTGCGGACCTTGGCGCCGATGCCATCATCGCGGCGGACATGGCCGTCCTGGATTACGCGTCCAGCCGCCATCCTGGATTGCCCCGGCACCTTTCGGTGCAGGGTTCCGCCACCACCGCGCCAGCGCTGGCCTACATGCATGAGCGCTTTGGCATCGCTCGCGCCGTGCTCCCCCGCGTCCTGTCGATACAGCAGGTGGAAAGGGTCTGCGACGCGGCGCCCGTGCCACTCGAAGTCTTCGGGTTCGGCAGCCTCTGCATCATGGTCGAAGGGCGATGCCAGCTTTCCAGCTATGTCACCGGGGCCTCGCCAAACCGTCACGGCGTGTGCTCGCCGGCGTCATTCGTACGCTGGGAAGAACAGGCCGACGGCGGCCGCAGTGTGCGTCTCAACGGCGTGCTGATCGACCGGTTCGCGTCAAGCGAAGCGGCCGGCTATCCGACCGTCTGCAAGGGCCGCTATGAGGTGCGCGGCGAGGTCTTCCACGCCCTGGAGGAGCCCACCAGCCTCAATACGATCGACCTGCTGCCACGGCTCAGGGCGGCCGGCGTCGTGGCCGTTAAGATAGAAGGACGCCAGCGCGGCGCGGCATACGTACGCCAGGTCGCCAGCACGTGGCGGGCGGCCATCGACAGCCTGCGCGGCGCAGGCCCCGAGTGGGCGCCTCGGCCGGCGTGGCAGCAGGCCCTGGCGGCGCATGCCGAAGGCCACCAGACCACGCTCGGTCCCTACCACCGCGCCTGGCACTGACGATGCGCCTTTCCCTCGCTCCCAATCCCTGGTTCTGGCCGCGTGAGCGCACACTCGCGTTCTATCGTGATGTTGCTTCGTGGCCGGTCGACATCGTCCATCTTGGCGAAACCGTGTGCAGCAAGCGTCGCGAACTGAATACCCGCGACTGGATCGTCGTCGCGGAATCGCTCGCCGAGGCCGGCAAAGAGGTGGTGCTTTCCACCCTGGCGCTGGTGGAAGCAGAGTCCGAGGTCGGCGCCATGCGCCGCCTGGTCGGGCACGGTGGATTCATCATCGAGGCGAACGACCTCACTGCGGTCCAGCTCTGCCGCAAGGCTGGGCGCCCCTTCGTCGGTGGCCCGGGACTGAACGTCTACAACCACCAGAGCCTGAAGTTGCTCCAGGAGGACGGTCTGGTGCGCTGGGTGCCGGGTACCGAACAAGGCGAACTTCTCGTCCGGGAACTGCTGGAGGCGCTCGAGGCCGACGGCGGAACGCGGCCAGAGCTCGAGGTGCAGGTCTGGGGCCGCCAGGCCCTGTCGTGGTCCGCGCGCTGCTTCACCGCGCGGGCGCTCGACGTTCCGAAGGACGCGTGCGGCTTCCGTTGCATCGAGCATCCCGAAGGCCTGCCGCTGGCGACCCGCGAGGGCGACCCGTTCCTGCGCATCAACGGCGTACAGGTGATGGGTGAGGAAGTGGTCGATCTGGGGCCCGAACTGGGGGCGCTTCGCTCCCTCGGGGTCGACATCCTCCGCCTCGTTCCCCAGCCGGAGGGGCTGGAGGCGGTGGTGCAACGGTTCCACGACGGTCTGCGGACGGGCGTCGCGCCCGAACGGGTCGGCGCAGCCAGTGGTTACTGGTCGGGGACCGCCGGCTCGTCCCGCATCGCCGGTACCTGACGGCGGGCGTGCCACGCGGTACGCGCGGCCGCCGCGTGCCGGGCCGCGCGATGCATCAGTATTCGCGGGCCCAACGGAAGGTCTTCCCACTCCAGGCGGTCGAGTGTGTTGCGAGCGTGCAGCCCGAGGTCGGTGTCTCCGGTCAGCACCAGCCTGCGTTGGAAGAAGAGCGTATCGGCGTCTTCAAGGCGACTTGCCAGCAGCAGCAGGTCGGTCGCAGTGCCGCGCACCTCCGCCTCCGGGGCATCAGCTACGACGACAAGACGGCCTTCGCGGAGGCCGAATGACCAGCGCAAGCCGAGATCGGTCACGGTGATGCCGATCGTGCGCCCTTCCAGAAAAGCGAACTCTCCCGTCACTGTCGGGATCTGCATGGCCTTGGCGGCCAGGTGCTCGAACGCGGCGTCGTGCAGCCTCCGTGGCAGGCCCGCCAGGAGCGGTTGCAGCACGGAGGGATGGGGGAGTCGCGCGGCGAGGCGGTGTGGCCACTGGGTTTCCATGGGGCGAGGCTCCGGGTTGAAGTGGTTTTGCGGCATAGCCGGTGGGGACAGGCCCTGCTGTGCGCAGGCATCGGCGATCAAAACATCCAGAAGGCCGCCGGCTGTGGGCCCCGGCAGCCCCAGGTCGCGGGCGACAGCGAGGGCGTGTCGATGTACCTGGGCCTCGCGTTGGGGGTCGCGCCCCAGGCCTGGAGGTTTGGCCCGTGCCGCGAGGACGACCGCGCGGCGACGCGCCGCGGCCAGCGCCACGATGCCGGCGTCGAGCCGGTCGATGAGACCGCGCGCAAACGCCAGGCGGGGATCAGCTGGCATCGGCGACCTTCCCCGGCAGAGCCAGCGCGCCAAGGGCGAGCGCCGCAGGACGCACGACCCTCGCGTACAGCGAGTCAAGTTGGGCCGCGTCTACATCGACGTACGGGCGCTTCTTGACGCCGAACGATGACAGCAGTACGTGGTGATCTGGCTGGACGCCCGCACACGCGAGACAGGCGGTGACGCAGGACATTGCGCAGCCATCCAGCGCCAGGATAGGGCGACCGCTGCGTGCGGTTTTAACCAGTCCAGGCACCCCGCCTCCTACGCCAGCAATACATGACATTTCGGCAAGGCGCTCCCGGTCAAGGCGCAACGCCATCTGGTTCGCCATCTGGGCGGCGCTGGAGCAGCCAGAACAGGAGTAGACGAGGGGCGGCTTGGTTTGCGTCATGCCAGGCTCCTTTGGAGCTGGAAGGTGCGTGTCGCGCGCCGCGGGCTACTCATTGCGAGTGCCAATAGAACGAATGCGAAGCTCCAGCACGCGGCGACTGCGAGGGCGAGCGCCAATGAGGGATGCGCCGCGAGCCAGGCCAGCCCGCCTGTCGCAAGGGTCTGGGCGCCCAGCCAGCGCCATTTCGCCCGGTCAGGCAGCAGCAAGTGGACGCCTGGCAGCTGCTGGCCGCGTTTGCACTCACGGTGCAGCTCAATCCAGCCGATGAACGCCCCAATCTCGAGCATCATGGACAGCACGAGCAGCGGCAGGCTGCCGCCAAGCAGCATCGCCGCCGGCACCAGCCCGGCAGACGCGCCCTTGGCGACCCAGATCATCCCGGCCATGCCGGCGAGTCCAAGACCCAAACACCACGACGCAACCAGCGGCGCGTTCCGCCGATGCGGCCGCCGGGCCAGCGCGAGCAGTGCAACTGCGGCCAGCGCGGCCAGCGCGATGCCCATGAGTAATGTCGCCATTTCGTTGTCCGCGAACCGCGCAATCAGGATCGACAGCGTCGCCATCGCCGGCGCGAATCCGAGCCAGCGCAACAACCGGTCGGGACGGCCTGTACCCATCAGCATCGGCATCACCACCAGCGAGACGCTGGCGAGCAAGGCCGTGAAGACCAGGCCGACCCCGGCAATGGCATGAATATCTGTCCAGCGCGCAAGATCCAGCTCCAACCGCCCGATCATGGCCGCGACGAGCACCGCGCCAAGCGCAGCGACAAGGGGCCACGCAACGAGCGGGATGGCCAATCCGACGCGCAACCATGCCGGACCATTGGATCGCGCGAGGCCAAGCAGCATCGCGCCACAGACGGCACACAGGCACAGTGTCAGCACGACGCCGCCAATCTGCAGGGCGACGGGCTGCACCCAGATGAAGCCGGAAACCAGGACGGCGACACCAACGTTCCATGCCGCATGCAGGAGCCTCCATGCCCGCGGCGTGCCCGCAGGAGGCGAGGAGGCGGCCGCTGCGAGGAACTGCAGCAGCGCGCCCAGGCACGCCTGCCCGATGACGCCGAGCACCACCAGATGGACCAGCGCGAGCAGGTCCGGGTGCCAACGCGTAGCCCAAAGCGCGGGGTCTAGCCAAGCCATCAGAAGCCCCGCAGCCAGCCCCCAGGCGATCGCGCCGCCGAAGAAACGCAGCGGACGATCGACAGGCGGCGAACGCTGGACATCAAGGCCCGACATCTGGCCTGCGGATGTCAACCCGAGCCCCGCCGCAAGGCAGGTGGCTGGCCTTCCACTCGAAACCGGCGTCGCTCAATGCAGAGAACAGTGGCAGAGGCCACAACGGGGTGAGGACCGCCTGGCTGTCACCGGGCCGAAGCAATTTGGCGGCGTCCATGCTGCGCATCAGCGGCATGGGTGGAGCGAGCTCGCGAAAGTCGAGCGGATCCGCCGGACCGTGATTGGGGCCATGCATGGGTATGACTACGGAGGCTGGGTGCCGCCAGTGTCCGGGTTTGCGGCCGGTGGCGACCTTGATCCGGGTCAAGCCCGGCACATTGGGCCAGAAACTTGATCCGCATCAACACCTGTTGTATCCAGCTACACGTAAAGTGCGCCAATCCCCGGGGCGACCCGGGGCCTCCGAGTCGTTCCCCCTTCGCTGCGGCATGGTGGACGACCCGTGGCCTGCGGGCCGCACGGGTGTCGCTGGAAACGGCGCTGCCTCCCGGTATTGGAAAGGAGCGACATCGTGACAATGACCCTCGGCGATCGTTTCGGCCGAAGCTTTCCCTACTTGCGCCTGTCGGTCATCGACGCGTGCAACTATTCATGCACCTACTGCCTGCCCTCGGGTTTCCGTGCCACGTCCTGCCGTCCGCCTCAATTGGCCACCGACGAGATTCGGCGACTTCTGGCGGCCTTCGCGCTGGCCGGCATGCGCAAGGTGCGCATCACCGGCGGAGAGCCGTCGCTGAGACGCGATCTTGATGAGATCCTGGCCATAGCCGCCGCCCAGCCGGGGATCGAAAAGGTGGCGATGACCACCAACGGCTGCCTGCTGCTGCGTCGCGTTTCCGCATGGAAGGACGCTGGCCTGACCCATCTCAACGTCAGCGTCGACGCCCTTGAGCGCGAGCGTTTCGCGGCGATCACCGGCCACGACCGCCTGCCCGATCTGCTGGCCGGGATCGATCGCGCGCTCGGCCTCGGCTTCGGGGCGGTCAAGCTCAACGCAGTGCTGCTCAAAGGCCTCAACGACGACCAGCTCCCAGCTTGGTTGGACTATCTGCGCGACCGACGGGTTTCGCTGCGCTTCATCGAGCTGATGCGTACCGGCGACAACCTCGAATACTTCCAGCGCCACCACCTGCGGGCGAGCGTGGTTGAAGAAAAGCTTCGCGCCGGCGGCTGGCGTGAGCTGCCGCGCGCGGTGGACGCCGGCCCGGCCCGGGAGTATGCCCACCCCGAGTTCCTGGGCCGGATCGGGATCATCGCGCCCTACTCCAAGGACTTCTGCGCTGGATGCAACCGCCTGCGCGTCACGTCCACGGGAGACCTGCGCCTGTGCCTCTTCGGCGAAGCGGGCATTCCGCTCCGGCCGCTGCTGCAGGACGATGCCCAGCGCGACCAGCTGCTGGCCACGCTGGGCATCCAACTGGGCGAGAAGGACGCAGGGCATCGCCTCCACGAGGGTGAAACCGGCCTGACCAGCAACCTTTCCACGATCGGAGGCTGACGCGTGAACACCCCTGCCCCACAAGGCTTCCACATGGCCGACGTGCGACGTAAACGGCCGACGCCGCGCCGTGCCGTCGCGGTCGGTGAACTGCACGCCGGCCCGGTCGGGTTCGCCGCCCTGCGTGACCGCCGCCTGCCCAAGGGAGATGCCCTGGCGATGGCTGAAGTCGCCGGCATCCAGGGTGCCAAGCAAGCCTCGATGCTGATGCCGCTGTGCCATCCGCTCAATCTTGAGTACGTCGATATCCGCTGCGTGCTGGTGCCTGAGCGCCACGCGGTTCGCGTGTACTGCGAGGTTGGCCTCGAGGCGCGGACAGGGGTCGAGATGGAGGCTCTGGCCGGCCTCAACGCGGCGCTGCTGACACTTTACGACCTGACCAAGCCAGTCGAGCCGGCCCTGGCCTTGGCGG